>Ga0160473_100104_pt1 | contig 85795 bp, 71 predicted proteins | sample HID1975I_E11MG_FD_108217 | JGI IMG/M metagenome (GOLD analysis project Ga0160473, IMG submission 108217) | Enriched soil microbial communities from UW Madison campus, WI, USA - HID1975I_E11 MG | ecosystem: Environmental > Terrestrial > Soil > Unclassified | place: USA: Madison, Wisconsin...
GGAATCAAAGAAGAGAGCCTGATTCACGTTATCGGCGGAAGCGCAAAGCGCTTCCACCTCAAACGATCAGGCTCTTGCCTCCCGTTTCACCACAGGAGGACGGATGCCCGATATCGACCGGCGGAGCGCGTTGACCGGGGCTGCGGCCCTGCTGGGCGCCAGCCTCGCTCGCCCGGCTCATGCCGCCGCCTCCAGCATCGTGACCACCCGCAAGGGCCGGGTTGCCGGCACCCGCGAAGGCGGCCTCCATGTCTTTCGCGGCCTGCGCTATGGTCAGGATACCGCGCCCCGCCGCTTTCAGGCACCGCTTGCGCCCGATGGCTGGACCGGCACCGCCGATGCCGGCGCCTTCGCGCCGTCCTGCCCGCAACAGGGCAAGCAGGAGCCGGAGAGCGAGGACTGCCTGTTCCTCAATATCTGGACCCCCGGCCCGGACCCGCGCGCCAAACGGCCGGTGATGCTCTACATCCATGGCGGCGCCTATTCCAACGGCTCCGTGGTCGATCCGCTGACCTATGGCGACCGGCTCGCGGCGCAGGGCGATGTCGTCGTGGTGACGGTCAACCACCGGCTCAACATCTTCGGCTATCTCTATCTCGCCCGGCTCGATCCGCGCTTCGCCGACAGCGGCAATGCGGGCCAGCTTGACCTCATCCTCGCGCTGCAATGGGTGCGCGACAATATCGCGGCCTTTGGCGGCGATCCCGGCAATATCCTGGTCTTTGGCCAGTCGGGCGGCGGCGCCAAGATCGCGACGATGATGGCGATGCCCGCCGCCGCCGGCCTGTTCCACCGCGCCATCACCATGAGCGGGCAGCAGGTGACGGCCTCCGGCCCGCTCAACGCGACGAAGCGGGCGCAGGCCTATCTCGCCCGGCTGGGCGTAAAGGCCGATGACCTGTCATTCTTGCTGTCACGGTCGACTGCGCAACTGGTGGAGGCTCTGGCGGCCGAAGATCCCATATTGGGCGGTGGCCTCTATATGGGGCCGGTGCTCGACATGACGCATCTTGCGCGCCATCCCTTCTGGCCCGATGCGCCGCCCCAGTCGCAGGCGATCCCGATGATGCTCGGCAACACCCATGACGAGACCCGCGCCTTCATCGATCCCCATGGCCCCAAGCTCAAGGGGCTGGACTGGTCCAATCTCGCTGCCCGGATCGCGCCGGAACTGCGCATGGACCTCTCGCCCGAATGGATCATCGCCCAATATCGCGCCCGCTATCCCGACTGGTCGGCGGAGCGCATCTTCTACGCCGCCACCACGGCCGGGCGCAGCTGGCCGGGGCAGGTGCTGGAGGCGGAGGCGCGCGCCCGCGCCGATGCGCCGACCTGGGTCTATCAGGTGGATTTCGCTTCGCCGACCCAGCCCGAACGTGGTGCGCCACACACCATGGACATCGCGCTCGCCTTCGGCACGCTCGATGCGCCGGGCAGCTTCACCGGCACGGGCGCAGGCGCCCAGGCGGCTTCGCGTGCGCTGATGCAGCGCTTCCTGGCGTTCGCCCGGTGCGGTGATCCCAATGGCGCCGGGATGGTGCCCTGGCCGCAATATCGGCTGGACGGGCGCCAGACGATGATCGTCGATGTCGACAGCCGGGTGGAAAGCGATCCGCGCGGCTGGGAGCGGGAACTCTTCGCCCGCGTCCCTTATATCCAGCCAGGCAGTTGAACCTCGTTCGTTGCCAGGCCGCAACCAAATGGGGACGGGCGCGTTGAGTCCGCCCATGCAACTGGAGGAACCGCATGGACAGCCAGGATCTCGATTATGTCTCGGAACGCAGCGAACTGCATTTTCTCGCCGCCCTGGTTGATGAACTGATGCGCCGGCTGATGCTGTCGGGCGTGCTCAGTCAGGCGGAACTCAACGCGATCGAGACCGATGTCGCCAGACGCATCGGCAATGTGCCCCGCGCCTGGTAACTTGCCTGGTGACATATCCGGTCAGTGAGCCGCCGGATAGCTGATGATCAGCGCCAGCGGTTCCGTGCCGACCTGCCGGATGCCCACCTTGGCATCCTTGTAGAGATAGGCGGCCATGCCCGGCGTCAGCGGCTTTTCGACGCCGTCGGACGTTACCACCCCTTCGCCCGACAGGACATAATAGACTTCGTCATGGGCGATCGGATGGACGCCGATCGCCGCGCCGACATGCAGCACGCGTTTGCGGAACTCCATGCTGCGCGGCTGCGGCACGGCGTCGCTGATGCGATAGGCGGTCGACATGCCGATCTCGCCATGGGGCGGCGGCTCGTCGCGCATCACGTCGCGCTCGTCGACCACGACCATGGGTGGGGCGGCGGCCGCCGCCAGCAACAGCATCAGGCTCATGGCTTTGGTTCCTGTCGCATCATCCTGTCGCGATCGGACAGATGTTCGGTGGTGTCCTCCTTCTGGCCGGGATAGCGCCCCGATTTCGGCTCCATCGTGTCGAGGTTCCAGTCGCCCTCGACAAAGGGCGCGCGGGTGGCCGCGAACTTGGGATAGCCGCCCACCTGCTTCTCATTGTCGATGATCTCGCCGCGTCCTTCCGCGACGAAGAACAGCACGCGCAGATCATCGGCGTCCCGGTCCCAGGGGCGTGCGCCCGCGCGCCACAGCACATGGGTCTCGACATCGCGCACCGGCAGCACGTCCAGCCCCTGCCACCAGGTCGGTGGCGTCTGGGTCTCGATCAGCTTCGCCTGGGTCTCGCCATAGCGGCCGAACATCGGCAGGGGCTTGCCGAACTTGTCGACCGCCAGATTGTCCTTGCCATAATATTCCAGGTCGCCGTCGCCACCCAGGGTCAGGAACGGCATGTCGGTCGCGGTCGAAAGGCCGCCGCGCAGGACATTGCCGACCGCCGCCAGCTTGCCATTCTGATAGGGATGCTCGCCCCATTCCAGCGCCATCAGATTATAGTGGATGCCGCGCTCGCCCGGATCATAGATGATATTGTTGACCACGGCGGCATGGACGCCACCCTTCAGCAGCGGGTTGCGCTCGACATTATGGGCGTAGACATTGCGATAGATCAGGATGTTGGTCGCATTGTCGTGGATCAACGTGCCCTTGCTATGCTCGCCCTTGGGGTGGCTGGCATTGGCCAGTCCCTCGGCCGCCAGATTATAGGAAAAGCTGATGTTGTGCGCCGTGTTGGCGCGCCATTCGTCGGGCGTCTTGCCATTGAAGCGCGGGCCGGACGCCGACATATTCTCGTCGATCGCCCAGGTGAAGCTGCAATGGTCGACGATGATGTCATGGCCGCCGACCACCGACATGGCGTCCGCCTCCCATCCGCTCAGCAGCGGCTGGTCGTCCACCCCGGTGCGCACGCGGATATGGCGCATGATGACGTCATGGGTGGCGATGTCGATGCCCGACCGGATCAGGGTGATGCCGGGGGAGGGGGCGGTCTGGCCGGCGATGGTCAGATAGGGTTCGCGGATGGTGATGGTCTGGCGCGCCATGTCGATGATGCCGCCGACCTCGAATACGACGATGCGCGGGCCTTTCGCCTCCAGTGCCGCCTTCAGGCTGCCGGGACCATCGGCCGCCAGCGTGGTGACGCGGATGATGCGGCCGCCCCGGCCGCCCGGGGTGGCTGCCGCCCAGCCGACAGCGCCCGGAAAGGCGGCTTGTGCGCTGGATGCGCTGGTCCTGGCCGGGGCGGCGAACAGTGTTGCGGGCAGGGTGATCAGGGCAAGACCGGCAAGCGGCAGGGCGATCAGTCTGGCGGTTATTTTCATGCTTCCGAAGGCTCCTCTCATGGCCAGACTTGCACCGTGGCGGCGATGATGCAAGCAATTTGACACCGGTGTCGAATCTGTTTTCCGACATTTCAGTCTTGCGGGGGAGGCGGGCGCCGCGCTCCGCCATTCTGCACCGTCTGACCCATATTGCGGTGCAAAATGGCTCGATATGGGCGCTTTTCCGTCGGGATGCCGGCGAAAATCGCCGCGAGCGCTGGGCTGACAGCTTCAGACATAATTGCCGCAATGATCATTGACATTGATCCGCAGTCGGGTCACAAGTTTCTGACACCGGTGTCTTCAAGGGGACAACATCGGGCCGCACCCCCAAAGAGGCGTGGCGGAAATATGGAGGGATGTTTCTATGATTGCGTTCGTACAGGCTTCGTCCGCCCGGAAATGGCTGTCCGCAGCCTCGACCCTGGCATGCGCCATCGCCTGCGTTTCCGCCGCTCAGGCCCAGGCCCAGTCCGTGCAGGGCGCCGCCGCGGTTGCGCCGGATCAGGGGCAGGCGGATGCCGCAGCCCAGGAATCCGACATCATCGTCACCGGTTTCCGCCAGTCGCTGGGCGCGGCGATCAACCTCAAGCGCCAGTCGGTCAGTTCGGTCGATGCGATCGTGGCGGAGGATATCGCCAAGTTCCCTGACCAGAATCTGGCCGAATCCCTGCAGCGCATTCCCGGCATCTCGATCCAGCGCGATGGCGGTGAAGGCCGCGCGATCACCGTGCGCGGCCTTGGCGCGCAGTTTACCCGCGTGCGCGTCAACGGGCTGGAGACCGTCGCCACCTCGACCGACGGCGCCAGCTCGAACCGCGATCGCTCCTTCGATTTCAACGTCTTCGCGTCCGAACTCTTCAGCTCGCTGGTCGTCCACAAGACCGCCGAAGCCTCGTTGGACGAAGGCTCGCTCGGCGCGGTGGTCGATCTCAACACCGGCAATCCGCTCGGTGGCAAGGAAGGGCTGACCCTCGTCGGTTCGGCGACCGCCTCCTATAATGATCTCGCCAAGAATTGGGGGCCGCGCCTTGCCGGCATCGCGTCCTGGAAATCAGCGGACGGCCGCTTCGGCGTGGCCCTGTCGGCCGCCTACTCGACGCTCGATACCAAGGAACTGGGCAATAACAGCGTGCGCTGGGCACAGGCCCGCTTCGACAATGTCGATGGCACGCCCTGTTTCACCCAGCCTAATTCGGGCGGCACCTATGTCAAGAGCGCGGCCTGCGATGCGGCGGCCCTGTCCTTCCATCCGCGCATCCCGCGCTATGGCGAGGTGCGGCATGATCGCGAGCGGCTGGGCCTGACCGGATCGGTGCAGTTCGCGCCGACCGACGCGACCAAGATCTCGATCGACGGCCTCTATTCGCGCTTCAAGGAAACCCGCGAGGAAAAATGGGGCGAGGTGCTGCTGCGCTCCAACGAGCGGTCGATCAATGTCGTCAATCCGGTCTATGACGATAATGGCAACATGATCTCGGCGACGCTCAACGACGCCTGGGTCCGCACCGAACATTATCTGCGCAAGTCGAGCACAGAATTCTATCAGATCGGCGGCACCTGGGACCAGGATGTGACGGACAAGTTCCGCTTCACCCTGCTGGGCGGCCTGTCCAAGTCCAACGCCGACATTCCGGTCGAAACCACGGTGGTCTTCGACGATCGCGACGCCCAGGGCTATAGCTATGACTATAGCGACATGAAGCATCCCAAGCTGACCTTCGGCACCAGCGTGACCGATCCGGCCAATTTCCAGCTCGCCGAAATCCGCGACCGTCCCTCCAACACCAGCAACCGGTTCAAGACCGCGCAACTGCGCACCGAATGGGACGCGGCCGAGGGCCTGACCGTGAAGGTCGGTTCGATGTGGCGCCGGTTCGACTTCAAGACCGTCGGCTATCAGCGCGATACCGCTGTCTGCGGCAATGGCGGCAAGGATCTGGTGCTGGGCACCATCACCTGCTCGCCGACCAGCCTGTTCGGCCCGAGCGCCGTCTATGGCTTCCAGGCTACGCCGGAATTGAGCGAACTCTTCACCCTGGGCAAGGCGGGCCAGCCTTCGGGCACCACCACCCAGTGGCTGATCCCCAATCTGGACGCGGCGACCGCCTATACCAAGCTCTATGACCGCGCGCTGGCGCTCGACGTCGGCAACAACCGGTCGGTGCGCGAGGAAGTGACCGGCGGCTATTTCCAGTTCGATGCCAAGGGTGATCTGTTCGGCCTCGAATATGCGCTGAACGCGGGCATGCGCTATGCCAAGACCGACCAGCGCTCGACCGGCCTCAATGGCGGTGTCCCGGTGACGATCAAGCGCAGCTATGAGGATTGGCTGCCGGCGGTGAACCTGGCGCTGTTCCCGACCGACAAGCTGGTCGTCCGCGCGGCGGTGGCCGACGTGATGACCCGCCCGACCTTGGGCAGCCTGACGCCGGGCGGTTCGGCCGACGGCTTCCAATATCGCGTCAGCTACGGCAATCCCTATCTCAATCCCTACCGCGCGACCGCCTATGACCTGGCCGTCGAATGGTATTTCGCGCCCCAGTCGCTCTTCTCGGTCGCCCTGTTCAAGAAGGATGTGCAGAGCTTCCCGGTCGCCGCGACCATTTCCAACGCGACCTTTGCGGAGACCGGCCTGCCGGCCTCGGTGCTGGTCAGTTCCTCGCCCGCCGCGCTCAATCCCGCGCTGCAGGCCGAACCGATCTGGACCATCGCGACCACGGTCAACGGCACCGGCGCTTCGCTCAAGGGTGCGGAAATCGCGCTGCAACTGCCCTTCACCTTCCTGCCGGGCATCTTCAAGCATTTCGGCATCCTGGCCAACGCGACCTTCATCGACTCCAACGCGACTTATAATGTGTCGGGGCCGGCGGTCGTGCCGGGTGGCGGTCTGGTCAATGTCGCGCGGGACAACACGTTGTTCGGCGTGTCGAAGCGGGCCTATAACGGCACCCTCTATTATGACGACAACCGCTTCAGCGCGCGCGTCTCGGCCAGCTATCGCGGGCCTTATAGCGACCAGAACAGCGGCACCGGCAATGTCTTCGAAGGCTATGATTCGACCGTCAATGTCGACGCCTCGGTCCGTTACAAGGCAACCGACTGGCTGGAATTCACCCTCGACGGCATCAACCTGACCGACGAATATCGCGGCCGCTACACCGACCTCGATGCCAACCGCAACTATGAGTACAATCATTTCGGCCGCACCTTCCAGTTCGGCGCGCGCGTGAAGATGTAGCCTGTCCTTTCGGGTCGCGCCGTCACGGGCCAGCTACCTTCTGCACGAGGTGGCTGGCCCTTTTTCTTGGCCCGGCGGTGGGGTAGGGACGGAGCCGGGCAGACAACAGCAATAGTCCATTCACGCAATGACATTGACTCGCGTTAGCGTTCTCAAATATGGCGCCGCCAAGAATATTTGGGGGATTATATGGTGCGGTCGTCTTTCTTCTTTTCCGGGGCGGCGATCGTCGCGCTGGCCGGTGCTGCCCTGACCAGCCCAGCCATGGCGCAACAGGCGCCGGATGCCGATATGGACCAAGCCCGCGCCGACATCATCGTCACCGGCGAAAAGAGCGTCCGCACCCTGCAGCAGACCCCGACCAGCGTCGCCGTGGTTACGCCCGAGACGATCGAGCGCGAGGCGCTGATCACCATCCAGGACGTCTATAACCGCACCGCCAACCTGTCCGAAACCTATGGCTCGTCCGGTTTTGCCATTCGCGGTATCAGCAACAGCGGTGTCGGTGCCGGTGGTCAGGCGGATGCCGCCAGCGTCTATGTCGATGGCGCGCCGGTTCCCAAATGGGCGCTTTATGGCGGCCCGACCGACCTGTGGGATGTGCAGCAGGTGGAGGTGCTGCGCGGCCCGCAATCGACCATCCAGGGCCTCAACGCGCTGGCCGGCGGGATCGTCATCACCAGCAAGGATCCTTCGCTGACTCGCTGGGGCGGTGACGCACGGGTGCTGTGGAGCGAATATGACGATCGCACCTTCTCCGCCGCGATCGGCGGGCCGATCGTCAAGGATGAACTGGGCGTCCGCCTGTCGGCCGAGCGCCGCAACGATCGCGGCCTCATCTACAATGTCACCCGCGACGAATATAGCGACGCGCTGGAATCGCTCAATCTGCGCGGCAAGATCAAATGGACGCCCCAGGCCATTCCGGGCCTGGAGGCGGTCGCCAGTTATAATCGCGTGCGGCGCGATGGCGGCTATCTCTACGAATATGCCCGCACCGACGTGCCCAATTATTTCAATCACCGCGTTGCCACTGGCGACCAGCCCAGCCGCGGCAAGATCGACAGCGACCTTGCCGTCTTCAACATCAGCTATCCGCTGGCCCAGGGGCTGAAACTGTCGAGCGTCACCTCCTGGAACCGCTCGCGCGTTCATTCGGTGATCGATACCGACGGCACGCCGCAGGATATCCAGGCGATCGACAATCGTTATAATTACCGCACCCTGACCCAGGAAATGCGCCTCAATTTTGATGGCGAACGGCTGAGCGGCCTGCTGGGTGCCTGGTATTATCGCCGCACCGGCAGCATCGACCAGAATAGCCGGGTGAACATCGATACGCCGACCGCCACCATCGCCGCCCTGCTGCGCGCCAATGGCGCGACCGCGGCGCAGGCGACCTTCCTCAGCAATGCCTATGCGGCGCAACTGCCGGTCATCCCGGTCGCCTATTCGGCTGACCAGCCCGAAAAGGTGGAGACGATGGCGCTGTTCGGCGACGCCCGCTTCAAGCTGACGGACCGGCTGACCCTGATCGGCGGCTTCCGCTACGATCATGAGCGCAACCGCTATGCGGCACAAACCGTGGCGACCTTCAACGGCACGCTGCCCGATGCCAATTTCCTGGGCGCAGCCTATGCGCCGATCATTTCGCTGATCAACCAAGGCGTGCTGGGGCTGGTCGACGATGCCTCCTCGCCGCTGGCGTCCAACAGCCGCAGCTTCAACGCCTTCCTGCCCAAGGCCGGGATCAGCATGGATTGGACCCCGGATCTCACCACCGCCTTCACCGTTCAGCGCGCCTATCGATCGGGCGGTTCCAGCCAGAACCCGGCCCGCGCGCTGCTGGTCGCCTATGATCCGGAATATAGCTGGAATTATGAAGGCTCGCTGCGCTCCAAATGGCTGGATGGGCGCCTGACGCTCAACGCCAACGCCTTCTACATGACGTGGAAAGACCAGCAGGTCACCGCCTATTTCGGCCAGAACAGCTATGATTATAACACGGTGAACGCGGCCGGATCGCACCTTTACGGGTTCGAAGTGGAAGCGAACGCCAATGTCGCGCGCGGCATCGATCTCTATGGTTCGGTCGGCCATGTCCGCACCAAATTCACCGATTTCGTCCTGCCCGCAGGGGCGACCAGCACGGTTGACCTCACCGACACCCAATTCCCCTATGCGCCGCGCTGGACCCTGTCGGGCGGCATCAATGCGCAATTCGGTCCGGGCTTCGTCGCCAATCTCAACGCCAATTATCGTTCGTCGGTCTTCACCGGCGTCGGTCAGGATCAGGACCAGTACAAGGTCGGCGGCCGCACGGTCGTGAATGGCAAGATCGGTTATGAGACCGATCATTGGTCGCTGTTCGTCTTCGCCCGCAACATCCTCAACGAGGATTATATGCAGTACCAATATGCCGCGATCCATCAGGCGATCCTGGGCGAGCCCCAGACCGTCGGCGTCGGCGCGAGCGTCCATTGGTGATCGCGCTCGCCAGCCTGCTGCTCATCGCGGGCGGCGCCCTGGGCGCTGCCCTGCTGCGCCGCTCCTGGGTGCGGCGGGATCGCTCCGTGCTTGGCCTGCTGCTGGCGGGATGGGCCATATTGATCGGCCTGCTGGTCGCTGCCTTCCTGCTGATCGGGCCGGTCAAGGGGCTGGCCTTGGGACTGGCGATGGAGGGGATCGGCGCGCTCGCCATCATCTGGTTCGGCCGGGTCCGGCGCAAGGCGGCGCGGGTGCGCGATGGCGATGTCGCGCCCGAGCCGCTGGAGGAACCCGGCCGCTTCTGGCGCGGGGTGCTCCGCGCCTTGCTCGCCGGGCCGCTCGGCATGACGGCGGCGATGGGTGTCGCCTTTTGCGTCACCGTCTATCTGCCCGGTGATCCGCGCACCCGGATCGTGCTCGGCGGCCTGTTGCTGCCGATCCTCTGGGGGCTGGCCATGACCTGGACGCTGGCGGACCGCCGCCTGCTCCGCGCCACCGCCGTACTGGTCGGCACCAGCATCATCGGCTTCGGCCTCGCCGCCTTGGGAGGGGCCGCATGAACGACCAGAGCGTCCAGACCAACAGCCGGGCGAAGAAATGGCGTTGGCCCTTGTCGCCCGAAACGGTGCGATCGGTGCTCAGCAGCCATTCGGTGCTGGGCCTGGCCTTTGCCGCGATCATCTATATCGTCTGCCTGACCGGCACGGTCGCCGTGTTCGCGCCCGATCTGGAACGGTGGGAAGTGCCGGCGACGCCGGTGGTGACCAGCCTGTCGGATGCCTCGGCCGCCCGCGCCATCGCCGAAGCGGCCAGACGCGCGCCGGCCGACACCACCCTCTACCTGTCGCTGCCCACCGCGAAACAGGATGGCGCCAGCCTCACGGCCTTCAGCGCGACCTATGAACATAAATGGGGGGTGGCGGCCGATGGTGGGCTGTCCGATCTCGAAGCGGTCTGGACCGAATTCCTGATCCACCTCCATATCAACCTGCATCTGCCGCGCAGTTGGGGTCAGTTCATCGTCGGCCTGACCGGGGTGGCGCTGCTCTCTTCCCTGGTGTCGGGCATATTGGCGCATCCGCGCGTGCTGCGCGATGCCTTCCACCTGCGCCTGGGCGGTTCGCGCCGGCTGCAGGAGGCGGATCTGCACAATCGCCTCGGCATCTGGGCCTTGCCCTTTCACTTCACCCTGGCGCTGACCGGCGCGTTGCTGGGCCTGAGCACCATCATCGTCGCGATGCTGGCGATGCTGCTCTATCGCGGCGACATGGGGAAGGTCTATGAACTCTTCCTCGACCCGCCGCCCAAGGTCGACATGCGCGCCACGCCCATTCCCGATATTGCCCGGCTGATCGCCGATGCCCGCGCCCGCGCGCCGGCGGCCGTCGCGGACAATATCATGGTCGAACGGCCCGGCCGCGCCGATATGCGCATCTCGATCCACAGCGGCCGGCCGCACTTGCTGACCCAGCAGGACGAGGTGCAATATGATGCGCGCGGGCAACTGATCCATCAGGAACGGCCACAGGATCTGGTCGCCGGCACCCGGATGCTCAGCGGCATCGGCCAGTTGCATTTCGGCTGGTTCGGCGGCTTGCCGGTGCGGATCGCCTATGGCCTGCTCGGCATTGCGCTCTGCATCGTCACGTCGAGCGGGGTGACGATCTGGCTGGCGCGCCGCCGCGATCGCGGCCGGCCAGCGCCGCAATGGGAACGGATCTGGGCCGCGATCTGCTGGGGCCAGCCGGTCATTCTCGTCCTCACCGCCGTTCTGGCCTTCGCCCTGCCGCATGTGTCGCTGTCGCCGGCCTGGCTCGGCCTCACCATCCTGTCGGTGCTGGCCGCCGGCATGGCCAAGGCGCTGCCCGGTCCGCGCCTGTCGCGCGGCCTGCAATGGGCGCTGGTCGCGGGGCTGCTGGCGGTAGCGCTGCTTCACGGCGCCCCGCTGCTGGCCGGCGGCCAAGGGCTGCTGGTAGATCTGCTGCTGCTCGCCAGCGGTGTCGGCCTGCTGCTCGCCCTGCGCCGCAGCCGCGCGCCAGCCAAGGCCTAGGGAGGGTGGGCGTTCCCCTCCCGCCGGCGGAAGGGGCAGCGAGACTTGCGCGCGCTGCGCGCTAGTCGCAGCGGAGTGGGCTTGTGCGAAGTCTGACCGTCTTTCCTACTCGGCCTTTCTCTGATCTACCCTTGGCCATGCAAGCGTCGCCCCATCGCCTTTCCATACCGCGCGGCTGTCGCTTCACTGTCGCCTCGCCGTCGCGTCGAAGGCGCGCGGGCGTGACCCGTTTCCCGCGCCATTGTCGCGTCACAGGCGCGTGGGTGGCGCGTTCGGGGCGCTTTACCGGCGCATTGGCCCGAAATAGCCCGCACGACACTGTGAACTTCGACTGTCGCGTCCCGTGTCGGCCCAATCGGCCTTAGAGTGCGCGAAAACGGAAGTCGGTGAAGCGCGCTTCACCCGCACCGGCAGAATAGAGGCCGGGGCGCAGCATCAGGAAGCCGCCGCGCACATTATGGTGATAGCCCGACACTTCCATCCCCCGGTCGAAGCGTTTCCAACTCCTGCCGTCATCGCCGCTAATGTGAAAGCGGATGATGTGTCGGTCGTTGGTGACGCGCATCCGCATCCGGCGGCCATGGGGATTGGCCGGGCGGCCGCGCTCTATCCCATATTGATGGGTGACGAACCGCTCCTGGTCGAAGCCAAGCCCGCAATAAAGCTGCTCGTCATAGAAGAGCAGCAGCCCGGCGACGCCACCCGGCGCAATCTCGATCGTGCATTCGAACTGATAGGCCTGGTCGCCCGCCACCAGCAGCAACGGCGACGAACTGGAGGGGGCCGTTCCGCTGGCCTTCAGGACCAGCGATCCCTTCTCCACCCGCGCGCGCTGCGCCTCCTGCGGCGCCGGCTTGAAGAAGTTCCAGCGCGATCCGATGTGCAATGCGCTGAAATCATCCGACAGTGCCTGGCCATGCGGCCCGGCCTCGCCGCCCCCCGGTTTGGCGATCGGCTGCGACAGGTCGCCGCCGGTCATGCGGAACCAGCCGTCGGCCGTCCATTCGACCGGGTCGAGCAGCGTCTGCCGCCCCAGTGTCCAATAGCCATTTTCATAGCCATGATAGACCGACCACCAGCCGCCGTCCGGCCCTTCGACCAAAGTCGCATGGCCGCGCGACCACCATTTTTCGGCGCGATCGAGGGTGCGGACGATCGGGTTGGCCGGGCAATTCTCCCACGGGCCATGGATCGACCGCGACCGGGCGGCGATCACCATATGGCCGGTCGGCGGCCCGGCGGTGCCGCCCACGGCGGTCACCAGATAGAACCAGCCCTCGTGACGCAAAATCTTGGGGCCTTCGGGCGAGAAACCCTCGACATCCCAATCGTCGGGATAGTGCCAGGGATCATAGACATGTTCGGGCTGGCCGACGGTGGCCAGGCCGTCGTCGGTCAGGCGCACCCGGTCGCCGCCCGACAGGAACAGCCAGCGCGATCCATCCTCGCCCACCGCATGGCCGGGGTCGATATGATTGGGCAGATGCAGGTCGATCGGGTCGCTCCACGGCCCCTCGATCCGGTCGGCCCAGATTACATAGCTGGTGTTGGGCGACGCCTTGACCGGGATGTAGAGATAATAGCGGCCCTTGTGCTTGCACAGTTCAGGCGCCCAGACTGATCCGATATTCCGGTGGAGCGCCGGGCCGATCGGCCGCCAGTTCACCAGGTCGCGCGAATGCCAGATGATGAGGCCGGGATAGGAATCGAAGGTCGAGAAGGTCATGTAATAATCCGCGCCATCCTTGAGGATGGTCGGATCGGGATGGTCGCCGGCGATCAGCGGATTGAGGAAGCGGCCGTCGCCCAGATCGGCGATGCGCTGATTGTCGAAACCGCGCCGCCAGTCGGGCGCGGGGGCAGGTGGCGCGGGAGGAGCAGGCGGAGCGGCCCGCGCTTCGCTCACACTGCCCGCCAGCATGGCCGAAGCCGTCGCCAGCAATGCGTCCCGTCGACTGACTGCCATGACCCTCTCCCGGTTATTGATACCGGTTACCTAAGGGGCATGGCCTGATGCTGTCAAATGGCGCGGACTTGATCCTCGTAAAGCTCCAGCGGCAATCCGTCTGGATCGGCGAAGAAGGTGAAGCGCCGGTCGGTATATTCGTCCACCCGCACCGGTTCGCAAGCCACGCCATGGCTTTCGAGGCGGGCGACCTCCGCATCCAGGTCGCTGACGGCAAAGGCGAGATGGCGCAGGCCGCAGGCTTCGGGGCGCGAGGGGCGCGGCGGCGGATTGGGGAAGGAGAAAAGCTCGATCTGCCCGTCGCCGACGGCCAGATCGCATTTCCAGCTGTCGCGTTCGGCGCGATAGACCTCGTTCAGCACCGCAAAGCCGAGAATGTCGACATAGAAATGGCGGGACCGGGCATAGTCGGAGCCGATGATGGCGATATGATGGATGGCGTGCATCGCCCAGCGCTATCGCGGGATGCGCCCGTCGCGCAATGGCTATCCGGCGATCAGTGCCTGAAGATCGAGCAGCGCCCGGCCAAAGGACAGGCCCTGCGGCCCGGCAACGAAGCGGGGTTCCCATTCCGGGCTGAACTTGTCCTTGTAGGCGCGCAGCCCTTCAAAGCCGTAGAGCGCATTGCCATGCTGGTAGAGCAGCGCGCCCAGCTTCGACCAGAGCGGTGCCAGCCGGCGCGCTTCCAGCCCGGAAAGCGGCGCGAGGCCGAGGTTGAACCAGCGATAACCCCGTGCTTTGCCCCAGAGCATCAGGTGGATGAACAGAAAGTCCATCGTGCCATAGGGCGCGCCGTCATCATGGCGCATCAGGTCGACCGACAGTTCGGACCGGTCGGCTGCGGCCCAGATATTGGCGAAGGCGACGATCCTGCCCTCCTGCCGCACCACGGCGCAGTCGAACCGTGCCATATAGCGCCGATCGAAGCGGCCGACGCTGAAGCATTTTTCCTTGTGCCCCTTGGCCTGAAGCCAATGGGCGGAAATCTCGGTCAGCCGGTCCATTTCCTTGTCCAGCATGGCGGCGGGGATGATCTCGAAACTGGCGCCCTCACGCGCCGCGCGCCGCTCGGCATAGCGCAGCGGCTTGGCAGCCGGGCCGTCCAGCGTGAAGCTGGCCAGGTCGACATGCGCTTCCTCGCCATATTTGACGATCTGCAGCCCCAGTTCGATCGCCAGCGGCAGCATGTCCTGGCTGATCTGGTAGAGCAGCAGCCGCCCCTGCGCGGCATCGGCCTGTTCGCGCAGCCGCCAGAGCAGGTCCGCCCATTCGCTTCGGGCGCCGACCGGATCGCCCATGACGATCCAGCTATGCCCCCTGATCTGATACATCAGGCAGCAGGTGCCGCTGTCCGACACCAGGAAGCGCTTGTCGCCGATATAGGCAAGATTGGCGTCGGTGCGTTCGGCCAGCGCCAGCGCGGCCTCTGGCGGGGCAGCGGCGTCGCTGGCCATGATAGGGATGATCGCGGCCGGGCGCAGCAGGCGCCAGAGCGCCAGGCCGATCAGCAGCACGGCGACGGCGAGGCTGGCGCGCAGGAAGCGCGACGCATCGGCGCGGGCGGCGAAATGCCACCAGAGGTCGTTCTGATATTCGACATGCTTGTAGGCGAAGAAGCCGATCCAGACGGAGAGGCCCAGAACCACCGCGACAGTCGCCAGCCAGCCGGGCGAAAAAGCGTCGGCGATGAGTTGCGTGCGGCGATAGAAAGCCGGACGCGCCCATTGCAGCAGCGCGGCGATCAGCAGCATCGCCGCCGCCTCCTCATAATCCAGCCCCTTGAGCAGCGAGAAGATCGCGCCGGCGAGGAGCAGGATGCGGGTCAGCCAGAAGGCGCCGTCGAGCCGCCGATAGAGGCCGGCCGACAGGATCAGCAATGCCGCGCCGACCAGGCTGCCGGCCATGTGCGACGCTTCGAGGAAAGGCAGGGGCACGACGCTGTTGAGGGTCGCGACCCGGTGCGGGATGGCCGGGAGCGAACCCGATACCAGCAGGATGGCGCCGCCCAGGAAGACGATTGCCGCCGTCATGATCGGCGCAAGGCCGGTAGTGACGGCCTGCAGCCCGCGCAGGGTGCGGCGCAGCGGCTGCCGCCAGCGCCAGCCCTCCTGTGCAACGATGATGCCGACCGCGATCAGCAACGGCAGAATATAATAGACCAGCCGATAGGCGAGCAACGCGGCGACCAGTTGCGGCCGGTCGACGCCGGGCAGGGCGGCGAGCATCACCAGTTCGAACACGCCGACGCCGCCGGGCACATGGGTCAGCAGCACGGCGACGATGGCGAGCGCATAGCCCAGGAAGAAGGCAGGCCAGGCATGGAGGTCGACGCCGGGGATGAGGACGAACAGCGCCGCGCTGGCGGCGGCCAGGTCGATGACGCCGATGCCGATCTGGCAGAATATCCGCGAGGCGGGCGGCAGCGGCAGGGACATGCGGCCAAGATGCAGCATGCGTCCCCGCCGGCCGGCATAGAGGATCAGGCCGATGATGGCCGTGAGGGTCAGGCTGCCTACCAAACGCAGCATGGGCGCGGACAGGCGGACATCGCCCATCGACAGCATCTCCGGCCGCCAGACCAGCATGGCGGCGGCCAGCGTCAGGACGCCGCCCCAGAAGGTGGCGCCGGCGATCGCGACGACCCGTGCCACGTCCGCAACGCCCAGCCCCGCCGCGCTGTAGATGCGATAGCGCGCCGATCCGCCGGTCAGCAGCGACAGGCCCAGATTATGGCTGAGCGTATAGCTGGTGAAGGAGGCGAGCGCTGCTGTGCCATAGGGCAAGGGCCGCCCGATCGAGCGCAGCGCCAGCACGTCGTAGAAGGTGAGGGTAACATAGCTGATCGCGGTCAGCAGCAGGGCGGGGATCAGGGCTGCCGGGCCAAGTGCATGAAAGGCCGCGCGGATGTCGCGCACATGCACATCATGCAGCAGATGGTAGAGTGCGACGAAGCCGAGTGCGGCCAGCAGCACGACAAGCCCGACCGACAAGGGTGTCTGGTAACGGCGCACATATGTCATCGCCCCCATCTGCCGCTACCCTGTCTTGACCCGGTGCCAGAGCTGGCTGCGGCAGAAAAGCCCACCCAGAATGCAGCCGGAAATCTTCAGCTGGTCCGGCCCCTGCTGGTCGATGGTGGAATAGAAGGTGCGGCCCATGTCGGGCACAAAGACCCGCCCGGCCCAATGACCCTGCCCTTTGGGGCGGTAATCCTGCAGCAGGGTGGTGCCGACCAGATGCGGGATGCCGGCGTCGTTGGCATCCGTCAGTGCCTCGGCATTGGCGTGGCTGACCCAGCCGCATAATCTGTCCTGGCAGGCGCCGGTCGTGACCGTGACGCTGCCGCGCGGATTGATCCAGGAACCCAGCACCGGATCGGTCGCCATGGCCGGAACGGCGATGATCAGGCAGAGGCCGACGAGGAAAAGACGCAAGGCGTGAAGCATGGGTCAGGTCTTCCGGATCAACCCCTGCCGGGCAAAGGCCGCGTGCAGGACGTGGTAGAGCGTATCGACATCATGGTGCAACGGGTGTCCGCCCGGCAGCGTGACCGTTTGCAGATTGGGCTGGTGCAGCAACGGGCAAAGGCTTGCCGTTTCCTCCTGGCCATGGATGCAGAGCAGAGGCGCCCAGTCGAGCTTGCGCGCGGTCGGCAGGGCATCCGTCTCTGCCATGGCAAAAGTGAAAATCTCGCCCGGCGAGGCGCGATATTCGACCGTCGCGCCCGGCACGACCAGCGCGACCATGGCGATTGTGTGGCGTTGCGCAGCGGGCAGTCCGGCAAGGCCGACATGCGCCATGTCCGCGCCGAAGGACTGGCCGATCAGGATGACCGGCGCGGCGGGATCGATGTTGTGGGCCTGAGCCAGGGCTTGGCTGATCAGCGCGGTGGCCTCGGCCGGACTGCGGGTCTTGCGGAAATAGGTCAGCGAATTGACCCCGACCGACGGCAGGCCGTCTCGGGTCAGGCGTGCCATGATGCCCGGTCCCATGCCGACCTTCATGCCCATGTCGCCTGACAGGATGATGGCGATGGGTGTGCCATGGCCTGGCCGATAGCCCTGGGGGCGAGAGAGGGAAAAGGGATCGCCGCCCGGATAGCCGAGCCACTGGAAGGCGGAGGCGATCAAAACGAGGATCAGGATAGGCAGGATATACCGGATGCTTTTGCCGCCGCGCGTCATCATGCCGTCTCCTCGATCGACCCGAGCGCCCGGCACATCGGGAGGAGACCGACGTGCCGGGCTGTGGGCGGTCGGAACAAGACCCACGCGTTCCGACCGTTCGGCCAGCTGGTCCCAGCTGGCCTGTTTCATGCCACCCAAGGGGGGAGGTGGCAGGACCGATATGGTCCATGACGGCCTGCGACAGCGTGGCTGGAAGATGAACTTTTGGAGAGGCGGCTGATCAGATGCGGCGGGCAATCGCGCCGGCGGCCCAGCCCATGCCGACCGCCAGAGCGATCGCGGTCAGGCCATAGAGGAACGACCAGCGTTCGGCGGCGACGGCCATGAACTGTTCGAATCCCGATTTGCGGACATGGATGTCGCGCACCGCTGCTGCCACGACGCGGCCGTCCTGCACCAGGAAGGTTTCAGCCGTATAGGCGCCCACGATCACACGGGCCGACAGCGGCAGGCGGGCGCGATAGAGAACGCCATCGCTGATCTCGACCGTGCCGGGTTTCTCGACGAACAGGCCGTTGCGCTGGCGCAGGTCGACCAGGCCTGCTTGAAACCGATCCAGTTCCGCACTGTCATTGAGCGAGGAGGGGGATAGCTGAAGCTTGTCGACGCCCATCTCATAAATGGCGGCGGTGCGTTCATCCACGATCCGGTCGATCGGCCGGGAGGAGGCCATGGCGTAAAAGCTGGGCGCCGAACGAAAACGGGCGCGGTCGGCGTTGACCCAGATACCGGCAACCTTCTGTTTCTCGCGCATGGTGATCGACTGTTCGGGGCCTTTCAGCACGACGACGATATCCGCCGGCTTGTCCGGCCGTCGCCCGTCCGGATAGACGATCGCACCGAACAGCAGCAGGTCGGCGCCGGTGAAGCTGTACTGGATTTCGACCTCACGCTGCGACACATCGGGCACCAGTTTCGGCTCGTCCGCGCCGCTCAGAAACAGGGCCAGCATGGGCAAAGAGAGGTGGTGTGCCCTCATTTTACATCGATCGTGAAGATTTCGTCGGGCCGCCAACCAAGCCCGAGTGCCATGCGGGCAGCCACCAGTAGCACGATCGCTGCGAGCAGGATGCGCAGATATTCGGGACGGATGGTCATCGACAGCCTTGTGCCGACCTGGGCGCCCGTGACGCTGCCGATCAGCAGCAGCAGCGCGAGCACCAGATCGACTGCCTTGGTCGTCATGGCGTGCATCATCGTGGTCGCAATGGTAACGAACAATATCTGGAACAGCGATGTGCCGACCACCGACTGGGTGTTCATGCCGAGCAGATAGAGCATCGCGGGCACCAGGATGAAGCCGCCACCCACGCCCAGCAACATCGTCAGGATACCAGTCGCCATGCCCAGCAGCAGCGGCGCCAGCGGCGAGATATAGAGGCCCGAGCGATAGAAGCGCCAGCGCATCGGCAGGGCCGCGACGAGCGGATGATGGCGCCGCTTGCGCGCCTGCATGCGCTTGCCGGTCTTGAGCGCGATCAGCGCCTGGATCGACTCTTTCGCCATCAGTGATCCGATACCGCCCAGCATCAAAACATAGAGTATGCCGATTACCGTATCGATCTGGCCGAGCGACTGGAGCAGGCGAAAGATGAAGACGCCAAGGCCTGCGCCTACCACGCCGCCGGCGATCAGCACGCCGCCCATGCGGAAATCGACAGTGCCGCGCGACATGTGGGTGACGACCCCCGACACGCTGGCACCGGTCACCTGGCTGGCAGCCGAGGCGGCCGCGACCGTAGGAGGGATGCCATAGAAGATCAGCAATGGCGTGGTGAGAAAACCGCCGCCGACGCCGAACATGCCCGACAACAGGCCAACGACGCCACCCAGTCCAATGATGACCAGGGCGTTCACCGATAGATTGGCGATGGGCAGGTATAGATCCATGCCCAATCGGGTTAGAGACAAAAGACTCCGAGCGAAAGCCGGGAGATGGCTGGCAGGCTAAAAATCGGCGGCGAGTGTGACCGCCAAGCCGGAAGCAGGTTTGGCTTGACCGGCGACACGTTCACGCCATTCGATCCCGATACGCGCGGCGATCGCTGGAAGGGGCAGGCGAAACTGGATTTCCGGGCCGATATCCAGTCGTTCGACGTGGGGTTGCGCACCGCCAGACAGGCTGATGCCAATGCGCAATGGGCTGTCCTTGATTGGCGCGAGCAGCGAGAATTTTCCGTCGATGAAGAGGTCGCGCTTGTACAGGCCCACCATGCCGGTCTGCGCATAGAGGCTGGCCTCGATCGGTCCGGCAACGGGTTTGGGGCCAAAACCGCCGACGAGCAGCAGCGCGAAGGCGTCTCGTGCCTGGGTATCGAGCGCGATCCGCCGTTCGGCGGCAAGGCTGACGGCAATATGGCGTATTGGCTGATAGGACAGGCCGATTGCAGTTTCGGGCGCTTCGGGCGATTGGAGGGCCGTCGTGGCCCGACCATAAGCTGCAAGGCGCCCCAAGGATCGGGGCATCAGGTCGAAGTCGATCCGTGCGCCGGCCTGCGACCCGCCGAGGCGCCCCACTGTGGCGAGGTCTGCCGATGAACCACTGCCGGAGCGCCAGAGCAGCCAGGCGCTGCCTTGCCAGCGATCATGACCGACGGGCGATATGGTCGATACCGAAATGGCAAGCGGTTCCATGACTTTGGGCCGGGCTAAGGGAGGCCTTTGTCTGGAGGCGCCAGAGTTTAACGACCATGCGGTCGATAGTGGCGCGATGGCATAAGAGGTCTGGACTGGCTTGAAGGGTGAGCCCGCGCGGATGGATTGCCACTTACTGCCAACCGATATTGCCGTCTCTGCTCCGCGAATGATTGGGATCATGCGCTCCTGACGGGTGGGGGAGCCGATCCGACTGCCTTTGGCCTGGGTTGGCACTGTCGTCGGTAGTGGCGCTGTCGACGCAATCGTGCCGAACAGGCGCATGCCGGTCCAGCCGATGAACAGCATCAGGAAGAAGCGCACCGGCCGTCCATCGGCCGATGATCGGATCATGCCGGCTCCTCCATGTCGGGGAAGCGGTGCTGCGTCTTGTCCCACACCAGCGGCTTGCCCAGCAGTGACTGGACATAGAGGACGACGGCGCGCCGGGCCGCCAGCACGGCGATCGTGTTGCCGACAAACATGCGCGGCACCGCAGCCAGCCCATGCCGCCAACCATAAGCATGGCCGGCAAACACCGCGCGCATCATGATGCGCCATGCCATGAGCCAGAGATTGAGTGTCAGCAAGGCGTCGATAAGGGGTGTGGACAGCCGCGACTGCTGAGTGAGGAAAGGCCGTGCCAGTTCCAGCATGCTCCAGAGCAGCAACGTCGCGTAGGCGGCGACAATGATCAACGCGGCCAGGGTGGCGCGCCGGTCTCTGATCCGCATCCACCATTCGGCCGGTCCGCCCTGCCAGCCCATACGGTCCCAGCCGGCGAGCGAAATGCCGATGATCCAGCGCGCCTTCTGGCGGATGGCGGCTGGGGCGCTATCGGGAAAATACTCACGGGTCGCGACAAGCTGCCCTTGCGCATCACGGATACGTAGGAAGATACCCCGGCCGCCCATGTCGGCGATGCGCAGGCCGGCTTCATAATCTTCCGTCAGTGATCCCGGATCGAACGGCCCTGCGCCGGGATGGGGGGCGAGTGCCGCCAATATGTCTCGTTGGAATGCGCAGGCGACACCGGCCGAAGGAATGGAGGCACCCAGAAATTGCCTGACTGTCAGGGATTTACCATGGGCTTCTGCAAATTCATCGCAGTAATGATTGGCGATCGCGCGGGAAAACCAGTTGCCACGACCGGGCAGTGGCAGGACCGGCAACTGTACCAGCGCAAACCGGTCGATCATATGATCGAACAGGCGGATTTCATCCACATGCACGACATCTTCTGCATCATGCATCACGATGGCCTTGAACCGGATGCCGCTACGGCGTTCGTCGGCCAGCATGCTGCGCCAGTTGATGTTCAGGCAATCGGCCTTGGTGGTAGGGCCGGGGCGATCGTTCAGGCACAGGATAATGTGCGGTTGATCAGCCGCGACAGATGCAATCGCGTCGATCGTTGCCTGATCATTGGGATAGGCGCCTACGAAAATGCGATAATCCGCATTGCCCCAGCAATGCAGGGCGTGGCGCAGCATGGCGCCGATGACATCTGCTTCTTGCCAGGCGGGAATGAAGATGGCGATGCGTCCGGGCGCGGGCGAAGGCGGCAGGGTTGCCATTGTCATGCGGCCGCGACGGGGATGCCGGATCGCCCGCCATATGCGGCGTATCAGAAACAGCAGATCGATTGCGAGATCATCCAGCCCGCCAAGCGCGAAGCCGATTACCGCGAACAACAAAATCTCGTAATGCAGCGCCTGTAGAGCGCTAAAGAGCATGTCCCCCACGATCCCGGATTCCCCTGTCCCGATCGCCATGCGGCAAGGTCAATTTATGTCATGAGAACAGCGGTCTTCCAAGCATTTTAGAGAATTGGTAGCAGCATGCTTCAGATCATCCGGGTTGGACCTGAGAGGGAATTTCCTTAAGGAGGAAGAATGATAGTGCCGGCAAGTACTTATGGAGAGGATAGATGAGCGAGCGCCCCCTGTCCGCCCTCAGGAATTTCCTGAAGGGGGAAGCTGGCAGCGGCATATTGCTGATGATCTCGGCGGCCGTGGCCATGATCATGGCGAATCTTCCAGGCGCTGCCGGTCATGTCTATCATGACATGTTCCATGCCGTGACTGGTCCGGTTCTGGCTCCCGCACTCGGCCCCATGACCGTCCATCTTTGGGTCAATGACGGTCTTATGGCGATCTTCTTCCTGCTGGTCGGACTGGAGATTAAACGCGAATTTGTGGATGGCGGCCTGTCCACCTGGGAAAGGCGACGCTTGCCCTTCATCGCGGCAGGCGCTGGCATGATCGCGCCGGCACTCGTCTATCTGGCGATCACGACGGGTGAGCCCGCACTGGCGCGGGGCTGGGCCATTCCGGCGGCGACCGACATTGCCTTTGCGATCGGTGTGCTGGCGCTGCTGGGCTCGCGTGCGCCAGCATCAATCAAATTGTTCCTGACGGCTGTTGCGATCGTCGACGATATGGGTGCGGTGGCAATCATTGCGCTGGCCTATAGTCAGGGGCTGGATGTCATGGCTTTGAGTGGCGCTTTTGCTGTCCTGCTGTTCATGTTTGGGATGAACCGCGTCGGCGTGCGGGCATTGGCGCCCTATCTGATCGGTTTCCTGCTGCTCTGGTATCTGATGCTGCTGTCGGGTGTGCATGCGACCATCGCGGGTGTGCTGGCCGCCATTACCATTCCCGTCAATCGCACGCCGGGCGCGCCGGATGCGGCGGACAGTCCGCTCCATCGCCTGGAGCATTTGATCCATCCATGGAGTGCCTATCTGATCGTGCCGCTTTTCGGCTTTGCGAATGCCGGCATCACACTCAACGGCGCGGCGATCGGCGCTCTGCTAAGTCCCTTGCCGATCGGTGTGGCGCTGGGGCTCCTGCTTGGCAAGCAACTGGGCGTGTTCGGCAGCATCTGGCTGGCGCAAAAGCTCGGCATAGCGGCTCGGCCCTCGGGCGCGAGCTGGGTGCAGATTTACGGCATGGCGCTGCTGTGCGGGATCGGCTTTACCATGAGTTTGTTCATCGGCGCGCTCGCCTTCCCGGGACAGCCATTGCTGGTTGAAGAAGCGAAGATCGGCATTCTCAGTGGATCGTTGCTGTCTGCGCTATGTGGCTATGCCGTCCTGCGCTTTGCATCCTCGCCGCGATCGGTTGCGCCGGTGGCAGGCTGAGGGGAATCGCGTAGAGTTAAGCTTCATGCTACTATCGCCCCGCCATTGTTGCGACTCGCTTCGTGTCAATGTGCCGACCACACTTTCGAAAAATACGGGAGGAGGGCGAGGATATGGAGACGGATGTCAATTATCTGCTGCATAGGCAGCAGATGTCACTGATACGTGCGCAGGCAACTGGTTCGCCTGAGGGCAGGGCCGCCTATGAGGGGTTGGCTCGCGGCTATATCAATCAGGTCGAAGCCTATCGCAGACGCAATGAGCAGCAGGAGAGGCTGGTCGTCCCGGCGCATTGAGGCGATGGTAATGGGTGTCGTTGTGTTCAACGTCAGCGACGGGATATCAGGCGATCGATTACCTCTTGATGCGGGCCGTCGGCGCCGCATTCACGCTCCAGGATCGATTTGATCTTTTCCAGTTCGGCTTCGGTGAGATGCTCGATGCCGATGAAGTCGTTGCGCGCAGGCTCGATCGCGCGGATCAACTCGTCCAGCTTGGCCTGGATGGCGGCGCCGTCACGGTTCTGGGCATTCTGGATCAGGAAGACCATCAGGAAGGTGACAATGGTCGTGCCGGTGTTGATCACCAACTGCCAGGTGTCGGAATAGTGGAAGAGCGGGCCGGTCACGCCCCAGATCAGTACGACGCCGACCGCCAGGATGAAGGCGAGCGGTTGGCCGGCCCAACTGGCGATCCGTGCCGATAGGGCGGAAAATATCCGATCCATGCAAACTCCTTTGGGCGACCTGCGCATTTAGGCTCTGTTCAGCCATCTGCTGTCATGGTCATGATCATGGCAACCATATCTTTTCGTGCAACGATCGGCGCGCTCGCCGGCTCCCTTCTTTTGGCCTCTTGTGCCAGCGTTTCTCCCGAATCACGCGTGCGTGCCGGGCTGATCGACGCCGGCCTTTCGCCTCGAATGGCAGCCTGTATGGCCGAACGCATGGTCGATCGGCTCAGTCTGGTGCAGTTGCGGCGACTTCAGTCGATCGCCTCGCTCCACAAGTCGCACATGGGCAAGATGAGCATGGATGAACTCCTCTATAAGGTCCGTGCGCTGGAGGATCCGGAGATATTCCTGGTGACCAGCAAGGCCGCCATCCACTGCTCCTTCTGACGCCGATTTCACAATAAAGCAGGGTCTGGCTTCGCAAGGGTTTTGCAATTTTGCAAAGTCGTTTTGCGAAATGGCTCTGGCCCTGCTTCTTCGCCTGTGCTTAACCCGCCTCAACAGTTTTCCTGTGAACAAAGGACGGGCCAGCCCATGAACATTCACGAATATCAGGCGAAGGAATTGCTCGCCAAGTATGGCGCGCCGATCGCCGCCGGTCACGCCGCCTTCACTGTCGAGGAAGCCGTCGAGGCCGCCAAGAAGCTGCCCGGGCCGCTCTATGTCGTGAAGTCGCAGATCCACGCCGGTGGCCGCGGCAAGGGCAAGTTTAAGGAACTGGCCCCCGAAGCCAAGGGCGGCGTTCGCCTTGCCTTCAACCTGGACGAAGTGAAGGCCCACGCCACCGACATGCTCGGCAACACGCTGGTTACCATCCAGACCGGCGACGCGGGCAAGCAGGTCAACCGTCTGTACGTCACCGACGGTGCCGACATCGCCAAGGAATTCTACCTCGCGCTGCTGGTCGATCGCGCCACCAGCCGCATCGCTTTCGTCGTGTCGACCGAAGGCGGCATGGACATTGAAGAGGTCGCCCACTCGACCCCCGAAAAGATCCACAGCTTCTCGGTCGATCCGGCCACCGGCTTCCAGCCGCACCACGGCCGCGCCGTTGCCGCTGCGCTGGGCCTGACCGGTGACCTCGCCAAGCAGGCGTCGAAGGTTGCCGCGTCGCTCTACGCCGCGTTCCTCGACACCGATGCCGAGCAGATTGAAGTCAACCCGCTGGCGCTGACCGAGCAGGGCAACCTCCTCGTCCTCGACGCCAAGGTCGGTTTCGACGGCAACGCCATGTTCCGTCACAAGGACATCGCCGAACTGCGTGACCTGACCGAGGAAGATGCTGCCGAAGTCGAAGCGTCGAAGTACGACCTCGCCTACATCAAGCTGGACGGTAACATCGGCTGCATGGTGAACGGCGCTGGCCTGGCCATGGCGACCATGGACATCATCAAGCTGAACGGCGAATTCCCCGCCAACTTCCTGGACGTGGGTGGCGGCGCCACGACGGAAAAGGTGACCGCAGCGTTCAAGATCATCCTGAAGGACCCGGCCGTTAAGGGCATTCTGGTCAACATCTTCGGCGGCATCATGAAGTGCGACATCATTGCCAATGGCATCGTCGAGGCTGCCAAGGAAGTGAACCTGTCGGTTCCGCTGGTTGTCCGCCTGGAAGGCACCAACGTCCAGCAGGGCAAGGACATTCTGGCCAACTCGGGTCTCCCGATCGTCCCCGCGGACGACCTGGGCGATGCGGCCAAGAAGATCGTGGCAGAAGTGAGGAAGGCGGCCTGAGCCCCCTAATCACCTGAGAAGATACGCCATAGGGCGTGGGTGACCTGGAAACGGGTCGCCCACGTCCGTGTTCGCGTTGGCGGGCGATGGCGTGAAAATGGAGGATGTTGAAATGAAGATCCTTGTGCCCGTGAAGCGGGTTATCGACTATAACGTAAAGCCCCGTGTGAAGGCGGATGGCACGGGTGTTGACCTGGCCAACGTCAAGATGAGCATGAACCCGTTCGACGAGATCGCCGTTGAGGAAGCCATCCGCCTGAAGGAAAAGGGCGCGGCGACCGAGGTCGTGGCGGTATCGATCGGCGTCGCCAAGGCGCAGGAAACGTTGCGCACGGCGCTGGCGATGGGCGCTGACCGCGCCATCCTGATCCAGACCGATGACGAGGTCGAACCGCTGGGCGTCGCCAAGCTGCTCGCCAAGGTGCAGGAAGAAGAAGGCGCTGGCCTGATCATCCTGGGCAAGCAGGCGATCGACGATGACAGCAACCAGACCGGCCAGATGCTCGCCGCGCTGCTGAACCTGCCGCAGGGCACCTTCGCCAGCAAGGTCGAGGTCGAGGGCGACAAGGTCAACGTCACCCGCGAAGTCGATGGCGGCCTGGAGACGGTGAAGCTCAACACCCCGGCGATCATCACTACCGACCTGCGCCTCAACGAGCCGCGCTATGCCTCGCTGCCGAACATCATGAAGGCCAAGTCCAAGCCGCTCGCGAACAAGACCCCGGCGGATTACGGCGTCGATATCGCCGCCCGTCTGGAGACGCTCAAGGTTTCCGAACCGCCCAAGCGTTCGGCCGGCATCAAGGTTGCCGATGTCGATGAACTGGTGGCCAAGCTCAAGGCCCTTGGAGTCGCGGCGTGAGCCGCCGGAAAGCAGGAGTTGCAGCATGACGAAGACGCTCGTTTGGGTTGAACATGAGGGCGGCGCCGTCAAGGACGCGACCCTTTCCGCCGTGACCGCCGCAGCCAAGCTGGGCGAAGTCCATCTGCTGGTCGCTGGCCAGGGCGTCGACGGCGTGGCCGCCGAAGCCGCCAAGATCGCCGGCGTCGGCAAGGTCCATGTCGCCGACGACGCGGCCTTTGGCCATGCGCTGCCGGAGAATGTCGCGCCGTTGATCGTCGAACTGATGGGCCATCATGACGCGTTCGTCGCGCCGGCCACCAGCAACGGCAAGAATATCGCGCCGCGTGTCGCCGCCCTGCTGGACGTGATGCAGATCAGCGACATCCTGTCGGTCGAGAGCGAAGATACCTTCACCCGTCCGATCTATGCCGGCAATGCGATCGCCACGGTCAAGTCGAAGGACGCCAAGAAGGTCATCACCGTTCGCGGCACGGCCTTTGAAAAGGCGGCCAAGGAAGGCGGCAATGGCGCGGTGGAAGCCGTGGCCTCGACCGGCGACAAGGGTATCTCCTCCTTTGTCGGCGCCGAGATCGCCAAGCTGGAACGCCCCGAACTGACCAGCGCCAAGGTGATCGTGTCGGGTGGCCGTGCGCTCAAAGATGGGCCGACCTTCGAGGAATATATCATGCCACTCGCCGACAAGCTGGGCGCGGCCGTTGGTGCCTCGCGCGCTGCGGTCGACGCGGGCTATGTCCCCAACGACTATCAGGTCGGCCAGACCGGCAAGATCGTCGCGCCGGAAGTCTATATCGCCGTCGGTATCTCGGGTGCGATCCAGCATCTGGCCGGCATGAAGGACAGCAAGACCATCATCGCCATCAACAAGGACGAGGATGCGCCGATCTTCCAGGTGGCCGACATCGGCCTGGTCGGTGATCTGTTCAAGGTGGTGCCGGAACTGACCGGCAAGCTGTAAGCCGAATTGGCTTGAGTAGGAAAGGGCGTGGGGAGTGATCCCCACGCCCTTTTTTTGGTCATTCGCAGTTGATGTCGTTCTTGTCGATGGCCCGGCCGGCGAGGGCGCCGCCGGCGCCGCCGAGGATGGTGCCCAGCGTCTTGGAGCCGCCAGGGGCGATGACATTGCCGAGCACGCCGCCGGCGATGGCGCCGACGATGGTGCCGGTGGTGCCGTCATCCCGCTTGCAATAGTAACGGCCGTTGCGATCGCGGTAGATCTGGTCATTGTCGCCGAGATGGCGGCGCGGTGGGCGGCGATCCCGGTCGCGGTCGCGGCCGCCGGGCGGGCGGTTGTAGCCGCCGGGGCGGTCATAGCCGTAGCCGCCGCCATAATTGTCCGACGCACAGGCGCCGAGCGGCAGCATGGCAAGGGCGGCTAGTGCCAGGATGGGGGTGCGCAATGGGTGTCTCCTCTTCTTATACCCTGTCGGGAGGAGAACCCGGAAGCGGCGCGAAAGTTGCGCCAAGATGCTGGAGATAAAAGGAAACCGCCCGCCGCTGCCATCGAGAGGGGAGTGTGGCAGCGAGCGGACGGCATCAACGGCGCGTCGAAGGGACGCGCTGCCGAGGGGATGGGGCTTAATGCGCCAGAGGGGAGGCACCGCTGGTCGTGGCCGGGGTGACGACCGGGGCCGGACTGTCCTGGATGCGCTGGTCCTCCAGCTTGGCCCTGGCGTCGTTATAGCGGGCGACGAGGTCGTCCTTGAACTCGGTCAGCTTGCCATCGTCATAGAGCTTCTTGCCGACATAGCCGGCGATGGCGCCGAAAATCAGGGTGCGGATCATGGAGAACTCCTTGTTTGCTGTCGGGAGAAGAACCGGCGGACGGGCGGCGGGTTCCAAGGAAGATTGCGTCCGCGACGGGCCTTGCTAGTCTTGCGACGGACGGTGGCGGGGGTTGCCGGAAAAGCGGGGGTGGCAATGACGGCATTCGATCTGGTGTTCGCGGTGTTCGGGCTGCTGCTGGGGCTGGCGATCGCCGAGGTGCTGGGCGGCTTTGCCCGCGCGCTGAAGCTCAAGCGGACCGCCAAGCCGGTGCGGATCGGCTGGCTGACGCCGCTGCTCGGCCTGTTCGTGCTGCTGGATCTCACCAGCTTCTGGGGCAGCGCCTATATCATGCGGGACCAGATGGATGCGAGCTATCTGACGCTGGTCGTGGTGCTGGCTATCGTCGGCGTCTATCATCTCGCCGCGTCGCTGATCTTTCCCGACGAGCCGGAACAATGGCCCGATTTCGACGACTGGTATGACCGGCAGAAGCGGATGGTGATCGGCGGGCTGCTGCTGGCCAATGTCGCGGTCACGATCGGCCAGGGCGTGCTGGAGGAGGTAAGGCCGGTGGCCGATGCCCCCGCCGGGCCGCTCGCCCCCTATGCCGCGCCGATCCTGCTGGGCGGTCTGGTGGGGCTGCTGACGCTATTGGTCGCGCTGCTGCGGATCAGGAACCGGCGTGCGAACATGGCGATGCTGATCGCGGCGAACCTGATCCTGCTGGGCGCCAGCATTGCCGAGGATTATATCTGACGGCGATCGGCCGCAGCGGCGGCGGCAACCGCATCGCGGCGGGCGCGGGCGTTTTCGGTCAGATCCTGGCGCCGGGCCATTTCGAGCCAGGCATTTTCCGCCCGCAGGCAGCGGTCGCGGACATTGGCGAGGGTCGCGGCGTCGGCGTCGGCATGGGCCTGAGCGGCGAGCGCGCGATAATCGGGGAGGGCCATCGAAAACTCCTTTGGACAAGGAAGTGGGCCGGGCGCCACGCCAGGGCGGCGCCCGATCCGGACCGGTCGATCATTCGACCGATCCCGGCCGGCCGATTATTCGGCGTGGGCGATGTTCACCGCGGCCATCTTGCCGCGCTTGTCCTGCTCCAGGTCATAGGACACGCGGTCCTTCTCGCGCAGGGTGGCGAGGCCGGCACGCTCGACGGCGCTGATGTGGACGAACGCGTCCTGACCGCCATTGTCGGGGGCGATGAAGCCATAGCCCTTGTCGGCGTTGAAGAACTTGACGACGCCAGTGATGCTGCTCATGATATTTCCTTCTTTCTGTGCGGCAGGCCCCGTGTGGACCCGCCGGGGGCTAGAGGGGCAGGGAAAGAAGGAGATAGGTGCCGCAAAGCGCCGAAGACCGTCGATTTGCGACTATAGCCCGACCCCTATAGGGCAGATCGGCCGCAATAGCAAATCGTGCCGCCGGGATCAGGCCGGCGCGGGCGCGGGTTCGGCCGATTCCCAGGCCTCGTCAGCCTCCTCTTCCTCTTCCTCTTCCCCGATCAGGCCGGCGGCTTCCAGCACGGCGATTTCCGCGTCGCTGCCCGGCGCGAAGCCGAAACGGGCGTCGCGGGCGCGGGTGGCGGCCTCCTCATAGGGGCGGGCCTGCGCCTCCAGCTCCGCGGCATAGGCGACTTCCTCGGCGGGCGTCAGGGCGCGGTCATAATCGTCGATATCGTAATAATCCTCGCTCTGGTCGCCGGTGAAGCCGGGCGGAGCGGGATAATCGGTGCGCAATTCCTCGCGATCCTCATCCCACCAGACGCCGCGCAAACGGGTCGCGGCCTCCTCCGGCGGCAGGTCGGCGCGGTTGATATGGGGCGGAAGTTCACACCGTTCATTGCGGTCGGAAAAAGGCGAGATTCCGGGCTGGATTGGCGGGCGTTTCGCACCGGGCTGGAGCGCCAGTCGGGCGGCGATGAAGAGCGCGACCGAGGCGGCGGGGGTGAGCGCGGTTGCCGCCTGCGGTTCGACGGGTTCGGGCGTGTCGGGCTGGTCGCCGTTGAGCAGGCGGGCGTCGGCCATGTCGCGGGCCATGCGCTCCATGCCGGTGCGCGGCAGGCCGATCAGTTCGGACTCCTTGTCGGCGTCCTCGGCCGGGCAGATCAGGTCGAGATAGGCGGTGAAATCCTGGGCCACGACGCGGGCAAGCGCGGCATCCGACCCTTCGGGCGGGCTGTCGGCCATGCGATCGAGCCGCGCGAGCATCGACATGGCGAGGCGATTGTCATGGCGGTGGCGGCGGACCTCGTAATTGTCGGGATCCTTGCGGATCGTCTCTTCGCTGCCCATGATCGCGCGCGACAGGAGATCGTCGGCAAGGCGGGCGCGGGCGATCAGGATCGCGGCGTCCCAGCCCAGGCGAAAGGCGGCGCCATCATGGCGGATGCGCAGCGTATAGGCCGAGCGCGCGGTGATGCGCACCCCTTCGCAGGCGAGCATGATGACGCCGGTGGCGGCGAGTATCTCCAGGAAGCGCCGCTGGCGCGCCGGGCTCCAGCCATCGACCCGCCGCTGCGGATCGGGCGTGGGGACTTTGTCCGGCAGGGGCGGCGTGATCGGCGGAAATGCGCAGGACATGGCAAGGCCCTTTCAGGGAAAGAGGACGCGTTGCCGGAAGGGTAGGCAGAAAGGCGGGGTGTAGGACAGCGGAATAGGAATTGGTCTGCAGTGCGCCCATACGGGCCTGCAAAGCGCGCCTTTCGGCGTTCCGGTGCTCACGTACTTTGAGTACGCTGCGTCGAACCGAGACCCGTGTCTCGGTTCGAGGGACTCGAAAGATCACACTTTTCGGCTCCGTCTGGACGCACTGGAGACCAATTCCTGCGTCGCGGTGGCCGTGGGGATCAGGAACATTGCTGGCCTTTGCGCCGGTCGATGATCGCCTGCATCCTTCGCATTACCTCTTCGTGCGGGATGCGCGGCTTGTCGCTGGCGAGGGCGGCTTCGACCTTGGTCCGGAACCATAGATCATAGGCGACCGGGTCTTCCGGCCCGCGCAGGTCGGGCGGGACCAGATCGTCGTCGGAGAAGGCGTCATCCTCGGGCATCGTCGCACTATAGCAGGGCGGCGGCTTGTCTGATAGTTTGCCGGTCATGACGCTGGCAGGCTTTCCCCGTATCGCTGTCGATCCCGCCATTTGTGGCGGCCGGCCGATCGTGGCCGGAACACGGGTGCGGGTGAGCGACATATTGGAGATGCTGGCCGGCGGGGCGGGCGTGGACGAGATTGTCGCCGATTTTCCCTATCTCAGCGAAGATGATGTGCGCGCGGCGCTGGCCTAGCCGCCGCCATGGCCGATCATCCTGTGGTGCTTGCCGCCGAATGAAATTCCTGATCGACGCGCCATTGCCGCCGGCCCTGTGCCGGTGATTGCGCGATCATGGGCATGAGGCGGTGCATGTTTGTGAAATCGGGATGAGCGCGGCGGTGGAGCCACTACGCTCTTTTTGTAATGGCAGAAGTTTATATCGGCTAATCCGAAATGCCCTTCGAACTCGCCGTTCTCATAAGCTGATGCAGTTCGTAAATTGCCTGCTCAAAAATATTTTTTAAATTACCATTAACCTCAATTATTTTGTCCATGTTGCTTACCATTCTGTTTCTGGATTTTCCAAACTCTACAGTTGTTCTTTGAAGTTCTAGGGTTGCTTTTCTAGCATTTAAAAAGCTATCATTATAAGACGATATTCCAAATGATAAATCATTAAGATTTTCTTGGAGTTCTTGAAGGTTTTTAGTAGAATCTGGGTCATTTGACATGAAGTCGTATGACACGCTGATTAATTTTCTCGTGTCAACTCCCATGGAAAAAGCGCTTTCCGAAAAAATCGGTAATTTTTCTTCTATGAAATCACTGTATGAATTCATTGCTAGAACTAGTTTCTTTATTTGTGGCTTGGCATCTGATGGTTCTACAACGCGAACTGATGAGATTGTGTTCATTTCATCGACAATTTTCGTGGTAACATCAGTTAATTGATTCATTTTTAAATTCATTTCTCCGAGTATTTCTGTAGCTTCAGAGGAATGTCGATTTAAATCATCTATTATGTCAAATAATCCAAGCTCTTCTTCATCAGGAATGTCGTTCAAAATTTCTTTAATTTTTGGCAATGAATTGAGTTGCGCTGTGTTACCTGCATTAATTTTTTGAGAATTTTCTGATGATGTTATGAATTTTTCAGAAATCTTATTAAACAGAAGGCTCAATTCGGTACGAAGGTTTTCGTCATCAACAAAAGTTTTCGTAAACGCCCCATCGCCATGAATCTTTTCCTCAAAATCCTTTAGAAGTTTGAGCTGTTCAATGTCAGATGATCGCCAGTTTATTGGAGAATCTTTAAAGAAAAATGCAATATCAATATTTTCGCCGCGCCTGTATCTGTCCAATGCAATTTCATATTCTTCCACAGATCCAGATAGAGATCTTGGGGTGGCTGTGCCAAGTCTTGTCCAAAATAGGGCAATCAGTAAATCATAAGATGGTGTTTGTTTGTTAATCACGTTTTGACCATCTGTACCAAATCCTGCGGAAAATGAATCTTCCCATTTCAGTATTTCAAATATTACTGATTTTGATCTCCCGTGAATATCATTCCATTCTTTTACAAACCTTGAAATGAAATCTCTTTCCGGCGCCAAATCTGATGGGCTTGAGAGGAATATAGTAACTATTAAAGCGCTTCTTGGCACAGTATTCTCCTATTGTTACTCCGCCGCCACAGCCTCCAGCCCCAGCAACGGCGCCAGATAGCGTCCGGTAAAGCTCCTCGGCTCCTTCACCACCTGCTCCGGCGTGCCCTGGGCGACGACTTCGCCGCCTTTCACGCCGCCTTCCGGTCCCATGTCGATGATATAATCCGCCGTCTTGATGACATCGAGATTATGCTCGATCACCACGACGCTGTTGCCCTGTTCGACCAGGGCGTGGAGGACTTCCAGCAGTTTGCGGACATCCTCGAAATGCAGGCCGGTGGTGGGTTCGTCGAGGATATAGAGGGTGTTGCCGGTCGCGCGACGCGACAATTCCTTGGCGAGCTTGACGCGCTGGGCTTCGCCGCCCGACAGGGTCGTCGCCTGCTGGCCGACCTTGATATAGCCAAGGCCCACTTCGGCGAGCATCGCCATCTTGTCGCGGATCGGCGGCACGGCCTTGAAGAATTCGACCGCATCCTCGACCGTCATGTCGAGCACGTCGGCGATGCTCATCCCCTTGAACTTCACCTCCAGCGTCTCGCGGTTGTAGCGGGCGCCGTGGCAGACGTCGCAGGTGACATAGACGTCGGGGAGGAAGTGCATCTCGATCTTGAGCACGCCGTCGCCCTGGCAGGCTTCGCAGCGGCCGCCCTTGACGTTGAAGGAGAAGCGGCCCGGCTTGTAGCCGCGCGCCTGGGCTTCGGGCAGGCCCGCGAACCAGTCGCGGATATTGGTGAAGGCGCCGGTATAGGTGGCCGGGTTGGAGCGCGGGGTGCGGCCGATCGGCGACTGGTCGATGTCGATCACCTTGTCGCAATGTTCCAGGCCCGTGATCCTGTCATGCGGGCCGGCGACGATGCGGGCGCCGTTCAGGGTGCGGGCGCTGGCGGCATAGAGGGTGTCGATGGTGAAGCTGGACTTGCCCGATCCCGAGACGCCGGTGATGCAGGTGAAGGTGCCGAGCGGGATCGACGCGGTGACGCCGGTGAGGTTGTTGGCGCGGGCATTGTGGACGGTGAGCTTCTTGCCCGAACCCTTGCGGCGCTTGGCGGGCACTTCGATGCGGCGGGTGCCGTTGAGATAGTCCGCGGTCAGGCTGTCCTTGTGCGCCAATAGCTGCGGCAGGGTGCCCTGGGCGACGATGGTGCCGCCATGGACGCCGGCGCCCGGCCCCATGTCGACAATATAGTCGGCGGCGCGGATCGCATCCTCGTCATGCTCGACGACGATGACGCTGTTGCCGAGGTCGCGCAGGCGCTTGAGGGTGACGAGCAGCCGGTCATTGTCGCGCTGGTGCAGGCCGATCGAGGGTTCGTCGAGGACGTAGAGGACGCCCGAGAGGCCCGAGCCGATCTGGCTGGCGAGGCGGATGCGCTGGCTTTCGCCGCCCGACAATGTGCCGCTGGTGCGGTCGAGGTTCAGATAGTCGAGGCCGACATTGTTGAGGAAGCCGAGGCGCTCGACAATTTCCTTGAGGATGGCACGGGCGATCTGCTTCTGCTGGTCATTGAGCGCATCGGGCATCGCGGTGAAGAAGGCGAGCGCGTCCACCACCGAGCGGCGGGTGGAGACGGAGATGTCCTCGCCGGCGATCTTGACCGCGAGCGCCTCGGGCTTCAAGCGCGCGCCGTGGCAGGTCTCGCAGGGCATGGCGGTCTGATATTTGCTCAGTTCCTCGCGCATCCAGGCGCTTTCGGTCTGGAGCAGGCGGCGGTTCAAATTGCCGATCACGCCCTCGAACGGCTTCTGGACCTCATAGCTCTTCTTGCCGTCGACGAAGCGCAGGGTGACGGGCTTGCCGCCGGTGCCGTGGAGGATGATGAGCTTCACTTCGCCCGGCAACTCGGCCCAGGGGGTTTCGAGGCTGAAGCCGAATTCCTTGGCGAGGGAGCCGAGCACCTGCATATAATAGGGGCTGGGCGGGTTGGACTTGGCCCAGGGGACGACGGCGCCCTTCTTCAAGGAGAGGGCTTCGTTGGGGACGACCAGTTCGGGGTCGAACTCCTGCCGCTCGCCCAGGCCGTCGCAGGCCGGGCAGGCGCCCAGCGGCGCGTTGAAGGAGAAGAGGCGCGGCTCGATCTCGGGAATGGTGAAGCCGCTGACCGGGCAGGCGAATTTCTCGGAAAAGACGATGCGGTTGGCGGGGATGCCGGCATTCTTCATCTTGCCCGCGGACTGGGCTTCGTCTTCGCGGCCGGGGACCACGCCCTCGGCCAGGTCGACATAGGCGAGGCCGTCGGCGAGCTTGAGCGCCTGCTCGAAGCTGTCGGCGAGGCGGGTGGCCATGTCGGCGTTGACCGCCAGGCGATCGACCACGACCTCGATGTCATGCTTGTATTTCTTGTCGAGGGCGGGGGCATCCTCGATCAGATAGAGTTCGCCGTCGATGCGGACGCGGGTGTAGCCCGCCTTCTGCCATTCGGCCAGTTCCTTGCGATATTCGCCCTTGCGGCCGCGCACCACCGGGGCGAGCAGGTAGAAGCGGGTGCCTTCGGGCAGGAGCATGACGCGGTCGACCATCTGGCTGACGGTCTGGGCGCTGATCGGCTCGCCGGTGGCGGGCGAATAGGGGATGCCGACGCGCGCCCAGAGCAGGCGCATATAGTCGTAGATTTCGGTGACTGTGGCGACCGTGGAGCGCGGGTTGCGGCTGGTGGTCTTCTGCTCGATCGAGATGGCGGGGCTGAGGCCCTCGATATGCTCGACATCGGGCTTCTGCATCATCTCCAGGAACTGGCGCGCATAGGCGGAGAGCGACTCCACATAGCGGCGCTGCCCCTCGGCATAGATGGTGTCGAAGGCGAGGGAGGACTTGCCCGAGCCCGAGAGGCCGGTGATGACGATCAGGCTGTCGCGCGGCAGATCGACGTCCACGCCCTTGAGATTGTGCTCGCGCGCGCCGCGGACGGAGATGTGGGTCAGACTCATGGGGGCGTTGTTCCAGATTTGTTCGCGTCGATCAAGCGACGCCTGTGATCGAGAACAAGATGTGAGGCGAGGCGCCGGCCTGCAAGGGGTGCGGCCGAACCACCGGCCGCGCCTCAGGGGTTTTCAGTCTTTTTTGCCTATTGCGATACCGGCGAAGCTTGACGAATGAGTATATTGCCCATCGCCGGGATCGAAATTGAGCGTAAAGCCGGCTGCAAATTCTTCGGCATGGGGACCGTTGAATTGACCCACAACCTGACCGGAAGGGGAGCGAAGCGCAAAAGCGCTCCTGTCGCATTCCGTACAGCCATATCCTTCAGGCCAAGCATAAACGAAATTGCCGAGCACATAAGCTGCGCCGCTCGCCTTGTCGGTGGCGATTGCGTTAAGTGTCAGTGCAAGCTCGTTGGTCGCGAAATTTGCGTTCAGCCGGCTAGTACCGGAGAGTGTTGCGGCGCCTTGTGTCGTGCCCAGATATCCCTCGCCATAGAGAACGCCCGAATAGGACGCGCTACCACTGGTCGGCATCTGATAGCTGGGGGTCCGACCGCCGAACGCCACGTAGGACTGGATCGATTCCGGATATGCAACCTCATCCTTGCGCCAACTGATGTGCGCAAAACTGGTATAGGTTAGTGCGATTTCCGGATTGCCTAAACCGGGACGATAGATTTTCGCGTCATAATTGGTGCCATGATAGACATCGAAACTGGCATTACTTTCGGCCGCGTTCCGATCTGTCAGCGTGATGTTGGCAATGGTACGGACGGACTGATCGCCCGTTTCATAGGGGCCAGTCTTGACGACATAGCTATGCGACGTCGGGTCATAGTTAACGGTGCGAGTGTTATTGACCGATGCATGTCGCCCGGATGTGTTAGATGTTATTGTAAAGTCGCCGCTTACATTCTGTAGATCTGTGGAGCTTGTGAGGCCGAGAAGCCCCTGTTGCGACGCAGAGATATCGGTACCACGCGCTCCTCCCAGCACGGCTACCAGTAGGCCGCCATCGTTCGATCCTGCGTTTACAACGCTTCCGATTTCTTCTGCAGCGGGGCCGAAAAAGCCGCCTTTTATGGTGCCGTTATAAGTCAGCGCACCGGTTGTCCCGAAGTCGCCGGAGAAACTGCTGCTATTGGAGCCTATCGTTGCATTACTGGACCAGTTTCCGTTACCGTTTGTCGCCTGCCCATAGCCGCCCAGATTATCGGCGGAAAACGCGTGGGTGGAATAGCTACCTAATCCTGAGATTCTGGCTGTTGCAAAGTCGGCCTTTAGCGAGCCCAGGCCGGAAATTGACCGCATGGCCTCTCCCGCAGGCATGACGGTACCGCGGAGGTTGGCACTGAAGGAGGCGGTGCCGCTGCGCGGCATGGATGCTACAGACGTCATATTACCGTACAGGAAGGCGTCAGCAACTCCCATCGAAAGCCTGCCGTCCCACTGCAACCCAGAAATTAGATCTGCTGTGTTTGCCAGAAACTGTTTGTTGGCCAGCTTGCCGTAGTTGATGTTGTTCGTGACATGTCCATCGGCGTAATAGACGAGGCGGATCATGGCGTCGCGATTGACATAGATGGCGCTGATCGGAGCTGCGTCAGTCGCTCCAGAGGCGATGCCGGAACCGTCAATCGTGGCTTTCATGCTGGCAGATATCGGAGCAAAGAAAGTTGCGTGTTCTGGATTGAGCAAGTTGGTGCTTTGATTGATCGGATATCCGTTCCGTCCGCCCCAAAGCGCGCCAACCATCGCTGCGCTATCGTCGCTGGAGGAAAAAGTGGCCCCAATCTCCGCAGCGTCCGGGCCATAAAAGGAGCCATGAAATTCGCTTTTGTTTCCGCTGAATTCGTTCCCCTCCAGCCCTAATTTGCCGGTGAAGCCATTGGTGCCTTCAGTAATTTGCGCAACCGCTCGCAAAGCGCCATGCTCATATGCGGTACCGGAAGCGAGATTGATCTCTTTGAAGTTTACATTGGCGAAAATGGCACCGTTGCTAAAGTCTGCATCCAGTCGGCCGGTGCCGCTCAGTCCGAAGACATCTGTTCCAGAGGTGGAAGCGCCCAGCATCTGGATGGCATAGCTTGCGACTCCGGTGCGCGGCATGGAGATCGGCAGCGTTTGAACGCCATAAGTGAAGGCGTCGAAGTAGCCATCCACGGACAGGCTACCATTGACCTGCCGCTGCCAGAAACCTGCTGCGACATAACGGGTTTGCCCAGAGGCTGTGCCGGTCTTGCTGAGCGTCAGAAAGTCCGTCGTTTGTTTCGACGTCTTCTTATAGGTGGTGATGCTATCGCTCGATTGGGTCTCATCGATGTCGACATTGGTGAATGTCTGCGATCGTCCTCCTTCACTGCTGGTATAGGCATCGCGCGTTGCATCATACTGAAAGCTCAGCGTAGCCGCGCTGCTCCCTTGCGTGGCGATTCCGGTAAGGAGCGAAACTGAAATTTGTCCAAGGGACGCGTTATTGGCGAAGCTTTCCGACACCAAGGGGGCGAGCAAATCGCCATTCCTGGCTGATGGTGTCGGCGTTGGTGTCGGTGTGGGCGTTGGCGTTGGCGTTGGCGTGCTGTTCACGCCGCCACCGCCGCCACAGGCGGTCAGCGCCAATGCCAATGCCAGTAACCCTGTTCCCCCGACCCCGTTCTTCACCCTGTTACCCCCAGTCAAAAGGCCGAACTCATCCCAAATTCGGCGGAAATACGTTTATAGTCGTAGATTTCGATCGAGGAGCGGTTGCGCTCCCACTTGACCCGGACCAGCGGCGAGAAGGCGCCGACATGGATGGCCCGAAGCGTTGCAGCCAGGCTGGCGCTGTAGCGATCCTCCACCCGGCGATCGGGGTAGAGGAAGAGGCGTGCATCCGCTTCCAGATGGCTGTAGCCGGCCGTGCCGATTAGCGTCGTGCGCCCGACTTCGCGATAGGCATAGAGGCTGGTGCCGCCACTGGTCAGCGAATAGCCGGGATCGCGCGCCGTCTCGCGGAAGGCATAACCCTGGATGCCAATACCGGTTCGGGCGCTCAGCGCGCGGTCAAAGCTGGCATTGACGGTGAAATCGTCCGCGACCTGAAGGCTGTTGAGCTGGTTGTCGACATGCACAATCCCGCCCTCGATGCGCAACTGGCTCCGCTTGCCGGTCGGATGCTGCCATTCGGCGGTGCCGCCATAGCTGATCGAATAGAGGCGATTGCCAAACCAACGCCATGTCGGTCCGGCGGCGATCGAAATCCTGTCCCGACCCGAGCGATATTGTGGCCCGATCTGCAGATTGACGAGAATGTCATTGAACGCGTTCTGGCGGTAGAGATTGCCGCCGGCCGACAGACGCACCAGCAGATCGGTGCCGTTTTCAAGCCCTTCACGCCAATAGGCCTGGGTGCGCAGGTTGAGGCCGACACCGGATTGGGCCTGCGCATCCTTGCCGAGCGTGAAATTGCCGATCACGGTTCCGAGCGTATCGGATCGCGTAGCGCGGTTGATGTTGCTGTCCGGGGCAATCGCCAGCTCGACCGAGCCGCCGAACGGCTTCTGCGCGGTCAGGGCGTTCGTATAGAAGCGCACCATGCGCTGCACGTCGGGCGGCAGGCCAGTGGCCTGTGCGGCGCGCAGGGCGCGCTCGGCGCCGCGCATGTCGCCGGTCATCGCCAGCATCCGTGCGAGTTCGAGTCGGACGCGTGCAGCCGCTGGCTTTTCATCGAGGATGTGGCGAAATTCGATTGCGGCATCGGTGTAGCGATGCAGATCATCAGCCAGCATCATGGCCAGCCGGAATCGGGCTTCATTGCGCAATTCCGGATCGGGATCGGATTTGAGCGCTTCATACGCGGCCTGAGCGGTGTTGAAATCGCGTTGGGCGCGCGCAGTGTCAGCCAGAGCAAAAAGTTGCCCGGCACTCAATTGCGTAGATGCCCCCTCCGTTTCGGCATGCACTATTATGGGCGCAGCAATGACTGCGACACAGCAAAAAAGCCTGAACATATAGTGATTCGTGATTTCCCCCGAACCCTTCCTAAAAAGGACATGTCATCGGTGTCAATCTCCCCTGATGTCCAGGAAGGATAGCGATCGCGTCCCTCAGGCTTGACTGAGGCTAAGCCAAAAACACTGGCCAATCCTGCCCGGCTGCGGCACAGGCGAGGGGCATGATGCTGCCCGATCCTTCCACCTTCATTGCCGAGGGCGCCTCTGCCGCGGTCTATCGGCTGGACGGGGGACGGGTGCTCAAGCTGTTCCATGAAGGCGTCGATGCCGGGATCATCGCCCGCGAACATGCGATGGCGCAGGCGATCCAGGAAACCGGGCTGCCCGTGCCCTGCGTATTCGGCCGCGCGGAGGCTGGTGGCCGGCAGGGCATCATCTATAGCGAGATAGAGGGGCCGAACCTGCTCCATCATATCGTCCGCCATCCCCATCGGATCGGCTGGGCGATGGGCGCGATGGCGGCGTTGCAGCGGGCCATCCATGCGCATGACCTGCCCGAACTGCGCAGCCGCAAGGCGATATTGGCCGAGGATATCGAGATGGCGCCGATCGGCGATCGGCTGCGCGCGGCGGCGATCGACCGGCTGGACCAGTTGATCGAAGGCGATCGACTGTCCCATGGCGACCTGCACCCGGCCAATCTGATCGTCAGCGGCGACGGGCTGGCGGTGATCGACTGGTCGAAGGCGGCCCGATCGGCCCCGGCGGCCGATGTGGTGCGCAGCGAGATGCTGATGCGGTTCGGGCCTGGGCAGTCGGCCGGGAGGCTGGAGGGCAGGCTGCGCGATGCCACCACCGCTTATTATGTTGCACGCTATCGCAAGCTGGCGGGGATGGAGCCCGAGGCGCTCAATGCCTGGCGGGCGCTGGTGGGACTGGGCTGGCTGCGGCATCGGTTGCCGGGGCGCGACGCGGCCTTTGCCGCCTATCTGGCCGAGGCGTTGCGCCGCGCCGGACTGCCGTCGCCGGACGCCTGAGATCGGGGCCGATGTCGTTGGTGGATGGCGGTGGGTGGTTCGTCCCCGGCCGATGCCGCCCGGCGGATGCTGGGCGCCGGTCATCGAAGCATCGTCCCGTGCGCATGCACTGTCGCTATTCTGACATGGAAACAGGCCAGAGAGCAGCGCGTTAAGCGACGGTTCACGGCCGATGGTGCCGTGTTGACGGTAACAGTTGAGACAAGATCTGGAGTGCCCGACAGCATCCGGATACGCCCCCGGCATCCCTTGCGCCGGGGGCGTTTTCATGTCCGCGTCCCTTTCATCTCCGTAGTTTCCCCTAGGGAAAGCGATGTCGTTTCGTGGACGAATGTCATTCGTCCGGTCGTTCGTCCCCGCAAATCCGCCCTTGGTCGATGGATCGGTCGTTGGCCGATGCCGATGGTTGCCGGTCGAAGCGCACGGGCGGTGGAAAGGGCATCCGCGTAAACAGGATGGGCGAACGGGACATGGCGCAACGCCCCCAAAGACCCCCGCCGAACCGTTCGCATCCGGCCCGTCGACGCCCCCTGATGACGCTGCCGGATGCCATGACAGTTTTGAGGAGACACGCCATGTTCGCCACCGCCAAGATCATCACTGCCCTGGGTGCCGCCGCCCTGCTGGCCGGCTCCGGCATCGCTTCGGCCGAGGAGTTCAAGTCCAACGGCCGCACCACCGAGGTTCGCTTCGGCGACCTGAACCTGACCCGCCATGCCGACCAGCAGCAATTGCGCAGCCGGATCGCGCGCGCAGCCAACAAGGTGTGCGCCACCAGCGACCTGGCCGCCATGAGCGCCTGCCGTTCGGCCGCGATCGCGCATGTCGAAGCGCCGATCGCCACCGCCATTGCCCGCGCCGCCAGCAGCGAGCGCTATGCCGATGCCAAGGATGCGCGCCCGGTCGTGGGCAACTGACCCGCGGCGGGCACGCCGAGAAGGAAAGGGGCCTGGCGCAAGCCGGGCCTTTTTTCGTGCGCAGCGTAGCCGCCCCCTTATCGGTATTTCACCCGATGGCCCGGTGCGCGGCTTTCGGCGATCAGGAGAGGCAGGTTCAAGGGGATAATGGTCATGCGCGCGCGTCTTTGCAGCACTTCGCCCGTCATCATGGCAATCGCGCTGATGGGGGGATTTCAGGCGTCTGCCGTCCAGGCGCAGAGCACGGAATCGCTCTATGAGCCGATCGGCCATCATAGCGGTGGCGATGTCCATGCGGTGGATGAGACGCCGCACTATGTTTTCCCCGACTTCGCACCGGCCAAGCCGGCGGATCCGAGCAAGGAACAGCCTTTCTTCAAGATCCGCTTCGGGCTGGTGATGATCGGCGACTGGACCGATTTCAGCCAGGATGCGATCAGCGAGGATCAGGTCGGCCGGCTGAACGACGAATTTCAGGTGCGCGCGGCGCGCCTCAGCCTCACCGGATCGATCGGCGGCACCTATCGGGTGAGCTATCAGGTCAGTGGCGAATATAAGGGGTTCGACACCGCCCCCGAGCAGAAATGGAAGCTGACCGATGCGGCGCTGACCTTTCCGCTGGGTAGCCGCACCAAGATGACGGTGGGCAAGACCAAGGAGACATTCTCCTATGAAATGGTCGGGGATTCGGCCAATTTGCCGCATAGCGAGCGCGTGCTGACGCCCTTCTTCGTGTCGCGCAATTTCGGCGTCCGCTTCGTCCAGGTGCTGGGCGCGAACAAGGCGGCGACCTTTTCGGCCGGCGCCTACAAGGATAGCTGGGACTTCAACAGCAAGAGCGATCGCGGCTGGGATTATTCGGCGCGCCTGACCGGGCTGATCTGGGATGTGCCGGACCGCAACGAGTTCCTGCATCTCGGCGTCGCCTATCGCCATGCGGCGGCAGACCAGACGGTCCGCTACAGCGGCCGGGCGGAAACCAATGTCGGCGAATATGCGATCGACACCGGCAAGTTCGCCGCCCAGGGCAGCGACGGCTTTGCCGGGGAGGCGCTGCTGAATGTGGGGCCGGTCTCGTTCCTGGGCGAATATATAGTGAACCGCACCAATTCGCGCGAATTTCGCGATCCGGTCTTCCATGGCTGGTATGTGACCGGCAGTTGGGTGCTGACCGGGGAAACCCGGCCCTATGACCGCAATGTCGGCTATGCCCGGCGCGTCATCCCCAAGGGCCGCTGGGGCGCGCCCGAACTGGTCGCGCGCTATTCGGAAATGGACCTGGACGATAATGGCATCGAGGGCGGCCGTTTCAAGAAGACGATGCTGGGCCTCAACTGGTGGGCGACGACGCGCTGGAAATTCGGCGCGACCTGGGGGCACACATGGCTCGACCGGTTCGGCGAGCGCGGCGAGAGCGATACGTTCCTGACGCGCATCCAGTGGGTCTATTGAGCGCGTAGCAGGCGCTCAGCGGCTGTTTGGAAAATGCGCGGAAGGGCGCATTTTCGGTTCCGCACCAGCCCGCACCCCCTCCCGGCCACCCATCAGGGTACAATGTCTGGGTGGCCGGGTGGGGGGGCGGGCGGGTGCGGACATTCCTAAAAGGACTCTCAGCGCCCGGTTAGCGCCCGGTCATGGCCCGTGCATTGGCGAGATAGGTGCGGCCGATGCGGATTTCATTGCCGTCGGCGAGCGCCGCGAACCAGACGCCGCTGCCGTCGTGACGCAGCCGCGCGATATGCGGGCGGCGGACGATGTGCGAGCGGTGCAGGCGGACGAACGCCTGCGGATCGAGCCGTTCCTCCAGCGAACTGATGGTCTGGTGCAGCAAATAGCTGTGAGCGCCGACATGGAGGCGCATATAGTCGCGCTCCGCCTCGATCCGGTCGATCTGGTCGGCGGCGATGCGGACCAGTTCGGACCGGTGCGGCACCCAGAATTCCTCGGCCCATTCGGGCGCCGGATCGGCCGGGGCGCTCACCCCATCCTCGCCCTCGCGGCTGCGCAGCGCCTGTTCGACCCGGTCGACCGCGCGGGTCAGGCGATCATGGGCGACGGGCTTGAGCAGATAATCGATCGCGGCAAGATCGAACGCCTCGACCGCGAAGCTTTCGAAGGCGGTGACGAAGATGATCGCCGGGCGAATGCCCATCTGGCTGATCGCGCGGGCGACGCCGATGCCGTCGAGCAGCGGCATGGCGATGTCGAGCAGCAGCAGGTCGGGCTTGAGCCCCTCGACCAGGCGCAGCGCCGCCTCGCCATCATTGGCGGTGCCGACGAGCGCGATGCGCGGTTCGCGCGCGCACAGCATCTGCAGCCGTTCGACCGCGAGCGGCTCATCATCGACGATCATGGTGCGGATGGACATCGGCGTCAGCAACCCCGGCGGGTGATGGGAAGGAAGAGATTGACGGCAAAGCCGCCATCGGCCTGCGGACCATAGTCGATCCGGCCCTGATCGCCAAAGCGGGCGGACAGGCGGTCGCGCACATTGGCCAGGCCGATGCCGCTGCCGCCATCGGCGGGGCTGGGCGGCTTGTCGCCATTGTCGGCGACGATGAGGTGCAGCAGGCCGTGCTCCTCGCGCGCGCTGATCGTGATCTCGACCGGGCTGGCGGTGCGCGAGACGCCATATTTGATCGCATTTTCGACCAGAGGCTGGAGGATGAGGCCCGGCACGCAGGCATTGAGCAGGTCGGCGGGAATGTCGATCCGGGTGGCGAGCCGATCGGGGAAGCGGACCGCCTCGATATCGAGATAGAGTTTCTGGAGATGGACTTCCTCCTCCAGCGGCACCTCGTCGAGCGGATCGCCGGTCAGGCTGGTGCGGTAGAAATTGGAGAGCGACATGATCATCTGTTCCGCTTCGTCGCGCCGGTCCTTCATCACCAGGGAGGAGAGCGAGTTGAGCGTGTTGAACAGGAAATGCGGGTTCACCTGATAGCGCAGCGAGCGCAGTTCGGCCTGCTGCGCGGCGCGTTCCAGCCGGGCGGCGCGGCGTTCGGTGCGATGTGCTTCGCTGGCATAGGAGAGGGCGAGATAGAGGCCGGCCCAGGCGGCGAGGAAGAAATAGCGGCTGAGCGCATCTTCCAGGATCGCGGTCAGGGCATAGCCCTGTTGGGTATATTTCTCATGATCCGCATCGGGGAACATGCTGACCGGATCATAGATGTTGAAGACATAGAAATTGGCCGCCGCCATGGCGAGCGCGAAGGGGGCGGCGAGCGAGAAGGCGGCCACCACCCGGATCATCAGCGGCTTGCCATCGAACCGGCGCAGCACGAGGTAGAGCACCCAGGTGACGATGATGCCGATCAGCGTCACCACCGCGCGCCGCGCCGCCATTTCGATCTGGGAATCAAAGCCGACCACCGCCGCGCGCAGGCTGATCAGCACGGCATAGAAGAACCAGAAGCCGATGATGGAATAAAGGGCGACGGCAGGCGCCACGCCGCGTGGCCCGTCTTCGGTGGGAAGTGTCATGGAGGATATCTACGCCAGAGCGAGCGCGCTGTCGCCCCCCGTGCGCGATGCTGGTCGAAGCGCCTTGGCGGTTGGTCGAAGCGGCGACGCGGGGAACCGGTGCTGGTCCCTGTCGGTTGATCTGGCAGGGAAAAAGGAGAGCGAACATGAGCGACACGACGCGCGAGAGCGAGAAGAAGCTGGATGACGCGCTGGAAGACAGCATGGACGCGTCGGACCCGCCCGCGACCAGCCGGCCGGACGATGATGGCGAACCGGTGCCATCTTCGGGCTTTCCCGATAAGCCGGAACCCGAAAAGTCCGGACGTGCCTGATAGCGGGCCGCGAAAATCCATGTTATTCCAGTCGGGCAAGCGCGGCCCTGACCGCCATCAGGCGGCAGGACCGGCTTCCCCGCGCGAGAGGAGCTGACCACGATGCCGACTTCCACCACCCCCGCGATCGAACGTATTGCCCGCGTCCTGGCGGGGCGCCAGCTGAGCCTGAATGGCGGCGGCAAGGATCCCCATGCGGCGGGCGCGGTGGATGCGGCATGGCCCGACCATGTCGACGATGCCTATGCGATATTGCACACGTTGCGCGAACCCGATGCCGACATGGCGCGGGCCGGCGACGTGGCGGTGTGGCGCAGCATGATCGGCGCGGTGCTGGAGCGGCGCGCCGGCTGAACCGGCGGAAGGCGAAATATTAACCCGGTCATGGCAGGGAGCGCGCAGGAGGCTGCGCCATGTATCGAATAGAATTTCGCCATGATCTGAACCTGCTCGACATCAAATGGTCCATGCTGTTCACGGCGCAGGAGGTCGCCGCCTATGCCCGCGAGTGCAAGGCGCGTTTCGTCGCCGAGGGGTTCAAGCCGGGCTATCTGCTGCGCATGGACATGAGCGAGAGTTCGGCCCAGCCACAGGAGGCAGTCGCGTCCTTCCGCGCGAATCTGGGCGATTTCCCCAAGGCACGGCGGATCGCCATCATCACCGGCAGCGCGATCACGCGGTTACAGGTGAAACGGGAAATGAAACAGCCCTATCTCCAGATTTTCGATGACGCGACGGCTGGACTTGCCTGGCTGCTGGCACCCGAAGCGGTTGAAGCCGGGGCATAATCCTCCGTCCGTCGCATTTCACAAAAATATCATGTTGCACTGCAAAAAGAAATCTGGTCCCTTGTGACAATCGGTGGAACAGGTGCCTGTTAAGCCTTTGCTAACCATGGTGGGCGCATGTTCTACTGATCGACTTCACGTCGGAGGGCATGAGCAATGGGCACGAGTGCAAGACCGGCGGACGGGGCCATTACCCTGGCGGAATTGCGGGAATTCGCCAGTTTCCCGTCGGCCACGCAGAGATATATTCGCCGATCGCTGGACATCGGGCTGCATCGCCGCGACGCGATGAAGCTATGGTCGCGCGACATGGTCGAGGAAGCCAGCATCCGCGCCCAGGCGCGCATCTATGGCCGACTGGACGAGATCAAGGCGCATGTCCCCGACGATAGCGGGCTGGACCAGGTGGAGCCGTTCATGGCGCCGCTGGTGACGGTATCCGCCTTCGACCTGGGGCAGGACCGGCTGGCGAGCTTCTCGGCCTATCGCTTCCTGTATGAGCGGTTGCTGGGGGCGGGGGCGCGGCCCTGGCTGCCGGGTGCCTTCTGCGCGGCGGCGAGCCTGCCGCATCTTCATCCCGAAAAGCGCCGGCTGCTGCTGCAGTCGATCAGCGAGGCGGCAGCCACGGCGATCGGCTGGTCCAACCGCGAGCCGACCTTCTACCCCGAATGGGTCGAGAAGGTAGACCTGTCCAAGGCGAACTAGAGCCTGATCGTCTGAGGTGGGAGCGCTCCGCGCTTTCACCGATGGCGGGAATCAGGCTGCATTCCTGGCCTCCAGACCTCCCTGTGTCTTCGGGGGGCGTAAGCGCCCATTACGGCATCAGCCGGCGGCGCCCTTCCCACAAATGCCAGCGCATCGCGAGGGCCGCGCCTTCGGAATCTTGCGCGCGGATGGCGGCGACGATCTGTTCATGTTCGCGCAGCATGGTCGCGATCACCTCGGGCGGGCGCGATCGGCTGATGTCGACGCCCGCGCGCATCACCTTGTCGACATCGGCATGGAGCGCGTCGAAGGCGATCAGGAAGGCCGGGTTGCCGGTCGCCTCGGCAATGCGGCGGTGCAGTTCCATATCCTCGTCATGGGCCGGTTCGCTCGACAGGAGGGCAATGCGCAGCATCTCCATCCCTTCCTCGACATGCGCCATTTCGATCGGGCTGCGGCGGGTGGCGGCGAGGCGCGCGGCCTCCGCCTCCAGCACGAAGCGGACCTCGTAACTGCCCAGCGTCGCAGGCAGTTCGGTCGCCGGCATGAAGGCGGCGAGCCGCTGCGACGGGCGGCTCTTGACGAAGGAGCCGGCGCCCCGGCGCGCCTCGGTAATGCCGTCCGAGGCGAGGCGGACCAGCGCCTCGCGCACGATCGCGCGGGAGACGCCGAACCGCTCCGCCAATGCCGCCTCCGACGGCAGGCGGTCACCGACAGCCAGATCCTGGTCGTTGATGATCTCGACAATGCCGGCATAGGCATGGTCGGACAATCGGGCCTGGTTCATCGGCGCACCTGTGGATCGATTTTCCGCATCCCGGCTCTCCTAGCCATTGGAGGCTGCTGACGACAAGCGCCAGCAGCGTTCCGTTCAGAAGATGCTGCTGGCGACCAGCACCAGCAGCGTTCCGTTCAGAAGATGCTGCTGGCGACCAGCACCAGCAGCAGGCCGACGACCGCAACCACGGTTTCCATGATCGACCAGGTCTTGAACGTGCCCGGCATGTCGGTGCCGAGATAGGATTTGACCAGCCAGAAGCCGGGATCGTTGACGTGGGAGAAGAAGAGCGAACCCGCGCCGATCGCCAGCACCATCCATTCGGGCTCCACGCCCGAGGCGGCGACCAGCCCCTGCATCACGCCGGCGGTGGTGATCGTCGCGACGGTGGCGGAGCCTGTGGCGAGGCGGATGCAGACCGACACGCCCCAGGCGAGCAGGATCGGCGAGATTGCGCCGCCGGCGGCAAAGCGGACCAGCAGGTCGGAGAGGCCGGCCGTGACCAGCACCTGCTTGAGCGCGCCGCCCGCGCCGATCGCCAGGATGATGCCGCCGGCCGGGATCATCGCCTCGGTCCAGATCGCGTTCTGGATCTTCGCATCGGTGATGCGGCGGCCGAACAGCAGCGGCAGCGCCACCAGCACCGCGATCAGCAGCGCGACGACCGGATCGCTGACCCAGCCGAGCCAGTGGAAATGCGGCGCGACCGACGCCGGCAGCAGCGCCACCGCCTGTCCCGCAGCGATCAGCACCACCGGCAGCAGCACGGCAGCGAGCGCCCGGCCGACCGAGGGGGTGGCGACATCGACCTTCACCGGATCAAGCAGCGGCGGGTTCAGTTTTACGCCGGGCGCGGTGAAGCGGGCAAGCAAGGGGCCGGCGATGATCGCGGTCGGGATGCCGACGATCAGGCCATAGAGAAGGGTGAGGCCGAGATTGGCGCCGAGCGCATTGACTGCGAGCAACGGCCCCGGATGCGGCGGCACCAGCGCATGGACGACCGACAGGCCCGACAGCGCGGGCAGCATCAGCTTGAGCTTGGCGGTATCGCCATTTTGCCCGGCCGGCAGCGCGGCGGCGGCCGACGCGACGATCGGCAGCAGCAGGACGAGGCCAGTTTCGAAGAAGAGCGGCAGGCCGATGACGATGGCGGTGAACAGGCTGGCCCAGGGTGCGCCCTTCACGCCGGAGATGCGCAGCGCCGAGCGGGCAAGGCCGCCGGCGCCGTCCGACAATTGCAGCATGGCGCCGAGGCCCAGGCCCAGCGCGACGACCAGGCCGGTGCCGCCCAATATGGTGCCCGCGCCCTTTTCGACTGCCTTGGCGGTTTCCTCCATCGGCAGGCCGGCGATCAGGCCGACGGTGAAGGCGCCGCAGAGCAGGCCGACAAAGGGATGAAGCCGGCCGCGGATGATGAGGGCGATGGAGAGGGCGATGCCGATGACGGCGGCGATCAGCAGGCGATAGTCGGCGGGGGTCATCGGGCAGAAACTCCCATTTCCCCAGCCCGGCTGATGCCCCGGCCGCACGGCTCCGATCGACGATATGGTAACGCCATCCCCACCCTCTCTTTCTTATGCCCGATCGATGATCCGCGTGGCGAATCCCGAAAATCTGTTGGACAGGTTATAGCCGTATTTCCGCCACAGGCTAGGTTATTTCCCGAATATTGCAAAATTCCGCTTGAACCTGTCTGACTGATTCCAGTATCGTTAGCGCTAACGAATCCTGGGCCGAACCAGGCCCCAACGCGGATCAATCACAGGGAGAGGCAGGATGCAGGATCTGCATATTCTCGATCGCCAGGACCAGATGGTCCCCGACACCCCACATCTCACGCCGACACAGATGAAGGTGATGCGCTGCGTTCATTCGGGCCTGCTCAACAAGCAGATCGCCTATGAGCTGGGCATGGCCGAGGCGACGGTGAAGGTCCATATGACCGCCCTGATGCGCAAGCTCAACGTCCGCAACCGCACCCAGGTCGCCATTGCCGCCAGCCATTTCGGCTGGATGCGTCCGGCGCTGAGCCGCGCCGCGGACTGAACACTACCCTCTTGGCGGGAGACGCCGCATGGATCGTTCGCGACGGGAACTGATGGGAGGCATCGGCGCCGGGCTGGTGCTGGCCGGCATGGGCGGCACGACCGCCTGCGCCGCGCCACCGCGCAAGCTGGGCTATGCCATCGTGGGCCTGGGCTATTATGCCACGCAGCAGATCATGCCCAATTTCGCGGGGTGCGACCATGCGAAGCTGGTCGCGCTGGTCAGCGGCACGCCGGCCAAGCTGGCGCAATATGGCGACCAGTACGGCATTCCGAAAACGCATCGCTACAGCTATGCCGAGTTCGACCGCATTGGCGACAATCCCGATATCGACATCGTCTATATCGTCCTGCCCAACAGCCTGCATGCCGAATATAGCATCCGCGCCGCGCAGGCCGGCAAGCATGTGATGTGCGAGAAGCCGATGGCGGTGTCGGCGGCCGAATGCCAGGCGATGATCGCCGCCTGCGCCAAGGCCGGGCGCAAGCTGATGATCGGTTATCGATCGCGCTTCGAGCCTTATAACAGGCTGGCGATCGAGCTGGCGCGGGGCGGCCATGTCGGGCCGACGCGCATCATCACCGCCGAACATGGCTTCCCGATCAAGGCCGGGCAATGGCGGCTCGACCGTCCCTTGTCCGGCGGTGGATCGATGATGGACATCGGCATCTACAGCCTGAACGCCGCGCGCTACCTGACCGGCGAGGAGCCGGTGGAGGTCAGTGCGATCGCCAGCACCGACCGCAGCGATCCGCGCTTTGCCACCGTGGAGGACCGGATCGACTTCATGCTGCGCTTCCCCTCGGGCATCATCGCCAATTGCGTGTCGAGCTACAGCTCGGCCCATAATGGTTATCGGGTGATCGGCACCCAGGGCTGGATCGATATGGAACCCGCGACCCAATATAGCGGCCAGACGATGATGATCCGCAAGGATGGCGTGACCGCGCCGCGCAGCCTGCCGGTGCCGGCGAAGAACCAGTTTGCCGCCCAGCTCGACCATCTGCCCGAATGCATCGCGAACGGCACCGCGCCGATCGTCGCGGGCGAGGAGGGCCTCGCGGACCTGCGCGTGATCGAGGCGATCTATCGCTCGGCGGCGGAGCATCGTTCGGTTAGCCTGCCCGCATGATCGATCGTCGCACCCTGCTGGCCGGGATGGCCGCCCTGCCGCTCACCCATGCCCTTGCGCGTGCCGCCGACCTGCCCGCCGCGCGGATCGACCGGATCGACCCGGCGCTGGATCGCATCATCGCGCCCGGCGCGCAGGTGGCAATATTGGCGCAGGGCTATCGCTGGGCCGAGGGGCCGAGCTGGGCCGCGCCGATCGACGCGCTGCTGTTCGGCGATCCGCCGTCCAACATCGTCTATCGCTGGACCCGCAAGGAGGGCGTAACCCCCTTCCTGTCGCCCTCCGGCCTGCAGACGGCGATACCGAAGGACATCCGCGAAGCCGGCCTCAACGGCATTGCGATCGACAAGGACGGCCATCTGGTCGGTGCCGACAGCGGCACGCGCGCGATCGTGCGGGTGGACCTCAAGACGAAGGCGCGGACCATCCTGGCCGACCGCTATCAGGGCAAGCGCTTCAACAGCCCCAATGACCTGACCATCGCCGCCGATGGCAGCATCTATTTCAGCGACCCGCCCTATGGCCTGACCGATGGCGACACGTCATCGCTGCGCGAGATCGGCTTCAACGGCCTCTATCGCCTGACGCCCGATGGCACCGTAACGCTGATCGACGGCAGCCATCGCCGGCCCAATGGCGTGACCCTGTCGCCCGACGGTCGCACGCTGTATCTGGCGCTGTCGGACGAGAAACGGCCGCAGGTGCTGGCCTATAGCCTGGGCGCGGACGGCCTGCCGACCGGCCAGCGCATGTTCCGCGATATGGGCAAGGAACTGGCGGCGGGCGAGCCGGGCCTGCCCGACGGGATAAAGACCGCCCCCGACGGCACCGTCTTTGCCACCGGCCCCGGCGGCGTCCATGTCTGCGCGCCCGACGGCAGATTGCTCGGCAAGATCCGCACCGGCAAGGCGATCGCCAATTGCTGCATCGGCGAGGGCGGCGCGACGCTGTTCCTGACATCGGCCGACCGGCTGGCCGCAGTGCCGCTGGTGCGCTAGCGATCGACTCAAGGCGCGGGATCGACAGGAAATAGGGCGCGTTTCCAGAAACTTGCCCCAGCCTTGATCTCGATCAGCACGATTTTTCGGAACATCGTCGCACCGGCTCCGGTTGAGCGCTGGCGGGTTACGACGCCCGCTAGACCTTGATCGCTTCAGGGCCAAGCCCCCTGAAGCGTGAATCAAGGTCTATCATCAAAGAATAAAGCCTGATTCACGCCATCGGTGAAAGCGCGAAGCGCTTCCACCTCAGACGATCAGGCTTCAGGAGAGAAGACATGGCCAATCAGAATCAGAACCAGAATCCCGGTCAGCAGGGCGGCCAGCCCGGCAAGCCGGACCAGCAGAACCAGCAGGACGAACAGCGTCGCCAGCAGGGCGGCGGCCAGCAGGAGCGCCGCGACGATCAGGACCGCGAGCAACGCTGATCCTTTCATGCGACCCATAGCATGAGAAAGGGCCGTCCCTGTCGGGGCGGCCCTTTTTGCGCGCTCTTCATGCAGTGACGCCGGTGCGCAGGAGCAAGGGCGCAGGCAGGGCGCCGAACCTGGCTTCGTCAGGCGAGGCCCACTTCCTTGAGCGGGATGCCGGCATCGGCCAGTTGTGCGGGGTCGAGATGCGCGCCCGACAGCACATGGGCGCGGCCCTGGACATAGTCCTTGACCGCATTGACGCAGTCGAGCGCGATCACCTTGCCGCCCTTCAGATAGACGACCGAGAAGCTGCGGGTGGCGGGGTCGCCGCGCAGCACGGTCTGGTCGAAGCCGGTCGAGAGGCCCACGGTCTGGAGCTTGAGATCATATTGGTTCGACCAGAACCAGGGCACGGCGTCATAGGCTTCTGCCTTGCCGAGGATGTGGGCGACCGCGACCTTGGCCTGGTCATTGGCATTCTGGACGGATTCGAGGCGCATCTGCGCGCCGCCGGCAAAGCGGTTGGCGTGGGATGCGCAATCGCCCACGGCATAGATGTCGGGCAGCGAGGTGCGGCAATATTCGTCGACATCGACGCCATTGCCACCGGCCGCGCCGGCCGCGATCAGCGGGCCGGTTTCGGGCACGATGCCGATGCCCACGATCACCATGTCGGTCTCGATCCGCTCGCCGTCCTGCATCAGCACGGCGGTCGCCCGGCCATCCGTCACTTCGATACAGTCCATCTTCGTGTCGGTGCGCAGGTCGACGCCATGGGCACGATGTTCGGCTTCATAGAAGCGCGAGAGATCCTCGCCCGCGACGCGCGCCAGCACCCTGTCGAGCGCTTCGAGCAGCACGACGGTCTTGCCGAATTTGGAGAGGACGGCGGCCGCCTCCAGCCCGATATAGCCACCGCCGATGATGGTGACATGGCTGACGCTGTCGATCTTCGCCATCATCGCATCGACATCGTCGCGGCGGCGCACGGCATGGACGTTGGCGGCTTCGGCGCCGCTGCAGGTCAGCATGCGGGGCGAACCGCCGGTACACCAGATCAGCTTGTCATAGCCGATTTCCTCGTCGCCCACGGTGACGAACTTGCCGACCGGATCGACGCTTTTGACCCGCTTGCCCAGCAGCATATCGATCTTGCGCTCGGCCCAGAAGGCGGCGGGGCGGATCAGGATGCGCTCGAAGCTCTTGTCGCCGGCGAAATATTCCTTGGAGAGGGGAGGGCGCTCATAGGGCGGATCCTTCTCGTCGCCGATCATGCCGACGCTGCCTTCAAAACCGTGCTGGCGCAGCGAGATCGCCGCCTGTGCGCCGGCATGGCCGGCTCCCACGATCAGAACGTCATAATAGCTCATCCGCCCGCGCATCCTCTTCTTTCAGGATCTTTGCTTGGCGGCATTTGGCGGTGCTGGCAAGCGTCGATGTGGCGGCGCGGGCTGCCCGCACGCGCCATCCATCGTCGGGGCGGTGCGCGCCGATCAGGACATGGTCAGAACGCCTTCATAGGCACGATCTTCCAGCGCCTTGCCGGCGCCCATGGCGACGCACATCAACGGCATCTCCGCGATCCGCACCGGCAGGCCGGTCGCTTCCGACAGCGCTTCGTCGAGCCGACGGAGCAGCGCGCCGCCGCCGGTCAGGGTAATCCCTTCATCGATGATGTCGGACGAGAGTTCGGGCGCGGTCTGTTCCAGCGCGGTCATCACCGCCATCTTGATCTGGCCGACCGGTTCGGACAGGGCGTCACAGATTTCCGCTTCGCTGATCGTCATTTCGGCCGGACGGCCATTCACCAGGTCGCGCCCCTTGACGATGATCCGCTCGCCCTCGCCATCGGGCGGGGTGGCGCAGCCGATCGCGCATTTGACGCGTTCGGCCGTGGCTTCGCCGATCATCAGGTTGTGGACGCGGCGGATATGCGAGGCGATCGCGTCGTCCAGCTTGTCGCCGCCCACACGGGCCGAATTGCTGTAGGCGATGCCGTTGAGCGACAGCACGGCGACCTCGGTCGTGCCGCCGCCGATATCGACCACCATCGCGCCGCGCGGTTCGGTGACCGGCAGGCCGGCGCCGATCGCCGCCGCCATCGGTTCCTCGATCAACTGCACCCGCGCCGCGCCGGCGTTGGAGGCGGCATCGCGCAGCGCGCGCCTTTCGACCATGGTCGAGCCGGTCGGCACGCAGATCACCACATCATAGCGGCGGCCGAAGCGCCCGCCATCCTGTGCCTTCTCGACGAAATGCTTGATCATCTGTTCGGCGACATCGATGTCGGCGATCACGCCGTCGCGCAGCGGGCGGATCGCCTGGATGTTCGCCGGGGTCTTGCCCATCATCAGCTTGGCTTCATTGCCGACCACCTTGACCTTGCGCATGCCACGAATGGTCTCGATCGCGATGACGGACGGTTCGTTGAGCACGATGCCGCGGTCGCGGGCGTGGATGACGGTATTCACGGTGCCAAGGTCGATCGCCATGTCGCAGGCGGTCGAGGAGAAGAAGCGGGGCATTTTCATGGGAAAGCGGCGATCTGCAAAGATTGTGAAACAATGGCCCCCTGTGCCGCCGCCCGGCGGCGATCAGAAGGGCGCTGCGCCAGTCCGTCCGTTTCCCGCGTCTGGCCGAGGGTGAAGGGATTGGAAAGCGCGATGAAGGGCGGATCAGGCGGCTTTACGCATCAACCGGCGGCCGAGCAATACCCCTGCTATGCCGAGCAGGAACAAGGTCCAGCCCGGCGCTTCGGGCACCGGCGTGCCGCCCGAGCTGCTGCCGGTCGGCGGATCGATCGGCGGGGTGTAGCCGCCGCTATAGGTGCCCAGATGCATCTCGCCATTCTGGGTCAGGCTGCCGAACACGGCCGATCCCTGGATATAGTTGGCGGTGGTCGCATCGGCCCAGGGGGCGAGCAGCGATCCGCCCCAGCTATTGGTGAGGTCGAGCGACTGGGCGTCGCCGAAATTCCAGATGACATGTTCGCCCAGATTGGCGGTGCCGCCCAGGAAATTGTCGTTGAGGCTGACTGCGCTGCCGCTGACATTGACGATCGCGGTGTCGGCGCCGTTCAGGTTGAAGGCGATCTCGCCAATCTTGTCGAGGTCGGCGGCGCTGATCGAGAAGACGGCCAGGCCATTGGCGTCGGGGCTGGCGTTGAAGGTGGCGCGGTTGCCGCTGATCGCCATGTCGCTGTTGGCGGCCAGGCCCGACAGGTTGGTCGACAATTGCTTCATGCTGCCGGCCAGCACCGTGCCCTGCGTCGCCAGGCTGGCGGCGAAGCCTGGGTCCGATGTGGCAAGGCCGGACTGGACATTATTCTGGTTGATATTGGTGTTGCTGATGGTGCCGCCGACCTTCACCGTCTGGGCCGCGCCATTGAGGTTGAAGCCGCTTTCGACATTGCCGCCGACCAGCGCGCCCGACCCGTTGTTCAAATTCTTGATGCCGCCGGTGACATTGCCGACCACGGTGAGGCCGGCCTGTCCGGTCGCGGAGGTGGCGGGCGTGCTGATCTGGTAGCTGGAGGATGTGCCGGTGAGGTCACCGCCGACGAAGGTGCGGCCCTCGACTTCGGAAGAGGAATTCAGGTCGCCCAGCACGACCAGATTCCATTCGCGCAGCGCGTCGGCGCCGGTGACGGGGGAGGCATGAGCGGGGGTGGCGGCGAACAACGCCAGCGACGCCGAAGCCATGAAACTGGTCTTTTTCATAATAGATACTAAAAAGTCTTCGCACATCGTCACAATGGATAGCGTGACCTGTGGCGAAGTCCCCCCTTCCGCTCCCAGCATTGTCGAACCCGATCCTGGCGCTGCGACGTCAAAGAGAGGGCTGGCGTGCCATAGTCCTGTTGGTCTGGCGCGGCAATATTTTATTAACCTTTATCCTGGGTGGCCGGGCCGGTCGTCTTGGCATCGGCCGACGGGAACTATCAGGCCAGTGTCAGGTAAAGTTCCGCCTCGATCAGCCACTCGCTGCCAAGCTGCCGCCATTTGGCGGTGTAGGCGCCCGAGGCGATGAGGATGCCGGACGAGGCGGCGACGCCCTGCCAATGACCATGTTCGAAGGCGATCGGTTCGATGGGCGAGAGGAGGATCGTGTCGGGCGTGCGGGTGTAGATGCTGCGGTCGGGCGCGGCAAATTCGCGCTTCCAGGCCATCAGCTGCGCCTTGCGCCCGGCGATGACGCCGCTGTCGGTGCCGGTCACCATCACCACATTCTGCGCCAGGATCGGGCCGATGGCGGCAAGGTCGGCATCGGCGAGCGCCCGGTTGAAACTGGCGCGGCGCAGGCGGATGGCAAGATCGGCGGTGGCGGTCATGGGCATCCCTTAGCAGGCGGGGTCGTCATCGCCATGCCCGTCAGGCCAAAAAAAGAACGCCCGCAGCGGACTGCGGGCGTTCCGTTCGCCGAAGCGGGCCATGTCGAGGAGGGCATGGCCGGCCCGGCGGGGAGAGGGGGTATGTTAGAGCTTGTAGCCCAGGGTCAGCACCCAGGAGCGGCCTTCGCCCGGATTGGCCCAGCCATTGTTGCGGACGCTGGTATAATATTTTTCGTTGGTGAAGTTCTGGACGTTGAGCTGGGCGGTCAGCTTCTCGTCGAAGGTGTAGGACAGCATCGCCCGGTGGACCAGATAATCGTCCGCCTTGTACATGGTCGCAGCGCTCGAATTGCTGAGATACCAGCTGCCCTGATAGGTCAGGCCATAACCCAGCTGCAACCCGAAGGGCAGGGTGTAGGTGGTGAACAGGCTGCCCGAATGCTTGGGCGTGTTGGTCAGCGGATTGCCGGCCTGCACGTCCACGACGCCCTGGTCCTTCTGATAGTCGGAGATGCTCTGGATCACCTTCGTATCGAGATAGGTGTAGTTGGCGAAGATGGTCCAGGCGTCGGTGATGTTGCCCGATGCGCCCAGGGTGACGCCATCGACGCGGTTGCGGCCGTCATTGACCGGCAGCGTGCCGATCAGAGGATCGTTGCTGGCGACGCGATAATTGGTGCGTTCGTTGCGGAACAGCGCGGCGGTCAGCTGCAGGCCGCCGTCGAACAGGTCGATCTTGCCACCCACTTCGTAATTGACCGCCTGTTCAGGCTTGGCTTCGCAGGCATTGTTGCTGCCGCCCGAGCCGACGATCACCAGGCCGCAGCCCGATCGCACGCTGGTCGCGGTCGGCGTCTTGCTGTTGGCATAGGCGACATAGAGGCTGGCATTTTCGGCCGGCTTGTAGACGAGGCCGACGCGGTAGGAGAAGAGATCGTCGGTCGCATTCTGCTGCGGGCCGGTGGTGTAGGCGCCGCCGGTGGCAGGGGTCGCGATCGTGTCGGAACGGAAGCGGGCGCGGTTATGCTCCCAGCGGACGCCGCCATTCAGTTCGAGCCCATCGACGATCTTGGCCGCAGCAAAGGCATAGGTCGCGATATTGAACAGGTCGCCCATCTGGTGGCCGGACCGGATCTTGTTGACCGGGCCGGTATAGATGCCGTTCGGGTTGCTGATGCTGATCGGATCGAGCGTGGGGTTCGGCGTGGCACCGTTGGCGTTGCGCAGGACGTTGCCATTGTCGAGCGTGTAATCTTCCTGCAGCATCGAGGTGCCGACGACCAGAGTATGGCCGCCCGGAATGTTGAAGGTCAGGTCGAGCTGATTGTAGAGCGTCTGGTTGACCGAGTCCCGGAAGCCGCCACGCGGGCCGCTGGGATAATACATGCCCGGAACCTGGCCGGCGGCGCATGCCACGCCGGTCGGCAGCGTGCCGTTGGCCAGGCAATAGCTGCCCTGCGGCGGGTTCACGACCAGATTCTGCTCGACCCGCTGCCAGCGCGACAGGTTGCGGACCGACAGCAGGTCGCTGAAACGATGGTCGAAGATCGCCGTCGCCTGATCGATCGTCTGATCCTGCTTGTCGAGATTCTTGTAGCCGTAATAGCCGCTATAGGGGACGCCGGGCAGCGGCCCGTCATAGATCGCATTCTTGTAATAGGGCACGCCGTAGAGCGGCGTATTCTCGTCTTCCTGATGGGTGTAGAGCAGGGTCAGCGAGGTCGGCCCGTCCACGCCCAGCTTGACCGAGGGCGCCACGCCCCAGCGCTTGTAGCTGTCGAAGTCGCGCCGGGCGACGTCATTTTCATGATACATGGCGTTCAGGCGCACGGCGATCTTGTCGTTGACGCGGACATTGCTGTCGATGGTCGCGCGATAATAGTCCGACGTGCCGATGCCGCCCTGCACCAGCGTCTCGCTGTCGGCCTTGGGGCGCTTGGTGACGAGGTTGATGTTGCCGCCGATCGCGCCCGAGCCGCCATAGACGGAGTTGGCGCCGTTGGTGACTTCGATCTGCTCAAGATTGAAGGGATCGGTGCGGCTATATTGGGCGCTGTCGCGCACGCCGTCGATGCTGATGTCGGTGTTGGCGCTCTGGCCGCGCAGATTGATGCTGTCGCCATAGCCACCGCCGCCTTCGCCCGCGCCGAAGGTGATGCCCGGAACGGTCGACAGCACGTCGCGCAGGGTCAGGAGGTTCTGCTTCTGGATGGTCTGGTTGCCGATCACCGTGATGGTCTGCGGCGTATCGAGGAGGCGGCGAACATATTTGGGCGACTCGGCCTTTTCCACCTTCACGGCGGCATCGTCGATGGCGGTGTCGGTGACCGTGACGCCGCCCAGCGCCTGGCCCTGCGCGCTATCCTGTGCCTGCGCGCCCGATGCGAAGGCGATCGCGCCGACACAGCTCAGAGCAAGGAAGGAGGGAGTGTTTCCATATTTCGCCATTGTTTCAGAACCCCTTTTGATTGTTGCAGCGGCTGCTATTGAGAGCTATTCGCATTGTCAATGCTATTGCGAGTGGCTATCGATTTTTGCTGTCGATTTTTCCCGTGGCGATGGGGCAGGCAAGGACGGGACGCGCGCGGCATCGGAGGCAGAAGGCAGGGGCAAGCCGGCGCTTGTCACACCGGGCCTGTCGGTGCGCGGCAATGTGCCGATCGCCTTCCACAGGATGGCGACCTGGACATTGGGCGGATTGCGGGGCGATTAAGGCGCGAACGGCACGGCGATTGCACCATGACGATCCGTCCGCGCAGGATGTACCGTCATCCAATTGAAATCGTTCGGTCATCAAACTGACTATCGATGACGATAGGTCGCCTTGCCCATGGGCGATCATCCTCAAGAACAAACGCATATGCCATCGCGGCGGCTATGGGCCGGCTGGGCCGGCCTGCTGGCGCAGGTCGAGCGGATGACCCGGCGTTCCGACAGCGAGGATCTGTTGCACGATGCCTATGTCCGCATGGCGGCCCGGCCCGAACGGCCCGATAATGAGGAAGCCTTCCTGGTCCGCGCGGCGGTCAACCGGGCAAAGGACAGCTATCGGCGGGAAAAGGTGCGCGGGCCGGCCACTGGCGACGATGCGCTGGCGCTGCTGCGCGACGGCGCGCCGTTGCAGGACGAGGCGCTGATGGCGCAGGCGCGGTTGCGGCGCGTGTCGGAGGGGATCGACAAGCTGCCGCCCCGGACGCGCGAGGTGTTCCTGCTGCAGCGGATCGACAATCTAAAATATCGCGAGATTGCCGAGCGGCTGGAAATAAGCCAGAGCGCGGTCGAGAAGCATATGGCCAGGGCGATGACCTTCCTTGGCGAATGGACGAAGGATTGGTGAGCCCCGACATGCCCGGTGAGCGCCCCATGGCCCGGACCGCCGCCGAGTGGATTGCAAGGCTGAATGCGGATGAACGGACGGCGGACGACGAGCAGGCCTTTCGCGCCTGGATCGCGGCCGATCCTGCGCATGCGGCGGATTTCGAGCGGGCGACCGATATCTGGGCGCTGGTGCCCGGCACCGATGCGGCGATGCGCCCCGTGCCCGTGCCCGCGCCGGTGCGCAGCCTGTCGCGCCGTCGGATGATCGCAGCCTGCGCCGGCACGCTGGTGGTGGGCGGCGGCGGCATGGCGATGATGCAGACGGCGATGGCCGGCACGCGCTATCGCACCGGCATTGGCGAGCAGCGCCAACTGACCTTGCCCGAAGGATCGACGCTGTTCCTGGACGCCGATACCGATGTGCGGGTGCTGGCGAGCGCCAGCCGACGGCGGCTGTGGCTGGAACGGGGGCGTGTGGCGCTGACGGTGAAGCCGACAGTGGTGCCCTTTGCGATCGATGCCGGTCGGGGCAGCTTCGTGGCGGGTAGCGGCCGGTTCGACGTGCGGCGCGACAATGATGACAGGCTGGCGATGACGGCGCTGGCCGGACAGGCCGATGTCGCTATCGACGGCGGACAACGCCACCTGGCCGCCGGGCAACGCATCCGCACCGACGCCGCCGATGCCGTGCAGGTCGATCGGCCCGATGCCGAAACCACCCAGGCCTGGCAGAGCGGCCGGGCGGCCTTTCATGACGACCGGCTGGATGCCGTGGCGGCGGAGGCCAATCGCTACAGCCTGACCCGGCTGGTGATCGCCGATCCGCACACCGCCGCCTTGCGGGTGAGCGGCATGTACCGGATGGGCGACAATGTCGCGCTGGGCCAGGCGCTGTCGCAATTGCTGTCCGTGCCCGTCCGGCAGGTGGACGACCGGGTGCTGCTGGGCGGCTGAAAAAAATGCCGATGCCGGGGTGGGGTAAAACTCCGCTGGCGCGTCGGGGAGGCGCGGCGCCTTCTGCCGCTGTCCACGGGGGATGATCGTGACCATTTCTTCTTCGCGCACTTTGCGCCGTTCTCTGGTGCTGGGCGCCGCTCTTGCCGCCTTGTGCGCCGTCCCGGCCCAGGCGCAGCAGCGCCAGGCGTCGGTGCAGATCGCCGCGCAGCCGCTTGCGCCCGCGCTGGAAGCACTGGCCCGCCAGACCGGCACCGACATATTGTTCGCCCCCCAACTGGTCGCGGGCATGAGCGGCCCGCCGCTGAGCGGCCGGATGGATGCGATGGCGGCGGTCGAGCGGCTGATCCAGGGCAAGCCGCTGGCCGTGCGGCGCCAGGCCAATGGCGCGCTGCTGATCGTGGCGGCGCCGGTCCAACCGCAGGACATTGCCACCACCGGCAGCGCGGATGTGGCGCCTGACATCATCGTCACCGGCTACGCCGCCAGCCTCTCCAGCGCGCTCGCCGAAAAGCGCAAGGCCACCAATGTGGTCGATGTGGTGAAGGCCGAGGATATCGGCAAATTCCCCGCCCAGAACATCGCCGAAGCGTTGCAGCGCGTGCCCGGCGTGTCGATCGTGCGCGATCGCGGCGAAGGCGTGTTCGTCCGCATCCGGGGCCTGGGTGCCAACTTCCAGGTCGTCACCCTCAACGGCCGGGCGGCCGCGGTGAACGAGAATGTGCGCGACAGCGGCCAGAGCGGGCGCCAGTTCCGCTTCGACACGCTGCCGTCCGAACTCATGTCGGCGGTCGAAGTCATCAAGAGCCCGCGCGCGGACCTGGCCGAGGGCGGCATCGGCGGCATCGTCAATTTGCAGACCTTCCGCCCGATCGACCTCAAGAAACCGGTGCTGGCGCTGTCCGCCACCGCCAGCTCGCCGCGCCTGGCCGATACGGTCGATCCGCGCCTGTCGGGCATGGCGAGCTGGGTCAATGACGAGGGCACGTTCGGCGCACTGATCGCGGCGGTCTATGACGAGCGCACCACCCGGCAGGACCGCATCACCGGCGTCGGCTGGGCCGACGGGCGGATCGACGCCGATGGCGACGGCACGCTGGACAGCGACACGATATTGGTGCCGACCAGCACGCGCCCGACGCTGGAGCGCGAGAACCGCAACCGCATCGGCCTCAACGGCGCGATCCAGTGGAAGCCCGACGACCGGTTCGAGCTGAACGTCGATGGCCTGTGGAGCCGGCTCAACATCGATTATGACGAACTGACCTATTCGACCGATTTTTCCGCGACCACGCCGGGCGCGATCGTGCCCGGCACGGCGGTGATCGAAAATGGCGTGCTGACCGCCGCGACCGTCACCACATCGACCCAGATCGGCCGTGAGACGTCGCGGCTGGAATATGAAAACTGGCTGATCGGCGCGAACGCGAAATGGTCTGCCAATGGCTGGACGCTGGCCGCCGACGCCAGCCTGGGCCGCGCCTATTCCAACACGCCCACGCCCATCTATCGCAGCCGCCTGCTCGGCAGCGTCGGCCAGGTCGCCTTCGACTATGGCAAGGTCGGCGAGCGGCTGCCGAACCTGGAGTTCCTGACGGCGGACCTGACGGAATCCACCACTCTGCCAGGGCGCCGGATCGAATATCGCGTCAATGACTCGCTCGATCGCCAGCGGGCCGCGACCTTTGACGTATCCCGCGAACTGAACGGCGTGGTGCAGGCGCTGCGCTTCGGCGCCAAATATGAAAAGCGCGACCGCACTTATAACCGCCGCGATATCAATTTCACCAGCGGCATCGCCGGCCAGCGCTTCGACGACAGCTATTTCGAGGCCTTCCCGGTCGATGATTTCCTGAGCGGCGTGGGCGGCAACCTGCCCACCAGCTGGGTCATGCCCGATCCCGACCGCTTCTGGGACGCGGCGACCGGCAAGGAGGCGCTGCTCGACGCGCCGCTGACCCGTGGCGACCGGCGCAACAGCTATGCCATCGATGAACGGATCATCGGCGGTTATGGCATGGCCGAGTTCAGCCTGCCGCTGGGCGGCATGACCATCCGCGGCGACGCGGGCCTGCGCTATGCCCATACCCGGCAGACATCGTCGGGCTATGCCGACAATGGCAGTGCGGCGCTGCCGGTCAGCTATGAGCGCAATTACGGGAATTTTCTCCCCTCGCTCAACCTGGTCGCCGAGTTCACGTCGAACCTGCAGATGCATCTGGCCGCGTCCAAGGTCATCACCCGGCCGTCGCTGGCCGACCTGGCGCCGCGCCTGACGATCAATTCCAACCCGACGGTGCTGACGGCGGTGGGCGGCAATCCCGAACTGCGGCCGTTCGAGGCGTGGCAATATGACGGCACGGTCGAATGGTATTTCGCGCCGGGCAGCGCGCTGATCGGTGGCGCCTTCTACAAGGACATCACCAGCTTCGTCTTCCAGCAGACCCGCAATTTCGACCTGGACGGCCAGATCTATCGCCTGACCGCGCCGCAAAATGGCGGCAATGCCTATGTCGCGGGGATCGAGATCGCCTATCAGCAGCTGTTCAAGATGCTGCCGGCGCCGTTCGATGGTCTGGGCTTCCAGGCCAATTACACCCATACCAAGAGCAAGGGCACCTATGCCCTGTCCGACGGCACCACCTTCCGCGACGACCTGACCGACGTGGCCGGCGACAGCTTCAACCTGACCGCCTTCTACGAAAAGGGGCCGGTCGGCGCGCGGGCCAGCTATAGCTGGCGCGGCAAGGTGCTGCGCGATGTCGGCGGCGCGGGGCTGGCCGCCAACAACGACGCGGCGTTCGGCAGCCTGGACTTCGACATTTCCTACAAGGTCACGCCCAATGTCACATTCGTGGTGCAGGGCATCAACGTGGCCGGCGGCGTCCAGTGGCAATATGTCCGGGACGATCGCTTCGCGGGCTACACCGATTATGGCACCACGCTGATGGCCGGCGTGCGCGCCCGTTTCTGAACGGAAGGACGGCAATGACGATGCGATCGATCGGGATCATGCTGGCGGCGGGCGCAATGCTCGCCGCCGCTCCGGCACAGGCCCAGGACAAGGCAAAGGATGGGGTAGCGCCGCAGCGGGCGCGCAACATCATCCTGTTTCTGGGCGATGCCGGCGGCGTGCCGACGCTGAGCGCCGCAGGCATCATGGCGCATGACCGGCCGCAATCGCTGTTCATCCAGTCGATGCCCCATGTCGGCCTGTCCGACACGTCGGCACTCGACAATTGGGTGACGGATTCGGCGGCGGGCATGAGCGCGATCATGACCGGGCACAAGACCAACAGCGGCATGATATCGGCGCTGCCGGCGGCCGATGGGGCGATCACCCCGGTCAAGAGCTTCCTGGAATATGCCGAGCAGCGCGGCCTTTCCACCGGCGTCGTGACCAACATGCCGATCTGGGACGCGACCCCGGCGGCCTGCTTCGCCCATGTCGCCACGCGCAAGGACAAGGACCAGATTTTCCGCCAGATGCTGGCGCCCCGCTTCGGCAATGGCGTCGATATCCTGATCGGCAAGGGGCAGGCCGATGCGGTCGCGTCCTTCGCCAAGGATGGCACCACGCCGCAAGCGGCCTTCTCCAAGGCGGGATATCGGTTCGGCGACGATCCGGCACTGGTCGGGGGCAGCGGCCGGGCAGCGGTGCTGCGCGATGCCGATTATGCGCCGATCCCGGCGGTCGAGGCGACGATCGGCCAGCTTGCCCGCAATCCCAAAGGCTATTTCCTGATGGTCGAATGGGACATGCACACCGACAAGCCGGAAAATGGCCTGAAGCATGTGATCGAGATGGACGAGATGATCCGCCGGGTGAGCGCGATCGCGGGCAAGGATACGCTGATCCTGTTCACCGCCGACCATAGTTTCGGCCTGCGCATGACCAGCGGCAAGCGCAACGCCCCGATGGCCCAGCAATATGCGGCCGCCGCCGCCAAGCCGGGGGCAACGGTCGCCAGCAACACGGTCATCGGGGTGGAGGACAATCACACCGGCGAGGACGTGATCGCCGCCGCCGCCGGTCCGGGTGCCGATCAGGTCCACGGCTTCTTCGCCAACACCCGCCTGTTCGACGTGATGCTGAAGGCGATGGGCTGGAAGAAGGAGGATTGAGCCGGGCGGGGCGGGTCAGCCTTCCTCCCGCCCCAGCCGGACATGCACCTTGGTCTCGCGATTGGGGCCGCGCAGGGCGTCGAACATGGCCGGCAGGTCCAGCAGGTCGATCTCGCTGCTGATGAGCATTTTCGGGTCGGCATGCCCCTTGTCCATATCGCGCGCGACATGCTCGAAATCGGACAATGTGTAGCCGACCGGGAAGCGCATCGTGACGGCCTTGCGCGCGGCGATGGCGGGAGTGATGGCGTCGGGCGCGGTGCAGAAGCCGAGCGAGATGATCTGGCCGAACTGGCCGACATGGCGGATCGCCCGGCCCAGAAAGTCCGGCAGGCCGACGCATTCGATGACGATGTCGGGCGCGCCGCCCAGATGGTCGGCGACATGCTGTTCCTCGCCCTCGCCAAAGGGCACGAACGCATCGGCGCCCATGGCGAGCGCCATGTCCGCGCGATGGCGCGAGCGGGAGGCAGCGACGATGCGGGCCGCGCCCATGCATCGCGCCCACCAGATCGCGCAGAGCGCCACCGATCCGCCACCCAGGATCAGCACCCGGCTGCTTGGCTCGATATCCGATTGGCGAAGGCCGTAGCGGGCGACGGCGAGCGGCTCGATCAACGCGCCATCGGCAAGCGACAGGGTGGCGGGGAGGCGGATCGCCACGGCCGCCGGCACGCGCATAAAGTCGGCAAAGCCGCCCATCACGCCGGGCGCGTTGGGGCACAGGACCAGATTGCCCCGCGCGCAGGCCTCGCAATGGCCGCAGCCGGTGGAGGGCAGGGCGGTGAGCCGGTCGCCGACCCGCCAGCCCGAGATATTTTTCCCGAGCGCGACGACTTCGCCGGCATATTCATGGCCCGGCACGGTGCCGGCCGGGAACTGGAAGGCATGACCCTCCGTCATGTGCAGGTCGGTGCCGCATATGCCGCAGCGATGCACCCGGATCAGCACTTCGTCCGGGCCGGGCACGGGATCGGGCAATTGTTCGACGACCATGGGCTGGCCGGCGCCCGGATAGATGGCCGCCTTCATCGTCTGGCTCCGACCAGGTCGAAGCGATCGACATAGGCGCCGAAACGGGCGCGGATCGCCGCCCCGCTCATGCCGAAATCGGCAAGGTCATAGCGATGGGCGCCATGCTGTCGTTCGGGATCGTCGGCGATGCGCGTCGCCATGGCGGCCCGGACATCGTCGCCCAGATCCAGCCCGGCGAAGCGATAGATGCGTTCGATCACCGCCATCGGCGCGCGGTGCAGGTCCGACTGGATGACGTGCAATATCTGCCGTCCATGCGTCTGTTCCACCATCTGCGCCTTCTGCACGGCGGTCGCCCATTTCTCGGTCTCGCGCGCCAGCATCATCTGTGCCCGCAGGTCGGCCGGCCCTTCGTCCATCAGCGGATGGCTCTTCATCAGCAGCGAGCAGAGCGAGGGCACGGCCCTGGCCGGATCGCGATGGGTGATGATGACGGACGCGTCCGGGAAGACCGCGAACAGCAGGTCGAGATTGGCGATATGGCCGGGATTCTTGAGCAGCCAGCGTTTGTTCGGCTCGCGACAGCCGACCAACTGCACGACGCGGGCATAATGGTCATAGGCGGCGCGTTCGCTCTGCGCCTGCCACCAGGCATCATAGCCCGCCGCATACCAGCCGCTGTTCCAGAAATTGGAGACGAAACCCTGGCGCAGGATGAAGAGGCATTCGTCCACTTCGGCCGCCGCCATGGCGTGGGCGGTGACGACATCGGGCACGGCGGCGTAGCGGGAGGCCAGTTGCGCGGCAACGTCGCGGAACAGCGGATGGCCTTCCCAGCTTGCGCGGGGCGGGCGCGGCTGGGGCGCGGCATTGAGCCAGGTTTCGAACCCCTGAAACCGGGGATCGACCGCCATCAGCTTGTGCAGCGCGGTGGTGCCGGTGCGCGGGATGCCGGTGATGACGATCGGGCGCAGCACCGCTTGCGCATCGAAGCCGGGATTATCCTTCATCGACCCGATGGCATGGGCGCGGGCCGCCAGCGCGGCGACGATGCTGCCCCAGGCGATGCGGCGGCCCCGTTCGGTGAAGCGCGGATCACGGTCCATCGACAGCAGCAGGACGCGCAGCCCTTCGCGATAGCTGGCCTCGCCGAAATCGTCGCTGCCGGCCTGCGCGATGGCGAGGTCATGGGCCTGGTCGGCCGCATCGCGGAACCGCGGCGGCGGCGCGAAGCGCTCGTTCATGACTACCATCGGCGGCGCCTCTGGCAGGCGCGGACCCGCTGGCGCAGTTCCTCGGCCCGTTCCTCGGCGGTGACGACCGGGGTGTCGGCGGGCAGATGGTCGCGCAGTTCGTGCAGCTTCACCCGCTTGATGACCGGCGTCGGCGCGCTGTCGCAATCGAACCAGCGGCCATAGATGCCGCCTTCGCTATAGCCCGCCGGGTCGAGCCAGTTGGGCACGCCGGGGTCTTCGAGCGCGATCACGGCCCGGAACCGCCCGTCGCTGCTGATCCGGGCGCTGTGGCCGTTCAGGCTGGAGAGGCGATAGACATATTCGAGCGCGCTGAAGAGCGGGTCGTTGAGCTGGATGTTCCAATAGGGGCGATGGGCCGGCAGATCGGTCTCGATGATCAGCGCCTCGTCCGCATCGAACTGGAAGACGGCGGGCCAGTAGACCTGCTTGGCGAGCGCGCCCTTCATCCGCGTGGGTTCGAACCGGTTGAAGCCGACCCGGTCCTTCACGCCATTTTGCAGCCGGTAATAGCTGCGCGTCTTGCGCGCCGGGAATTTCGCCATCTCGACGATGCGCGCGTCAATCTCGTCCGGCGTCAGGCGCGGCTTGGGGCCGACCGGATCGAGGCATTCGATCGCAATCACCGGATCGACTTCATTGGCCCAGTCATAGCTGCGGAAACGGACCATCATGCCGGTCGCTTCGGGATCGATCGGCGCCCAGTTGCCGGTCCAGCCGGCGGGGCGCCGGGCGCTGAAGATCAGTTCGAAATTGCCGGCGGCGTCGACGTGGATATCGGCATCGTCAATCTCGTTATGGCCGCCGATCTGGCTGATGTCGTCGACCATGCCGGACATGAAGCGCTGGGTGGTGAAGGACAAGATCCGGCAGGTGCCCCGGCTGCCGCTGACCCGATACTGGCGATCGCCCCGGATCGGGCTGTAGAGATAGATGTCGTCCGGGTTGGGCTGCAGGGTGAAGACCGGGTTCCACAGCGGCGCCCAGTCGGGATGATCGGCATCGGCGTGGAAATAGGCGAAATAACTGTAGGACAGGCTCATCATCGCCTGGCGCCGGACATCGGCCTGATAGGCGGGATCGTCGGGCCGCCAGCAATTGGCCAGTTCCGCCATCGCGCCTTCCAGGTCGGCCAGATAGGGCAGGATATCAGCAGGGGGCATGAGGCCCCGCTTTCCGCCGGTTCGCCGGGCTGGATGCCCGTGCCGGCCATGCGCGCACTATCGTCATTTGCCTCTCCCACGACCCATTGAGCGGGTTCGATTTATAGATAGTATATACTATCTAGTGGAATGGCAAACAGGCAAAATCACGGCGCCCGACCGGGGATCGAGCGCCGTGAGATAAGGGGAAAGACAGCGTGACCGGGGGCCTATTTGGCCGAGCGATATTCCAGCGCCGGCCCCTTGTCGCCGAGCAGCGAGCGATAGACGAAATCCTTGCCGCGACGGCGATCCAGTTCGGCCTTGGCCTCCGCCAGCGTATCCGGGCTCTGGAACAGTTGCGCGGCGGTCAGCGCCATCGCCTTGGCGGCGACGACCGCGCCCTTGGTGCCGACGCTGGTGCCGCTGGCGGCGACCGCCTGCCAGCTGTGCGGCGGGGTGCCCGGCGCCCAGGTGGCCGCGACCATGCCGACCGTCGGCGTCGTGTAGCTGACATCGCCGACATCGGTGGAGGCGGGGGTCAGGCCGCCGCTGCTGTAGGCGTCGACGCTGCCGTCGCCCATGCGGGTGCCCTTGGGGAAGCTCGACTGGATCTGGGTGATGAAGGCCTGTTCCTGCGCATTGTAGCTGGGCAGGGTCACCTGTTTCAGATTGTCATACATGACATGGCCCAGCGTGTCGTTGGGCAGCAGGTCGAAGGTGCCGCCGACCTGGTTGAACTCGACCGTGGTGCCAGTGCCCATGGCCGCGCCCTCGGCCGCCTTCTTCACCCGGTCCATGATGTCGGCCACCACCTGCTGATTGGGGTGGCGGACATAATAATAGACCTCGGCCGTGTCGGGCACGACATTGGGCGCCTTGCCACCATCGGTGATGACATAATGGATGCGGGTTTCCTGCGGCACATGTTCGCGCATCATGTTGACCATCGCATCCATCGCCTCGACCCCGTCGAGCGCGGAGCGGCCGCGTTCGGGCGCGGCGGCGGCGTGGGCGGCGGTGCCATGGAAGCGGAACTTGCCGCTGATATTGGCGAGCGCGGTGTTCTGCGATGCGCTGTTGCTGTCGGCGGCATGCCAGTGGATCATCGCTGACACATCCTTGGTGAGGCCGGCGCGGACGATGAACACCTTGCCCGATCCGCCTTCCTCCGCCGGCGTGCCATAGAGGCGCAGTTCACCCTTGATCTTGTGCGCGACCATCCAGTCCTTGGTGGCGATCGCGGCCGCGACCGAGGCGGCGCCGAACAGATTATGGCCGCAGCCATGGCCGGCAATACCCTCGATCGGCTTGCGCACCGGCTCGGCCGCCTGGGGCAGGCCGGGCAGCGCGTCATATTCGGCGAGCAGGCCGATGACCGGGCCGTCGCCGGTCCTGAAGCGGGCGACGAAGGCGGTGGGCATGCCCGCGATCCCGGCCTCGACCGTGAAGCCGGCGGCCTTCAGCTGCTGCTGCAACAGGGCCGAACTCTTCGTCTCCTGAAAGCCGATTTCGGCATAGTTCCAGATTTGCAGCGCGTTCTTCGCCAGCGTGTCCGCGCCGCGATCGACATCCGCCATGATCGCCATCCGGTCGCCATCGGCCAGCGGCCCGGCCAGGGCCGGCGCCGATGCACCGAGCGCGAGGAGGGCGAGGAAGGAGCGGGCGAAGCGTGACATGGATGGATCCCCTGGCTGCATGAAGCGGGGCGGACAGCACCATCCCCCACTGGTGAAACGGCTTATCGATCAGGGACATGGATACCGCCATCACAAAAGTGAAATTTTTGATGGGGGAAATTTTCGGGCCTGCGTCTCCGACAATGAGAGGGTTTCCGGCCAAACACCCGGACGAGGGGAAAGCCACAGAAATCAGAGCCCATCCGAAGGGATCGGATGGCGGGAGCCAGGGGAAGACATATGGGACTGTATCGGAACAAGGGGGCCTGTGCGGCGAGCCTGATCGCCATGGGGTGGGCCATGACCGCAGGCAGCGCATTCGCGCAGGACGCGGCGCCGGCGGCGGATGGCGCGGACGGCATCGTCGTCGTCGGATCGCAGATCAAGGGCGCCAAGATCAACGAGGCGCTGCCGGTCACGGTCATATCGACCGACGAGATCAAGAGCGCGGCCGCCGTATCGGGCGACGAACTGTTCCGTTCGATCCCGCAATTTGGCGACGTCCAGTTCAACAGCCAGTATCTGCCCGGCAGCTCCAACGGCGCGCGTGGCGACATCGGTTCGCTCGACCTGCGCAGCCTGGGCATCGGCAACACGCTGGTGCTGCTGAACGGCCGCCGCGTCGTCGCTCACCCGACCAGCCAGGCGAACGACCAATTGGTGCCGGTGCTGAGCTACAACACCAATGCTATCCCCGTGAACGGCCTGGAGCGGCTGGAAGTGCTGCGCGACGGCGCGGCCGCCATTTACGGCGCGGACGCGGTGGCGGGCGTGGTCAATACCGTGCTCAAGACCAACTATCAGGGCGCGGAACTGTCGCTGCAATATGGCGGCGCGGAAGGCACCGGCCTGCGCGAGTTCAACGGCAATGGCGTGATCGGCACCAACTTTGCCGAAAATCGCGGCAACATCACCCTGTTCGGCAGCTATGACCATGGCACCGGCCTGGATTCGACCGAGCAATATTATACCGAATCCTCCGACAAGCGCGGCCTGTTCGAGGGGACGGCATTCGAAGGCTCGACCTCGCTCGACGGCCGGTCGACCACCACGCCCTTCGCCAACCTGCGCACCTATGGCAATGTGCCGGTGACGATCAACGGCACGTCGCTGACCAACGCATCGGGCCAGTTCCATTTGCAGCCGACCAGCAGCACCGGCTGCGTTGCGTCGATCGGCAATGATCGCTGTATCCAGAATGGTGCGATGGCGACGGCGGGCGCGGACCGTGACCTGCGCTATGACTCGCTGGCGCAGGGCACGTCGATCATGCCGCGCCTCAACCGCCTCAACCTGTTCATGACCGGCCATTATGACATCAGCGACGATGTCACCTTCTTCGCCGAGGGTGGCTTCTATCGCAGCAAGACCAAGGCGCAGCAGAGCCCGGTCGCGACGCTGAGTTCGATCCCGATCTATGTGCCGGCAAGCAACTATTGGAACCCGCTGGGCCAGGCCGTGTTCGCCAACGGCACCGCCAATCCCAATCGCCTGGCCGGCACCAACGCGCCGACCGCCGGCCTGCCGCTGACCATCAACAATTATCTGTTCGAGGACTTCGGTCCGATGAACGTGACCGTGACCAACCAGCAATATCGCCTGCTGGCCGGCCTGCGTGGCGAGTTCAAGGGCTTCAACTGGGAAAGCGCGGTCAGCTATTCCGAAGCCTGGGCCCGCGACGTCAGCGACAATATCAGCCGCACCAAGTTGCAGGAATATCTGTCGCTCTCGACGCCCGACGCCTACAACATCTTCGGTACGTCGGTGAACAGCCAGTCGACCATCGACGCGATGCGCGAGGAACTGGTCCGCTATACCAAGTCGACGCTGGCGACCTATGACTTCCGCATCTCCAAGGGCGACCTGTTCACCCTGCCGGGGGGCAATGTCGGCTTTGCCGCCGGCATCGAGGCGCGGCGCGAGACCCAGCTCGACGATCGTGATCCGCGCATCGACGGCACCATCACCTATACCGATCCGCTGACCGGCGCGGTTGCGGGCGACTTCGTCAACTCCGCGCTCAACAACGACACTAGCGGCCATCGCGAAGTGTTCGGCGCCTATGCCGAATTTGCCGTGCCGCTGGTCTCGCCGGAAATGGACATCCCGCTGGTCCGCAGCCTGGATCTCCAGCTGGCCGGTCGCTACGAACATTATAGCGATTTCGGCGATGTCGCCGTGCCCAAGATCGCCGGCGCCTGGGAAGTGGTGCGCGGCATCCGCTTCCGCGGTTCCTGGGCCAAGTCGTTCCGTGCCCCGAACCTGGAGCAGACCAACGCGACGGTCGTGACGCGCGCGAACAGCCGCACCGACTATATCATGTGCGAGGCGGACGTCCGCGCCGGCCGCATCACCGACTTCTCGCAATGTTCGCGAGCGCAGACCACCTCGGCCCGGCGCTCGGGTAACCCCGATCTCGATCCCGAACGGGCAAAGACCCTGTCCTTCGGCGTCGTGCTGGAGCCGCCGCTGCCCGACGGCATGGGCCATCTGACCTTCACCACCGACTGGTGGCGGGTGCGCCAGACCGGCCTGGTCGGCATCTTCGGCGAAGGCAATGCGCTGATCCTCGACTATCTGCTGCGCAAGCAGGGTTCGAGCAATCCGAACGTGATCCGCGCCGCGGCGACCGCTTCGGATGTCGAAGCCTTTGCCGGCACCGGCCTGACCCCGGCGGGCGAGGTTCTCTACGTCCTCGACCAATATACCAATTTGCAGCCGCAGACGGTGAAGGGCCTGGACTTCAACCTGACCTATCGCACGCCCGAAACCAGCATCGGCAGCTTCAACTTCGCGGTCAATGCGTCGCACTTCCTGAAATATTATCAGGAACCCTCGCCGGGCATCGCCGAACTGCTGGCGGCGCAGGATGCGGGCGACATCGATGCCGCCGTCAACATCTCGGGCGGCCGCAGCCTGTTGCAGCTCGATCGCAAGCCCAAATGGCGCGGTTCGGCCTCGCTCACCTGGTCGCTCAACAATGTGACGGTCGGCGCCTTCGCCCAATATACCGGCAAGGTCTATGACACCGGCCTGATCGATGCCGATGGCGATTACTGGACGGTCAAGGCGACCACCACGGCGAACCTCTATGGCCAGTATCGCTTCACCGAGGGATCGCTGAGCGGCACCAGCATGCGCATCGGCGTGCGCAACCTGTTCGACAAGGCACCGCCGCTGTCGTCCAGTGGCTATCAGGGCCAGCTTTATTCGCCGCTGCGTCGCTATTGGTACTTGAACGTCAGCCACAAATTCTGATGCCTCCTGGGGCACCGGCCATCGCGCCGGTGCCCATTTTTTCCTTTCGGGACATGTTATTGATGAAATCGCTGCGCGCGCTGCCGCTTGTCGCCCTGATGATCCTGAGCGTGCCGGCCGGCACCGCGCTGGCCCAGCCCGCGCCGGTAGCTGCAAGTCCGGCCCCGGCCAGCCTGTTCACGCTGGCGGGCGGGCAGAAGATCGTCCTGCCCAGGGCGGGCGCCAATGGCGTCATCGCCCGCTATCTCTACACCCCCTCGATCGCCGGGGGACTTGGCGCCGCCGAGATCGGCCTGGATCGGGCGCGGCTGGGCGAGACGCAGGTGCTGCTGTTCCGCAAGGTCGGCAACAAGGTGCTGGCCGAGTTCGAAAATTACCGCTTCCGCGCGCTCAATGGCGACGCTGGCGAAGAACAGGCGGTCGCGCGTTCCTTCTCCAATTCGCCGATCTGGTCGGGCGACATTGTCAGCGAAGATGACAAGGGGATCATACTCGACCTGTCCGGCCTGCTGATGCGCGACGCCTTCGACGTCGCCGGGCGGCTGAAAGCGACCAAGGCCGGCAATTTCAAGATTGCGCCGGCGCTGTCCTATGTCGATCCGGCGCAGAGCCTGGCCTTCCCGGACAATGTCGAGTTCGAGGCGGCGCTGACCTTCACCAGCGACGAGCCGGGTCGCAGCATCGAACGGGTGCTGCCCGACGCGCGCGGCCTGACGGTGCGGGTGCATCACAGCTTCATCCGCCTGCCCGACGACAAGTTCCACACGCGTGACCATGATCCGCGCACCGGCACGTCGGTGCAGGTGATCCGCAACAATTATGCCGCCGCGCTGGACGAGCCGATCGTCACCCGGCTGGTGCGCCGGTTCCGGCTGGAGAAGACCGATCCCGGCGCAGACCGCTCGCCGGTCAAGAAGCCGATCATCTTCTATGTCGATCGCGCTGCGCCGCAGGCGATCCGCGATGCACTGAAGGAAGGTGCCCAATGGTGGGCGCAGGCGTTCGACGCCGCCGGCTTCGCCGATGCCTTCCGGGTCGAGGAACTGCCGGTCGGCGCCAATCCGATGGATGCGCGCTACAATGTCATTGCCTGGGTTCATCGCGAGACGCGCGGCTGGTCGACCGGCACCACCATCGTCGATCCGCGCACTGGCGAGATCGTGCGCGGCGTGGTGCAGCTGGGATCGCTGCGCGCCTGGCAGGACAAGCTGATCTTCGAAGGGCTGGCCGGCGCATCCAGGGAAGGCACCGGCGCCAGCGACGACCCGATCATGCTGGTCAAGGCGCGGCTGCGCCAGTTGGCCGTGCATGAGGTCGGCCATGCGCTGGGTCTGTCGCATAATTTCGCCGGTTCGACCTTCGAGAACCGGGCGTCGGTGATGGACTATCCCGCGCCGCGCATCGCCGTGCGGGACGGTGCGCTCGACTTTTCCGACGCCTATGCCACCGGCGTCGGCGCCTGGGACAAGTTCGCGATCGACTGGCTCTATCGCCAGTTCCCGGCCGGCACCGACGAGAAGGGCGCACTCGACGCCATGACCCGCGCGGTCCAGACCAAGGGCTATCGCTTTGTCGCCGATGGTGACACACGCGGCGATGGCGATGCCCAGCCCTGGGGCAATATGTGGGATGACGGCACCGACGCGGCGGCGCAACTGACGCATATCATGGATGTGCGCCGGATCGCGCTCGATCGCTTCGGCCTCGACAATCTGGCAGCCGGGGCGGCGGCCGCCGATCTGCGCCGGATGATCGTGCCGATCTATCTGTTCCATCGCTATCAGGTGACGGCCGCGTCGAAGCTGATCGGCGGGGTGGATTACAGCTATGCGGTGAAGGGCGACGGGCATGAGCAGGCGCTGCCGGTCGACGCCGCGCAGCAGCGGGCGGCGCTGCGCGCCCTGCTCGCGACGCTCGATCCCGCCGCGCTCGATCTGCCCGATCGCCTGTCACCTTTGCTGTCATCGATCCAGTCGGGCATGAGCGACCGCCAGACCGACATAGAACTGCTGCCCGGCCGCACCGCCGCCGCCTTCGACTGGGCGCGCGCGGCCGAGGTCGCGGCCGACGGCAGCTTCATCGCCCTGCTGGCGCCCGAGCGGCTCAACCGGCTGGTGGCGCAGCATGCCGCCGATGCCGGCCAGTTGTCGCTCGACGAATATCTGGGTGCGATCGACGATCGGGTGAGCGCTCCGGCATCGGCCGGGCGCCAGTCGGAAATCGCGCGGCAGGTTCGTGCCCGCTATGTCCTGCGCCTCATCAGCCTGGCCGACGACAAGCAATTGTCGTCGACCGCGATCGCCATCGTGCGGGCACATATGGACAGTCTGGCCGGGCGCCTCGGCAAACGCGGGGCCGCCGCTGACGCCGCGCATAACCGCTATCTCGCCACCATGCTGACCGCGTCGCCAGACGAGCGCGCCAAGCTGGCCGAGCCGATCGCGCCGCCGCCGCCGATCCCGCCGGGCGCGCCGATCGGCAGCGATGCCGAATGCTGGTTCTGCATGCCGGCAGTGCCGGCGACCGAAGAATAATCCTTGTCTTTGAGGGGGAAGTCCCATGCGTAAATCTGTTGTCACTGCCCTGCTGGCCTCGGCCATCACCTTGCCGATCGCGCTGTATTCCGCCGCTTCCGTTTCGGCCCCGGCCGATGGCGGCACGGTCGCCATCGTCGGCGCGACCATTTTCGACGGCACCGGCGCGGCGCCCGCGCCCGGCACCGTGCTGATCCAGGATGGCCGCATCACCGCCGTCGGCGCCGATGTGAAGGTGCCGCGCGGCGCCAGGGTCATCAACGCCAAGGGCAAGGCGCTGCTGCCCGGCTTCTTCGACGTCCATACCCACTGGACCGCCGGCGGCAGCCCCGGCACTTTTCCGCAGATCGCCAATGCCTATGTCGCGGCCGGCGTGACCACGGTGAATGATTTCAATGAAGCGCCCGAGGCGTTCGCGCCGCTGCGCGCCTGGCTGGGCCAGTTGAACGCCCCCCATGTCCGCTTCGCCGCGCGCATCAGCACGCCCGGCGGCCATGGCGCCGACTGGGCCGACCAGGCAACCACCATCTGGGTCAACACCCCCGCCGCCGGCAAGGCCGCGATCGAAAGCCTGGTGCCCTATCAGCCGGATCTGGTAAAGATCTTCTCCGACGGCTGGCGCTATGGCGTGTCGCCCGACAATACCAGCATGGACGAATGGACGCTGAAGGCCACGGTCGAGGCGGCGCATGTCCAGAACTGGCCGATCCTGACCCACACCGTCACCGTCGATCGCGGCCTGGTTGCGGCGCGGGCGGGCGTGGATTCGCTGGCCCATGGGCTGCAGGATCGGCCGATCACCGCCGAGGAAGTCGCCGCGATCAAGCAGAGCGGCATGGCGATGGCGCCGACCCTGGCGGTCTATGATCCCTATAAGCGCGGCGACGTGAAGGCCGACGATCCGCGCCTGAAGCAGACTTTCCGCAAGTTCGGGTATGCACTGGGCAATGTGAAGGCGCTGTTCGACGCCGGCGTGCCGATCGCGCTGGGCACCGATGCGGGCATGCCGGGCACGCCGCATGGTCCGTCGACCCTGCACGAGATGGAATTGCTGGTGCAGGCCGGCCTGACGCCGAGCCAGGCGCTGGTCGCCGGCACCCAGACCAGCGCGAAGATCATGCGGATCGATGCCGATCGCGGCACCATCGCGGTCGGCAAGCGCGCCGACATCGTGCTGATCGACGGCACGCCCTGGACCGATATCAAGGATGTCTACAAGGTCTCGCAGGTGCTGATCGACGGCAAGCTGGCCTTTGGCGCCGGCGCCCCGGCGCTGCCCGCCGCCAACAAGACCGACCGTCTGCCCTCGATCAGCGTGCCCGCGCTGATCGACGATTTCGAACGCGACGATCGCCGCTCGTCGATCGACACGCTGCGCGTCGATACGCCCGATGGCGGCATCGACCGGTCGGTCGAGATCACCCAGACGGTGCCGCGCGACGAGGGCGGCAAGGCGCTGTCCCTGTCGGCACGCATGGCGGTCAAGGAAGCGGCCTATGCCGGCTTTGCCATTCCGCTCAGCCGCGGGTCGATCACTCCGGCGAAGATCAGCGGCTATAAGGGCCTGCGCTTCGAGCTGAAGGGCGACGGCGCCTACACCGTTCGCCTGAACGGCCTGGACGGCGTCTGGGAGGCGCAGGTGCAGGGCGGCGCCGGCTGGGCTGCGGTCGAGGTGCCGTTCAGCCAGTTCAAGCCGGTCGAGCGGCGCGGCAAGACTGGCCCGGCCTTTACCGGCGACGGCATCACCCAGGTCGAGTTCGGCGGATCGCGCGGCCCGGGCAAGCGCATGTGGTTGCAGATCGACAATGTCCGCTTCTACTAAGGGCTGACGGCCTGCTTGAAGGGGCGCGATCTGGAGCCTGATCGCCATCGGTGGCAGCGCTACGCGCTTCCACCGATGGCGTGAATCGGGCTCCATTTTTTGAGGATGGACCTTGATTCACGCTTCAGGCCATTCGGCCTGAAACGATCAAGGTCCGCATCGTGCCCCTTTCCCTTTCTGCCCGCTTACGACCAGATATCTGGAGAGATTGCATGAAACCCCATTGGCTTTTCCTGTCGGGCGCGCTGCTGTTGCAGGCCGTTCCCGCCGCTGCCCAGACCGGCACGCCAACCCCGCCCGAGCGCTTTTTCAAGCAGCCGCCGGGGACCGACTATTATCTCGCCAATTACAGCGAATATGAGGCCTATCTCCAGAAGCTGGCGGGCGAAAGCGACCGGATGAAGCTGGTCGACATCGGCAAGAGCGCGGAAGGGCGCAGCCAGTGGATGGCGATCGTCTCCTCGCCGGCCAATCTGGCGAAACTGGACGAGTATCGCGCCATCGCCGAGAAGCTGACCCGCGCCCATGGCGTGGACGAGGCGCAGGCGCGCACGCTGGCGGCACAGGGCAAGGCGGTGGTCTGGATCGACGCGGGCATGCACGCGACCGAGACGGTGACGTCGCAGGGGCAGATCCAGGTGCTCTACCGGATGCTGACCCAGTCGGACCCGGAAACGATGCGCATGCTGGACGACTGCATCATCCTGTTCGCGCATGACAATCCCGACGGCATGGAACTGGTCGCCAACTGGTATATGCGCTCGGCCGATCCCAAGAAACGCGAGATGGCGACGCTGCCGCGCCTCTACCAGAAATATATCGGCCACGATAATAACCGCGACAGCTTCATGGCGGCGATGCCCGAGACCGAGAATGTCAATCGGGTGCTGTTCCGCCAATGGTATCCGCAGATCGTCTATAACCAGCACCAGACCGGACCGGAGGGCATGGTGGTGTTCGTGCCGCCGTTCCGCGATCCGTTCAATTTCAACTATGACCCGATCGTCATGGCGCAACTCAACGAAGTCGGCTTCGCCATGCATTCGCGCCTGATTTCCGAAGGCAAGGCCGGGTCGGGCACGCGCAGCGCGGCGCCCTATTCGACCTGGCACAATGGCATGGAACGATCGGTCGCCTATTTCCACAACAGCATCGGCCTGCTGACCGAGATCATCGGCGGTCCGACCCCGGCGAAGATCCCGCTGGTGCCGTCGACCCAGCTGCCGCGCGGCGACGAGATGATGCCGATCGGACCGCGCGACTGGCATTTGCAGGATTCGCTCGACTATCAGTGGACGCTGGACCGCGCCGTCATCGACTATGCCTCGCGCAATCGCGAGCGGCTGCTGTTCAACATCTGGAAGATGGGCGCCAACAGCATCGAGAAGGGCAGCAAGGACAGCTGGACCATCACCCCGTCCAAGGTCGACCGGCTGGCCAATGCCAAGGCGCTCGACGAAGGGCGTGGCCCCAAGAAGGTCGATCCCGGCCTCTACAAGACGATGCTTCAGGCCCCGGCCGAGCGTGATCCGCGCGCCTATATCCTCCCCGCCGACCAGCGCGACATGCCGACCGCGATCGCCTTCCTCAACGCGCTCATCAAGAATGGCGTCGAGGTGGAGCGCGCCGACGCGCCGTTCCAGGCGGGCGGGAAAAGCTATGCCGCCGGCTCCTATATCGTGCGCACCGATCAGGCCTATCGCCCGCATGTGATCGACATGTTCGAGCCGCAGGACCATCCGCATGACACGGATTTTCCCGGTGGTCCGCCCAAGGCGCCCTATGACATTACCGGTTATACGCTGGCCTATCAGATGGGGATCGGCTTCGACCGGCTGCTCGACGGACTGGACCAGCATTTCACCCCGGTGCCCGACCTGCTGGCGCCGCCGCCCGGCCGGATCATCGGCCAGGGCAAGGCCGGCTGGATCGTCGGTCATGAAAGCAACAACAGCTTCATCCTGACCAACCGTCTGTTGAAGGCCGGCGTGCGTCCGGCCTGGCTGAAGCAGGCGATGAGCGCCGATGGCGAGGCGATGCAGGCGGGCGCGATCTGGATCCCGGCATCGGCCGGTGCGCAGAAGATCGTCGGCGACGCGGTGACCGGGCTGGGCCTGACCGCCCATGCGCTCGACGCCGCGCCGCAGGGCGAGCGCATTGCGCTCAAGCCGCTGCGTATCGGCCTGGTCGATCGTTATGGCGGCAATATCCCGACCGGCTGGACCCGCTTCCTGCTGGAGAAGTTCGAATTCCCGTTCGCGCCGGTCTATGCCAAGCGTCTGGACGCGGGCAATCTGGCCAAGGATTATGACGTGCTGCTGTTCGCCGACGGCGCCTTGCCGCCGAGCGGTGCCTGGGGAACGGCCCGCGCCGGCAAGCAGCCGGACGTCAAGGACATACCGGCCGAGTTCGTGCCGATGCTGGGCGACCTGACCGACGCCAAGACGGTGCCGGCGGTTGCGGACTTTGCCCGCAATGGCGGCGCGGTGGTGGCGATCGGCAATTCGGCCCGCTTCATCGACCTGCTCGGTACGCCGCTCAAACCCGCGCTGGCGCGCGAGGTGGAGGGGGCGATGAAGCCACTCGACACCAAGAGCTTCTTCATCCCCGGATCGATCCTGCGCGCGCGCGTCGATAACCGCCAGCCGCTGGCCTATGGCCTGCCCGACCAGGTGGACATGTTCTTCAACCGCTCGCAGACCTTCGTGACGGCAAATGCCACCCCCTATGGCCAGGTGTCCTGGTTCGAGGGGCGCGATCTGCTGCGCAGCGGCTGGGCCGTGGGACAGGAGAAGCTGGCCGGCACGATCGCCGTCGCCGATGTCGATGTCGGCAAGGGCAAGCTGCTGGTGATGGGGCCGGAAGTGGCGCAGCGCGCCCAATCCTATGGCACGTTCAAATTCCTGTTCAACGCGCTGCTCTATGGCGCGGCTGATCGGAAATAAGGGAAAGGGGCGGGGCGTCGGCAGGCGCCCCGTTTTTTTGGATCAGCCCCGGACGGCGCAGTCGCCCGGGATGATCTGATCGCCGCGGGTCAGGACGATCCGGTCGGCGCTTCGGGCCACATGCACCAGCCCCTGCTGCTCCAGCGCTTCGGCCAGGCCATCGGCATTGTCGATGTCGAACACGCCGCTGATGGCGATATGGGCGGCATCTTCCTTCACCTCCAGCCGGCCCGAGCCATAGCGGTTCATTTCCGCCGCAACGTCGGACAGGCAGCGGCCGGTGAAGACGATGCGGCCATCGCGCCAGGCGCTTTCGCGGGTCACGTCGACCGGATCGACCGAAACGCTCTGGTCCTTCTGCGTCAGGCGCATGCCGGCGGGCAGCAGGGTGGCGCGGCTGCCATTGTGGGTCGCCGCAGCCGTCACGACGCGGACAAGCCCCTCGGTCGTGGTCACCTGTTCCCGGCCCGAGAGGCGCGACACGTCGAAGGCGGTGCCGACCGCCGTGGCCGTCAGCTTGCCGGCCGATACGCTGAAAGGGCGGCTCTTGTCCTTGTGGACGGCGAAATAGGCGCGGCCCGATTCCAGCGCGACCGCCCGCTTGTCGGCGGAGAAGGCGAAGCGGATCGCACTGTCGGCGTCCAGGATCACGCGCGATCCGTCGGGCAGCTGGATATTGCGGCGACGACCGGCCGGGCTGAACAGGCGCGTGCCGGTCGCCTGCGCCACCTGTTCGCCGGACAGGGCAGGCGGCACGGGATGGTCGGCCGGGCGGCTGGTGAACCAGAGCGTCGCCGGCACCGCCAGCAGCGCGGTCAGCGACGCAGCCAGCAGGGCCGCGCGCCAGGGGCGGCGCCCGCTGGATGGCGCAGCGGCTTCGGTCTGGCGCGCCTGCATCTGGGCCAGCATCGCTGCGATCGCATCATCCTGCTGCGCGGCGCCGGCGCTGTCCCAGCCGCGCTCGACGGCGTCCATGGCCGCGCGATGCGCCGGGGCCGCGTCGCACCAGGCCGTGATCGCCGCCCGCTCGGCAGACGTCGCCGTGCCGGACTGCAACCGCGCCCAATGGGCTGCCGCGATGTCGAAGGGGTCGTCCCCGTCCTGGGTCATGGAGTGACCGCTATCCTATTGTGCCATGCGCCGGGCGATATGCGCGACGGCCTTGGCGACATGTTTCTCGATCGCGCTCACCGAAATGCCCAGCCTTTCCGCAATATCGCCATAGGCCAGCCCTTCGTAGCGCCGCATCAGGAAGATATCGCGGGTCCGTTCCGGCAGCTCTTCCAGCGCGCGGACGACCTGGGCGATCTCTTCCCTTGCCTGTAAGACGCGGTCGGCAGTCCGTTCCTCAGCAGGATGATCCTTTTCCGTCAGTTCGTCATGGCCCTTGGCATGGCGAACCTGATCGCGCCGCGCCTGATCGCGCAGGACGCTCGATGCGGTGCGGAAGATATAGCCATCCAGATTGTCGATGCCATTGGGGGAATCCCGCACATGCATGCGCAGCATCACATCCTGCACCAGATCGTCGACGATATGGCCGTTGGCCACGCGGCGGGCGAAGTAGCGGCGCAGGGCGGGAATATAGGCGGAATAGTCGGTCGCCCTGCTTTCCGCCCCGCCTGATTGCGGCAATGACGATCCTGATAGACGGTTCAATCCCAAAACCCCTTGTCCGCGCTTTCCAACCCCTTGCGAGCCGCACCGGCGGCCCGCATCACCAATGCCGGTCCCAGCTCAGCAGAATCGATCGCGGTCCTGAACTGAACGTTTGACCGACCCCATATCCGTTAGTCACCGCGCGCAAATTCGCGACGCGGTTGAAAATATTGCGGGCGCGCAGCGACAGGCTGCTCCGCTCGCGGCGCCAGCTCAGGCCCGCACCGAACAGCGAGAAGGCCGACGTCTCGACGAAGTCGGGATCGTCGGACGTGAAGGTGGACCAGGAACCGGACTGATATTGCCAGTCGCCCTCGACCGTGAGCTGGCCATGGCCGCCGATCGTCCAGCTGCGCGCCAGGCTGGCCTGCAGGCGGCGGTGGGGCACGAAGGGGATGCTGTCGCCCTTGTCGGCGCCGCCGACCAGCGGCGCGGCGTCGGACACGCGGGTCAGGTCGGCGCGGATCAGGCTGGCCTCCAGCCGGGCGGTCAGGCCCGGCAGCGGGCGGGCGACCAGTTCGAACTCGGTGCCCAGGATCATCGCGTTGCCGACATTGACCAGATAGGCGTGCGAGCGATTTTCCGACAGCGCCCGATACTGAAGGTCGCGCCAATCGTTCATATAGGCGGTCAGCGTCATTTCGCTGTCGCGCCCCAGATGCAGGTTGAAGCCCAGTTCCGCGCCCCACAGGCTGTCGCCATCATAGGTGCGGCGATTAGGCAGCAGCACCGAGGCGGTATTGACCCCGCCCGGCCGGATGCTGCGCGTCAACTGGGTATGCCAGCTGGCGCCCGGCGCGATCGGCAGGTCGATATGGACGCGCGTGCTGAGCCCGCCCGAGCGGTTGACGGTGCGCGGCCAGGAGTCGATCGATCCGCTGAGCAGGTTGGGCACGACCACGTCATTCTGCGACGCGACGCGATAATCATCATAGCGCAGCCCTAGTGAGACGAGCAGGTCATCCTCGCGATAGGAGAGCGTCCCGAACATCGCCGCCTGATCGCGCGTGATCGCCAGCCGGCGCGCGCCGAATATCTCGCCGCTAATATCGGGATCGCCACTGTAGGAGGAGAGTTCGCTGCGTAGCCGCTCGGTCCGATGATCGATCAGCACGCCCGCCACCCAGCCCAGGCCATGGGCATTGTCATGGCCCAGGCGCAATTCCTGCAGGATGCGGGTCGACACGATCGGGATATGCAGCAGCGATGGCGCGAGGCCGGCGGCATAATCGGCAAATAGCTGGGTCTGGGCCGGATCGCAGGACGCGGTATCGAGCGCGAAGTAACGCTGGCAGGCTTCGGGATCCTGGCCCTGCAGCAAGGTGGCGTTGGTCCGGTCGTAACGTCGGTCGAGCGACCAGCGATAGGCGGCGGTGATGCTGGTCAGGCGAACCGGGCCACCGCCATAGCCGACCTTCAGCCGCCCCATCAGAAAGTCGTGGGTCGTGGGCGCGGCGAAATAGCGATCGGTGCGATAGGGGCCGAGCGACTGGAACCAGGAGCCGGCATCGGCAACGCGGCGATGCTGCCAGGTAAAGAGCGCCGATATGTCGAGATCGGGCTGTGGCACGATCCGCGCGATCAGGCGCAGCCCCGATATGTCGTCGTCATTCACGTTGTGCGCGCCGGTGCGGACATTGTCGATATAGCCGCCCGCGCGGCTGGCATAGGCGGTCGCGCGCAGGGCGACGCGCTCGCCGAGCGGGATATTGAGCGTGGAGGAGGCCGAAAGATCCGGCTCGCCGCCCTGCTGGATGCCGAGGCCCAGGCTGGCGCCGCCGCCCCATTGGCCCAGATGCGGTTCTTCGGGCGCGATCTCGATCTCGCCGGCCAACGCGCCGACGCCATGTTCGGCGCTGCGGGCGGTGCGTGCGATGCGCACCTGAGCGACGTCCACCAGCGACAGGTCGCTGGTCGTGCGCGCGGCGTCGCTGCCGGTGCCGGACGGACCGGCGATCGGCACGTCGCCGAAATAGACCAGGGTGGTGGATTCGCCGGCCATGCCGACGCCGCGCACGATCAGCGCGCGCTGGCCGGCATTGCCCGGTTCGCTGCTGATGCCGGGGCTGGCCTCGACCAGGGCGGCAATTCCGGCGGCGCTGGGCCGCAGCCGCAGGTCGCCGGCAAAGCTCACCGGATCGGTGCGCCGCTGCGCCGTGACGATCAGCGGGCGGGCAGGGGGCAGGGGGGATTGCGGCCCGTCGGCGGTGATGGCGGTCGTGTCGCGAACAGGGGAGGCCGGTTCGATCAGGATGACATGGTTCGCCGTCTCCCGGAAGGTCAGGCCGCTGCCCTTGAGCAAGCGGCGCAGGGCGCCCGAAAAGGGCATGGCGCCTGACAGCCTGCGTGATGTGGCCGAACCGGCCAGGGCGGATCGGAAGACGATCTGCCGACCGGCCTGCAAGGCAAGCTGCTGGATCGCGGTTTCCAGCTTCTGGCGCGGTATGTCGAAGGCCGGGTTGGCGCTGTTACGGGCGAGCGCCGGCGCGGGCAGGAGAGGGGCGGCGAGGAGCGCCGGCACGACCAGGGGCGCGATCCGGCGCAGCGCATGCCACCCCGGCCGCGCGACACCGGCTCTACTGCACCTTCGCACCACGGACACGCCTTATTCTTCCGACCCGATGTCCAGAACGAGCGACCCCCCACTTTCCATCACGGAATATCCGGTGTCGCGGCGGGCGATTGCGCAAATTGTGCAAAGATCATGGACTGTCCCTCGGGACGCGACGCCGGTTTTCGACGCTGCTGCCCCGTCAATGTGGAAGGAAGCGCATGACGTCGTCGTCTTTGCGGAAGTGAGGGCGATGAGATCGCTGCCGGCTTGCTATCCGAAAGAGGGAGAGGGGTGAATTAAGTTATTCTGTTCCTTCTACAAGTCAGGCTCGGGAAGCCGGCGGCATGCGATGTGGCCGGGAGAGCGGCAGGGACGGTGCATGCGGATTTGGGGCTGCTGTCGATTTTTTGCGAAAAAGTGGTTGACGGACTCGCCTGACGGGCCTAGATGCCACTCCACCGACGCGGTGAAGACCAACGGTTTTCGCCACGTACGGTCGCCAACATAGCAGGACAGTATGTCCCCCGATAGAGATAGCGGGGAA
>Ga0160473_100107_pt1 | contig 84487 bp, 65 predicted proteins | sample HID1975I_E11MG_FD_108217 | JGI IMG/M metagenome (GOLD analysis project Ga0160473, IMG submission 108217) | Enriched soil microbial communities from UW Madison campus, WI, USA - HID1975I_E11 MG | ecosystem: Environmental > Terrestrial > Soil > Unclassified | place: USA: Madison, Wisconsin...
CGAAGCTGGGTGCGACATTGACGTCTGCTGTTACCGGGTCTCTTCCGGACAGGGTGGGCCGTTCCTCGACAATCACGCACTCACGGGCCTTGCTCGTCTGGGGCTAGAGATCTGGTGGGATGTCTACTTTGGAAAAGAACAGGACTACGAAGAAGATCCCGCGGGTGCGGCCGATACCGCCTGACAGGCCATGCTCGCGAATGTCCGCTGCTGGCCGACAGCGGACATGGAGCCGGGCCGAGTTGCCAACTGATGCTAATGTTCGCTTCCGACCCAAAGCGGCCACCAGCAGGCGCGCGAGCCAGGCCTTATGAGGAGGCGAGATTGCATGCGAAGGATCAACAGCGTTGCAATGTTGCTTGTGCTTGCGGCTTGTAGCGAGCCAACTTCGAGCCCCATCAACCTGTCCAAAACCGACATCGGAACTCTGGTGGGGTGTCCAGTTCTGCCAGGAGTTGGTTCAATCACAGTAAATCGCCAGGACGGCCCCGACTTTCGCGTCTGCAAGTATGTGCACGCGAAAACGGGGGGTAAGCTCTTCGAGGTTTACGTCGGCGAGCATCCGAACAACCCTGAAGGGCTGCGCTACGCCGGCACGACACATAGAAACGGGAAAGACCTCGTTTGGTTCCAAACGCCATCCGGCGGTTGGGACAAGCAGCGCATCTGGCACACATACCTGCCAACGGGGAGTCCGCGGGGCACAGTAATGGTGGTCACCTGCACAACGACCACACAAGAGCAGTTCCACGCGCTTGCAGGAGTCGTCTCACACCTCCAGCCAAGTCTCTAGGTGGAACGTCCGCTTCTGGCCGATTGAGGAAGTTCGGGTTTGGGGCAGGGCACCCGGCGGTGCTAATGTCCGCTCTCGACCCTAAGCGGTCATTGTCGGGGGGCGACCTTATTCGCGGTATGTCACGCAACTGCGGAACGCGTTGGGCATCGTCCGTGACGTTGGTTCGAACGATCTATTGCTAGAACGGATGCAATGGCAGCCATCTGGCTCTGGTCGAAAGCGCATGTCGTTTGTAGGAAGTTGGGAGCAGGGATGAGTAGAGTTCTTCGGTGGGCCGCGGCTGTGGTCTGTCTATCGAGCTATAGCGCTCCGGCGGTCGCGTCAGATTTTCGGGGCTTCATGACGATCTTCGTCGGATTTCCGACGGTCGTATTCTGCAGCCTCGTAATGGGGCTTCTGTATGCCTACAGGGTGGCCGGCTTCGGTAGGGATTGGTCGCTTCGAATGCTGCCACTATGGGGTGTGGCTGTTCCTGCGTCTTTGTACTTTGGCTTCGTGATACGGGCATTCTCTGAAGACAAAAACACTTTCTACGTGTCTACAGTGGTTTTGGCCGGGCTAGGGCTTGTGATCACGTTGATGCTGTGCCTTGTGTACTCCCCGATGTCCTCAGCGCGGCGGGACGCATTGGCAGTTGCTGCTTCGTGGGCAACGCTATTGCTTGCTGCACTATTGACCTGCGTTCTCGTAGTGGATTTCGTTGCAATAGCTGGCGAGGGTCTTGCCGAATGGCTGATCATTGGCGGGTATTTGCTGTTAATGGCGCTCATCGTCAGAGTTCATTTGACTGTTGCAGGCATCGCGCGCATCAGAGTTTCCGGGGCCAGGTCACGTAGCCAACATTGAGATGGTTGGTTGCCCCCGCAGCCTAAGATCCTATTCCGTCTAAGGGTGCGCTAGCGCCAATGATGAAAGTTCTCGCATTTCTCGGTCTGATAACCCTCGTCGGCTGCAACAGGTCGGAGTTTCCGGTGGCGAAAGGGACGCCTTGCCAAGCACCATTTGCGGATCTTTCGCGCTCTGGCGCTAGTCCGGAGGATCAGCAGGTTCTGCGCGAAGCCTCAGAGGACTTTTGTGCGGTAGTTGCCGGTAGGGAACCGCTTCACGCCAGGTTTGATGAGACTGCCGCTTTGCCTTCCGATGGGGGATCTTTGTTCTACGTTGGCCGGAAGTACAAGCTGACCGTCCTCAATAGTATGTCCAGCTTTGGTTCCTTTAATGGTACGGCCCACGGCCCAGTCCTCACGTTTGATGAGAGCTTCGCTCCAGGTAACACCAATGTCGTCTCAAGCATTCGTGTCTACCCGCTGCCGTCTCGCTGATCCGCCGGCGACCGACCGCTTCTGGCCGGGCCTTCAAGAGTGGGGTAGCAATGAGCCGTTGGTCATTTCTCGGAGCAATCGCAGTTGGTGGCGTATTCGCGCTGTTTGCCTTTTGGCGGATTGAGGCGGGTCATGCAACGCTGGCGTGCTCACAGACAGCACGCTTCGTGGTTGCGGCGTTTCTGTTCGGCTTCTACTGTGCGATCGTGATCTTTGGCGCGTCCGGCAAGAAGAGATCCTTGTCTCTGACGGTCCAGACTTTTTTAGCTGTAGTGCTTTCCTGCTCCATTGCCGCCTTGTTGGGGGCGGGCGCCGACGGGTACATCGCAGCCGTATTGTTGGGGCTCGTACTCGGAATCACCGCGCACAAGTGGGTGGAGCATGTGCCGCTTCCGTAGTCACGGGCCCGGTGATGAGCTCCGCCAGGTCTATTGCGCGAGGAAAGGGCAGCGCGGCGGTAGCTTGTTTCGATACGCCTGGCGTGGTTTCGTGCCCTTGGCGCCTCAATACGCCATTCCATTGATCAGCGTCACCTTGTCGCCCTCACGCGCCAGCGCTTCTTGCTCAAAGCGATCCGTATCGAGGTAGACAATGGTGCAGCCCTCGCCGTGCGCCTTGAGGTTGACGACGTCGCCGCCGAGCTCGAGATAAGTGGGGCGCCGGGCGATCCGCGCGCCCTTGGTGTAGTAGTGGGCTTCATGTCCACGCAGGACGACCGCTTCACCACCTCGTTCGCTCGCAACCTTCTGGAGCTTCTCGAACGCCTTCTGATAACTGACCGGCGGCGGCGCCATGCCGGTGCGAGGATTGGGGGCCTCGGTGCCGAGCTTCACCGTGATCCTGCCAAGCCGCTCCGATACGCAAGACGGCGGCGTGGACAGCAGAATTTCTGCAGGTGCCGAGGGTTCGGCGGCGATCGCCCTTGCGGCCACCAGCATCAATGCCAGCACTGCAATCCTTTGCATCGCCATTTCCTCGTGGTTTTCGCCGAGATTACTTCACCTGACCTGTCCCGGCCAGAGGGAGGGCGTGTTCGGGTCGGGCGACTTGAATTTGGCGATGCTGTAGAGCCAAGATCGCCTGCAGCGGATGCCGGCTCAGATGGGTGAGTTGATCGATAGGCGACGGGAGCCCCGGCGTCGCGACCTGCATCTACTGTCCTATCGAAATTTCGTTGGAGCGAGCGGTGGCTCAAGCGGCGCATTTGTCGGAAATCGCCAGTCGACTGAGGATGCTCCAGCGATCCTCGCCAGCTCGTCGGGAAGATTTGCAACGTTGGTGCGCCGAAGCACGTCACTTCGTCGAGTGGCAGCTTTCAAGTTTTCCCGACCTGGCGCTGCCTCCGCCGGTGGTTTCCTATCTGCACGACGCAGACCTGAGGATCAATGACAGCGCGTACAGGTCAATGCAGGACGAAGCGCTGGATCAGGTTATTGCCAGTCTTGAGCGCGGCGTGCTTCCGTCGCCCTCTGGAGGCGGAGGCTTCACGATTCATCCGCGCTGGCTCGGGGCTATCGCCTTGATGCTTGTAGCCGTTTTCTACTTTGTCTTGCGGTGATGCGTGGTCGCCAGTGAACGCCCGGGCCTGACGGCAGGCATCCAGACGGCCGGGACCCAACCTTGAGAAGTTAGGTGAGCCCAATGTCACGAAGTTGGATACTGTTGTTCGGCGTTGTCAGTACTTCTTGTGGGTGCGACCCCCACGTTGGCAGGCAGAAGGACAAAGTCGAAGCTGCCCACGAAAGCAGTAGTGAAGCGCCGATGATTGAAGGCAGCTGCTTGCGAGCTATCAGCGCATACGTAGAACAGACGCGAGGGTGGACGCGCGCAAGCTACGTTGTACGGCCCGAGTCTTCGATATCCACTGAGAAAGGATTCGCCGTAGAACATATCGACGACGTCGGGGCGATTCTGCCCAAGCAAAACCTCAAGTCGTTTCATATCGACCTGAATCGGTCCTGCGATACGGTACTGCGAGAATTGGGCTATCAATAGCGACGTTGCTGGACTTTACAAACCCAGATTACGAGGAAGAGCGCCATGGCCAAATACCTGATCTCCTTTCCCGCCGCAGCAATGGTCGTGCCGGATGATGAGTTCGACGCGGTGGTTCGTGATTCGCATGCTGCGATCGAGGCGGCGAAGGCAGAGGGCGTTTATGTCTTTGCCGGGGGCATCAATGAAGAGGTGCCGCCCGTGCTCGTCGCCGCCGATGGCGAAATCACCGAAGGCGGCTATCCATGGGCGCCCACGTTGAACGGCGGCTTTGCCGTGCTTGAACTGGGTTCGCGCGAGGAGGCCTTGGCGTGGGCGAGGCGCATCGCGCAAGCCTGCCGATGCGAGCAAGAGCTACGGGTCTTTCATTTCGACCCGATGTCCTGAGTTTCAGGTCCCGATCGACGGGAAGGTCGCCCAGGCCGATAGCTCCTACTTGCCGTAGTTCTTCAGCAGGGCAGTCAGCACCCTGGCTTCGGCTTCGCGCTGCGCCTGGTCTGGCTCGGCCACCACGTGCTCATCCAGGTGCCCGACCAGCACTTCCATCATCAACGCGTGCATAGCCCCCTTGGCGGCGGCAATTTGTATAAGCACGTCGGCGCATGGCGATTCTTCCGCCAACGCCTTCTCCAGGGCAGCTACCTGGCCTGCGATTCGTCGAACCCGTGCCAGCAGGGGCTTCTTGTTGAGAGAGGTGTGCGCCATGGCGACGATCATATACCCTATGGGGGTATATCTGGAGCCTGGCATGAACCTCGACATCCTCGCCGCCGAGCGGCAGCACCCTCATGGTTTCGACACGGGCAACCTCGTCGCCGAGCGGGCCGCGCGGCGCGCCATGTGGTTGACCCTGGCGATGATGGTCATCGAGATCGCAGGCGGCTGGTGGTTCAACTCGATGGCCGTGCTGGCCGATGGCTGGCACATGAGCTCGCACGCACTGGCGCTGGGCTTGTCGGCATTCGCCTACGCCTGTGCGCGCCGCTACGCCGGCGATCGACGCTTCGCCTTCGGTACGTGGAAGATCGAGATCCTGGGCGGCTACACAAGTGCGATCCTGCTGTTGGGCGTGGCGGCGTTGATGGTCTTCCAGTCCGCCGAGCGCCTTGTACGGCCCAGTGCGATTCACTATCGCGAGGCCATCGCGATCGCCGTCGTGGGCCTGGCGGTCAACCTGCTGTGCGCATGGTGGCTGCGAGACCAGCCGCACGGCCATGATCACCATCATCACCAAGGCGACGACCACCATCACGACCACGACCACGACCACGACCACGACCACGACCACGGCCATGGCCATGGGCATGGGCATGGGCATGGGCATGGGCATGGGCACGGACACGGACACGGGCACGGGCACCACCACGATCTGAACCAACGCTCGGCCTACCTGCATGTAATCGCAGACGCGGCGACCTCCGTATTGGCGATCATCGCGCTGCTGGGCGGGCTATGGCTTGGTGCGGGCTGGTTGGATCCGGTGATGGGTCTGGTCGGCGCGGTGCTCGTGACGGTCTGGGCGTGGGGGCTGCTGCGCCGCAGTGGGCGCATCCTGTTGGATGCCGAAATGGATGCGCCTGTGGTGGCCGAAGTGCGCGAAGTGATCGAGGAGGGCGAGGTTCCCGCGCGTATCAGCGATCTGCACGTCTGGCAGGTAGGACGTGGCAAGTACGCCTGCGTAGTCAGTGTGGTCACTAGCAGCGAATGGACGGCCGACGATTTCCGCCAGCGCCTGGCCGTACACGAAGAGCTGGTGCACGTGACGGTGGAAGTCCATCGCGTGTAACCGAAGACCGACCCGTCGCCAATCCGCTACTCCCCGCACCCACGCTCGCCGTCGTACCGCTGCGAGCGCGTACGCCCCGCATTGTTCACGATGATCTCCCCGCGCAGCCGGCCGTCCTTGCACACGCGCAGGCGCAGATTGCTGCCCGGGCTGCGCCCATCCGGCAGGTAGTGCAGGGCAGGGCGCCCGGTATTGGAGAGCAGGCGTAGGGCGCCGCGGCCTGGGGCCGGTATCCGCTGCAGCACATCCGTGGAAGAAGCCGGTTGCGACACGCGCCGCCGGCTGCGATACATCAGCCAGGGCCCGCTCCAGTCGCCTTCGCCAGAGCAGGCGTCGGCACCCCGCGCGGGGCACAGCGCCACGACCTGCCGCTGGCTGACCGCCGTCATGCGTGCGGCGGCAAACTGCGAGCTCACCGCGAACATGGCGGCGCTGATGCGGTGTCGCTCCAGCAGGGCCCGGAACGCCGGTATGCCCAGGCCCAGCAGGACCGCCAGGATCGCCAGGCCAAACGCCAGCTCGATGACCGTCAGGCCGCTATCGCGACGCATGGCAGGGCTCCGGGGGAAGGGCCTCCAGCATGATGCTGAGCCTGCGTGGGGCGCCATCGGGCCGCAGTGTTCCAGTGCGTAGGGGGACGGCTCGCGCGGCCGTCATCGCCCCGCCGCTATACTGCGCGATCGTTTCCGAGGCAGTTCCATGAGCGACCGCTTCCAGCTCGTCTCCCCGTACTCGCCGTCCGGCGACCAGCCGCAGGCCATCGAGAAATTGTCGGCCAATTTCGAGGCGGGCCTGGCCAAGCAGACCCTGCTTGGCGTCACCGGTTCGGGCAAGACCTACACCATCGCCAACGTGATCGAGCAGATCCAGAAGCCGACGCTGGTCATGGCCCCGAACAAGACCCTGGCCGCGCAGCTGTACGGCGAGTTCAAGGCGTTCTTCCCGCACAACGCGGTGGAGTACTTCGTCAGCTACTACGATTACTACCAGCCGGAAGCCTACGTGCCGTCGTCGGACACCTTCATCGAGAAGGACAGTTCGATCAACGAGCACATCGAGCAGATGCGACTGGCCGCGACCAAAACCCTGCTCTCGCGGCGCGATGCCATCGTGGTGGCCACGGTGTCGGCGATCTATGGCCTGGGCGCGCCGGAAGACTACCTGTCCCTGCGGCTGATCCTGTCCCTGGGCGAGCATATCGACCAGCGCCAGCTGATCCGCCACCTCACCGACCTGCAGTACACGCGCAACGAAACCGAGCTGACCCGCGGCGCCTTTCGCGTGCGCGGCGAAGTAGTGGATGTATTCCCGGCCGAATCCGATACCGAGGCGCTGCGCATCGAGCTGTTCGATGGCGACATCGAGAAGCTCACCCTGTTCGACCCGCTGACCGGCGAGACGATGCGCGTCCTGCAGCGCTACACCGTCTACCCCAAGACCCACTACGCCACCACGCGCGAGCGCGTGCTCAGCGCCGTGGACACCATCAAGGAAGAACTGCGGGAGCGGCTGGAATCGCTGTATGCGCAGAACAAGCTGGTGGAAGCGCAGCGCCTGGCGCAGCGCACCCAGTTCGACCTGGAGATGATGGCCGAGGTCGGTTACTGCAACGGTATCGAAAACTACTCCCGCCACCTCACCGGCAAGGCGCCGGGCGAGCCGCCGCCGACGTTGTTCGACTACCTGCCTGCCGATGCGCTGCTGGTGGTGGACGAATCGCACGTGACCATTCCGCAGATCGGCGCGATGTACAAGGGCGACCGCTCGCGCAAGGAGACGCTGGTGGAGTTCGGCTTCCGCCTGCCCTCGGCGCTAGACAACCGGCCGCTGCGCTTCGAGGAATGGGAGGCGCGCTCGCCACGCAGCATCTATGTCTCGGCGACGCCGGGGCCGTACGAGCTGCGGGAATCCGGCGACGAGATCACCGAGCTGGTGGTGCGCCCGACTGGCCTGATCGATCCGGAAGTGGAGATCCGCCCGGTGGGCACCCAGGTCGACGACCTGATGAGTGAATGCAACGCCCGCATCGCCCTGGGCGATCGCGTCCTGGTGACCACGCTGACCAAGCGCATGGCCGAGAACCTCACCGAGTACCTCGGCGAGCACGGCATCCGCGTGCGCTACCTGCACTCGGATATCGACACGGTGGAGCGCGTGGAGATCATCCGCGACCTGCGCCTGGGCAAGTTCGACGTGCTGGTCGGCATCAACCTGCTGCGCGAGGGCCTGGACATGCCCGAGGTCTCGCTGGTGGCGATCCTGGACGCGGACAAGGAGGGCTTCCTGCGTTCGACCGGCTCGCTGATCCAGACGATCGGCCGCGCCGCGCGCAACCTGCGCGGCAAGGCGATTCTCTATGCGGACAACATGACCCGCTCGATGAAGGCAGCGATCGATGAAACCGATCGGCGTCGGCAGAAGCAGGTGGAGTACAACGAGGCGCACGGCATCGTGCCGCGCTCGGTGGCCCGGCCGATCACCGATATCCTGGAAGGTGCGCGCGAGGAGGGTGTGGTGCCGGGGCGCGGCAAGGGCAAAGGCCGGCGCCAGGTGGCCGAGGAGCCGGCGGATTACCGGGCGCTGGGGCCGGCGGAGATCGCCAACAAGCTCAAGGCGCTGGAGCAGCAGATGTACCAGCACGCCCGCGACCTGGAGTTCGAGGAGGCGGCGAACATCCGCGACCAGATCCAGAAGCTGAAGGCGGCCAGCCTGGCTTGAAGGGCCGGGTGGCATGGCGCGCGTCGGGCTATTGCCCTGCGTCGCGCGCCTGGGCTAGAATGCGCGCCCCGCAACGCGCAATGTGTTGCCGGGCTTACCGGGCGGTTAGCTCAGCGGTAGAGCACTACCTTGACATGGTAGGGGTCACAGGTTCGAACCCTGTACCGCCCACCACTCCGCAAAGCGAGTGGGTAAGCAATGAATGGGCTGGCCGTGAGGCTGGCCTTTTTTGTGTCCGATCAATGCCGCACCTGGCCTGCTTTGATGCCGGGTTAGACCTCAACCGCCCGCCAGCCCGCCTCCCACTTTGCCTGGCAGACTGTCGTCCTCTTCCGCGGACTCTGGCTCCAACTCGCCCACCTCTTCGTTGAGGCCGCCCTTCGGGACTTGTGTTGCGCGCTCCGCGTCCGCGTTTGCGTCCGAATCTTTCGTCTGATCATTTTTCTGAGACATGGGCTGATTCCGGTTGGTCGGGGAATCAGGCTGCATGCTCGCGCCGTAAAATCTTGGCGTGATCAGGTGAAGCTGGCGTTGGTTTGCATTGTTCGCTCGCCACTTGAGCGGATGCTGCCTCCTACCACGTCAATCATGATTGACGGCCTGCCGAAACAGCTTGAACTCCCCATCGCCATCCCGCTTCCAGAGATTCAAGCTCTTCCCCCGCACTACGCCGTTGGCCTCGCCAGCGCGCCACGCCACCCGGTAGAACCCTTCTTCCAGCACCACATCATCGCGAGCCAGCACGCGTAGCTTTCCGCTCCCCAGATCCAGCGCCTCGATGCTGACATCGCCGGGCTTCTCATGTTCCACGAAGTAATCCCGGATCTGATCCATGCCCTGGCGCGTAGGGGTGTAGTAGGTGAGGTAGGCCGCATCCGGCAGAAACAGCGATGCGTGCTCGGCGCCGCGTCGCTCGGTCACCAGCGTGTCGATCAACGCATTGCGGGCATTGATCTCGGCCGTCAGCGAGGGATCGTTTTTGAAACTCGCCGAAGCCTTCCCCGCCATCGGCGCGATCTCCGGCAACATCGCGCGATCGAAGGGCGCATCAGCGCCCCACAGCTCAGCGACCAGTTTCGGCTCCTCGCCATCCATCGCCCACACCGCCATGTACTTGCCGCGATAGTCATCAGCCTTTGCGCCTTGGCGAGCGAAGCGCTGCTCGAACTGGCCAATCTCGACGGCGTGCGTACCCACGAGCCGGATATCGTCGGTTGACCGACGGTAGCCCTTCACATCGACCGCCGTGAACCAGCCGCTGAAGTACGCTTCGATCTCATCGCCACCCCGGCGAGCAACGCTGTGCTCCGGCATCACCACCGCATCGGCGGCATAGTGAGCACGCAAGGCCGCCGCGTCCTCGGCAAGCCAGGCAGCCTCCAGCGCCGCGTTGGCGGCCCTCAATCGCGCTTCAGGCGAAGTGGCCCAGGCAGGGGCAGGGCAGCCGATCATTCCCAACAGCAGGTACGCGAGCCATTTCATGGCAAAGCCCCGGTGGAAAGTGTTAGTGGAAGTTACTCCTGCTGGGCCCCTCGACCAAGGCCTGCCGCCCCGGAGCAGGGGCGTCCTGCGCAGTCCAACCGTGAAATGGCGCTGTTGTCGCTGCTCTCCAACTGCAACTAAGCGGGCACGTGCATGTAGATGGCAGGCGCTCATGCTCAAGGTTAGTCGCGCCAAGTCAGGACACGCTTCCAGCCATGTTCACCCCACCTGACCCATCTCCGTAGTATGGATTCGCACGGATTCGAACCCGGAGCATCACCGTGCAGACAGCTATCAACCTTCGTCCCTGCACCGTCCTTCTTTCGGCCCTCCTTGGCTGCGCCCCGTTGAGCGCCTGCAAACCTGCTGACACGCCCACCGCAGCTGGACCAAACGCAGCGCCACCCACTACCGAGCAACCCACCGCCACACACCCCGCAACCGGCACAGCTCCCGCCTCCGCCTTCACCTGGCCCGCCTCGTTGCGTCCGTTCGGCGAGGGCTACCCGAATCCAGGCGATCCCTGCCGACGCATCGGCGAGTCTCCCGCCGTCGCGGACTTCCTCGACCACACCCAGGTACTCGTGGGCTGCCCAGGCCGCGCAGACGAGCCCGCCGCCGCAACGCTCCTGGCCAACGACCAAGGCAAGGCGCTGGCTTTCATTGATGGCGTAACCGTTATCGCAGTGCCGCCCAACGCCGCGATGTGAGCCGCTTCCCAGCGCGAACCCTCGGGCAGGTTTGAATACGTATGCAGGCCAGCCCTGCACCGGAGCGCCGACGCTAAGCTAGCCGGGTTCGTTCGAGCCCCGTTTTGCCGGGGCTTTTCAAAGCCCGGAGGGGGGCTCGATGTCGAAGACTCCATGGTGGCGGGGCGCCGTCATCTATCAGATCTATCCGCGCAGTTTCCTGGACGCGAACGGCGATGGCGTGGGCGATCTGCCCGGCATCATCGAACGGCTCGAGCATGTGGCTTCGCTCGGCGTCGATGCGATCTGGATCTCGCCCTTCTTCAAGTCGCCCATGGCGGACTTCGGCTACGACATCGCCGATTACCGCGATGTCGATCCGCTGTTCGGCACGCTGGACGATTTCGATCGCCTGCTGGCCAAGGCGCATGCGCTGGGCCTGAAGGTGATGATCGACCAGGTGCTGAGCCACACGTCGATCGAGCACGAATGGTTCCGCGAGAGCCGGCAGAGCCGCGACAACGCCAAGGCCGACTGGTACGTGTGGGCCGACCCCCGCGAGGACGGCACTGCGCCCAACAACTGGATGTCGCTGTTCGGCGGCGTGGCCTGGCAGTGGGAGCCGCGGCGCGAGCAGTACTTCCTGCACAACTTCCTGGCCAGCCAGCCCGACCTCAACTTCCACAATCCGGAAGTGCAGCAGGCCACGCTGGACAACGTGCGCTTCTGGCTGGATCGCGGCGTGGATGGTTTTCGCCTGGACGCGATCAACTTCTGCTTCCACGATCCGCAGCTGCGCGACAATCCGCCCAAGCCGGCAGACAAGCGCGTCGGCCGCGGTTTCAGTCCCGACAATCCGTACGCCTACCAGTACCACTACTACAACAACACGCAGCCGGAGAACCTGCTGTTCCTGGAGCAGCTGCGGGCGTTGCTGGACCAGTATCCCGGTGCGGTAAGCCTGGGCGAGATCTCTTCCGAAGACTCGCTGGCCACCACCGCCGAGTACACCACTGCCGGCCGCCTGCACATGGGCTACAGCTTCGAGCTGCTGGTGGATGACTTCAGCGCGGCCTACATCCGCGACACCGTCTCGCGCCTGGAAGTGGCGATGACCGAAGGCTGGCCGTGCTGGGCCATTTCCAACCACGACGTGGAGCGCGCGGTGACGCGCTGGGGCGGCCATCCGGCCAACCCGCGCCTGGCGCGCCTGCTGGTGGCGATGCTGTGCTCGCTGCGCGGCTCGATCTGCCTGTATCAAGGCGAGGAGCTGGGCCTGGGCGAAGCCGACGTGCCGTTCGAGGCGCTGCAGGACCCTTACGGCATCACCTTCTGGCCGAACTTCAAGGGCCGCGATGGCTGCCGCACGCCGCTGCCGTGGAATGACGGCCCGCAGGCGGGCTTCAGCGCGGGCACGCCCTGGCTGCCGATCCCGGCCGAGCATCGTGCGCAGTCGGTGGCGGCGCAAACGCATCAGCCCGATTCGGTGCTCAATGCGTTCCGGCACTTCCTGGCGTGGCGCCGCGGGATGCCGACCTTGACGGAAGGCAGCATTCGCTTCCACGACACGGCCGAGCCGGTGCTGATGTTCGAGCGCCAGCACGGCGATGAAGTGCTGTTGCTGGCGTTCAACCTGTCCGCTCAGCCTGCGGAGCAGGCGTTGCCGGTGGGCGAGTGGCAGCCGTTGGCCGTGCCCGGGCCGGATGCAGGTGAAGCGGTCGGTGGCCAGATCCGCTTGCCCGGCCACGCCATGTTTTGCGCGCGCCGCACTTAGGTCGCGCGCTTCAAGTCGCTGGTCCACCAGGTGGTCCAGCGTTTGTCGCCATCCGCCGAGACGGCCTGTTCGTGCCGCGCAGCGTTAGGGCCCTGCGGTGACCAGATGCTTCGCGTCTGCACCGATTGGGTTCCGATGCGGTCTTCGCCGAGGAACGTGATCGCACCGCTGCTGGTACTGCCGCGGTCCGGCGCGCCGATGCGGGTCGGGTCGCGCAGGTCCAGCCGCCAGGCCAGCCACTGCCGCGTCTTTGGGTCGTAGGTGTACATGCGCAGTGCGTGTTCGTTGCCGCCTGCCGGATGCAGCGCGATGTCGGCCACATGGCCATGCCCGCCCAGCACGGGCCAACCCTTCAGTTCACCGTCGAAGGTCTCCCAGTCGCTACCGTTGCCGAACGGATCGCGCAGCCGCCGATGCTGCACGCGCCATTTCCCGCGGAGGAAATCCCAGTCGTGCGGCGCGTCCGGCAACGTCGGCAAAGGGGAGGGGGCTGTGGCAGTGCGGGTGAACCAGTTGCGCCAGTTCACTTCCCACTGTTTCCCGTCGTCTGGTGAGAAGGCTTGTTCCCACCACGGTTCCGGGCCGTGGATCGCCCGCCAGGTGAAGCGCATGACGATGGGCTTGTCGCGCAGGGTGTCGTGGCCGATGAACACGCCGGTGTCGCCATCGAAGCGGCCATGCACCGGGGGATCGATCCGCGTCGGGTTACGTCCGTCCAGCCACCAGATCGCCCAGGTGTCCGAAGCAGCGTCGTAGGCGCGCAGGCTCACGCCGCCATACGCGCCGGCTGGCAGATCGACCAGGTTGTCGTCCAGATTGCCCAGCCCACCCAAGGTAGGCCAGACCGCGCTGCGGCCGCCGAAGGTTTCCCAATCCGTGCTGCCGACCAGGCGTTCGCGCAGGCGTTGGTGGCGCACGTCCCAATTGCCCGTGAGCCACGCCCAGTCGCGGTCATGCGCGCTGGTGCCGGCCTGGGCCTGGGCCGGCGCAGCCCGTACCGGCAGCGCCGGCCAAACCCCCAGCGCGCCCAGCCCGGCCATGGCCGAACAGTGCAGGAAATGACGTCTGTGCATCTCGATGCTCCCGGTCAAAGGCGGCCCATGGTGGCGCTGGCAGGGGCAGGGTTACCATCCGGCTTTCGTCGTCCAGGCCAAGGCAGATTGAGGGTCGAGATCCCGCCCATGCCGTCGCTCGTCGCGATCCGGGCCTTTGAAGCGGCGGCCCGGCTGGGCAGCTTTGCGCGCGCTGCGCAGGAACTCGACACCAGCGCCGCCACCGTCAGCTATCACGTACAGCGGCTGGAGGCGCAGGTCGGCGTGCGGCTGTTCATTCGCCACCCGCAGCACGTGGAGCTGACCGCCGCCGGTCGCTTCATGGCCGATGAGGCCACGCGCGCCTTTGCCACGTTGCGCGCCAGTTTCATTCGCGCCAACGATGCCGAGCACACGCGCCTGAGCCTGACCACCTTGCCCAGCCTGGGCACCAGTTGGTTGACCCCGCGGCTGGGCCGCTTTCGCGCGCAGCATTCGCACTTGGTGGTGGAACTGGACTTGTCGGCCGAAGCGCAGGACCTGACCTCGGGCCGTTTCGATGCGGCGATCCGCAATGGCCACGGGCGTTGGCCCGGCCTGCATTCGGTCGAACTGTTTCCCAGCGTGTTCCTGCCGCTGTGCGCGCCGGCGCTGCGCCATGCGGCGGCGGCCATCGAAGATCCGGACAACGCGCTCGGCGTGCCTTTGCTAGGGCGCCCGGACTGGTGGCGGCTGTGGTATCGCGCCCGGGGTTATCCGCAGGCGGATCTGTCGGGCAAGTTCGGTACGCGGCTGTCGGCCGAGCATCTGGACATTGCCGCTGCCGTGGCAGGTCATGGCGTGGCGATCGGCTCGCCATTGCTGTTCGAACAGGAGTTGCGCACCGGCGCGCTGGTGCCGGCGCATACCTTCGTCGCGTCGGATGGACGTGCGTTCTGGTTCACCACGCCGGTCGGCCGCTGCCACCAGGACAAGCTGGTGCGCTTCCGCGAATGGATTCGCGGCGAAGCCACGCTGACCCGCCAGGCGGCGCGGCAATTCCTCTCGCGCGTGGTGCAGTGCCCGCCGGCGCCCGGCGACTAGGCAAAAAAAAGCCCGCTGCCGAAGCAGCGGGCTTCACGACCCTGGGGGGATCAGAACTTGTAGGTCACGCCCATCAGGTAGGTGCGGCCCCACTCGATGTACTCCAGCGGGCGATCCTTCGTGCCGGCATAGGTACGGTACGGCGAGTTGGTGAGGTTGCTCACCTGCAGCAGGATGCTCAGGCCTTCCAGCGAGTCGCCGAAGCTGTAGCTGACCTGGGCATCGGTGATGCTCTCGCCGACGACGTAGCGCAGCGTGCGGTTGCCGTTGAAGTTGCCGATCTCACCGATGAAGTCCGAGCGACGACGCTGGCTCACGCGCGCCTCGAAGCCCTTGTTCTCGTAGTAGGCGGTGAAGTTGTACACGCGGTCCGACAGGCCCGGCAGGCTGATGTCACCGCTGCCCACGCTCGAAGCGCTTTCCGGGTCGCGGATCTTGACGTTGCTGTCGTTGAACGTGGCGCTGGCCTGCAGGCCAAAGCCCTGCAGCGGCGACCACAGCATGTCCAGCGGCAGCGAAGCGGTCAGCTCCAGGCCGTGCAGCGTGCCGCCCTTGCCGTTCTCCGGTGCGGTGAAGGTGCCGATGGTCTGCACCGGCGCGCCACCCGGCGGCGGGACGTAATCGGCCACGAACGCCGAGAAGTCGTAGTCGTCGCGGCTCTGCGTGTAGATGTAGCTCTTCAGGTCCTTGTAGAAGAACGCGGCGGCCACGTAGGCCTTCTCGCCGAAGTACTTCTCGTAGGAGATGTCGAGCGCGTTGGCGCGCCACGGATCGAGCAACGGGTTGCCGCCGCTGGCGCCCGGCTTGCCGGTGGCCGTATCGACGCCGAACTCCAGCGAAGCACGCATCTGGTCCACGCGCGGGCGCGCGACCTGCTTGGCCAGGGCGAAGCGCAGGGTCTGGTCATGCACGAAACCGAAGGCCAGGTTCATGCTCGGCAGCCAGTCGGTGTAGGTCTTGCCCGCTTCGTACGGCTGCACTTCGCTGCCGGCCGGCTGCGTGCCGTCCCAATAGTTGGCGTTGGACGACTGGTCGGCGCGCTGCATCTGCACGCCTATGTTGCCGCGCAGGGTGACGTTGTTGCCCAGCTCGTTGTCGATGTCGGCGCGTGCCCAGGCGGTGGTGATTTTCTCGTTCACCGTCCAGGCCTTGGAAACCAGGTAGGACAGGTCGTCGGTCGGCTCGAAGACCATGTAGCGGCCCACTGCCGCCGGGACGTTCCAGGCCGGGATGAAGCCGATGCCGGCAAAGCCGAGGTTGACCGGGCTGTACTGCAGGTCGCTGGCGATGGTGGTGTCGCCCTGCGCGCCGAGCACGATGTTGCCTTCCGGCTGTTCCTTGTGCTTTTCGCGATCGGCGTAGTTGACGCCGATGTCCAGATCCGAGAACCAGCTCAGCGCTTCGGGCATCGGGAAGGTGGCCTGCAGGCGTGCGCCCTTCAGGCGGTCTTCCACGCTCGGCACCTTGCCGTAGCCGGAGCCGTAGATGGTGTTGGTCAGGTACAGCGCGTTCGGATCGGAGTAATCGCGGCCCGGCACCAGCTGGGAGAAGTCGCTGCTGTGATAGGTCAGGCCGACCGTATCGAGCTGCGGCATCGGCGCCATCTGGGTGTTGTTTTCAAGGCTCAGCTCGTCGCGGGTGGCCTTGGAGTAGTTCAGGTCCGCATTGATGCTGACCGCGCCAATGTTGAACTGGTTGTTCCAGCCGTAGGCGTCGATCTTGTCTTCGCGCTTGTTGTACATGCCGCGCACCAGCGGGTAGACGCCGCTGGCGGTGCCGCCGGTCATGGTGCCGTTCTCGTTGACCTGCAGGTTGGTGACGTTCAGGCCCGGAGTGTAGCCACCGTTGTAGTTGCTGAGGTTGACCTCGAACTGGTTGGCGGTGTCGATCTGCTCGGCTTCGGTGTGGAAGGCGTCGAGGGTGCTGGTCCAGGCGTTGGACGGTCGGAACTGCACCGTGGCCATCACCGCGTCGCGCTTGGCGTTGCCGGTGCGGCGCAGGGCCTTGATGCCATCGGAGTAGTAGGTGCCGGCCGGCACGCCGGGGCGGTAGCCCTGGTCGGTGTTCTCGGTCGACCACGGCTCGTACAGGCCGACCTGGTTTTCCTGGATCGGTGTATCGGTGTGCGCGTAGCCGATCGAGATGCCGAAGGTGTCATCGGCGAACTGATCGATGTAGCTGGCGTTGAAGCGGTTGCCGTTCGGATCGACGTTGGCTGCCTTGCCCAGCGAGTTGTTCTGGAAGTGGCCGCCCACGGTGATCACGCGGTCGCCGAAGCTCAGCGGGCGCACGGTCTGCATGTCGATGGTGCCGGACAGGCCCTGGCCGACCAGCGCGGCGTCCGGGGTCTTGTACACGGTGACGCCGTTCATCAGCTCGGCCGGGTACTGGTCGAACTCGACGCTGCGGTTGTCGCCGGTGCTGACCACTTCGCGGCCGTTGAGCAGCGTGGTGGCGAAGTCCGGGGACAGGCCGCGGATACTGATGACCTGCGCGCGGCCGGCCACGCGCTGGGCCGACAGGCCCGGCAGGCGCGCCAGCGATTCGGCGATGGAGATGTCCGGCAGCTTGCCGATGTCTTCGGCGGAGATCGCCTCGACGACGGATGTGGCGTCGCGCTTGACCGCGATGGCGCTCTCGATGCCGCGGCGGATGCCGGTGACTTCGACGGTGTCCAGGTTGGTGACGTCGCCGGTGTTCTGCGACGCGGTGGTATCGGCGGTGGCCGGATCGGCAGACTGCGCCGCGGCCAGCATCGGCATCAGGGCGACGGCCAGCGCGAGACTCAGCGCGCTGTGCTTGTGGTTCAACATTTTCCCCTCCCAGGCAATGTTGTCATTCGAATTGTGTCGTCCCGAACTTGCGGGACGCGTCGCAACCAAGACGGTGCGCGACTGTGGTCAATGGTAGGCAGTGTGTGCTGCGGATGAATCTCCCTGCATACGTATTCAATGCAGGTCATGTGGGTGAAAGCGATTCCAAGGCGGGGTTTTCAAGGTTTTGCAGGCGTGCCTTGCGTGAACTGTTTGCCGGGCCGCAGCGGTTGCGGGTGATGCGCGCAGATGGCTGCGTGCATCGCTGCGCTTACAAAGGCGTGAACCGCACCGCCTGGCCACCACCGGGCGCCAGTTTCAGCACCAGCGAGTCGGCGCTGGATACCTCGCGCGTTTCGCGGACGAAGGCAAAAGGATTGCTGCGGAAGTCGGCGCCGTCGCCATCCCGGTATATCTCCGCGCGATAGCGCACGCCCGGTTCCAGGAAAGAAAGGGATACCGGCAAGACGCGGCCGTGTTCGTCGGTGATGCTGCCGAGGAACCAGTCGCGGCTGTTGCGGTCTTTGCGCGCGATGGTCACGTAGTCGCCCACTTCGCCGTCGAGCACGCGGGTCTGCTCCCAGTCCACGGCCACGTCTTCGATGAAGCGGAACGCGTCGCGATGCTGCTCGTAATGTTCGGGCAGGTCGGCCGCCATCTGCAGCGGGCTGTACAAGGTCACGTACAGCGCCAGCTGGCGGGCGAGGGTGCTGGGAATCTGCTGTCCGTTGCGCCCGCGCAGGCTCACGATGCCCGGCGTGTAATCCATCGGCCCGGCGAGCAGCCGGGTGAACACCAGGTTGACCTCGTGCTCCGGCGGATTCGGCGGCTGGCCCCAGGCGTTGTATTCCATGCCGCGTGCGCCTTCGCGCGACATCCAGTTCGGGTAGGTGCGGCGCAGGCCGGTGTCCTTGATTGGCTCGTGGGCGTTGATCGCGATGCGCCGCGCCGCGGCTTCCTGCACCACCTTGAGATGGTGCCGGGCCATGAACTGGCCGTCATGCCATTCGCGCAGCGGTGCGCCGCCGTCAGGATTGCGTCGTTCCACCTGGCCGTCGTCGCAGACATAGCCAGTCTTGACCACGTCGACGCCCAGGCGCGCATACAGGTCCAGCGCAGCACCGAGCTGGTCTTCGTAATGGTCGATCGCGCAGCCGGTTTCGTGGTGGCCGATCAGGTGCACGCCCTTGCGCGCGGCATAGGTGGAGAGGGCTTCGATATCGAAGTCCGGCGTGGGCCGGGTGAAATCGAAGCCGCCGCCGTTGCCCACCCAGTCGCCATCCCAGCCCGGATTCCAGCCTTCCACCAGCACGCCGCGAAAGCCGTGGGCGGCGGCGAAGTCGATATAGCGCTTGGTGTTGGCGGTGGTCGCGGCGTGCTTGGGCCCGGTCGCCCAGGTTTCCTGGTTCAGGTGCATCGACCACCACACGCCGATGTACTTGGCCGGGTGCACCCAGCTGACATCGCCCAGCTTGTTGGGTTCGTTGAGGTTGAGGATCAGGTTCGACTCGACCAACCCGCCGGCGTGGTCGCTGATCTGCAGCGTGCGCCATGGCGTATCGAAGGGCAGGGTGCGGCGCACCTTCCAGCCTTCGGCCGCGGGCGAGAGCTGGGCGCGCAAGTGCTGGCCCTCGGTGCGGCGCAGCCACATGCCGGCGTAGTCGACCAGCGCCGCCTCGTGGATCGAGACGTGCAGGCCGTCGTGGGCGCGCAGGGTGATCGGCGTATGTGCCAGCGGCACTTCGTCGAGCGGCGTGCGGCGATACAGGTACTCGTAGTGGATCGGCTCGCCCGCCGGGATCCACCACGCGGTGGAAGCGGGGACGATGTCGAACTCGGTCAGCTCGTCATCGATGATCGCCTCGCGCATGCCCGCTTGCTGCGGGAAGCGGTAGCGGAAGCCCAGGCCGTCGTCATAGACGCGGAACACCAGGTCGAACCGGCGTTTGGCGCCGCTGCGCTCGCCGAGGCTGACGGTGAGCTCGTTGTAGTGATTGCGGATGAAGCGCTGCTCGCCCCACGGCTGCTCCCAGGTCTCATCGAAGCTGCGGCTGGACTGGGACAGCACGGCGAGGTCGCGATCCAGGCGGCCATCGCGCAGCTGGAAGCCCAGGCGCGAGTTGCCGACGACCGGGTCGCCCAGGCGCTGGACCCGATAACTCGGCTGGCCGCCATCGAGCAGCACTTCGACGCGCAGCACTTTGCCCGGGGATTCGACCGAGGCGACGGTAAGTGGTTCGGCATGCAGCGGCGCCACCACCAGGGTGGCGAACAGGCATGCGACAGCGGCGGCCGGCAGGCGGCGCAACAGGCGCCCGATATGGAACGACGACGGCATTTCCCCTCCCAAGGCGGCCGTGCAAGTGCCCGGGACTATAGCGGCGGGCATCCGTCGTACCGCGGCCGGGGCCATGAATACGTATGCAGCTGGACGCGCATGACGCGGCCATGCCTACCATGTGGAAGGCCGCCTGGGAGGGGGCCGCGAGCGCGTGCCGGGCAACCGGTGCGCGGACCATAACGCGGGCAAAGGGAGGAAGGCCGACCGGTGCGAGCCGGTTCGCCGCTTCGATGCTGAAGATGATCTGCCTGACCGTTGCCATCGCGGCAACGGCGGGGGCTGCCGTGGCCGCTACCGGGCCCGGCAACAGCCTCGCATTCGACGGCCGCCAGGCGCGCGCCGATATCGCCGCCGAAGGTGGCTACGTGCTGCATGCCGATGGCCAGGACGTGCGCATCAAACCGCAGCCGCTGCGCAGCGATACCGGCAGCGTGCTGTTCGACGCTTTGTTTGCGTTGGCGCAGCAGGAGCTGGACGCCAACCGGGTCGACGCGATCCGCGATCCGGCTTTCGACGAGGGCCGCCCGGTGCCCTGCGAATGCTTCCAAACCGGCGCGCGCTGGCCCTACGTGTGGACGCGCGACATGAGTTTCTCCGCCGACCTGGCTTTGGGCCGGGTCGATCAGAAGCGCACGCGCCAGTCGCTGCAGTTCAAGTTGTCGCCGGCGCGCGATGGCCGCACGCCCGGCCTGTTCGTGGCCCAGGACACCGGCTCCGGTGGCAGTTGGCCGATCAGCAGTGACCGCGTGGTCTGGTTCCTCGGCGCGCGCGGCCTGCTTGACGATGCCGCCTTCGCCGAGCAGGTCTGGCAGGCGCTGCAGGCCACCATCGCGCAGGATCGGCAGTACGTGTTCGATGCCAGCACCGGCTTGTATCGCGGCGAGACCTCGTTCCTCGACTGGCGCGAACAGACCTATCCGGGCTGGACGGCGCAGGATGTGCGCTTCATCGGCGAGTCCTACGCGCTTTCGACCAACGTCTTGCAGTACCAGGCGCTGCGTTTGGCGCAGCGATTGGCCGATCAGCACGGCGATGCCCGCGCCGCGCAGTACGGCCAGTGGGCCGACGCGCTGCGCACGCAGATCGATGCCCGGTTCTGGCGCGAGGATTGGGGCCAGTACCTGAGCTACCTCGGCCCGGCCGGTGGGCGCGATGCGCAGGGGGTGGGGCAGTCGCTGCTGCCGGTGGCCAAGGTGGACTTGCTCGGCTTGTCGCTGGGCGTGCTGGCGGATGTGTTTCCGATGGAACGCGCCCGGCGCGCGCTGGCGAACTATCCGATCACGCCCGCGGGCAGCCCGGTGGTGTGGCCGCAGGCGGCCGATCAGCCGATCTATCACAACCGCGCGATCTGGCCGTTTGTCAGCGCGTACGCGCTACGCGCCGCTCGCCGCCTGGATGACGCGCCGCGCATCGCCTTGGAAGTCGAATCCATCCTGCGCGGTGCGGCGCTGGCCGGCTCGAACATGGAAAACTACGAAATGCTCAGCCAGGCCGTGCACGTTGACGACGGCGCGCTGAGCGGGCCGGTGGTCAACTCGCAACGGCAGCTGTGGTCGGTGGCCGGATTCCTGGCGATGGTGCGCGAGGGCGTGTTTGGTGTTGAGCCGGACGGCCGCGTGCAGCCCAAGCTGCCGGCGACGCTGGTGCCGATGCTTTTTGGCAAGGGCGACCGGATCACCCTGGACGAGGGCGCACACCGTTATGTGCTGGTGCGTCCTGCGCGCGTGGATGGCGACTTGCTGGTGGCCGGCAAGATACGCACCCAGGGCAAGGACACCATCGTGCAACTGGTCGGCAAGCACAGCGGCGCCGCCGCGCCACCCCAGCCTGCCGAGCGCTTCGCCGCGCCTACGCCGGCTGCGCCGAAGGTGAAGGCAGCGGGAAATACCTGGAAGATCGATGTGCCTGCCGGGCACGTGCTGTGGCGTGATGGCGTGGCCCAGGCTGCGGAGGTTCGCCAGCTGACCATGCCGCCGGATATCGCCGCCTGCGTACGCCTGACGCGTGGCTCTGGCGCACTCGCCTCACTGCCGAGCGAAGAAACCTGTATGGGCGCGCTCACCTGGCAGGCGGGCGAAAACAACTGGCACTGGAAACCGCTGTATCCGGGTTACTGGCGTGCCCGCCTGCGCTATGAGAATCCCCGTGGGCCGATCAACACCGGCGTGACCGCCGCGGTGAAGCAGGTCGTGATCCGCTGTGAAGGGCATCCCGAGCAGCGCCAGCCCGTGGTCATGCCGCACAGCGTCGGCTTGCAGTCTTCGACCTTGTTCGAATTCGGGGCGGGAAATGGCCCCTGCGATATCACCCTGGAGGAAGGCTTCAACATGAGTGCGCTGGCACATTTCGCCCATTACACCGGCGGACAGGGGGGGCGCGATGGGGTGGTCAATGAGGCGCATGTCATTGGCATCACGCTGATGGCGGTGCCGAAAATGGCGGAGGAGGTGCGATGAGCCCGAAACCCACCTTGTCGTTCTGGCAGATCTGGAACATGTGTTTCGGCTTCCTCGGCATCCAGTTCGGTTTTGCCCTGCAGAACGCCAACGCCAGCCGCATCTTCGAAACCCTGGGCGCGCCCATGGATGCGGTGCCCGGGCTATGGATCGCCGCGCCGCTGACCGGCCTGCTGGTGCAGCCGGTGATCGGCTATCTGTCCGATCGCACCTGGACCCGCTGGGGTCGCCGCCGGCCGTACTTCATGGTCGGCGCCTTGTTCACCACGCTGGCGCTGCTGGTGATGCCGAACTCGCCGGCGCTGTGGATCGCGGCGGGCACGCTGTGGATCCTCGACGCCTCGATCAATATCTCGATGGAGCCGTTCCGCGCTTTCGTCGGTGACCAGCTGGCGCCGCGGCAGCGTCCCACCGGCTATGCCATGCAGAGCTTCTTCATCGGCGTTGGGGCAATCGTCGCCAGTTTCCTGCCGTACGTGTTGGCGCACTATGGCGTGGCGAACACGGCTGGGCCGGGACAGGTGCCCGATACGGTGCGCTACGCGTTCTACGCGGGCGCGGCGGTGCTGTTGCTGTCAATCAGCTGGACGGTCTTCAGTACCCGCGAATACGCGCCGGCGCAGTTGGCCGCCTTCGATGACGCCGAACCGCCCGCCGTGCACGGCCAGGCCACGCGCCAGGCGGGGCAGCCGGCCGTGGGCCAGGTCGCCTTCTGGATCGCGCTGGGCGTAGCGCTGGCGGTGGCGATTGCGCTGTGCCACGGCGATCGCATGCTCTACGTGCTGGCGGGCCTGTGCGCCGGCTACGGCGTGCTGCTCGGGCTGGCGCGGGTGTTGCCGGGGACGCACATGATCGCGGCGATCGTCGACGATCTGCGCGCCATGCCGCCCACCATGCGGCGGCTGGCCTGGGTGCAGTTCTTCTCCTGGTTCGCGCTGTTCGCCATGTGGATCTACACCACCGCGGCCGTGGCGGGCACGCATTTCGGGGCGACCGATCCGTCGTCGCCTGCCTATAACGAGGGGGCCAACTGGGTCGGCGTACTGTTCGGCGCCTATAACGGTTTCGCTGCGCTCGCCGCCTTGTTGATCCCGCCGCTGGTGCGGGCGATCGGCCTGCGCTGGAGCCATCTGGTCAACCTGTGGCTCGGCGGATTGGGGCTGATTTCGCTGGCGCTGATCCGCGACCCGCACTGGCTGCTGCTATCGATGGTGGGCGTGGGCTTTGCCTGGGCCTCGATCCTGTCGCTGCCCTACGCGTTGCTTTCCGACAGCGTGCCGGCGGCGAAGATGGGCGTGTACATGGGCATCTTCAATTTCTTCATCGTGATCCCGCAGCTGGTGGCGGCGAGTGCACTGGGCTTCGTCCTGCGCACGCTGTTCGATGGCCAGCCGATGCGCGCGCTGGTGCTGGGCGGCTGCAGCCTGCTCGTCGCCGGCCTGTTTGCGCTGCGTGTTCCATCCCCTTCGGAGGCAGTCTGATGCATCGGCGTTCGCGTTTTTTCCTCGGTACCCTGGCCGCCCTGCTGGCAGGGCAGGCCATCGCGGCGACGCCGGCGGCGGACTTCTACGGCACGCTGGAACCGTTCGCCAGTGATGCGGTGTACTTCGTGGTGACCGATCGTTTCGTCAACGGTGACACCGGCAACGATCATCGCGACCAGGGCGGCAAGCACCCGACCTTCGATATCCCCGTGCATTGCCCGGATGGCATCGACGGCAACATTGGCTACCTCGGCGGCGACTTCAAGGGCGTGGCCAACAATGCGGGCTATATCCGCGACCTCGGCTTCGGCGCGGTGTGGATCACCCCGATCATTGACAATCCGGATGAGCCGTTCAGCGGCGGCAAGCCGGTGAGCTGCAACAGCAATCTCAGCGATAACGGCAAGACTGGTTATCACGGCTACTGGGGCGTGGATTTCTACCAGCTGGACGAGCACCTGCCGAGCCCGGAGCTGGATTTCGCGGGCTTTACCCGCGCCATGCACGCGCAACAGTTGAAGGTGGTGCTGGATATCGTCGGCAACCACGGCTCGCCGGCGTTCACCATGACCCGCAAGCAGGCCAAGTTCGGGCAGATCTTTGATCGCGACGGCAAGCTCATCGCCGACCACCAGAACCTGCCGCCGCAGAAGCTCGACCCGAAACACAATCCGCTGCACGCGTTCTACAACAGCATCGGCGCGGTGGATGCCAAGGAGGGTTCGATCTTCGACGGCAACCTGGCCGAGCTGGCGGACTTCAACCAGGACAACCCGGCGGTGCTCGACTACCTGACCGGGGCCTACCTGCAATGGCTCGACCAGGGCGCCGATGCCTTCCGCATCGACACCATCGCCTGGGTGCCGGACAGTTTCTGGCACGCCTTCAGCGCCCGAGTGCGCGCGCACAAGCCGGGCTTCTTCATGTTTGGCGAGGCGTTCGACTACCAGCCCGAGTCGATTGCGCGGCACACCTGGACGCGCAATGCCGGGGTGAGCGTGCTCGATTTCCCGCTGCGTGGCGCGTTGTCGGAAGTATTCGGCCGCACGGGTGGCGGTTACGAGAAGCTGGACGGGGTGTTGTTTCTTGGCGAAGGCCCGTACCGCAATCCGTATGAGCTGATGACGTTCTACGACAACCACGACATGGCCCGGCTGGATGCGAGCGATGCCGGGTTCATCGATGCGCACAACTGGCTGTTTACGGCGCGTGGCATTCCGGTGATCTATTACGGGTCGGAGACGGGTTTCATGCGCGGGCGTGCCGAGCATGCGGGTAATCGCGCCTACTTCGGCCAGGAACGCGTGGATGCGGCGCCGGCGAGCCCGATCTTTGCGCCGTTGCGGCAGATCGCGCATGTGCGCGAGGACAGCGTTGCATTGCAGCGTGGGCTGCAGGTGAACCTGAAATTGCAGGGCAATGAAGCGGTGTTCTATCGGGTGTACCAGCACGAGGGCAAGGCGCAGACCGCGTTGGTGATGCTCAACAAGGGGGATGCGCCGGTGCAGTTGAGGGCGGATCGGTACGTGCAGGCTGGAGAGTGGCGTGATGCGCTCAGCGGCGCGCGGATGCGGGCCAAGGGCGCGATCGCGGCCGAGGTGCCGGCGCATGGGGTGCGGGTGTTTTTGCTGGATGCGCCGGTGACCGAGCCAGCGCTGCGACTGGAACTGCAGCGCGCCATGTCGATGCAGGCGGCGCGCGATGCGCGGGATGCGCGCGCGGAATGAAACGCCGCTTGCCCTGAAACAACCCTCACCCGCCCCTTCGGGGCACCCTCGACCCCGAGGGCCCCCAGTCCCGCACGCGGGAGAGGGGAGTATTTCGGGTTGGTCGTTGGCGGAGACTGCTCGGCTCGGTCTTGCGAAAAACCATGAAGTCTCCCTTCTCCCGCTTGCGGGAGAAGGTGTCCCCAGGGCGGATGAGGGCGCTCCTGAGCCTCAGCGCCGCGAAGAATCCCGCAACACCAGCCGCGTAGGAATCCCACGGCTTTCAGCGATTTCCCCCCGGATCAGTGCAATCAAGCTATCCACCAGCAAGCTCCCGGCCTGCTTGGTGTCCTGCTGCACCGTCGTCAGGGAAGGCGACACCGAACCCGCCAGCGGAATATCGTCGAAGCCAGTCACCGCCACATCCTCCGGCACCCGCAATCCATGCTCACGCAAGGCGCGCATGGCGCCGATCGCGATCAGGTCGCTGGCCGCGCACACCGCATCGAACTTCGCGCCCTGGGCCAGCAGCGCCGTACAGGCATCGTGGCCGGACTGCTCGGTAGTAATCGCATCGTGCTGCAACGCCGGCTCAGCATCGATGCCCGCCACGCGCATCGCCTCGACGTAGCCGCGATAGCGCTCCTGGAACTCCGGGTAGTGGCTGGACGCATGCCCCAGGAAGGCAATCCGCCGACACCCCTGCTCCAGCAGGTGGGTGGTGATGTCGAGCCCGCCCTGGAAGTTATCGCTGCCGATCGACACCCCTGGCTGGTCGGGCAGGGCAGCGCCCCAGCGGACGAAATGCGTGCCCTGTTCCACCAGCCCCTGCAACCGCGCGCGTGACTCGTGGTAATCGCCGTAGCCCAGCAGCAGGATGCCATCTGCCTTGTTGCTGTCTTCGTAGTCGGCCTGCCAGTCGGCGGACAGCTGCTGGAACGAGACCAGCAGGTCATAGCCGCGCAAGGCGCAGGCCCGGGTGATCGAACCCAGCATCGAGTGGAAGAACGGGTTGATCAGCGAGTCGTCGGGGGTCGGATCTTCGAAGAACAGCAGGGCCAGGGTGCCGGCATTGCGCAGGCGCAGGCTGGAGGCGTTCTTGTCGACCTTGTAGTTCAGCTGCCGGGCGATGCTGAGGATGCGCCGCCGGGTTTCCTCGTTGACCATCGGGCTGCCGCGCAGGGCGCGCGAGACTGTCGGCTGCGATACGCCCGCCAGGTAGGCGATATCCAGGGATGTAGCCTTGCCTTTGGTGGTCATCAGATCGCAGTTGACGGGAACGGCTGCCGCATCATGCCACGCCACCGCGAGGCGGGCGCGGTGGCGCGGGCGGTCATCCATCCGGCCGGCCCTGTCGCGCAGCCGGTCCGCGATTGGTTTACCATGCAGCCCTGACTTCAACCGTCCAGGTGGCCCGTGGAAACACCGGCCGAGCGTGCGACATGAGCACTACCACCGCCCAGCGCTGACCTTCGACCGGGACCCGTATCCATCGGCGCCTCGTGGCGCTTTTTTTTGGCTGGTCCGGCCGCCAGATTCCGATTCCCCGCCCTCGGCCCGTGGCTGATGGCTTCCAGCAAAGACATCCACATGATCACCATCACGCTCCCCGACGGCAGCCGCCGCGAGTTCGAACAGCCCGTTTCCGTCATGCAGGTGGCCCAGTCCATCGGCGCCGGCCTGGCCAAGGCCACCATCGCCGGGTCCGTGGACGGCGTGCTGGTCGATGCCAGCGACGTCATCGACCACGATGCCAGCCTGCGCATCATCACCGCCAAGGACGAGGAGGGCGTGGAGATCATCCGCCACTCCAGCGCGCACCTGGTCGGCCATGCGGTCAAGCAGTTGTACCCGGACGTCAAGATGGTCATCGGCCCGGTGATCGCCGAGGGCTTTTACTACGACATCTACTCCGAGCGCCCGTTCACCCCGGAAGACCTGGCGGCGATCGAGCAGCGCATGGGCGAGCTGATCGCCCAGGATTACGACGTGATCAAGAAGGTCACGCCGCGCGCGGAGGTCGTGGAGATCTTCAGGTCGCGTGGCGAGGACTACAAGCTGCGCCTGATTGAAGACATGCCTGAAGACATCCAGGCCATGGGCATGTACTACCACCAGGAGTACGTGGACATGTGCCGCGGCCCGCACGTGCCCAATACGCGCTTCCTGAAAGCGTTCAAGCTGACCCGCATCTCCGGCGCGTACTGGCGTGGCGATGCCAAGAACGAGCAGCTGCAGCGCATCTACGGCACCGCCTGGGCCGACAAGAAGCAGCTCGATGCGTACATCAAGCGCATCGAGGAAGCCGAGATGCGCGACCATCGCCGCATCGGCAAGCAGCAGGACCTGTTCCACCTGCAGGAAGAAGCCCCGGGCCTGGTGTTCTGGCACCCGAAGGGCTGGTCGATCTGGCAGGTCGTCGAGCAGTACATGCGCAAGGTGTACCGCGACAGCGGCTATGGCGAAGTGCGCTGCCCGCAGATCCTGGACGTGTCGCTGTGGCAGAAGTCCGGCCACTGGGACAACTACCAGGAGAACATGTTCTTCACCGAGTCGGAGAAGCGCACCTACGCGGTCAAGCCGATGAACTGCCCGGGCCATGTGCAGGTGTTCAACCAGGGCCTGCACAGCTATCGCGACCTGCCGATCCGCTACGGCGAATTCGGCTCCTGCCACCGCAACGAGCCGTCCGGCGCGCTGCACGGCATCCTGCGCGTGCGTGGCTTCACCCAGGACGACGGCCACATCTTCTGCACCGAGTCGCAGATCGAGGCCGAGGTCACTGCGTTCCACCAGCAGGCGCTGGCGGTGTACCAGGCCTTCGGATTCGAGGACATCCAGATCAAGATCGCCTTGCGCCCGGAAAAGCGCCTGGGCGATGACGCGACCTGGGACAAGGCCGAAGGCGCGCTGCGCGCGGCGCTGTCGCACTGTGGCGTGGAATGGCAGGAGCTGCCGGGCGAGGGTGCGTTCTACGGTCCGAAGATCGAATACCACCTCAAGGACGCCATCGGCCGCACCTGGCAGCTGGGCACGATGCAGGTCGACTTCATGATGCCGGGCCGCCTCGGCGCCGAGTACGTCGATGAAAATAGCCAGAAGAAACAGCCGGTTATGCTGCACCGGGCGATCGTCGGCTCGATGGAGCGCTTCCTCGGCATCCTGATCGAGCACCATGCCGGCGCCTTCCCGGCGTGGCTGGCGCCGATCCAGGTGGTGGTGGCCAACATCACCGATGCCCAGGCTGAATACGTCGAATCGGTTCGGAAAACCCTTGCAAATCAAGGCTTCCGCGTTCAGGCCGATTTGCGGAATGAGAAGATCGGCTATAAGATTCGCGAGCATACGCTGCAGCGCGTCCCCTATCTGCTGGTCATTGGCGACCGCGAAAGGGACAACGGCGCCGTTGCGGTACGCACTCGTTCGGGCGAGGATCTGGGCACGATGTCCTTGGAAGCCTTCGCCGAACGCCTGCGTGCCGAGCACGCGGCGTAAGCCAACCCCGGCCGTCTGGATGATCCGGAAGTGCCGGTTCGATTCCTCTGGGAGATTGCAACATCAGTACACCTGACAACAAACAGAACCGCAAGAATCAGGAAATCCGTGTGCCGCGCGTCCGCGTGATCGGCAGCGACGGAGAAATGATTGGCGTGTTGTCGCGCGACGAAGCGCTGGCCAAGGCAGAAGAGGAAGGGCTCGACCTGGTCGAGATCCAGCCCCAGGCCGATCCGCCGGTGTGCAAGATCATGGACTTCGGCAAGTTCAAGTTCGAAGCGCAAAAGAAGGCCAACGAGGCCAAGAAGAAGACCAAGCAGGTCGAGATCAAGGAGCTGAAGTTCCGTCCGGTCACGGACGAGGGCGACTACCAGATCAAGCTGCGCAACATGCGCCGCTTCCTGGAAGAGGGCGACAAGGTCAAGGTCAACATCCGCTTCCGTGGTCGCGAAATGAGCCACCAGGAACTGGGTCGCGAAATGGCGGCACGGATCGAGGGCGACCTGGGCGACGACATCATCATCGAGTCGCGTCCGCGCCTGGAAGGCCGGCAGATGGTCATGATGATCGCGCCGAAGAAAAAGAGCTGAGAAGCTCCGCCGGCGGCCCTTGCCGCCGGCCTGTTCCGGCCCTCGGCCGGCGCAAACCCGCTGATTTGCAAGACATTCCCGGGGCTGGCATAATGGCCGGCCCGATTCGTCGGGGTGCCGTGCAAGCGGCGACAGGACAGGCTGTTATTCCTCGGGAATCAAGAGCTTACAAGCAGGCGAGGGCATGGACGGAAAGCGTGGCGTAGGCCACCGCCCTGGTCAGTGACAAAAAACCATCAAGGACATAGCAATGCCCAAGATCAAGACCAACCGGGCGGCGGCCAAGCGTTTCCGCAAGACCGCCTCCGGCAAGTACAAGGCTGGCCACGCCAACCGTAGCCACATCCTCACCAAGAAGGCGACCAAGCGGAAGCGTAACCTGCGTCAGACGAATCACGTCCGCGCAGAAGACGCAGGCCGTCTGGACCGCATGCTTCCGTATCTCTGAGGACTGAACAATGGCACGAGTAAAGCGTGGTGTGCAGGCGCGTCGCCGGCACAAGAAAATCCTGACCCTGGCGAAGGGCTACTACAACGCCCGTCGTAAGGTTTTCCGCGTCGCCAAGCAGGCGGTCATCAAGGCACAGCAGTACGCCTACATTGGCCGCAAGCAGAAGAAGCGCAATTTCCGTTCGCTGTGGATCACCCGCATCAATGCGGCTGCCCGCATCAACGGCCTGAGCTACAGCCGTTTCATGAACGGCCTGCTGAAGGCTGGCATCACCCTGGACCGCAAGGTGCTGGCGGACATCGCCGTGCACGACGCGGCGGGTTTTGCAGCCCTGGCAGAAAAGGCAAAGGGCGCGCTGGCGGCATAAGTCGTCCCGATTGCCTGCGCACGCCGCGGGCGATCAGGTGGATGCATGCATGGGGAAGGGCGCGAGTCCTTCCCCATTCTTTTTTGTGCCGGCGTTGGCCGGCCGGTGGCCGCGACGTAGCGCGGCATGTTCGAACACTGCCAGCAGGACACGTGCATAGCCCATGAGCGAGATCGAAACCCTGACCGGACAAGCGCTGGCGGATATCGCCGCGGCGCAGGCCCCCGAGCATCTGGAAAACCTGCGCGTGGCCTTGCTCGGCAAGAGCGGCAGCATCACCGCGCAGCTCAAGCAGCTGGGCACGTTGCCGGCCGAGCAGCGCAAGGCGGCAGGCGAAGCGATCAACCTGGCCCGCGATGCGGTTTCCGAAGCGCTGGCGCAGCGTCGCCTGGTGCTGGATGCCGCGGCGCTGGACGCACGCCTTGCAGGCGAGCGTATCGATATCACCTTGCCGGGCCGGCGCGCAGAACGCGGTGGCCTGCATCCGGTTACTCGCACGCTGGAGCGGATCACCGGCATCTTCGCCCGTCTCGGCTACGAGCTGGCCGACGGGCCGGAGATCGAGGACGACTGGCACAACTTCGAAGCGTTGAACTTCCCGCCGCACCATCCGGCGCGCGCGATGCATGACACCTTCTACTTCGGCGATGGCCGCCTGCTGCGCACGCACACCTCGGGCGTGCAGGTGCGCTACATGGGCGAGCATGCGCCGCCGCTGCGCATGATTGCCGCCGGCAAGGTGTATCGCAGCGACAGCGACCAAACCCATTCGCCGATGTTCCACCAGGTCGAAGGCCTGCTGGTTGATGAGCATTCCACCTTCGCCGACCTGAAGGGCACGCTGGCCGAATTCGTCCGCGCGTTCTTCGAGCGCGATTTCGAAATGCGTTTCCGCCCGAGCTACTTCCCGTTCGTCGAACCCGGCGCGGAAGTGGACATCGCCTGGCAGCAGCCGGACGGCAGCACCCGCTGGCTGGAAGTGCTGGGCTGCGGCATGGTCCATCCGAACGTACTGCGCAGCGTCGGCATCGATCCGGAGCGCTACACCGGCTTCGCCTTCGGCCTGGGCGTGGAGCGTTTCGCCATGCTCCGTTACGGCGTGAATGACCTGCGTGCGTTCTTCGAGAACGACGTGCGCTTCCTGCGCCAGTTCGCGTAAGCGCGGCCTTCCCTTCGAATCCTGGTTCCGGTTCCCATGAAATTCTCTGAAAACTGGCTGCGCAGCCACGTCCCGACCCATGCAGATCGCGATGCCCTGGCCGCCACGCTGACCGCCATCGGCCTGGAGGTCGAGGAAGTCACGCCGCTGGGTAATGACTTGGCCCATGTGGTGGTGGCACGCATCGTCGAGGCGGTGCGCCATCCCGAAGCCGATCGCCTGCAGGTGTGCCAGGTTGATGCGGGTGCCGGTGAGCTGTTGCAGATCGTCTGCGGTGCGCCGAACGCCCGCGCGGGTCTTGTCGCACCGCTGGCGATGGTGGGCGCGCAGGTTGGCGAGCTGAAGATCAAGGCCGCGAAGCTGCGGGGCGTGGAGTCCAACGGCATGCTGTGCTCGGCCAAGGAACTGGGCCTGGATAGCGATGCTTCCGGCCTGTTCGAGCTGCCGGATGATGCGCCGGTGGGCCAGCCGCTGGCAGCTTATCTCGGCTTGCCGGACGCCAGCATCGAAATCAAATTGACCCCGAATCGCGCCGACTGCTTCAGCGTGCGCGGCATTGCTTTCGACGTGGCAGCCGCGTGCGGCAGCGAAGTGGTGGCAATGGACATTGCCAAGGTGCCGGCGGTGTCCTCGCGCGCGGTGGCCGTGGAACTGGACGCTGGCGCCGAAGCGCCGCGCTTCTGCGGCCGGGTGATCGAGGGCCTCAACCCGGCAGCGCGCACGCCGGTGTGGATGGCCGAGCGCTTGCGGCGCAGCGGCGTGCGGCCGGTCTCGCTGCTCGTCGATATCACCCAGTACGTGATGCTCGAGCTGGGCCAGCCGATGCACGCCTACGACCTGGATACGTTGAAGGGCCCGGTGGCTGCGCGTCGTTCGCGCGCCGACGAGGCCCTCAAGCTGCTGGACGGCCGTGAGGTCGCGCTGGACGACAGCTTCCTGCTCATCACCGATGCGGACCGTCCGGTTGGCCTGGCCGGCCTGATGGGGGGCTTCGATACCCGCGTGACCGACGCCACCGTCAACGTGTTCCTGGAAGCGGCGCATTTCCAGCCGGCAGCCATCATGGGCCGCGGTCGCAAGCTGGGCCTGCACACCGATGCCGGCCATCGCTTCGAGCGTGGCGTTGATCCGCAGCTGCCGCCGCAGGCCATCGAGCTGGCCACCCGCCTGGTGCTGGAGCTGGCCGGCGGCACCCCGGGTCCGGTCACCCAGGTAGACCTGCCGCAGCACCTGCCGAGTGCCGCGCGCATCGGCCTGCGCCGCGCCCGCGTGGCGCGCGTGCTGGGGCTGGATATCGCCGATGCCGAGATCGAGCGCATCCTGCGCGCGCTGGGCATGCAGGTGGAAGGCGATGCAGCGGGCTGGCAGGTCACGGCGCCGACGCGCCGCTTCGACATCGCGATCGAGGAAGACCTGATTGAAGAGCTGGCGCGCATCCACGGCTATGACCGCATCCCGACGACGTTGCCGGGTGGCGCCAGCCGTATCGCGATGCCGACCGAGACGATGCTCGAAGCGGCCTCCGTGCGTGCCCACCTGGTGACCCGCGATCTGCTGGAAACCATCAACTACGCCTTCGTCGATGCCGCACTGCTGCAGCAATGGCAGCTGCAGGAAGGGCTCGTGCCGCTCGCCAATCCGCTCAGCGCCGAGCTGGCCGTGATGCGTCCAGCGCTGCTGCCGGGCCTGGTGGCCGCGTTGGGTCGCAACGTCGCCCGGCAGGCCGGCCGCGTGCGCCTGTTCGAGCTGGGCAAGGTATTCGCCGCACCGGCCGCTGCCGGTGACGCGCCGCAGGAGACCGGGCGCATTGCCGCCGCGATCTGCGGTGACGCGCTGGCCCTGCAGTGGGGCGAGCCGGCGCGCAAGGTGGATTTCCACGATCTCAAGGGTGACCTGGAATCCCTGGCCGCGGCCAGTGGCGCCACCCTGACCTACCGTCCGTCGAGCCGGCCGTACGGCCACCCGGGCCGCTCGGCTGACATTTTCCGAGACGACGTGTGCATCGGCTGGATCGGCCAGGTGCACCCGGCGCTGGCCAAGGCGCTGGAGATCGATGTCGACGTGTTCGTCTTCGAACTGGATGCCGCCCCGTTGGCCGCCCGTGCGCTGCCGCGTGCCGGCGAGCTTTCGCGCTACCCCTCCGTGCGTCGGGACCTGGCCTTCCTGGTCCCCGAGCAGGTGGCCTGGGCCGACCTGGCCGCCACCGTGCGGGCCAGCATCGGGCCGCTGCTGCGGGAGATCCAGCTGTTTGACCGCTATGTGGGGCCTGGGGTCGAAGCTGGCTTCAAGAGTCTGGCTATGGGCTTGATTTTGCAGGATAACTCGCGCACCCTCACGGATCGGGACGTGGACGCTGTGGTTACCGATGCGGTGACCGCCGTCGAGCGCGAACATCGCGCCCGGATCCGGAGTTGAAGCGGTCATCAGGGGGAATGCCGTGGCATTGACCAAAGCGGAAATGGCCGAGCGCCTGTTCGACGAAGTCGGTCTGAACAAGCGCGAGGCCAAGGAGTTCGTCGACGCGTTTTTCGACGTGCTGCGTGACGCGCTGGAGCAGGGACGCCAGGTGAAGCTGTCGGGTTTCGGCAACTTCGACCTGCGGCGCAAGAACCAGAGGCCCGGTCGCAATCCGAAGACCGGTGAGGAAATTCCGATTTCCGCGCGGACGGTTGTGACCTTCCGTCCGGGCCAGAAGCTCAAGGAACGGGTGGAGACCTATGCTGGATCCGGGCAGTAACCGCGAACTACCGCCGATACCGGCCAAGCGCTACTTCACGATTGGTGAAGTGAGCGAGCTGTGCGACGTCAAGCCGCACGTGCTGCGTTACTGGGAGACGGAGTTTCCCAGCCTGGAGCCAGTGAAGCGGCGCGGCAACCGTCGGTACTATCAGCGCCACGATGTGCTGATGGTGCGGCAGATCCGCGGCCTGCTGTACGAACAGGGCTACACGATCGGTGGTGCGCGCCTGCGCCTGGACAGTGCCGGCGCCCGCGAGGAATCGGCGCTGAGCAACCAGATCCTCAAGCAGGTCCGCATGGAGCTGGAAGAAGTCCTGCAGTTGCTGCGACGTTGAAGACGAGCGACAACATCACCCAAAGCCGCTATAATCGCGGGCCGCCTGAGAGGGCGGTGCAACAGACTTCCGGGGTATAGCGCAGCCTGGTAGCGCACCAGTCTGGGGGACTGGTGGTCGTCGGTTCGAATCCGGCTACCCCGACCAATAACAGACCGTAAGTTCTTGATCGGTCTGGCAGCGAGGGGGGGCGAATCACGCCCCCTGCTTGCCTGCTACATCACCTTGCTACGTCTCACTGCTACGTCGGTTAAATTCGACCCGATGGAGGCAGGCATGCGCAAAGACCCCAACATGATGCTGCGAGGCGCCACTTGGTACCTCCGCGTTGCCGTGCCCAAGACGCTGCAGGCGATCCGGGCCGAACAGGGCATCCGTAGCAGCAAAGAAGTCTGGCGATCACTGGAGACCGGGGACACGCGCGCTGCGAAAGCCCGGCTGACGCAGATCAAAGCCGAAATCTTCCGTGCGTTCGAGGATGAAGAACGAAGCTGGGTGCAGCGCCCGGTGCCGACGGTACCCCAGCTTCATGATGTGGCCCGCGACTTTGCCCAGCTTGTGCGAACGTCACTCGCCAACGAGCGCCTGCTGGAACTGCCGACCGCCCCAATGGTGGAGCACGCCAAGGCGGAGCGGGACCGCGTGGCAATCGCACTGGACGCTGCCATCGACGCCGATGAAGCCCAGCGTCTGTCCTTCCGGGATTGCGACCTCGATTACATGATCTTTGCGGCAGAGGATCAGCAGGAGGCTCGTCAAGCCCTGCGGGAACGTCTGTGGGAAGACCTAGCTGCGCAAGATTACCGTTCCGTCGATTCGTTTATCACCGAGGCTGCCCGGGCGAGGAGCTATCGCATCGACGATGACAGCACGGCGTATCGGCAGCTTGCACATTTGCTGTTGAAAGCGTGGGTCACCGAACTGGATCGGGCGAACGATGCTTTTGTCGCACTCGACGAGGTCATGCGCGATCAGGACGAGGCGCTGGCTTCATGGCACGCGCCAGCGATCGCAGTTCAGCCGAACGCGATGCGCAGCGAACCGATCGAAGCGCGCGCTGATGTAGTCATCAGTCCGGCACGCGATATTCGTCGCTTGTTCGAAACGTACCTTCGCGAGAAATTCCCTAAGATTGCGGCGAATGCCGAGCTTGATCGCAGGCGCACCATCGAACAGTTCATCGAAGTTGCTGGCATGCGCGATGTGGGTGAGTACCGGAAGGTGCATGTGACAGCTTACAGGGCCGCGTTGATGCAGTTGCCCGTCAATGCGGGGCGCGACTACGCCGGAAAGACAATGAAAGAAGTGGTTGAGCTTGCGCCGAAGGGCGTAAAGCGACTTGCGCCGAAAACGATCAAGTCACGCCTATCAATTCTGGGTAGCTTCGGACGTTGGCTGTCCGAAAATGTCGATGATGTGGACGATTCCAATTTCCGCACCACGGCACCCGTGGCGAAGAAGCCGGAAACTGCGGTTCGTGAGTTTAGTGACGCCGATATCTGCACCATCTTCCTTAGTCCCACCTTCACTGGGTGCGAATCGGAACGCAACCAGCGCGCGATAGGGTCCTATCGCGTAAGGGACTATCGGTACTGGTTGACCTTGGCGGCTGCCTACACCGGCTGTCGACTCAATGAGTTGGCTCAGTTGCGGGTAGAAGACGTTCATCAGCTGGACGGCATCTGGGCGCTGCGGATCACAGACGAAGGCGAAGGGCAAAGCTTGAAGACGAAGGCATCGGAGCGCTTGGTGCCTGTCCATAGCGCGCTGCTTGCTGCTGGATTGATCGAGTACGTTGAGTCTGTCCGGGAGCAAGGTCATCGAGACCTGTTCTGGGACATCCCCATTGGTCGCAATGGGCGGCGTTCCGAGGCGGCGGGTAAGTGGTTTCGAAAGCTTCTTGTGCGTTTGGGTGTCAAGAATGGGCGGGGTGGAATGCACCGGTTCCGGCACAGCGTGGTCCAGAAGCTTCGCGACGCAGGGCATTCGGACGCCGAGATTGCAATGATCGTGGGACACGAATCGCGGATCGCGCCGATGACAGCGGGTTGTGGGTCGTCAAGAGCTGCCCTGCTTCGCAAGCAGCAGGAGATTCTTGACGTGCTTCTATATCGAGGTCTGGCCCGATAGAGCTAGATGCCCATTTCGCGAATGAATCGCGACGGCGTGTCCCGCCGGTCAGCTGAATCCACAATCAAATGAAGCAGGCGCCTGGCGCGGGTAGTTCCAACATAGGCCACGCGTCGGCCTTCCGAGATCTGATCGGTGGTTTTTGCAGTGAAGTGGGGGAATCTACCCTCATTCATGTGGACGACTGCCACGGCATCGAATTCTCGACCCTTGGATGCATGGACAGTCATTAACTTGAGGGCTTTGGTTGGGTCAGCAAACAGTCCGAGACTGGCAACAGTCATTGATTCCACGTGAACTCGACCTTGCTTTTCGTTTGCATAAATGTCAGCGACTACGTCTTGGGCTGACATCTTGAAACTGCTCGAGCTGCCAACTTCTCTTTCCGAGAGAATTCGATCAATGCGTTCGCCAACTGCCATGATCCAATCAAGAGGTGAAGAGATCCTGGCCGCAGCGTCCATGGCGGCATGATGCAACTCCAAAGAAATCAGTCTCCCGTTCCATCCGTCTACGCGAGAGCGATCAAGGCCCTCCATCTCATTGGCGCATCGTTGAAGCGCGCGCTGCGTACTTCGTAGACTTCCCTTCTCGGCTGCGACGGCTGCAAGATGCTCAAGCAAGGGGACGATCAGGCGTCCTCGCTTGTATGGTCTCGCTCCAGGGCCAACAACAGCTATCCCGCGTCGAACGCAGGTGCGGGCTATTACCAGCAGATCCGTCCACCACGCAGCCAGTACCGCGCATTCGCCCAAATCCAGTTCGAGCTCCATTGCAGATGTCAGGAATCTGTCGACGACAGCGTTAGCAACGTCTGTCGTAATGTACGATCGTACGTCGCAGGGGGCGTGGGCCCACTTGCCCACCGCCTTCATCGTAGGTGAGCGAGGCAGAAGATTATCCGCCACGTCTACGATGCGTGCGGATGAGCGAAAGTTGCCGCTCAATGGGTAGTCGGAGCGGGCGCCTATCGCTTCAACGAATCTCGATGAAGCTGCCGGTGAGGCGCCTGCGAACCCGTAGATTGATTGGTGGGGATCGCCCACCAAAAAGAATGTGCTTGCCCCCGTGGACTGAATCCGCGACAGAATCTCCAGCTGGAGAGCGGTGGTATCTTGGAACTCGTCGACAAGAATGCATCGATATCTAGCGCCCAAGCTCTCTTGGATTTCGGGAAACTTGCGCAAGATTTCAAGTGATTCGAAGAGCAATAGTGAGAAGTCGATCCATCCACGTCGACGGAACTCATCCCAATACTCCCGCATGCACTCGCCGACCCACTGCTCCTGATCGGCGGCCATCGGATTTCCAGATAGATCAATGCCGATCTGTCCAACTTGATCGAGCTGATAGGGTTTCGGAGTGATTCGTCTCTTGCTGGCAAGCTGCCGAAACAGCTCCTGTGCTCGCTCATCGTCGCCAGAAACAATTTCGAACCCATCCGCATACTCAGGGAGTCGGCATCTGAATGGCTTGAATATCTGGGATAGACAAAAGGAATGAATAGTTCCGACGTCGACGTGCGATGCCTCGTCCTCGCTGGAAAAGGATCGGAGGCGATGCTCCATCTCGTCAACGGCTGCGTTGGTGAATGTGATGCACGCAACTCTCCGTGGTGACTCGGATGCCTTCCTGATCTCCCGAAGCGCCTTGGAGATGAGTACGCGAGTCTTTCCGCTTCCGGGGCATGCCTCTACATAGGCATTTCCTTCGGACTCTGCCGCTGCTCGCTGCTGCTTTGTCAGGTTCACTATTGTGTCAACCAGTCAACTGCATCTGCGATGTACTGGGGAAGGACCAAGGCCTTTTCGGCCTCTGCGGCACACCGTTGTGCGAATCGGGCCTTTCCGATTCTGATGGACGTTCTTAGGGTGACATTGCGGAACTCTTCCTCTAGTTCAAACCTTTCTGGCGTTCCATCGCCGAGGGCGGCTGCGCTATTCGCGATCTTTCGGAGGCGTTCGCTTGCCTTTGTGAGTCCTGAGGATGCAACGGCTGCGACAATCATTCTGGCGTTCTCGATCTCGGCAACTTCCCTCTCAAAGGTTGTGCGCCCGAGAAAAACTTTAACGGTGTCGCTCTCGAGAGCGATAAGCTCAGATTTTGGTTCAATCACGGTTTCGCCGTCGTCGTCAAATGATGAAGGCGGCAGGTCGGCGTCGCCGACAATCGCACAACGCTTGCCGAGGCTGCCGTCGGAGAATAGCTTCGCAAACGGACGGAAGTGGGTGCCGTTTACCGCAATAACTGATATTCCATGGAATTCAAGGTCAATTTCTGACATCTCCTTGACCAGGGGTGGCAGCAGGATTAGCTCAGCCGCGCCCTCAACAAGCAGTACCTTGCGCGCGAATAGGAGGGTCGACTTTGTTGCATCCAGGTAGCGCTCCAAATCCTTCTGTTCGTCGGAGCTAATCAGCCCGTTGCCAGAAACTGTATGGCTTCTTATTGCATTTCCAGCCTTTGTCATCACAACGTACGAAGACAATGGCATCCGTGCCGTGATGTGTGTGCTGTGGGTCGTGACTAGAGATTGCAAGGACAGCCGTTCTAGGGCTGCCATCAAAGTCATTTGCAACTGAGGGTGTAGATGCGCTTCTGGTTCTTCTATGAGGATGATCTGCCCCGCGTTCCCCGCGCGCTTAACTCGCTTGGACAGATACTCCAGCCAGATCGCAATGTATAGGACGTTGTTGAGCCCGAGTCCGTTTCGTGAAGGGTCGATGTCTTGGAGTGCTCCCCTTTCGCTCAGCAGTATTCGGAGCGAGCGGAGGATTGACTGGTAGGTGGGGTCACCGATTCCGATACCTACCTTTATCTCGTAACTGGGGCCCGTGGCTGTGGCAAGGGTGCTACCAATGCCATTCGCGGTTTCGGCCAATGGCGTCGAAGCGGAAATGTTCGCATTTGCTGTGACAAGGGCTTTGACGAATTCCTCCTGTTCCGCCTTCGGGATGTCTGTCGCATCAAGAAGCTTCACAAGTGGGGACAGTCGTCCGTTCCGAAGGTCGTACTCGACGTCTCTAAGGGCAGGGAGCGTAACGACTTGAAAATACTGGAGATCAGAAAACCGCACTGGCTCGCCGACCTCATCATTCCAGTCGATGTCGTCTAGATCTACGGAAGGCTTTCCACCGCCGAAAAGATCCCAGCTGTAGTCGTCGGGCTGGAGGCTGTTGGGATCCTGTTCCTTCGCGGCAATTGCGTCGCGGACGGCTTTCTTTGGACGATATCGAAAGAAGATGCGAGCCCTGTCGCTTGCGATCTGGCAAGAATGGAGCAAGGCCAGTTCGTTTAGGTTGCCTGAGTATTCGGCGAATTCGACGCCAATGAGCACATGAAAGGGCTTGCTCTGGTCGACGTCGGAATGCACGTCCGCGGGCGTTAGCGCCCGAAAGGTCGATGGAAGATTCACGTCAAGGCAGAGGCGAAGCGCATGAAGTAGGTTCGATTTCCCGCTGTTGTTCTCCCCGATCACGCAGTTGACGGCAGAATTCAGGCTGGCATCAATCGCCTTGAGATTGCGGTAGTTCTTGACTACCACTCTGGACAAATACATCGGCTCTCCCCCTGAGCGCCATCCTTGATCCCGACAATGTGGACGGCGCGATTGCTCTAAGTCAAGGTGCCGGCATTCCGACACTCGACTTCCTGGTCGGGGAGAAAGTCTCAGTGTGCTGGTCTCGACCAGCAATCACGCTTCATATAGGCGATTGGCGGCCCTTGACGCGCGAGCTTATCCGCGTCCTTACGGAAGGTATCGCTTAACGGTTCGCTTGCGCTTTATATGAGGTTCTCGTTGCGGGCATGAGATTTGCTTTAGGTTGGCATGCGGTTTCAGGTATTCGGCCACACTCGGCAAACGAGGCCCGTGAGAGTTCGACAAGTTCTTGGGGCGCGTCTAGGGGTATGTATGTGCGGAATCCTGAGTGTCGTCGCTGTCGTCCTATCGGGCGAATTCGATCGTCCTGGAACTGGTTCAGTTCTCGGGCTGCTTCGGCTGACGCGGCATGGCTGGCGCCATTTGCTAGCTCGAACTCAGCACTTCCGTTCGAGCAAGTGACTGGAAGACTTTTTGTTCTGGACGTATCTGCGGATAGCGTTTGTCAGACACATCCCCGCAGGAGGCAAACCGCCCCCAACCCCACGCGAAGCGAGGTTGGTGGCAGCCGCCTGCGAGGGATGTCATCCCCATCAGAAACTCGATCACTTGCGGTACTAGTCTGTAGTTCGTCCCTGCCAGATCGTCAGGCGACAGGGCGAACATCACCAACACGGCTACCGCGCCCCCTTTCGGAGAACCGCACCGCTGGCCCCTGGGTTGGAATTCTTCTAGGGCTGGTCAGCAGATTGCTGACATCCACGCCCCCGAACGTTGGGCTACCCGATAAAGAGCGCGGCTTTAAACTGAACGAAGGATGAACGGTTCATCTTAAGCTGTCAACACGCACCAGCTCACCCCTGAGCGCGTCGCACGGATTGACGCGGGTTGGGTTGGGGCCGGGCCCGGGCTGGCGCTCCTGGTGCGTCTGGCAGCGTCGGCTGTATGGAGCTCGACGAACAGGGTCGCCACTTCGGCGTAGGGGGACTGACTCAAACGAACACGATCTAGGACTTCGCACGTAGTAGGTCGAGTCGCGCTATGACCCGACACCGAACGCGGTGCGTGCTACGTTCTTCTGCACGTGGAAGTGCTACGGAAGGGTCGAATCGAGCGAGGGTAAGTTGTTGATCGGGTAGGGCAGCAGATCGCTGCTACGACCGAAATCGATCTGCCTTGGCTAAGTCGTTGATCCTGCAAGGAGGGGTGGCCGGTTCGAATCCGGCTACCCCGACCAAATCAGGTATCACGAACAACGGTCTACGCCTTCAGGCGTGGGCCGTTTTTCGTTGTGCGCGCTACACGTCACCTCCGGGCAACCCGAGAGATGCTTCCAGCCGACAAGCTTGCCCAGTTGATCAAAGAACTGAGAATCTTCAGGGACCAACTTGTCTTCCAAAGGACTGAGAAACGAATGCTGAAGAAATTGTGGTGGGTCGGATTGACGGGGGTGCTGTTCGTCGGATGCCAGGGAGGCCAGAACGACACGGCGACGACGAAAGCGCCTGAAGTCAAAGCGCAGGCCTCGACCTCGCAGGTCCCCAGCGCAACGCCCACGGGGCAGGTATCCGGCGGCCGCCCCTACGAGATCGTCGGCAGCGAGGTGTGGGACGTTCCGGACCCGGCATCCGGCCGCAACTACCAGGTGTTCGTGGCCCTCCCGAAGTCCTATGGCGAAGATCCCGCTCGTCGGTATCCCGTGCTGTATGTCACCGACGCCGACTACGCCTTTCCCCTCATCCGCCAGATCGCCCGGCGCCTGAATGGCGAAGGCCCGCAGATCCAGGATTTCATCCTGGTGGGCTTGTCCTACGCCGTCGGCGAGGAGGGCATGCCCAGCCGTCGTCGCGACTACACGCCGACCGCCGTGGGAACGAGCGGTGCCCCGAAAGATGCGGTGCACGGTGAGAGCGCGGCATACATCGGTTATCTGCGCGACCAGGTCCTGCCGTTCGTTGCCCAGCACTATCGCAGTGATGAGCAGACGCGCCTTTTCCTGGGGCATTCCTATGGCGGCCTGCTGGGCACCCAGATCCTGCTGAGCCAGCCGCAGCTGTTCTCCGGCTACATCATCGGCAGTCCTTCGTATTGGTACGACGACCACGTGATGGATCGAATGGAGTCTGCCTACGCCAAGCAGCATCAAGACCTCGCGGCGCGCGTCTACATGTACGTGGGGCAGTACGAGGCGCGGCGCTACGGCAAGGCTTATGACATGGTGAGCGACGCCGAACGCATGGCGCAGACGATGCGCGCCCGCCACTACCCGTCGTTGCAGCTGTCGCTCGACGTGCTCAACGACGAGGACCACCTGAGCGTGGCACCACGCGGCTTCATCCATGGATTGAAGATGTTGTTGGCCGAGAAAACGCCTTGATGGAAAGCGGGCAGGGGCTTTCCCGTGCGCGCAGACATCGCGCTACGGCCCGATCCGCTATCGTCCGCCCAACGCCACCCCGGTCCGGCAAGGAAATCGCCGATGCGCAATATGCTCGACTTCAGCTCGTGGAGCACCCTGCTCACCACCTTGTTCGGATTGGTCATGGTGTCGCTGGTGGCGGTGGGCGTCCGGCTGATCTTCATGCAGACCCTGCAGCGTCGGCGCGAGCGTGAGAATCGGCAGATCAACGAACGGCTCAAGACCTTGATCTCCGCCTACAAGGTGCTGGGCGGCTCGTTCACTGGTGAGCTGGCCGTCGATCCCAGCCACCGACGCCAGCTGCGGGCGAAGTCTGAGGGGGCTGAGCCCCTGGATGCCGGCGCCGGCTCTGATCGCCGCCGGCGCATTCGCGATGCCGTGGAGGGCGCGCTGTCCGACGTCGTCCTGCTGGGCACGGAAGAACAGGTGCGGCTGGCTGCACGCGCGGCTGCAGAGATGGTCGCGGGGCGCACGGTGCAAACCGCCGAATTGGTGGTCTCGTTGCGCAACTTCATCCGCGAGGCCCTGGACCTGGCCCCGATCCCGCTAGCGTTGCAGGTGCCCCTGCAAGGTCCAACCCGCACCGGCGGCACTGCGCGCGCGAAGGAGGGCGGTGAAGGTCGCGGTGGCGGAGGTGGGGGCGGCGGTGGGGGAGGTGGCATGGGCGGCATGGGCGGCGCCGGGATGGGAGGCGGTGGCATTCACCACGATGACGACCCCCTGGACTCCCGCAGCCCCTGAATCGCACAGGATTGTGTGCGCCTCTTCGCACCGCATTTACGCGGCTCGCGCAAGGTTGCCGGTTTGGCTCTATCGGGGCGAACGATGACCGTGCTCACGCGCGCAGATCTGGACCAATGTCTCGATCAACTACAGGATCAATTGCCGAACCTGCGCACTGACGAGGACGCGGATTTCGACTTCCTCGCGTTCCAGGTGGAGGCCGAGCGCATCCGGCAGTCCGCGCCGCAGGAAGAAATCGAGTACGTCCGCGGCCGGATACAGGGCATGCTCGAGCAGGCTGGGCTGATTCCCTCCGACGCCGAGGCGGAGCGCCGACGCTGATCTTTCTAGAACGTGTGCACGTCGCGTGAAATCTGCGCGCCTTACGACCCCATTGGCATGGAGCACGATGGCAGACCGCACGAACTTTCTCGACGCATGGAATAGCTCGACACGTAGTGCGGCAACCCGTGACAACTGTCACGCTTGAATCCGCGAGAGGGTGCTCAAAATTTGGCCACGTGTGCAACGCACGTGAAGAGCACGAAGACGAACTTGAACCTAGAACCCCCTCTGCGCCATTTTTTTGGCGCGAGGGGATTGTCGAAAGCGTTTTCTATGCCATAGTGCGTCGCAACACGCTTTGCCCAAGACGTTAGACGTTTCGTAGATCGGCTCGTCGCAAGTTTGTGGTTCGTCGATGCGATGCATCGGCATGCAAGGCAAATCCACACCTCGGTTCACCGCTGCCTGGCCTCGTGCCGGTCGGAGTGTGCGAGGTCGTTCCGAAAACCCGATCGAGGCGGTGAACACCACGCATGAGTTACTCCTCCGGAAGTCGCAGCGGGATCCAGATGCTGCTCGCGCTTGGCCTGACGCTGTTGTTGGCCGCGTGCAGCAACACCTCACACATGGCGAGGGAACTGCCCCAGCCCGACCCCTTGGCCCTGGCCAAGGTGCAGCCGGAATATCGCTTGTCGCCCGGTGACGTGCTGCTGGTGAAGGTGTTCCAGATCGATGACCTGGAGCGCCAAGTGCGCGTGGATAACGATGGCCTGGTCTCGCTGCCGCTGATCGGCTCGGTGACGGCCGCAGGCAAGGGCGTGGCCGAGTTCGAGCGCGAAGTCGCCGACCGCTATCGCAAGACTTATCTGCAGGATCCGCAGGTATCGGTGTTCGTGCAGGAGGCCAACGGCCGTCGCGTGACGGTGACCGGCGCGGTCGATCAGCCGGGCACGTATCCGATCATTGGTGCCAACCTCACCTTGCAGCAGGCGCTGGCCGAAGCCAAAGGCGTGAGCAATATCGCCAGCCGCGGCAACGTGATCGTGTTCCGCACGGTGGAGGGGCAGAAGATGGTGGCGCGCTTTGATCTGGGCGACATCGAGCATGGCCGCTCGCCCGATCCGGAAATTTATGGCGGTGATGTGGTCGTGGTGTATCGCTCCGATGCGCGCCTGCTGCTGCGCACGGCGCTCGAGCTGACTCCCTTCGTGATGGTATGGCGGGCCTACCGATGACCGTCCATACCCCCACCCTGCATCCGCACGCGCATCACCAGCACGAGCTGAGCCTGCGTGACTACTGGAAGGCACTGCTGGCCCAGCGCTGGCTCATCCTGGGCATCACCGTCGGCATCGTGGTGCTGGCGCTGGTGGTGACCTTCCTGATCACGCCGAAGTACCGCGCCACCAGCACCTTGCAGATCGAACGCGAAGCGCTGAACGTGGTCAATGTCGAGAACCTGATGCCGGCGGAGTCGCCGCAGGATCGCGACTTCTACGAGACACAGTACGAACTGCTGCAGAGCCGTTCGCTGGCCCGCCAGGTGGTGCGTGATGCGCGGCTGGCCGAGGATCCGTACTTCCGTCCGTTGGTCCAGGAAGTGACGTCCAAGTTCGATGCCTCGCATCCGGAAGGCGCCTCTGCAGCGCCGGAGCGCCAGGCGGCCATCGAGCGTGCCCTGGTCGCCGCGCTGCTGGACGGCCTGGATATCGAGCCGATCCGCAACTCGCGCCTGGTCCGGGTCAATTTCGACTCGCCCGATCCGCGCGTGGCCGCCAAGGTTGCCAACGCGTATGGCCGCGTGTTCATCACCAGCAGCCAGCAGCGCCGCCTGCAGGCCTCGGCCTTCGCCACCCAGTATCTGTCCGAGCGCCTGCAGCAGTTGCGCGACCGGGTGGAGGATTCGGAGCGCAAGCTGGTCGCGTATTCGAGCCAGGAGATGATCGTGCCGGTGGGCGATGACAAGCCCTCCCTGGCCGCGCAGAACCTCACCGAGCTCAATGCGTTGCTGGCCACCGCGCAGGACCAGCGGATCAAGTCCGAGGCCGCGTGGCGCCAGGCCAGCAAGGGCGACAGCATGGGCCTGCCGCAGGTGATCTCCAATCCGCTGATCCAGCAACTGCGTGCCGAGCAGGTCAAGCTCAATGCCGAGTACCAGCAGAAGCTGTCCACGTTCAAGCCCGACTATCCGGAGATGTTGCGCCTGAAGGCGCAGATGGCCGAGGTGCAGCAGCAGATCAATCGCGAGGTGCTCAATATCCGCGCGGCGCTGAAGGCGCAGTACGACGCCGATAGCCAGCAGGAGCAGTTGATGAATGAGCGGATCACCGGCCTCAAGGGCGACGAGCTCGATCTGCAGTCGCGCAGCATCCGCTACAACCTGCTCAAGCGCGAAGCCGACACCAATCGCCAGCTCTATGACGCGCTGCTGCAGCGCTTCAAGGAAATTGGCGTCGCCGGCAACGTGGGCAACAACAATATTTCCATCGTTGATGGCGCCGATGTGCCCGGCAATCCCAATACGCCGAAGCTGCCGTTGAATCTCGCACTGGCCTTGGTGTTCGGCCTGTTTATCGGCGTGGCCGTAGCGCTGTTGCGATTCTTGCTGCGCGAACCGGTACATGAACCGGCCAGAGCGTGATGCGCTCGACGCTGTGCCCGGGTCAAGTTGGTGACAGGTGGTTCAGGGTTGAAGCAGGTCGATGGTCTAGTTTGCAACACCGCAGTAGTACGTTTCACCGGGAGGATGTCTTGAGCAATGCAGCAGATGGGCAGCGGCGTATTGGCTGCTGAGTAAATAGGGCTGTTGCATGACCCGGGGCCGACGTAGGAGGGCGTCGCTGAGGCAGGCAACAGGCGATCGAGGCCAGAAGGCGCAGCGCGTTACCCCACCCGTGCGGTGCCCGAAGGTTTGGAGGACACTCCCATGTTATTGGCCGATCTGAGCAGTGCGACCTACACGGCGACTTCGCCGCGATTGTTGACCAAGTACTCGGCAGCCGCCGATCTGGTGCTGCGTGTTTTCGATGTTGCCGTCGTCGTGGCCAGCGCCTTGTGCGCTTACCGCATCCTCTACGGCACCTGGTTGCCGGCAGCCGCCTATCGGGTGGCGATTGGTACGACGGCGCTGTATGCGGTGATCTGTTTTGCATTGTTCCCGTTGTATCGCAGCTGGCGAGGGCGCGGCTTGCGCCAGGAGTTGCTGGTCCTGGGCGCCGCCTTCGGTGGTGTGTTCGCGCTGTTCTCGGTGCATGCGCTGGTCGTGCAATTCGGCCAGGGCGTATCGCGGTTGTGGATCGGCCTGTGGTTCCTCGGCGGGCTGGCCAGCCTGGTGCTGGCGCGCACGGTACTGCGCATGCTGCTCAACCACCTGCGAAGCCGCGGCGTGGATACCCAGCGCGTGGTGGTGGTGGGCCTGCGTCACCCGGTGATGAAGATCCAGCAGTACCTCGTGCGCAATGCCTGGGTCGGGATGCAGGTGGTGGGCTATTTCAGCAGCCGCTACGACCTGGCCCTGGCCGATCACCGCCAGGAGGACCTGCCGTGCCTCGGCAGCCCGGACGGTCTGGTGGCGTACCTGGAACACAACCACGTCGACCAGGTGTGGATCTCGCTGCCGCTGGGCGAGCGCGATCGCATCAAACAGTTGCTCGAAGGGCTGGAGCGCTATCCGATCAACGTCAAGCTGGTGCCGGATCTGTTCGATTTCGGCATGCTCAACCAGTCCGGCGAAGTGATCGGCAACGTGCCCGTGATCAACCTGCGCCAGGGTGGCGTGGATCGCGACAGCTACTTCATCGTGGCCAAGGCGATGCAGGACAAGCTCGTGGCCGCCGCGGCGCTGCTGGTGCTGTGGCCGGTGATGCTGGCCTGCGCCATCGGCGTCAAGCTCAGCTCGCCGGGCCCGGTGCTGTTCCGGCAGCGTCGCCACGGCTTGGGCGGGCGTGAGTTCTGGATGCTGAAATTCCGCTCGATGCGCGTGCACGACGATGCCGACCATGTCCGGCAGGCGACCCGCAACGACAGCCGCATCACCCGCTTCGGTGCCTTCCTGCGCCGCAGCAGCCTGGATGAGCTGCCGCAGATCTTCAACGTGTTCGGCGGCAGCATGTCGGTGGTGGGCCCGCGCCCGCACGCCGCACAGCACAACACGCATTACGAAAAGCTGATCCACCATTACATGCAGCGCCACTACGTCAAGCCGGGTATTACCGGTTGGGCGCAGGTCAATGGGTTCCGGGGTGAAACGCCCGAGCTGCGGACGATGAAGAAGCGCATCCAGTACGACCTGGACTACATCCGCCGCTGGTCGCTGTGGCTGGACGTGCGCATCATCGCGCTGACTGCGGTGCGGGTGTTCGGCCAGAAGAACGCCTACTGATGTCGGCTGTCAGTGCCCCCGCCGGCATGCCGGTGCCGCCGCCTGCGTGGGCGATGGCGCTCTCCCCGCAGCTGGCGCACCGGCTGCGCTGGCGAAATGCGCTGATCGAGGGCGTGCTGCTGCTGGCGGTGGGCTACAACTTCCTGCTGGCCGTGGTGAACGCCAAGGTCTTCACCGTGCGCCCGGCGATGACCTATGTGGTGGAGTTCGCCGTTTATGGGGCGTGCTTCGTGCTTGGCCTGTGGTCGCTGGACCGTCGCCGCGCGGCACTGGTGGTGGGTGGTTTGGCGTTCGTGGTTGCGCTCATCCTGGTGCGGTTCTTCCTGGTCTGGCAGTTCGACCCCAAGTTCCTGCGCGATGCGTTGATTCCGTTTGCCTTCCTGGTGCTGGGCTGCGCCTATCGCGGCTCGGTGCCGAAACTGTGCGTGCGCCTGACCCTGGTGGTCGCGCTGGTGGCGGCGTTCGAGCTGGCCATGCCCACGACCTACGGTGACGTCGTCAATCCGAAGAGCTATTTCGTCAACGCGCGCGGCTTCAGCGCTTCCGGCTTCTGGAACGAGGACAGCAACCTGTTTGTCAGCGCTACCCGTCCCGGGGCGCGCAACTTCCTGCCGTCGAGCAATCTTCCGCGCGCCTCGTCCGTCTTCATCGAGCCGGTGACGATGGGCAACTTCATCATCTTCTTCATGGCGATCCTGCTGGCGTTCCGGCGCTGGCTCAGCGGATGGAAGCAGTTGCTCAGCATCGGGCTGATCGGCTTCCTCGTGGTCGCTTCGGATGGGCGCCTGGCCGCCGGCACCTGCGTGCTGATGCTGCTGGCCACGCCGATCCTGCGCAGGCTTGACCAGCGGCTGGCCTTCGGGCTCTTTATCCTCGTCTTGCTCGGGGGCTGGCTGCTGGTCGCCGCGGCCGGTGTGCATGCCTACGAAGACACCATGCTGGGCCGCATCTTCTTTACCGTCGATTCGATGTCCCACTTGTCGCTGCCAGCGTGGCTGGGCCTGGACACCGATGCGGCCTATCGCTATTTCGACAGTGGCATTTCGTACTTCATCGTCTCGCAGTCCATCTTCGTGGTGATGGCGTTCCTGCTGGCGTACTCGTTCTCGCTGATCCTGCCGGGCGTGGAAGGACAAACCTTCAAGCAGTTGGCGATCTTCGCTTTTGCCTTGAGCTTGCTGGTGTCCAACGGCTACTTCTCGATCAAGACCGCCGCGCTGTGGTGGTTTGTCTGCGGCTGGCTGTGGCAAGGCGCACCGGTGCTGCCCGGTGCACGGCAGTTATGGCAGGCGCGCATGGCCGAGGCGGGGAGGGCGCTCCCATGACGGCAACCCCGGCCCTGCAGTCACGCGATGGCCGCATTGATGCCACCCGCGCGATCGCCATCGCGCTGGTGGTGCTGGGCCATGCCAAGGGTTCGCCGCAGTGGTTCACGCTGCTGGCCTTCAGTTTCCATGTGCCGCTGTTCTTCTTCGTCTCGGGCTGGGTGGGTGCTGCCTATGGCCGCACGCGCAACGATGCGGAAACGTGGTCCAAGCTGGTGCGCGGATTGATCGTGCCGTATGTGTTCTTCTTCTTCGTCGCCTATGCGTATTGGCTGGCGACCCGACACATCGGTGCAAAGGCCGCCCGATGGGGAACGTTGCCCTGGTGGGATCCGCTCGTCGGTGGCGCATCGGGCATTGGTGAAAGCCTTTACGTGCAACCCGCGCTGTGGTTCCTGCCGGCCTTGTTCGTCACGGCGATCACGTTCCACTACCTGCGCAAGCAGCTGTCTGCCGCCGTGCTGGCCTTGCTGGCGGGTCTGATCAGCTTGCTGTGGTGTGCCTGGTTTCCAACGCTCGGCGTACGCCTGCTGTGGGGCCTGGATGTGATGCCGGTAGCGCTGTTCTTCTTTGCTGCCGGCGCAGCGTTGGCCGCGGGCGGTGCTGCCGCCGCGAATCGAAGCGGCGCGCGATGGTGGGGTGTGCCCTTGCTGCTGCTGGCGTTGTGGCTGCCATTGGCCTGGGTCAACGGCAAGGTGGACGTCAACCTGTTGCGGTTCGGTCATTGGCCGGCGTTGTTCCTGCTGGTTGCCTTGCTGGGAACCGCGTTGATGCTGGATGTGGGCAGCTGGATCCAGCGCGTGCCCGGTGTGCAGTGGATTGGCCGCAATACCTTGTTGATCCTGTGTACGCATTTCGTGGTGCTGTTCTTCCTTTCCGGCGTGCGCGCCCTCGTGGGCATCACTGCGCCGCCGGGCCCGGCGTGGGCGCTGTTTGCTGCCGCGGTGGCGATTGCCGCAGCCGTCCCGATTGGCGCGGTGCTCACGCGCTGGGCGCCGTGGACGCTGGGGCAGAGACGCACGCCCACAGTGTCGGCGCCGATTCCGGTTTCTCCCGAGGTGCGGTCGCAATGAAAGTCGTGCATGTCGTTCGCCAATTCCATCCTTCCGTTGGCGGCATGGAGGAAGTCGTGCTCAACGTGGCGCGGCAGCACCTGCAGCAGGGAGGGGAGACCGAGGTGCTGACCCTGGACCGTCTGTTTACCCAGCCGCAGTCGCGCCTGGAAGCGCGCGACGAGATTGACGGTGTGCCGATCCAGCGGATTGCTTATCGCGGCTCTTCCCGCTATCCATTGGCCCCTGCCGTACTGCGACATTTGCACACGGCCGATCTGGTGCACGTGCACGGCATCGACTTCTTCTACGACTTCCTGGCCGCTGCCCGGCCGCTGCATCGCAAGCCGATGGTGGTGTCGACCCACGGCGGCTTCTTCCACACCGCCTACGCGTCGCGCTTGAAGCAGGCCTGGTTCCAAACGCTCACCCGTGCTTCGGCGCGCGCCTATGCACGGGTCATCGCGACCAGCGAGAACGATGGGCGGCTGTTCTCGCGCATCGTCCCCGCCTCACGGCTGCGGGTAATCGAAAATGGCGTCGACGTGGCCAAGTTCGCCGGGCGCGGTAGCGCCGTACCGGGCAGGACGCTGGTGTACTTCGGCCGCTGGTCGGTCAACAAGGGGCTGCTGGAGACCCTGGACCTGCTCGCGGCGTTGCGCCACCGCGATCCACGCTGGCGGCTGCTGCTCGCCGGCCGCGAGTATGACTTCGACCAGGCCGCACTGCGCGACGCGATCCAGGCGCGCGGGTTGGCGGAACACGTGGAACTGGTGCCGTCGCCGAGCCCGACCCAGTTGGCAGCCTTGCTGACGCAGGCGCAATACTTTGTCTGCCTGTCCCGCCACGAAGGCTTCGGCATCGCCGCGGTGGAAGCGATGAGCGCCGGGCTGCAGCCGATCCTCAGTGATATCCCACCCTTCGCGCGCCTGCATCGAGAGTCCGGCCTCGGCGTGCTGGTGCAGCCGGCGGCCAGCGAAGCAGCGGCGGCGAAGGTGCAGCAGCTGGCCGAAGCCAGCGATGGCGAATGGGATCCTCTGCGCGAACGCGCCATGGCGTTCGCTGCACGCTACGACTGGCGCCACATTGCCCGGCAATACCAGGACGAGTATCGCGCTGCGCTGGCGCCACGTGGCGCGACGGAGGTGGCCTGATGAAGGGTGACGCGCGCCCGCCCATGGTGGTTTTGTTCTCCACGGAGCAACCGACGGGGAAGACCAATCCCTATCTCACCCAGCTCTACGAATCGCTGCCGGCAGAAGTGGGCTTGCGCTATTTCTCGATGCGCACCGCGCTGCTGTCGCATTACGACGTGTTGCATCTGCATTGGCCCGAGTACCTGATGCGCCATCCGAGCCGCGTGGGCACGTGGGCCAAGCAAGCCTGCACCGCACTGCTGTTGCTGCGCCTGCAGCTGACCCATACGCCGGTGGTCCGCACCTTGCACAACCTGCAGCCGCACGAAAGCCACGGGCGCGTCGAACAATGGCTGCTGGCATGGATCGACCGGCTGACCCGCCGCTGGATCCGCATCAATGCCGCCACGCCGGCGCGGCCGCCTTTCACCGACACCATCCTGCACGGGCATTACAGCGACTGGTTTGCCGCAATGCCGCAGCCGGCGTCGCAGCCTGGGCGGCTGCTGCACTTCGGCCTGATCCGGCCCTACAAGGGCGTGGAAACACTGCTTGAAGTGTTCGCCGCGACATCGGACCCGGCATTGCAGCTGCGCATCTGCGGCAATCCCGCCACGCCGGAAATGCGACGGACCGTGGAAGCGGCCTGTGCCGAGGACCCCCGCATCAGCGCGCACCTGGCCTACATCGACGATCCGCAGCTCGCCCACGAGGTGGGTCTGGCCGAGTTGGTGGTGTTGCCCTACCGGCAGATGCACAACTCCGGCACCTTGTTGCTGGCGTTGTCCCTGGCTCGGCCCGTGCTGGCGCCTTGGAGTGAATCCAATGCGGCGGTGGCCGACGAAGTGGGGCAGGGTTGGGTGCATCTATACCGAGGCGAGCTCGACGGCGAGGTCTTGGCGCAGGCCTTGAGCGCGGTACGCGCATTGCCGCGCAGCGCCCTGCCGGATCTCTCGCGCCGCGAGTGGCGGGCCATCGGGCAGCAGCATTACCGCACTTACCTCGAAGCCCTGGGCCACGACAGCGAGGCCTTTGCATGAGCAGTGAGGCCGCGCAGATGACGCCTACGCCACGTCTGGGGGCCCGCGCCGCGGGCGGTGCCTTCGTCACCATGGCCGGGCAGGGCGTGCGCGTGGCCGTGCAGTTCGGCGGCATCATCCTGCTGGCGCGGCTGTTGTCCCCACATGACTACGGTTTGATGGCGATGGTCACTGCGATCGTCGGTGCCGCCGAGATCCTGCGCGACTTCGGGCTGTCTTCGGCCGCCGTGCAGGCGCGCGAAGTCAGCCGCGCACAGCGCGACAATCTTTTCTGGATCAACACCGGCATCGGCTTGTTGCTGGCGGTGGCGGTGTTCGCCTGCGCGAATTTGCTGGCGTCGTTCTATCACGAGCCGGCGTTGGTGCAGATTTCCCAGGCGCTGGCGGTGACCTTCCTGCTCAGCGGGATGACCACACAGTTTCGCGCGCATCTGAGCCGCGGGCTTCGCTTCGGGCAGCTGGCCATCAGCGACGTAGGTGCGCAGATTGCCGGGTTGCTCGCGGCCGTCGCCGCGGCGCTGGCGGGCGCCGGCTATTGGGCCCTGGTACTGCAGCAGGTGGTGCAGGCCGGCGTGCAGTTGCTGCTGACCGTGCTGTGTGCCCGCTGGCTGCCGCGCGGCTACGATCGCGCTGCGCCCATGCGCTCCTTTCTCGGCTTTGGCTGGAACCTGATGCTGGCGCAGTTGCTTGGATACGCCAGCCGCAATGTGGGCCAGGTGATCATCGGTGCACGTACTGGCGCCGAAGCGCTGGGCCTGTACAACCGCGCTTTCCAGCTGCTGATGATGCCGCTCAACCAGATCAATGCGCCGGCCACGACCGTGGCCTTGCCGGTGCTGTCGCAGCTGCAGGATGAGCGCGAGCGCTTCGCGGCCTTCCTGCTGCGGGGGCAGACGGTGATGGTGCATTTGATCGTGGCGACCTTTGCCTTCGCTTGCGCGCAGGCCCTGCCCCTGATGGTGCTGGTGCTGGGCGAACAATGGCGCCCGGCCGTGCCGCTGTTCCAGTGGCTGACTGCGGGCGGCGTGTTCCAGACCACCGCGTATGCGGCCTACTGGGTATTCCTGGCCAAAGGCCTGATGGCGGCGCAGCTGCGCTATTCGGTGGTCACGCGGCTGCTGTTGATCGGCTGCATCTTCGCCGGCTCGTGGTGGGGCGTGGAAGGCGTCGCCGCCGGTTACTCGCTCGGCCTGCTGCTGATGTGGCCGCTGTCGTTGTACTGGGTCGGCCGCATCAGCGATGTGCCGGTATGGGCGGTATTCGTCAATGGCCTGCGCGCGGTGGTGGCCTATGGCCTCTGCGCGGTGGCCTCGTGGAGTGCGTCGTGGTGGATCGGCGGCTCGCTCTGGCGCCAGCTGGGTATCGGCACCGCCGTCATGCTGGCTGCGTTGGCCCTGCTGTTCGCAGTGTGGCCTGCCTTCCGTCGCGACGTGCTTTCCATCCTGCAAACCCGTCACCTGATCGCCGAAGCCCGGAGCCGCCGCCGATGAATGCCGTTCTTTCTCCCGCACCGGTTGCCGAGCAGGGCAGGACGCAGCGCTACCTGGTGTTGTCTGCGCACGATTACCGCACGCCGCGTCGCGCCAATATCCATTTCATTGCCGAACAGCTGGCGCTACGTGGGCGCACGCGCTTCTTCTCGCTACGCTACAGCCGCCTGTCGCGCTGGAGGGGCGATGCGCGCCTGCCGCTGGACGAGAGCGCGAACACGGTCGTCGAGCATCACGGCGTGGAGTGCTATCTGTGGCGCGCCCTGGTGCATCCCTTCAATACCCGTCGGCGTTGGGCGCGGCCGCTGGAGAACGCGATGTTCTCCTGGTACGCGCGCCATCCGCCCGAGATCCTGCGGCAGTGGATCGTCGAATCGGACGTGATCGTTTTCGAGAGCGGTACTGCCATTGCCTTCATCGAGCTGGCACGCCAGCTCAATCCGCGTGCGCGCTTGGTGTATCGCGCTTCGGATGCGCTATCGGCCATCGACGTGGCCGATTGGGTGGCGCGCACGTTCGACAAGGTCGCGCCGCGCCTGGACGTCATCGCGCTGGTATCGCCGGCGATGGCGGCAGAGATCGCCAGCCGCGACAACGTATTCCATGTAGGCCATGGTATAGATCACGCCCTGGAGGCGATGGGTGATCCATCTCCCTATGGCGAGGGCATCCACGCCGTGGCAGTGGGCTCGATGTTGTTTGATCCCCGGTTCTTCGTGACTGCCAGCCGCGCCTTCCCGCATGTGACCTTTCATGTGATCGGATCGGGCATGGGGCGGCACCCGGACTACGGCGACAACGTGGTGGTCTATGGCGAGATGAAGCACGCCGAGACCATTCGCTACATCAAGCATGCGCGGGTGGGCATTGCGCCGTATGCCTCTCCCGCAGTCCCGGCCTATCTCGCCGACAGTTCGATGAAGTTGCTGCAGTACGACTTTTTCGGCCTGCCTGCGGTGTGCCCCCACGCGGTGGTGGGCGGGTATCGCTCGCGCCATGGCTACACGCCGGGCGACGACGCCTCGATCGTCGAAGCCATGACCCAGGCCCTGGCAGCCCCGCGCGAGCGCCTGCGCCAGTGCCTGGACTGGGCGCAGACCACCGATCGCGTGCTCGACCCCAGCCGCTATCCCGACACCCGCATCGCCCTGGTGCGCTGACCTTCTTCCGTAGAGACCTCTCCATGCCCAACGCCTTGCTGCATCGCTGGATCGACCACACCGAGCGCCGCGCCCTGTTCTGGTGGCAGCCCAAGGATGGGCGGACCAACATGGGTGACCAGCTCTCGCAGGTGATCGTTTCGCGCGTGCTGGCCCAGCGAGACTTCGAACTGATGGACAAGCCGGCCAACGGCCAGCGCCTGTTCGCCATCGGCTCCGTCCTGCACTTCGCCCGCACTGGTGACACCGTGTGGGGAAGCGGGATCAACGGCAAGATTGCCGAGAAACAGCATCAGTTCGGCATGCTCGACGTGCGCGCGGTGCGCGGACCGCGCACCCGCGAGTACCTGCTGGGCCGTGGCATCCCGGTGCCGGAGGTCTATGGCGACCCCGGCCTGTTGATGCCGCTGTTCTATCCGCCGCAAGCGCTGGGCCCGGGTGAGGCGCGTGACGTAGTGGTGGTGCCGCATTTCAATGAGCCACTGGACAAGTATCGCGACTTTGCCGGGATGCTGGTCACTCCGGACTGCCCGCCGGTGACCTTCATGTGCCGGTTGCTCGGTGCCCGGCTGGTGGTGAGCAGCTCGCTGCACGGTTTGATCCTGGCCGAGGCCTACGGCATTCCGTCCGTCTATCTCGATTGGGGCAACGGCGAAGATCGCTTCAAGTACGACGACTACTATCGCGGCACCGGCCGCAGCCAGTGGCATGCCGGCAACAGCGTGGCCGAATGCATCGCGCTCGGTGGCAACGGCGACTTCGATCTCGCCTCGGTCCAGGCCGGCCTGCTGGCCGCGTTTCCTTACGATCTGTGGGAAGGCGCGTGAGCAGCGAGCCACGCGCGCCGGCGATGGCCACCACTGCCGATGCTTTCACCGTCGGTGAGGTCGTGCGGCTGGGCGGGTTTCCGATCCAGGCCACCACCCAGCCGGCCTTCGCGCGCGAGCTGTTCGCCGCGATGGCACGGGGCGAGCAGCGCCTGGTGTGCTTTGCCAACACCAATTTCGTCGTGCGCTGCCAGCCGTTGCGCGCGCGGTTGCAGGCGCCGCCTGTGTACATCGTCAACGATGGCATCGGCATGGACCTGGCGGCGCGCTGGCTGCACGGTCGACGCTTTCCCGGCAATCTCAATGGCACCGACCTGATTCCCTACCTGTGCCGTCACGCGTCGCGGCCGCTGCGCTTCTTCCTGCTGGGCGGTCAGCCGGGTATCGCGGAAGCGGCTGCGCGGGCGCTGCGTGAGCAGCACGGGCAGATCGTGGTGGGCACGTGTGATGGATACGCCGGTATGAAGCAGGCCGGCGCGGGTTTGCCGCAACGGATCAATGACAGTGGCGCAGAGGTGTTGCTGGTGGCACTCGGCAATCCGCTGCAGGAGCAATGGATGCTTGACCACGCTGCAGCACTGCGCACCCCGCTGGTATTTGGCGTAGGCGCGCTGTTGGATTTCCTGTCCGGCAATGCGCGACGTGCCCCCGAATGGGTGCGTCGCGCGCACCTGGAATGGCTGTATCGCCTGTTGCGCGAACCGCGCCGCCTGCTCAAGCGTTACAGCTGGGATCTGGCGGTGTTCTTCCGCACCTGTCGTGCGCGCCGTCACGACTGAGCCGCGGCCACGCTAGGATGTGGCAATGGATGCCGCCGCGCTCGCCCTCATTACCCGCTTGGGCCTGGCCCCGCACCCGGAAGGCGGGCATTACCGGCGCTGTTACGAATCGGCCTTGCGACACGAGGGGCGGCCGGCGCTCACGGCGATCCATTACCTGCTCAGCCGCGGCGAGCGCAGCCGCTGGCATCGGGTGGATGCAGACGAATGCTGGCACTGGCAGCAGGGCGGCGCGCTGGAGCTGCGGATGTTCGACCCGCACCAGCGCACCGTGCATGTCTGCCAGCTCGGTTCCGCCGCTGCGGGCGAGGCGGCCATGCAGATCGTGCCGGCGGGGTGGTGGCAGGCAGCGCGGCCGCTCGACGCCTTTACCCTGGTGGCCTGTACGGTCTCGCCTGGCTTTGTCTGGGACAGTTTTGCGCTGATGGCCGAGGACGACCCGCTGGCCGCATGGCTGCGCGAACAATCGCACTGGCCGTGAGCGGGGCAAGGATCGCGGATGCAAAATCGCGCTGCATCCGGTAGCGTCCGCGCGACGCACGCAATGTGGAGCCGACATGCAGGAAGCGCGACGAAGCGGAATGTTGAAGAGCCTGCGGGCCGTTGGCCTGGCCATCTGGCTGCTCGCGCTGCCGGTGATGGCGGCGCCGCCTGCGGCGACGGGGCAGGGCGGGATCGTCCAGCTCGATGCGATGGTGGTGCGCGGCGTACAGCCAGGGCCTGGCTTGTGGAAGGTCACACAAGGCGAACATACCTTGTGGATCCTCGGCACGATCGCGCCGTTGCCGGGCGACATCACCTGGCAGGCCGATGAGGTGGAGCAGGCCATCGCGCAGTCGCAACAGGTACTGGCGACGCCTTACGTCAAGCTCGATGCCGACGTCGGCTTTTTCGGCAAGCTGGCCCTGGTGCCCTCCGCGATGAAGGCGATGAAGAATGAAGACGGCGCCACCTTGCAGCAGGTGTTGCCTCCCGATCTCTATGCGCGCTGGCTGCCACTGAAGCAGTACTACCTGGGCCGGGACAGTGGCGTGGAGAAGAAGCGGCCGATGATCGCGGCCGGCGAGCTGTACCAGGCGGCCATCAAGAAAAGTGGCTTGTCACGCAAGCCGGTGATCTGGCCGATCGTGCAAGCGTCCGCCAAACGCCACGGCATAAAGCCGACGCCGACGACGCTGGAATTCAAGGTCAGCGATCCGAAGGCGGCGATCAAGGAATTTCGCGCCGGTGGCATGGACGATGCTGCGTGTTTCCGCAGCCTGATCAACGCCGTGCAGAACGATCTGCCCACGATGGTGGAGCGCGCCAACGCCTGGGCAGTCGGCGATATCGAAGCGCTGCGCCGGATGCCGCGGGAAGATCCGGCAGCGGCTTGCAGTGCTGCACTCTCCGATACCGAGTTCGCGCGTCGCCGGGGCATGGATCGATTGCAGCAGCGCATGCGCGACCATTGGCTGGGCATCGCCCGCCGTGCCTTGCGTGAGAACACGGGCACTTTCGCCGTGCTCCCGCTCAGCGACCTGCTGGAAAGTGACGGATACCTTGCCGCCTTGCGCGCCGAGGGATACCAGATCCAGGCGCCGGAGTAACCGGCGCTGCGTGCCACCGCTTAGCCGGCAGCGGCGTTCAGCGGGGCCTGCTGGGCGAGCGCTGGCCATCGCTTGAGCACGGCGGCACGGATACCGGCAGCATCGATGCCGGCTTCGGCCAGCAGGTCTTCGCGGCTGGCGTGGTGCTGGAATGCATCGGGCAGGCCCAGGTGCAGGACCGGCATCACGACAGCCTCCGCATTGAGCAGCTCGGAAACGCCCGAGCCCGCACCGCCAGCCACGACGTTGTCTTCGATGGTGACAAACCCTTCGTGCGTTGCGGCCAGCTGCAGGATCATCTCGCGATCCAGTGGCTTGACGAAGCGCATGTTGACCACGGTCAGCCCCAACTCTGCGCCGACCTGTTCGGCAGCCGGCACGCAAGCGCCGAACGCGAGCAGGGCGATGCGCTGGCCTTGCCGGCGCAGCTGGGCCTTGCCGATAGGCAGCGTGGAGAGCTCCGCGTCGATGGCGGCGCCCGGGCCAGTGCCACGCGGGTAACGCACCGCGGCCGGGCCGCGGTAGTGGTGACCGGTGCTGAGCATCTGCCTGGCCTCGGCCTCGTCAGCCGGCGCCATGACGACCATGTTCGGCACGCAGCGCAGGAAGCTCAGGTCGAGATTGCCGGCGTGGGTGGCGCCATCCGGCCCGACCACACCACCGCGATCGATCGCAAACAGCACGTCCAGGTCCTGGACGGCGACGTCATGCACCAGCTGGTCGTATCCGCGTTGCAGGAAGGTCGAGTAGATCGCCACGACCGGCTTGGCGCCCTGGGTGGCCATGCCGGCGGCCAGGGTCACCGCGTGCTGCTCGGCGATCGCAGTATCGAAGTAACGCTGCGGGAATTCCTTGCTGAAACGCACCAGGCCCGAGCCTTCGCGCATTGCCGGGGTAATCGCCAGCAACTTCGGATCGGCGGCGGCCATGTCGCACAGCCAGTCGCTGAAGATGTCGGTATAGGTCGGCTTCTTCACCGTGCCAGGCTTGGGCACCAGGCCCTTTTCCGGATCGAACGGCCCCACCGCGTGGTAACCGATCTGGTCACCCTCGGCCAGCTCGTAGCCCTTGCCTTTGGTGGTGATGACATGCAGCAGCTGCGGCCCCTTGAGGGTCTTGAGCGTCTTCAGCGCGCTGACCAGCGCCGGCAGGTCGTGGCCGTCGATCGGGCCGGTGTAGTGGAAGCCCATTTCCTCGAATAGGGTGGAGGGCACGAACATGCCCTTCCAGTGCTCTTCCCAGCGACGCACGAAGCGCGCGGTGGGATTGGTCTTCTTGTCGCCGAGGATCTTCTTGCCGCCCTCGCGGATCGCATTGAGGGTGCGGCTGCCGGTGGCGCGGCCGAGCATCTTGGTCAGCCCGCCCACCGCTTCGGAAATCGACATGCGGTTATCGTTGAGGATCACCAGCAGGTTCGGCTCCGCATCCATGCCGCCGGCGTGGTTGAGCGCCTCATAGGCCATGCCCGCGGTCATCGCTCCATCGCCGATCACCGCCACCACCTTGCGTTCGTCGCCGGCCTGCTGCAGGGCAATGGCCATGCCCAGCGCGGCGGAGATCGAGGTGGAGGAATGGCCGACGCCGAAGGTGTCGAACGGGCTTTCCTCGCGCTTGGGGAAGGGCGCCACGCCGTCCTTCTGCTTGACGGTGTGGATGCTGTCGCGACGACCGGTGAGGATCTTGTGCGGATAGGTCTGATGGCCCACGTCCCAGACCAGCTGGTCGGCCGGGGTCTGGTACAGGTAGTGCAAGGCGACGGTCAGCTCGATCACGCCCAGGCCGGCGGCGAAATGACCGCCGCTCTTGCCGACGGACTCGATCAGATAGGCGCGCAGCTCTTCGGCAATGGCCGGCAGTTCGGCTTCATCGAAACGCCGCAGGTCCTCCGGGGTGTGGATCCGGGACAGGCGGGGGTAACGGCTGGAATCGATCATTGCGGTGGGGGCACAGAATAATGTCGCTATTGTCCCGCCCGCGAAGGGTCGGGGCAAGGCGCGCTGCGGCAGGGGTATTCACGTTGGGCGGGGGCTGGGACCCAACGTAGGCGCGGCGGTGTCCACGGCATGCGAAAGGCGGGGCGGCGATGCCACTGGCGCGCGTGGCATTATCCGGCCCATGCCGCGCCCTGTGCCGCCCTCATTCGATACCCACCTGCGCGACCTGGCGAGATTGCGCCGGGTGCGCGACCGGATCGACCGGGAGTATGCCCAGCCGCTGGATGTCGAAGCCCTGGCGCGCGGCGTGCACATGTCGGCCGGGCACCTGAGCCGGCAGTTCAAGCTGGCCTATGGCGAATCACCCTATAGCTACCTCATGACCCGGCGTATCGAGCGGGCCATGGCATTGCTCAGGCGCGGGGACCTGAGTGTCACCGAGGTGTGCATGGAGGTGGGCTGCGCTTCCTTGGGCACCTTCAGCACGCGCTTCAGCGAGCTGGTCGGGATGTCGCCGAGTGCGTATCGGCAGGCGCAGGCCGGTACCGGCGCGGGCATCGTGCCCTGCCTTTCCAAGCACGTGACGCGACCGGTCAGGAATAGAGAAGCGCCGGAGCCCGCGGGCTCCCTAGACTGAGCGCCACCCAACAAGGAGCACCCGCATGGACCTGAGCATTCATTCGACCTTCCTGCCGCACAACGACCCCGAAGCGGCGCTGGTGTTCTATCGCGACGTGCTTGGCTTCGAGCTGCGCAACGACGTGGCGCACGGCGGCATGCGCTGGATCACGGTGGGGCCGCCGAGCCAGCCGGGCACGTCGATCGTCCTGCATCCGCCAGGCGTAGGGCAGGGGATCACCGATGCCGAGCGCCGCACCATCGCCGAGCTCATGGCCAAGGGCAGCTACGGGATCATGATCCTGTCGACGGCGGATCTGGACGGCACTTTTGAGCGCATACAGGCGCGCGGTGCGGAGGTGGCGCAAGAGCCGACCCTGCAGCCTTATGGCGTGCGCGATTGCGCAGTGCGCGACCCGGCCGGGAACATGATCCGCATCCAGCAACGCGGCTGACAGCGGGCGCGACGACCCTTTCGCGGGACAGCGGGGCGCAGGTTTGCCCCACAAAACAACGGCCTTTCCGGCGCTGCACAGCGGCCCAGGGGACTGCGAGTCTCCAGGGCCGCTGCTGTATTTCGATGGCGTGATCTCGCGTTTGCGCCAAGCACGCGCGATGAGCATCGGATGCGTGTTGTCACTTGACAACCAGTGGGCAATCCCTAGACTCTGGATGCACTGGCAATCATGGACCGACGCAAACACCCGAAACCCGAGATAGAAAGCGCAATCAGGTACGCCCAGGCGCATGGCTGGCGCATCGACTACGGCGGATCACACGCATGGGGACGCATGTTCTGCCCCTATCGGTCAGACGATTGTCGCTGCGGCGAGTTCTGCATCACGAGCATCTGGAGCACGCCTCGAAATCCCGGCACACATGGCAAGCAGCTGCGCAGGGTCGTGGACAACTGCCGGGTGGAAAGAGCGAAGCGGTCGAGTACGCAAGGAGGTCGAGCATGAGTGAGTACGAGTTCACCCTGAAGTTCCAGCTGCCGGATCCGAAGGCAGATCCGGCGCAGCACATCGGTGCATTGAGCGAAGCCGGCTGCGACGACGCTACCGTTGGCGTGGGCCAGCGTGGCCGCATCGCGCTGTTCTTCGCTCGCGAAGGCAACGACGCGCTGGGCGCGATGCTGTCGGCGGTTCACGACGTGAGGGCGGCAATCCCGGGTGCGGAATTGGTGGAGGCATCGCCTGACCTGGTGGGGCTGACCGACGTGGCCGAGATGATGGGTTGCACGCGCCAGAACGTGCGCAAGCTGATGCTCAGTAACATGGCGACGTTTCCCTCGGCGGTGCATGAGGGGACGTTGTCGCTTTGGCACCTGCGGCCGGTGCTGGATTGGTTCCGGGACACGCAGAAGCGGTCGATCGACCGATCGCTGATCGAGGTGTCCGAGGCGGCGATGAAGCTCAATATCGCCAGGGAGGCTTGTCGCCTGCCTGGGGTGGAGGTGCCTGGGGAGTTTCGGGCGGTGTTTGCTTAGATAGCGGCTCTGGCAGGCTCGATGCGCATATTCGGCAAATTCTGGATTGCGTGACGGGCTGCACGAAAAGCGTTCTGGTGTCTCCCTCAGACTGATTTGCGGCCGGGTGCTTCATACGATCCAGGGGTGGATCTCACCAGCGGCCGACAAGCAGGGGACATTTTGAGCAACCATCAGGGACAGTCGCGCCAGTTTGGCGCGGCTTGCGGTGCTGCGGCTCCGCGCGAGGAGGTGGCGGTGCGATTGGCCCAAAGTAGTCGAGCGCTCGCCGCCGTGTTGTTACTCGCAGCCGGCTTCGCGGCCCACGCCGAAGTGCCGAGCTGGAACGAGGAGTACGGCAATCGCCTCAAGTATGGCGAGATGGCAAAGCCGCTTGAGGGGGAGATCTTCGGAGAGAAGATCAATATCTACGATGGCTCTGTGTCCTTCGCTGCTACCGATATCTCGCTGCCAGGCAATAGCGAGATTCCGCTCAGTCTTGGACGCACGCTTGATCCCTCCAATCCGAAGACGAACCTTGCCTTCGGCGATTGGGAGCTGGATATTCCGTCGATCTCCGGCGTGTTTGGTGCGGACACTGCAACCGTGGCTGCTGGCTATTGGGCGCCCGCCCAGCGGTGTACCACCGTTAGCGGGCCGCCTTCAGTGCGCATCAAGAACGCGCTCGGCACCTACGACGTGGACTTCCAGAACTTTGAATACTGGGATGGCACGCGATTGTCGATTCCGGGAGGGGCGGGAGGCGAGCTGCTGGGCGCCTCTGGTGATGCGCGCCAACCGCGTCCAAACGTTGGCTCGGCCACGCCCTGGAACACCAAGGACGGCTGGTTCTTCTCCTGTCTCCCAAATCTGAAGAGTGGTCAGGCCGGTGAAGGATTTCTCGGCCACTCTCCGGATGGCACGAAGTATTACTTTGATTGGATGGTGGTGCGCGACCACAAGGATGGCGCCACACTGCAGCGCTACGACGCCGTCAGCTACGCGCGCCTGCCGCGCAACAAAGTGTTCCTGTACCCCAGCCAGATCATCGACCGATTCGGCAACTGGGTACGCTTCGATTGGGTGGCGGGGCAACTCAACCGTGTTTACGCGAACGATGGGCGCAGTGTCAGCCTCACTTGGGAGAACGGCCGCATCACCAAGATGGTGTCGGGAACACGCCAGTGGACCTATCAGTACGAGCCAACCTATGGACGGCTGGTCTCAGTCACGCAGCCGGACGGACGTTCGTGGACCTATGACATTCCTCCGCCGGCCTTGACGTACAAGCAGCGTTTGAACGATACGCAGCCGGAAACGGAATTCAAGGACTACATGGGCGTCTGCGCCAAGATGGGCAAGCTCATAGACACGGAGGCCACGTACAACGTCCTGCACCCCACGGGCGTGATGGCGACATTCCGATTGCATCCGCTTCGGCACGGGCGCTACGGCGTACGGTTTGACTGCCAGGAGAATGGCGTCGACGGGACCATCGCCAATGGCTGGAACCGGACGCCGATGTATCGCGATGCATACACGCTCACGTCCAAGACCATCAGCGGAGCAGGGTTGACGACGGCAGTGTGGCAGTACGCCTACCAGAACCTGGGCGGCCGCTATAACGTCGATCCCAATACGTCAACGATGGTCCCCTATCCAGTGGGGTCTGGCGAGCATAAGTTTGTTGTCGAGACGGAGCCTGACGGAACGCAGAAGACCTATGACTACGGCAAGGAAGCCGGTTACAACGATGGCCGGTTGTATGGCGTCACAACGCAGAAGGGCGGTGTGACGGTCAAGACGGAAGCTACGACCTATTACCCGCTCGCCAGCCTGGCAACTGCACCGTTCCCGCAGATGGCGGGCGTGAGTTTCGTATTCGGCACCGATGAGCTGCTGACTTACCAGAACCTGCCAGTAACGAAGACCACCGTCAGCCAGGATAGCGTGCAGTTTTCGCAGGAAACGACCGCTTTCGATACGTTCGTTCGAGGTACCGCTAGCGTTGAGTCCAACTCGATGGGCGAGAGTCGGGCGACTGCACAAGAGTTCTACGACGACCTGGCGCTTTGGCGGTTGGCGCAGACCAAGCGCAGCACGGTGGGTGGCACCGAGAATGTTCGCGTCGAATACGACACCACAAAGGCCTTGCCCTTGCGCTTCTACAAATTCGGGCGCCTTAGTCAGACGGTTACCTACGCCGCGGACGGCACCGTCGCCAGTGTGGCCGACGGTCGCGGCAATGCCAGTTTGCTCTCGAACTGGAAATTTGGAATCCCACAGCAATTGAAGTTTCCGGGAACGCCGGAAGCGCCCAACGGTGCAGTGCGTACCGTGGCGGTCAACGATGACGGCTGGATCAGCTCGCTCACGGACGAGAACGGCTTCGTCAGTAATTACACCTACGACGGCATGGGGCGGCTGCTTTCGATGCAGTTCCCAACCGGTGACAGCGTTGCCTGGAATGGCATTACCTACAGTCTGTCACCGCTGTCCACAGCCGTGCTGGGTGTTCCCGCCGGCGGCTGGCTTCATACGCGAACCCAGGGTGGCCATGTCACGCGCACCTACATGGACGCGCTGTTTCGTCCTGTCCTGGTGAATGAGCTTGCTAGCGGGTCAGTTGTCAGTGCCGCGGTGACGCGCTACGACGTGAGTGGCAACAAGGTCTTCACGTCATATCCCGTTACCCAGGTCACCAGCATCGGACAGGCGCTAAACGGGGTAACCACGGAGTACGACGCACTGGATCGTCCGGTAAAGACCATCCAGGACTCGGAGTTGGGGCAGCTTGTTACGCTGACGGAGTACATCGGCAGCTTGAGCACGCGCGTGACGAATGCGCGCAATCTGGCGACGACGACCCGCTACCGTAGCTACGGCAAGCCAAGTTACGAGCAGCCCATCACGATCACCCAGCCGGAAGGGGTGGTCACGGAGATCCAGCGGGACATTTTCGATAGCCCTACGGCGATCACCCGGCGCAACTCGGACAGCACGCAGTTGCTGACGCGGCGCTACGTCTACGACGCAAACCATCAGCTGTGCAAGACGATCGAGCCGGAGACGGGCGCCACGGTCAATGCCTACGACGCCGCGGGTAACCTGGCGTGGTCTGCGGCGGGCACCACTTTGACCGGTACAAGCTCTTGCGACACCGCCAGTGCCCAATCCAGCGGTCGAGTGGTCAATCGAACCTATGATGCGCGGAACCGCCTCACGGCTTTGCGGTTCCCGGATGGTCGCGGCAATCAGGACTGGACTTATACGCCGGACAGCCTGCCGGCTTCGGTGAGCACCACCAACGACACTAGCGTCCTGCCTGTGGTCAATTCGTATCAGTACAACCGCAGGCGCCTGCTGACCCAGGAATCGCAGCAGCAGGCGGCTCTGGGCGCACGGACCTTGGCCTATGCCTACGATGTCAATGGCGCGCTCGGCAGCATCACCTATCCCAGTGGCCGTGCAGTTGCATTTGCACCGGATGCGCTTGGTCGGCCGACCAAGGCGGGCACCTATGCCACCGGTGTGACGTATTTTCCGAACGGCGGCATGTCCCGCTTCGTCTACGGCAACGGCATCGTGCACACGATGGTCCAGAACGCGCGCGGTCTGCCGGACCGGAGTACGGATCTGTCGGGTACCACGCCCGTGCTTGACGATGGCTACGACTACGACGCCGTGGGTAACGTCATGGCGATCAGCGATGGCGTTCCTTCCGGGACCGGCAATCGCGACATGACCTACGACGGGCTGGATCGCCTCAAGACGGTTCAGTCGGCGGCCTTCGGTGCCGCCGCCTATACGTACGATGCCCTGGACAACCTGCGTAGCGCGAAGGTCGGTACGCGCAACCGCAATCACGTGTTCGATGCAACCAATCGCCTTACCAACGTTGTGGATGTCGGCACCGGCGCCACGGTCACCGGCCTGTCTTATGACGTGCAGGGCAATCTCGCGAACCGTAACGGCACGGTATTCAACTTTGACTATGGCAATCGCCTGCGGTCCGTCACGGGTGCCGAGTCATATCAGTACGACTCGCAGGGGCGGCGTGTTGCCTCGGTCTCGACGGCCGCCGGCACGATCTATTCCTTGTATGACAATAGTGGCGTTCTGCGTGCCCAGCGCAACGAGCGCACCGGCAAAGAGATCGAATACATCCACCTCAATGGCAGCCTTGTTGCCAAGACCACCGAGAACCTGACGCCGGCGGTGCCGGTGCTGACCGCGCCCGCCTATTTGAACCAGAGCACTTACACCGTGTCCTGGACTGCGGTGGGGTCTGCCACACGTTACGAACTACAGGAAGCCGTAGGTGCCGGTGCATACGCAGGCATCTACTCCGGTGCCGCGCTCAGTGCGCCCATCAGCGGCAAGGGCACGGGCACCTATCAGTACCGCGTCCGGGCCTGCCGGGACAACTGCGGCAACTGGAGCAACGTGGCGGCGGTGTCGATCGCGCTCCCGCCGACGCAGGCGCCGACACTGAGCGCGCCGCAGTACGGCGACAATGGCGCATACAGCGTCAGCTGGACCAGTGTCGCGGGCGCGGAGCGCTACGAGCTCGAGCAGAGCGTCAGCGGCACCTGGACCCAGGTCTACAGTGCGGCGGGGCTTTCGTGGTCGATTACCGGTCGTGCTGCGGGGAGTTACGGTTACCGCGTGCGTGCCTGCAACACGATCGGCTGCGCCGGTTACTCGGCGACCGGTACGGTCTTGGTGACCTATCCGCCTACTTCCGCGCCGACGCTCTCGGCCCCGGCGAAGGCTACCCTGGCGGGCTGGACGGTCAGCTGGACGACGCTCTCTGGTGCGACGTACTACCGCCTGCAAGAGAGCACCAACGCAGGCGGCAGCTGGACGACGCTGGCGGACAACACTGGCACATCGTCCTCGTTCGGTACCCGTCCGGCAGGCGACTACTACTACCGCGTGGCCGCCTGCAATCGCGCTGGCTGCAGCAACACTTGGTCTTCCACGGCGAAGGTCACTGCGGTTGCACCGCCTACGCTGGCGCCAACCTTGAGTGCACCGACGCTGGTCAACACCACCAGCTACACGGTCACTTGGGCAATCCCAGTGGGTGCTGAGTCGGTGACCTTGCAGGAGAGCGCCAATGGTGGCGCGTGGACCCAAGTCTATACGGGTGGCGGCACTTCGTTTTCGGCGAACAAGAGCGATGGCAGCTATGCGTACCGGGCGTTGGCCTGCAACTTCGGCGGCTGTAGCGCCTCGTACTCGGGCGTGGTGACGGTGGTGGTGGCGTTGCCTCCCGCCACGCCGGCGATACAACTGGCCAACTGGCTGACCACGATCTCCGCGCCCTACCAGGTGTGGTGCGAGGTGGGTTGGAGTGCGGTGGCGAAGGCGACCGAGTACCAGGTGCAAAGCGGTGGCGGGGCGACGGTCTATACCGGGTCGAAAACGTATGTCTCGGCCAATGGCAACGCGTACTGCAAGGCGGACTACAAGGTGCGCGCGTGCAATAGCGGTGGCTGCTCGGCCTGGTCGGCGCCGAACTATCCGGTCACGCAGGGAGTGCTGGACCAATGAGCAAGACGGGCATTAAGAGCTGTCGCGCTGAATTCGCGTGGATGCGGGCGGGATGGGGCTTGGGTAGGTGGATAGGCTGTCTGGCAATCTGCCTGACGCTGAGTCTGATGGCAGGGCAGGCTCGCGCGCAGATTGTGGAGTACGTACATACGGATGCGCTGGGCTCTCCGATCGCGGCAACCAATGCAAATGGCGCTGTCGTCGAGCGGCAGATCTATGAACCATATGGTGCCGGCGTCACGCGGGCTCCGAATGACGGACCGGGGTTTGCCGGGCATATCGGAGATTCTGCTACGGGCTTGGTTTACATGGAGCAACGCTATTACGATTCAGAGCTCGGAAGCTTCCTATCCGTGGATGCAGTCGAGGCAGCGACAGACCCTGTGGCGTCCTTCGGAAGATACAGGTATGCCAGCGCCAATCCTTATCGCTTCGTGGATCCGGACGGTCGAGCTGCTGTTGGGAGAGAAAAGGTCACCGGCTCGCGCATATCGGGCAGTCCAGTGGCTAAGGCCGCTTTGGCGAAGAGCGCGCGAGGATCCGCTACTTCGCAGGTGCTTCGAACTGAAAACTCGCGTGTTGCGAAAGGGCCGGGCGGAACTCAAACGCTTACTCGTGAGTGGTCTCTTGATCGACCTTCAGCTAATGGAGGGTACGTAGTTCAATCAATGCAGCTGAGCGGCCAGTACGTGCAAGATGGGAAGGAAGCCTCATTCACCACGAAATATCAGGAAGCGTGGAAGGTTGGTCCTGGTGAATCGGGTACATTTCCCGTAGCTGACAATTTCGCAGTAAACACAAATGGAAGCGAGTCTGGATCTGTGACTTGGCAGGGAAGCGCTAGATTCTATGAGGGCTTGACGTTGCCGCCAAGCTTTACTCCTGGCGGAGCTCGTGAGGCGGGTTCACTCTATAGTACCTACGAAGACGTCAGGTTGGATTCGCAGAACGCAACTGAGCCTGTTGATGTTAAGTTCTCCACATCGTGGTAAGGGATGAATATGAAGCTAATATTGCAGGCGCTGGTATGGACATTTCTGCTTGTCGTGTCTGCTCAAGCTGAGGCATCAAGTCTGCAGCTGGCAGACAATCGGCAAGCGGTGGACCTTTGGCGAAAGTTGGTGAGGATGAATCCGGAAGAACGAGGTGACGAGGTTGCGGCAAGGTTGCCGGATTTGGTTTCTATGTTGAGTAGGGCTGACGAGAGAACGCCAGAAGGTAAGAACACTGCGGCAATGATCGCGCAGATATTTGATATGGGAGCGTGTGCTTCGGTTGGCGCGGTGCCAGCTCTTGAGGAGGCTCTGGGGCGATTCCCCGCGCCGTTGCGCCCGGAGCCCGGTACTCCATTCATTATTCCTCCCAATGATGCCTATTCGAACATTTCAATTGCGATAGCAAACATAAGGGAATCTGATTGTGCGAATTCGGGGTAACTCGTGGGCGTCGGTGGTGTCGTAGTTAATAAACATCGTGGGGATATGATGACTGATCTCGGTGCACTAGCGTGATGCTGGCGCAGCCGAGTGCTGCGCTCTGGTGGTCGTGCTTATACATTAATCGTGAGTGATCTTATGTCATGCCTGCAAAATACTGTCGAGTAACGTTATGAGTGGCCTTCCATGGCGTGCCGTTCTGCGTAGTAGATCAGGTCGCCTTCTGGCCGGGGCGTCGGAGGGGGTGGTGCGCGCACTGTTCTCGGCACGGCGCGATGCTCGTCGTTATGACGTTGGTTGATTTTAGATTTAGCGACTTGCGCCTGCTGATTATCTTGTCGAAGCGGGGAAAGCACTGCGGGCCATAATTTCGGGGTGTCTGAGTAGTGACTGCTGCGCTCAGAAATTCTGGTCCGGACGGGCGGCCTGTCAATGTTGAGCTGAGTTCGCCCGAGATCAATAGAGTGGTCACTTACGAATCAGTGCTGGCACCCATGGCGCGCGCGTCGCTGCCGATAGCTGCCACGGCATAAGGACTAAACGTCGATACGTAGAATCGTTGCGTGCCCTAGGGCAACCTAGCCCACATCGCCAGGCAACAAAGGCGTCAAAACCGCCTCCAGCTCCCCGCGTCGCCAAACCCCCAACCCCATCGGCCAAGCCTTGTGCTCCAGCAAGCTCTCAAGATGCTTGCGCGAAGCCAGCACTCCATCCGGCAGCCTGAGCACGCGACTGCGCTCCGCCACCGCTTCCTGCAGCTTCTTCAGCAACTGCTTCTGCTCATCTCCGCCATTACTCGCCAGCGGCGCCTCAGCCTCATCGGCCAACGGCGTGCTCAGCGCCTCCCACACCTGCGACACCAACTTCCGCGGTGCCTTCGGGAATCGCTCAAACACCTTAGACAACGCCCCCTGGTCCACAGGCGGATTGCGCGCAATCGTCACCGCCAGCTCGTTATCCAGGATCCAGCTCTTCGGCCGATCACTCTGTCGCGCCACCTGCTCGCGCCAGCGCAGCAAGCGCAGCAGCCGCAGTTGGCCTTCCGGCTCCAGGAACTGCGCGCTGCGCAGCGACAGATGCGGCCAACGCTCCCCATCATCGCGGTCGACCGAAGCCAGCAATCGCTCGGCATCTTCCGCCAGCCACTCCCGGCGGCCCAGCTCGCCCAGCTTCGCATCCAGTGCGTCATGGATCGCGAACAGATAGCGCACATCGTCGGCGGCATACTCCAGCTGCGACTCGGAGAGTGGTCGCCGCATCCAGTCCGAACGGGTCTCGCCCTTCGCCAGCAAGGTGCCGGTGATCTCGTTGACCAGTTTCTGGTAGCCCATGCCGGCGCCCACGCCTGCCAAGCCGGCGGCAATCTGCGTATCGAACAGCGGCCGCGGCAGCACCCCGCAGGTGCACTTGAAGGTGACCAGGTCCTCGCTGGCGCTGTGCATCACCTTCACGATGTCCGGCGCGGTGAGCCAGGGCTTCAGCGCGTCGTTCATGCCGGGGATCAGCGGGTCGATCAGCAGAATCTCATCGCCGACGGCCATCTGTACCAGGGCCAGCTGCGGCCAATAGGTACGTTCGCGGATGAACTCGGTATCCAGGCCAATGCGCGAGGGGCGCTGTTGCAGGCGTTGCGCGAGTTCGTCGGGGTGTCGGATCCAGTGCGGCACGGCTTTCTTCGTTACAGCGCTGCATTGCGCGGGCCGTGCAGGATAGCCTAACGTCGCCGGCGACCGGCACGCGCCGGGCATCCAGGGAGGCGGCATCACCAACATGGACAGGCAAGCGAGGACGATGGCGGCGCTGATGGCCGGCCTCTTGGCGGCCTGCTCGCCTGCGCCCGAGCCGCAGCCTTCATCACGTGCTTCAGTCGTCTCCGCCGACGCGGCGACGCCCCCGCAAGCGGCCGCGCCGACGGTCACGATCGGCGAGGCGGGTGGCGACACCGTGCAGCGCTGGCAGGCGCCGTCGGTGGATCTGGGCGACGCGCCCGCCGCCGAGGTACGCGCGCGCGCCGCCACGGCCTTGGCCGAGGATCGCCTGTTTGATCAGGCCGATGCGGCCATCCCGCTTTACCTGGGGCTGTTGCAACGCGATCCGGATGATCGCCTGGCCCGGCAGGGTTTGAAGCAGGCCCAGCGGCGACTGTTGCAGCAAGGCAGTGCGCTCCTGGCCCGCACCGAGCGCCAGGGCGATGCCCTGGATCAGGCGCGCACCCTGGCCATGGTCGGGCTCACCATCGCGCCGGATGATGCGCAGGTGCGTGACTTCCAGGGCCAGGTCGAGCGGGCGCAGCGCTTGCTCGGCTTCAACCGGGCCGGCGAGGACGATCTGCGCAACGATCGCATTGGCGAGGAGGGCAACGGCGCGCTCGGCAATTTTCGTGAGGCGCTGAAGCTCGACCCCGAAAACACTCGCGCCCGGCAAGGCCTTGCCGCTGCGGAGAGCGCGCTGTTGCGGCGGGCCGAAGATGCCGCGGCTGCTTTCGACTTTGAAGCGGCCGACGGCTGGCTCGCTGCCGCGGCCAAGGTCCGGGACCGCGCGCCCAGCGTCGACGAGGCGCGTGCACGCGTTGAAGCGGCCCGGCATGCCCGCATCGCCGCGCTGCACGATTCGGCCCTGCGCGATCTCGCCAGCCCCGCCGGGCTCAAGCCGGCCGGCGAGAAGCTGGCCGAGGTCCTGCGCATCGCCGCAGCGGGCGACCCAGTGGCCGCCTCGCTGCGCGAGCGGCTGGAACTCGCCACCCATTACGGCAGTTTCCGTCCGCGGCAGGTATTCACCGATGCCACCCGCGATGGCGGCCGCGGCCCGCAGATGATCGTCCTCCCGCACGGCGCGTTCCGGATGGGCGCCGGCGACGACGAGCCCGGCGCGTCCGACAACGAGCGGCCCTCCCATTACGTGCGCTTCGCGCGCGGTTTTGCCATGTCGATCACCGAGGTGACGGTGGCCGAGTACCGCCAGTTCGTCGAATCGGCGCAGGCGCGGCCCCGGGCCACGCGACGCGGCCATTCCATCGTCTATGACGAGCGCAGTGGCAACTTCGCCCGGCATAGCGGGGTGGACTGGCAGTCCGACTACAACGGCGCGCGCGCCGCGCCCAACAGCCCGGTGATGCACGTCAGCGTGCGCGATGCCGAGGCCTACGCGAAGTGGTTGTCCGATCAGACCGGCCGCCACTACCGCCTGCCGACCGAGGCCGAGTTCGAGTACGCGCTGCGTGCCGGGAGCCAGGGGCGGTATGCCTGGGGCAACGAGGGCACGCCGCCGCTGGGGTCGGGTAACTACACCGGCGGCAATGATGTCTCGCCCAGCGGCCGGCATTGGGCCAACGCGTTCGTGGGCTATGGCGATGGCTTCTGGGGGCCCGCCCCGGTGGCGAGCTTTCGCGCCAATGCCTGGGGCTTGTACGACATGAGCGGCAATCTCAGCGAGTGGGTCGCGGACTGCTGGCACGCCAGCTACCGCCGTGCCCCGGCCGATGGCGCGGCCTGGTACAACCCGGGCTGCCGGCAGCGGGTGATCCGCGGCGGCAGCTGGGCCAATTCGCCGCAGCAGACCCGGGCCGCCTGGCGATTGTCACAGGACTCGGACGTGACCAGTGCCAGGATCGGCTTCCGCCTCGTGCGCGGTATCTGATCTTCGGCCGACAGGACCTTCAAGGAGTAGTGCAGGCATGCGCAACGATCCCTTCGATAACCGCCAATCGGCCCAGGGCGGACGCCGCCCCGGCCTGTTCGGCAATGTGCGCTGGTGGGTATTGCTCGCCTTTGCCGGCTACGCGGCCTATTACTGGTTCTCCAATCGCTCCGAAGATCCGTACACCGGCGAGAAGGTGCTGATCGACAGCTCGCTGGGCGTGGAGGAAGAGAAGGCGATGGGGCTGCAGGCCTATCAGGAGATCCTCTCGCAGGAACGTCCGCTGGACCCCAACGCCCAGGCCTCGCAGCAGGTACGTGAGATCGCGCGCCGGTTGATCGCCAAGGTCGATCCGGTCGAGAGTGCGCTGGCGGCCGAGCACGGCATGCAGCCGAATCATCTGTCGCGCGGCTTCGAGTGGGACGTGAACGTGATCCCTTCCGACCAGGCGAACGCCTTCTGCCTCCCGGGCGGAAAGATGGCGGTCTACACCGGCCTGTTCCCGGTGGCGCAGAACGCTGATGCGATGGCGGTGGTGATGGGGCATGAGATCGCGCATGCATTGCTGCGCCATGGCGCGCAGCGCATGGCACAGCAGAAGCTGACCCAGATCGGCCAGATGGCCGGCGCGGCCAGCGGCATGGATGCACAGCAACAGCAGATGGTGATGTCGGCGATGGGCTACGGCTATCTGTTGCCGTATGCGCGCAGCCACGAGACCCAGGCCGACGAAGTGGGGCTGATGCTCGCCGCAGCGGCGTGTTTCGATCCCCGTGCGGCGATCCCGCTGTGGGAGCGGATGGAGCAGAACAGCGGTGGCTCGCCGCCGGAATTCTCGTCGACCCACCCGAATCCGGGCACGCGCATCCAGAACCTGCAGGCGTTGATGCCGAAGGCGCTGGAGTATCGGCAGAAGTTCTGTCCCGAGGGGCCGCCGTTGCAGTAAGGGCATGCTCCCCGACCGCGTCGCGGCCCGGTCAGTCCGCGCTTATCCCGCTGTACTGCCTTCCACCCGCACCGCGATCACACCATCGGCGACCCGAGCGTCCAATCGTTCGCCGGGTCGTACTTCCGCCGTCGAACGGACCACGCTGCCATCCTCGCGGCTGACGATCGCGTAGCCGCGCGCCACGGTGGCCAACGGGCTGACCGCCTCCAGCGAGCGGGCCAGGGCATGCAGCCGCAAGGTGTCATGGCGCAGCCGCGCGGCGATCGGCGGCTGCAGGCGCAATGCCGTCAGACGCTGGCGCAACGAGGCAATCCGACGCGCCGGGTCGACGGCCCGCAACTGGGCTTCCACGTGGCGCAAGCGTGCGCGCAGGCGCTCCAGCCGCGTACGCATCTGTGCATCCAGATGGCGCGCTGCGTCTTCCTGGCGACGATGCAGCAGCTGCAAGCGCGCGCGGGGCGACTGTGCATCCAGGCGCAAGGCAGCACGGTCTGTGCGTTGCATCCATTGCCGCAGCCAATGCCGCTGCGCGCCTTGCAACTGCGCCTGGGCACGCAGGACGCGCGCGGCCAGCTCGCGCTGGTCCGGTACCAGCAGCTCGGCGGCAACCGACGGCGTGGGCGCGCGTAGATCGGCAGCGAAATCGGCCAGGGTGAAGTCGGTTTCGTGGCCTACGGCCGATACCACCGGGGTCTCCGAGCTGGCGATGGCACGCGCCAGCTGCTCGTCATTGAACGCCCAGAGATCTTCCAGCGAGCCGCCGCCGCGGGTGAGCAGGATCACGTCGTAGCGTCCGGAGGCATCGGCCCGTCGCAAAAGCGAAGTGATCTGCGCCGCCGCGCTTTCGCCCTGAACCAGGGAGGGCAGCAGCTCCACATCCAGCAGCGGGAAGCGCCGCGCCAGCACGCTGAGCACGTCGCGTACTGCCGCACCGGTGGGCGAGGTGATGACCGCCAGGCGCCGCACGTGGGCCGGCAGTTCGCGCTTGCGCCCGGCATCGAAGAGACCTTCGGCGGCCAGGCGGGCGCGCAGCTGCTCGAATTCGCGACGCAGCGCGCCTTCGCCGGCTTCTTCCAGATGGTCCAGCACCATCTGGTAGTCGCCGCGCGCCTCGTACAAGGTCAGCCGGCCGCGCGCGAGTACGCGCAGGCCTTCGCGCGGCTGGAACTTCAGCCACTGGCTCTTCGGCTTGAACATCGCGCAGCGCACCTGGGCGCGCGCGTCCTTCAAGGTGAAGTAGAGGTGGCCGGAGGCGGGGCGGGTGACATTGCCCAGCTCGCCCTCCACCCACACCGCGGGGAAGCTGCCTTCGAGCAGGTCGCGTGCCAGGGTGTTGAGCTGGGTCGGGGTGAGGATCTGGTCTTCGCGGGCAGGCATGCGGCGATTATCGCTGATCGGTCGACGGGGGTGAGCCCCGGTCGCTTGCCGCGGCGTGCTGCGCCAGCGCCCAGGCCACGTGTTCGCGTACCAGCGCAGAGCCATGTTCGCGACGGCTGGCCAGTGCTTGCAGCACGGCGGGCGTCGTCGGCGCGTTGCCCAGCGCCACGGCGATATTGCGCAGCCAGCGTTCGTGGCCGCTGCGGCGGATCGGGCTGCCTTCGGTGCGGCGCAGGAATTCGTCTTCCTCCCAGGCGAACAGCTGCGGCAGGGTGGCGGTATCCAGTTCGTTGCGGGCGCGGAAATCCGGCTCGTCGGTACGCTGCGCGAACTTGTTCCAGGGGCAGACCAGCTGGCAGTCGTCGCAGCCGAAGATCCGGTTGCCGATCGGCTTGCGCAACGCTTCGGGAATTGCGCCGTCGTGTTCGATCGTCAAATACGAAATGCAGCGCCGCGCATCCAGCCGCTGTGGGGCGATGATCGCGCCGGTGGGGCAGATGTCGATGCATCGCACGCAGCTTCCGCAGTGCGCGGTGGCGGGCGTGTCGATGGGCAGCGGCAGGTCGAGGTAGATCTCGCCCAGAAAGAACCACGAGCCGCCTTGCTTGTCGATCAGGCAGGTGTGCTTGCCGATCCAGCCCAGGCCGGCATTGCGGGCCAGGGCACGCTCCAGCACCGGGGCCGAGTCGACGAACACCCGGTGGCCAAACGGGCCAATCTCCGCCTGCAGCTGTTCGGCGAGCTTCTGCAGGCGATTGCGCATGAGCTTGTGGTAATCGCGGCCCAGGGCGTAGCGGGCCACATAGGCGCGCTCGCCGGCGTCCAGCGTGGCCCAGGCCGCCTCGTCATCGCGACGGCCGTAATCCAGGCCCACCGACAGCACGCGCAAGGTGCCCGGCACCAGTTCGTGCGGGCGCGAACGCTTGTCGCCGTGCTGGGCCATCCAGTGCATCGTGCCGTACAGGCCCTGGGCCAGCCAATCGCGCAGATGCGCTTCGTCTTCGGCCAGTTCGATGCCGCTGATCCCGCAGCGCTGGAAGCCGGCCTGCTGCGCCAGCACGCGAACGCGCGCGGCCAGCCGTGCCAGCGTGGCGGGGTCGTGGGCAGGGGCGGGGACGGCGGACATGACGCCAAGTATAGAATCGCCGGCATGTACGCCCCTCTTTTGCTTCATGACACCGCCTCGGCGCGCATGATCGATGCGCAGGCCACGCAGCTGCTCGGCGGCGACGCCTACGTGCTGATGCAGCGTGCCGGCCTGGCCGCGTGGGAGTTGCTGCAACAGCGCTGGCCGCGCGCGCGCCGCATCACCGTGGCCTGCGGCACCGGCAACAACGGCGGCGATGGCTATGTGCTGGCGCGCCTGGCCCAGCTCGGTGGCCGGCAGGTGCGGGTGATCCATGTCGACGGTCACGGCCCCGGCTCGGATCTGGCGCAGCGTGCCTGCACCGATTACCTGGCCCGCGGCGGCCAGGTCGAACTGTTCCCGTGTGCGCTGGGCGCCGAAGATCTCATCGTCGATGCCTTGTTCGGCATCGGCTTGAATCGTCCGCCGGAAGCCGAGGACGCCGCGCTGATCGAAGCGATCAACCACAGCGGCGTGCCGGTGCTGGCGCTGGACGTGCCCAGCGGCATCGACGCCGAGCATGGCGCGCGTCCCGGCGTGGCAGTGCGCGCAACGGCGACGCTGCAGTTCATCGTGGCCCATCTTGGCCTGCATACCGGCGATGCGTTGGAACACGTTGGTGAACGCATGCTCGCCACGCTGGATGTGCCGGATGCAGCGATTGCCGCGATGGTGCCGCGCGCGGAGGCGTGGACGGCCGCCGCCTTGCGCGACGCCCTGCCGCCGCGCCGTCGCAACACGCACAAGGGCGAATCCGGCCACGTGCTGTGTGTCGGCGGCAACGAGGGCAGCGGCGGCGCCATCATGCTGACCGCCGAAGCGGCGTTGCGCAGTGGCGCAGGATTGGTAGGCGTGGCGACGCGGGCGCGGCATGTCGCGCCGTTGCTGGCGCGCTGCCCGGAAGTGATGGCGCGCGACGCCGAAGATGGCGACGTACTGCCGCCGCTGCTGCGCCAGGCCGATGTGATCGCGCTCGGCCCGGGCCTGGGCCAGGACGATTGGGCACGCGCGCTGTGGCAGATGGCGGTGGCCGAAGCCAAGCCGAAAGTACTCGATGCCGATGCGCTGAACCTGCTGGCAACCGCGCCGCGTCGTTTCGACCAGGACACCGTGCTGACGCCGCATCCCGGAGAGGCGGCGCGACTGCTGGGCATCTCCACGGCGCAGGTGCAGCGCGATCGCCTTGCCGCCGCCGCATCGTTGGCCGCGCAATTCGACGCAGTCGTGGTGCTGAAAGGCGCCGGTACGATCGTGTCGGCACCGCGACGCTTGCCGCGGCTGATCGACGCGGGCAATCCCGGCATGGCCGTGGGCGGCATGGGTGATCTGTTGACCGGCGTGATCGCGGCCCTGCGTGCGCAAGGCCATGATGCTTTTGAAGCGGCCACGATCGGCGCGCTGTTGCACGCAGTAGCCGGCGATGTTGCCGCGCAGGAAGGCGAGCGCGGCCTATTGCCGACCGATCTGCTGCCGGTGCTGCGGCGCTTGTCCAACGGTGGAGGAACGCATGAAGCTTGAAGGTTGGCTGGAAGATGCCGAGTCGACGGAACGTCTCGGCCAGGCGCTGGCGCGCACGCGCCCGGCGCAAGCGCTGGTGCAATTGCGCGGTGATCTCGGCGCCGGCAAATCCACGCTGGCGCGCGCGCTGCTGCGGGCGCTGGGCGTGCAAGGCGCGATCCGCAGCCCGACCTACACGCTGATCGAGCGGTACCCGCTCGATGACGGCGAAGCCTGGCACCTGGACCTGTACCGGATCGGCCACGCCGAAGAGCTGGATTTCCTCGGCCTGGACGAGGGCGACGTGCGGCTGTGGCTGGTCGAATGGCCCGAGCGCGGCGAAGGCGCGCTGCCGCCCACCGATTTGAAGATCGAACTGGCGGTGGAAGGCACCGGCCGGCGTTACGCCCTGGCGGCCACGAGCGCGGCAGGCCGGGACTGGCTGGCTGCACTCTCGCAGCAGGAAGAGTTACCCGGCCTTCCTGCGGGCGGCTAAGAGGAAAGTTGCCCAGGTGGCGGATATTTAAGGAAAAACGCTATTGCATTCTCGGCAGGCCGGTGGTTGAATCCGTGCCATGTCCCTGGCGACCCGCCCGCTCGCAGTTCGTTTGCTCGTCAGTGCCCTCGGCCTGGCGACGGCCTTTGCCGCGTCCGCAGGTGAAATCCAGGCGGTTTCGCTCACCGCAGGCAGCACCGGCACCCGTGCCGAGATCCGCCTGGCCGGCAGCGGCGGCTACAAGACCTTGTCCCTGGCCGGCCCCAATCGGCTGGTGGTGGACTTCCCCGATTCCAGCGCCATGCGTGGCCTGAAGCTCCCGGCTGCGGTCGGCGTGGTCACTGCCGTGCGCACGGGCCAGCCCGAGCCGGGCACGTTCCGCGTGGTGTTCGACCTCGCCAACCAGGTCGCGGCGTTTCGTCCGCAGCTGGACAAGAGCACCGGCGAAGCGCGGCTGGTGATCGAATGGCCGGGCGAGTTCGCCGCGCCGGCCGCCGCCGTGGCGGCGCGTTCGGACCAGGACGCTCCCAAGGCGCCTGCATCCAACGTCGCGACGACGACCCCGGAATCCACCCCGGCCCAGGCCCGCGCGGATGCCGCTCGCGCCACGGCTGCGTTGACCGCTGCGGTTGTGCAGAAGGCCAACGGCCCGACGCCCGAACCGGTGCCGGCCCAGCCCGTGCCGGCCCTGCCGCCGCCGACCGTGGTAGCGGCGCCGCCGCCAGTGACGGTCGTCGCCGCCCCGGTGCGGCCGGCCGCATCGTCTTCGACCGTGCCCGGCACCGTCTCGCGCCCGGCGCCGGCTTCGCCGCAGGCGATCCTCAACGGCGCCAACGTCGCGGTGGCCTCAACTTCCGCGCCTTCCAGCCTGCCGCCGCCGACCCCGGCCGCGGTTGTCGCGAGCATGCCCGCAGCCGAGTCCGCACCCGAGCCGCCGCGCCCGGTCATGCCGAGCGACGCTTCGCGGATCAGGATGAAGTCGGGCATGCGTCCGCTGGTGGTGGCGATCGATCCGGGCCATGGCGGCCAGGACCCCGGCGCCATCGGCCCGACCGGCAAGCGCGAGAAGGACGTCACCCTGGCCGTGGCGCGTGAGCTTGCGCGCCAGGTCAACGCCACGCCGGGCCTGAAGGCCTATCTCACCCGCGATACCGACGTCTTCATCCCGCTGCCGATGCGCGCCAAGAAGGCGCGTGCCGCGGGCGCCGACATCTTCATCTCGATCCACGCCGACGCGGCGGAAAACCGCAGTGCCTCGGGCTCGTCCGTGTTCGTGCTCTCGACCAAGGGCGCATCGTCGCAGCGTGCGCGCTGGCTGGCGGACAAGGAAAACGCGGCCGACCTGGTGGGCGGCGTGCGCCTGCAGCAGACCGAGAACACCTTGGCCAACGTCCTGCTCGACCTGGCCCAGAGCGGCCACATGAAGGCATCCGAAGATGCCGCCGGGCACGTGCTCAGTGGGCTCAAGGACATCGGCAACAACCACAAGCCGGAGCTGGAGCGGGCGAACTTCGCCGTGCTCCGCACCTCCGACATGCCGGCGATGCTGGTCGAGACCGCCTTCATTTCCAATCCGGATGAAGAGCGTCGCCTCAACGATCCGTCGTACCAGCGCAAGCTGGCCGGTGCGGTGCTGGAGGGGGTCGATACCTTCTTCACCCGCCAGCCGCCGCCGGGCACGCTGTACGCGGCGCGCGCGCAGGCAGAAATGGAAGCCGCAGCCGGCACCGTGGCCGGCGGCAGCCGCTGAAGCTCGGCTATCATTTGCGTCGACTTGATTCGAAGACGGCGCCGCGCGGCGCCGAATGCCGTGCCCTTGATCGCCCCCTCGCCTGATTCCCTCGTCCCTGCACTGCGGCGGTCGCCATGACCATCCGCCAGTTGCCGGAAATCCTGATCAACCAGATCGCCGCGGGCGAGGTCGTCGAACGGCCGGCTTCCGTGGTCAAGGAACTGGTGGAGAACGCGATCGATGCGGGCGCGCAGCGCGTTGACATCGAACTGGAGGAAGGCGGCGTCCGGCTGATCCGGATCCGCGATGACGGCGGCGGCATCGCCCCGGACGAACTGCCGCTGGCGGTGTCGCGACACGCCACAAGCAAGATCGCCTCGCTCGATGACCTGGAAGCCGTGGCCACGCTGGGGTTCCGCGGCGAAGCGCTGCCGTCGATCGCCTCGGTGAGCCGCTTCACCCTCGTCTCGCGCCGTGCCGACGCCGAACACGGCTCGGCCTTGCAGGTGGACGGTGGCCGCGTGGGCGAGGTGCAGCCGCGCGCGCACGCGCCGGGCACCACGGTCGAAGTGCGCGAGTTGTTCTACAACGTGCCGGCGCGGCGCAAGTTCCTGCGCGCCGAGCGCACCGAGTTGGGCCATATCGAGGAATGGTTGCGTTCGCTGGCCCTGGCGCGGCCGGATATCGAATTGCGCGTATCGCACAACGGCAAGCCTTCGCGCCGTTATCGACCGGGTGACCTGTACTCGGATGCGCGCCTGGGCGAAACGCTGGGCGAGGACTTCGCCCGCCAATCGCTGCGCGTGGACCACAGCGGCGCCGGGCTGCGCCTGCATGGCTGGATTTCGCAGCCGCATTACTCGCGCGCCAGCGCTGACCAGCAGTACCTGTACGTCAACGGCCGCTCGGTGCGCGACCGCAGCGTCGCCCACGCGGTGAAGCTGGCCTATGGCGATGTGCTCTACCACGGCCGGCAGCCCGCCTACGTGCTGTTCCTAGAGCTGGACCCGACGCGCGTGGACGTCAACGTGCATCCGGCCAAGCATGAAGTGCGCTTCCGCGATGCGCGGCTGATCCACGATTTCGTTTATCGCACCCTGCAAGGCGCCCTGGCGCAGACCCGGGCGGGGGCGGAAGTGACCCAGCCGGCGACGATGTCCACGCTCGCGCCGGGCGGCACGCCCCCGGCGGCCATGACGGCGTCTGCAGCAGGCGAGGGCGGCGCTTACGACTGGCGTCCGGCGCAATCGCCCTTGGGGCTGCGCGTGGACGAGGCGGCGAACGCCTATGCCGCGCTGTACGGTGCCGGCGGCGGGGCCAGTGTCTCGGCCCCGATGATGCCGATGGCTGCGCAGACCGGCCTGCCGTCGACCTCGAACGACGCCGGCGTACCGCCGCTGGGCTACGCGGTGGCGCAGCTGCACGGCATCTACATCCTGGCGGAGAACGCCGAAGGCCTGATTGTCGTCGACATGCACGCCGCGCATGAGCGCATCGGCTACGAGCGCCTGAAGAATGCGCACGATGGCATTGGCCTGCACGCACAACCGCTGCTGGTGCCGATCACGCTGATGGTGGGCGAGCGCGAAGCCGATGTGGCCGAACGCGAAGCCGACACGCTTGCGGCACTGGGTTTTGAAGTGACGCGTGCAGGCTTGCAGTCGCTGCACGTGCGCAGCATTCCGGCCTTGCTGGCCCAGGCCGAGCCTGAAGGCCTGCTGCGCGATGTACTCTCGGACTTGCGTGAGCACGGGCAGACCCGGCGCGTGGCCAGTGCCCGCGACGAACTGCTCTCGACCATGGCCTGCCATGGCGCCGTGCGCGCGAACCGGCGCCTGACCGTGCCGGAGATGAACGCCTTGCTGCGTGACATGGAAGCCACCGAGCGTTCGGGGCAATGCAACCACGGGCGCCCGACCTGGGCGCGGTTCTCGCTGGCTGAAATCGATCGTTGGTTCTTACGGGGGCGTTGATGCGTTTTGCAAACAGGGGGAAGTGGGCGGGTCTGTTGTTGCTGGTGGGGCTGGCCGGTTGTGGTGGCGAGCCCGCGGCGACGGCGAACGCGTCGAAGTCGATTGCGGCCGATCCGCAGTTCCTGGCCGACAACCAGGTCTGGCGCGATGAACGGCTGGCCGAACTGAGCAAGCCGGATGGCTGGACCACGCTGGTCGGACTGCATTGGCTGGAATTGAAGGCGCACTACATCGGCAGCGGCAGCACGAGCGGCATTCGCCTGGCGATGGGCCCGGAAAAAATGGGCATGGTCCAGGTGGTGGGCGACCAGGTCTGGTTCGTGCCGGAAAAGGGCGTGGCGCTGACCGTCGATGGCCAGCCGCTGAGCGGCAAGACGCGGTTCTTCACCGATCGCGACGAGACACCGACAGTGATCGGCTTCGACGACGGCAAGGGCCTGATGACGCTGATCCAGCGCGGCGACCGTCGCGCGCTGCGGGTGCGCCATGCCGATGCCCCGACGCACACCGGTTTCCGTGGCGTGACGTACTGGCCGGCCGATCCGTCCTGGCGCATCCAGGCGCGCTTCGTGCCGCATGACGTTGGCAAGACCTTGCCGATCGTCGACATCACCGGCCTGACCACGGACCAGCCCAACGCCGGCGCGATCGAGTTCGAGCGTGACGGCAAGACCTACCGGCTCGAAGCGATCGGCGAACCGGGCCGTGACCTGTTCGTGGTGTTCGCCGACCGCACCAGCGGACGCGGCAGCTATGCCGCGGGCCGGTTCCTGGATGTCGGCGCGCCCGACGCCCAGGGCCACGTGGTGCTGGACTTCAATCGCGCGTACAACCCGCCTTGCGTCTTCACGCCGTACGCCACCTGCCCGCTGCCGCCGCCGGAAAACCGGTTGGACCTGCTGGTGGAATCTGGCGAAAAGAACTACCACCGACCAGGTTGATCGATGAGCCGTCGTCTGCTGCGAGGATTGGGCGCGCTCCTGCTGGCATCGCTGCTGGCAGGTGCCGCGTTCGCGTTGCCGGCCACATCCGGCGCCGGCGTGGTGGCGGCGACAACGCCGTCTGCGGCAAAGGCCCCGCCGGTGCCACTGCTGTGGAAAGTCAGCGGGCGCGACGGCGCCACGTTGTACCTGCTGGGTTCCTTCCATCTGCTGCATCCCGACGACTACCCCGTGGCGCCGGAAGTGGACGCGGCATTCGCGCGCGCCTCGCGGGTGGTGTTCGAATTGCCGGCCGAACAAGTGCAATCGCCGGCGCTGGGGGAACAAATGCTGCAGGCGGCGACGCGCACCGATGGCAGCACCTTGCGCGATGACCTCTCGGCCGAACAGTGGGCTGCGTTGCAGGCCTACGCGACCAGGCAAGGCCTGCCGTTGGCGGCGCTTTCCGGCTACAAGCCGTGGTTCGTCGGCTTGACGGTGAGCCTGACGGAGATGTCGCGGCAGGGATTGGATCCGTCGCTGGGCCTGGACCAGCACTTCATGCGCGCGGCGCAGGCGGCGGGCAAGCCGACCAGTGGATTGGAGACGGCAAGCGAACAGATTGCCTTGCTCGACGGGATGACGCTGCAGGAGCAGCAGCAGATGCTGGCCGAGGCGCTGGACGATGCGCGCGATGGCAATCGCCAGAGCAGCGAGCTCCACGCGGCATGGCGTAGTGGCGACGCAAGGCGGATGTGGTCGGAGATGGCGCTGGAGATGCGGCGGGATTATCCGGCGCTGTACAAGAACATCAATGTGGCGCGCAACGATCGTTGGGTGCCGAAGCTGGTGCAATTCCTTCAGCCGGGGCAGGGCACCACGCTGGTGGTGGTGGGCACGCTGCACCTGCTTGGCGAGGATGGGGTGGTCGAGAAGCTTCGCGCGAAGGGTTACGTGGTTGAGCGCGTATGCGAGGCATGTCGGAAGGTTGACTGACCCCCGCGGCTGTCGCCGCGCCCCCCTTGGCACAAGGGGGGCTGTTTCTCCATTTGGATTTTTGCAGCGCTGCTGGTCTGCACTGCGCGGTAGCTTCTGTCGGCTTACGGTGCGGGCCCCGACCCCTCGGGGGCAGGCGTTTCGGTTCCGGCGTACGTCCCTGTACTCAGTCACCGACCGTGGGCCATCCATGGCCCACTAACGCCTGCCCCCGAGGGGTC
>Ga0160473_100109_pt1 | contig 84023 bp, 83 predicted proteins | sample HID1975I_E11MG_FD_108217 | JGI IMG/M metagenome (GOLD analysis project Ga0160473, IMG submission 108217) | Enriched soil microbial communities from UW Madison campus, WI, USA - HID1975I_E11 MG | ecosystem: Environmental > Terrestrial > Soil > Unclassified | place: USA: Madison, Wisconsin...
ATCGCACCTTTGTCCATGCCGGTCTCGCCGAGGATGCTCGGGTTGACGAACAGGATGTAGGCCATGGCCAGGAAGGTGGTGACGCCCGCAAGAATCTCGGTGCGCACATTGGTGTTGTGTGCTTTTAGTTGAAACAGCCTTTCCAGCATGCCCGCTCCCCAAGGCGCCCCCGGCGCCGTGATTTGTATCGACCCCATCAGCAAAGCACAGACCGTACCGGTTGCCGTGGTTTTATCTGGGGCGGAAAAAAGCCGCGCATCATACCAGCATGCATGGCGGGGGCCTATGGCCATTGGGGAATGGGTTTTCCCCAGTGATCAGCCGCTGTGCAACCGATCGCGTTTGGCCAACGTTGGGAACAGTTTTATCCACACCCCGGTCACCACCAGCGTGCCCACGCCACCGAGCACCACCGCCGGCACTGTGCCAAACCAGTGCGCCGTGACCCCCGATTCGAACTCGCCGAGCTGGTTCGAGGCACCGATGAACAAGCCGTTGACGGCGCTCACCCGCCCGCGCATTTCATCTGGCGTCTCCAGCTGAACGAACGAACTGCGAATGACCATGCTGATCATGTCCGCTGCACCCAATACCACCAGCACCGCCAGCGAGAACCAGAACGACGTCGACAGGCCAAACGCGATGGTCGCCACGCCAAATACGCCCACCGCTGTGAACATGGTGCGCCCGACCTTGCGCTCGAACGGGAAGCGCGCCAGCCACAGCGACATCAGCAACGCGCCCACCGCCGGTGCCGAGCGCAGCAGGCCCAGGCCCCAGGGGCCGGTGAGCAGGATGTCCTTGGCGAACACCGGCAACAGCGCGGTCGCGCCGCCCAGCAGCACGGCGAACAGGTCGAGCGAAATGGCCCCGAGAATGTCTGGCCGGCTGCGGATAAAGCGAATACCGGCCAATAGCGACTCCAGGCTGGCACGGCCGCGTTGGGCCACTTGCTGGCGCGCGTCCAGGCTCAAGGTCAGCACGCAAGCGATGGCGTACAGCCCTACGGTCGGCCCATACACCCAGATGCTGCCAAAGGCATACAGCAAGCCGCCCACCGCCGGGGCGACGATGGTGGCGGCCTGGGTCGCCGAGGCCGAGGCTGCCACTGCCCGGGGGAACAACCCCGGCGGCACGACGTTGGGCAGCAGGGCCTGGGTCGCCGGCATTTCGAACGAACGTGTCGCGCCCAGCAGGAAGGCCAGGGCGAAAATCAGCTCGCGGCTGACGTTGTCGGTGGCGCTGCCCACCGCCAGCGCCAGGGCAATCAACCCCTGCAGGCTCTGGCACAGGGCGGCGACCTTGCGCCGGTCATAGCGGTCGGCAACATGCCCGGTGTGCAGCATGAACAGCACGCGCGGGGCAAATTCGACCAGGCCGACCAGGCCCAGGTCGAGCACATTGCCGGTGAGCTGGTAGAGGTGCCAACCGATGGCCACGGTAAGCATCTGGAAGCCGCTGGCGGTAAACACACGGGCCAGCCAGAAGGCGATGAAGGGGCGATGATGACGCAACAACTGCGGTGCGGAATCGGACATCGGAAACCTGTGGCCTCGGCGCAGTAGAGGGGGCGGCAGATTATCATCTGTTTGTAACAAGCAGTTACTGTTTGCCGTAATCGGCACTTTTTCACGGTTTATGAAAGTGGGTGGGGCAACGGGTCACGCGGCAATCAACCACACGGCCCGCCTGGCCATTCAGGACTATGCTTCCAGTCAGTCGTTGACCTGGATCAATCGTTGCAAATGCAACGATCAGCCGACGATGTGGCCTTTGGGCCGGAATCCCTGCGATTGCACAGAACAATTCCAACTCGCCGCACTCGATACCGTGGGGGCAGTAGGCGCCAGGGCCACGAGCCCAAACGCCGGATTATCTGAAGAGGAAGCACTATGTTCGGTTTAGAGGCCCTAGATCTCGCCCGAATCCAGTTTGCATTTACCGTGTCCTTTCACATCTTGTTCCCGGCCATCACCATTGGCTTGGCGAGCTATCTGGCGGTCCTCGAAGGCCTTTGGCTGCGGACCCACAACCAGGTCTACCGTGACCTCTACCACTTCTGGTCGAAGATCTTCGCCGTCAACTTCGGCATGGGCGTGGTCTCTGGCCTGGTAATGGCCTATCAGTTCGGCACCAACTGGAGCCGCTTCTCCGATTTCGCCGGCGCCGTCACTGGCCCCTTGCTCACCTATGAGGTGCTGACGGCGTTCTTCCTCGAGGCAGGCTTCCTGGGCGTCATGCTGTTTGGCTGGAACCGTGTCGGCCGCGGCCTGCACTTCTTCGCCACAGTCATGGTGGCGCTCGGCACGCTGGTTTCGACCTTCTGGATCCTGGCCTCCAACAGCTGGATGCAGACCCCGCAAGGCCACGAGATCATCGATGGCCGCGTGGTGCCGGTGGACTGGCTGGCGGTGATCTTCAACCCCTCGTTCCCCTACCGGCTGATGCACATGGCCACGGCCGCGTTCGTTGCCACAGCCTTCTTCGTCGGCGCCTCGGCGGCCTGGCACTTGCTGCGCGGGCGTGACAACCCGGCCGTGCGCAAGATGCTGTCTATGGCCATGTGGATGGCGCTGATCGTTGCGCCGATCCAAGCGGTGATCGGTGACTTCCACGGGCTCAACACGCTCAAGCACCAGCCGGTGAAAATCGCCGCCATCGAGGGCCATTGGGAGAACGTGCCGGGCGAGCCGACCCCGTTGATCCTGTTCGGCATCCCTGACATGAAAGCCGAGACCACGCGCTTCAAGGTCGAGATCCCAGCCCTCGGCAGCCTGATCCTGACCCACAGCCTGGACAAGCAAGTGCCCGCGATGAAGGAATTCCCGGCAGCGGACCGGCCCAACTCGACCATCGTGTTCTGGTCGTTCCGGGTCATGGTCGGGCTTGGCTTCCTGATGATCTTCGTGGGCCTGTGGAGCCTGTGGCTGCGCAAGCGCGGCACGCTATACAGCTCCCGGCCGTTCCTGTACCTGACCCTGTGGATGGGGCCTTCCGGCCTGATCGCCATCCTGGCCGGCTGGTTCACTACCGAAATCGGCCGCCAGCCGTGGGTGGTGTATGGCCTGATGCGCACCTCCGAAGGGGTCTCCAACCACAGTTACGTTCAGCTCGGCTTTACCTTGGTGGCGTTCGTGGTGGTGTACTTCGCCCTGTTCGGCACCGGCCTCGGTTACATGATGCGCCTGGTGCGCAAAGGGCCGAAGACGGGCGAGGGGGATGAACCCAACCCAGGTGGCCCAGGCCAGAAACGCACGCCGGCGCGGCCGCTGTCCGCCGCCGATGATGGCCATGAGGCCAACACCGTCAGCCTGAGCAAGGGGAACTGAGCCATGGGTATCGACCTTCCGCTGATCTGGGCCGTGATCATCATCTTCGGCGTCATGATGTACGTTGTGATGGATGGTTTCGACCTGGGCATCGGCATGCTCTTCCCCTTCGTCAAGGGCGAGCGTGACCGTGATGTGATGATGAACACCGTCGCCCCCGTGTGGGACGGCAACGAGACCTGGCTGGTGCTGGGCGGCGCCGGGCTGTTCGGGGCTTTCCCGATGGCCTATTCGGTGGTACTCGAAGCCTTGTACCTGCCGCTGATCCTCATGCTGATTGGCCTGATCTTCCGCGGCGTGGCCTTCGAGTTCCGTTTCAAGGCCAAGGATGACAAGCGGCACATCTGGGACAAGGCGTTCATTTGGGGTTCGTTGATCGCGACCTTCTTCCAGGGCGTTGCGCTGGGCGCGTTCATCGAGGGCTTCAAGGTGGTTGACCGCCACTATGCCGGTGGCACCCTCGACTGGCTGACCCCGTTCAGCGTGTTCAGCGGGTTGGGCCTGATCGTCGCCTACACCCTGCTGGGCTGCACCTGGCTGATCATGAAGACCGAAGGGCCGCTGCAATTGCAGATGCATGACCTGGCCAAGCCGCTAGCGCTGGTGCTGCTGGTGGTGATCGGTATCGTCAGCCTGTGGACGCCGATCGCCTACCCGCAAATCGCCGACCGCTGGTTCAGCATGCCTAACCTGATCTGGTTCATGCCGGTGCCTATCCTGGTGCTGGTGACCTTCTACGGGTTGCTCAAGGCGGTCGCGCGCAATGCCAACTACACGCCGTTCCTGCTGACCCTGGTGCTGATCTTCCTTGGCTACAGCGGCCTGGGCATCAGTGTGTGGCCGAACATCATCCCGCCGTCGATCTCGATCTGGGATGCCGCGGCGCCGCCGCAGAGCCAAGGGTTCATGCTGGTGGGTACGTTGTTCATCCTGCCGTTCATCCTGGGGTACACCTTCTGGAGCTACTACGTGTTCCGCGGCAAGGTGACCCATGAAGACGGCTATCACTAGGAGGCGCGCATGATGACCGGCAAGCATGGCTTGGAAGAGAAGAAGCCACTGTGGCAGCGCCTGGGTTGGCTGGTGCTGATCTGGGCAATGAGTGTGGCGGCCCTGGGTGTGGCGGCCTATGTGATGCGCCTGTTCATGGGCGCAGCTGGCCTCACCACCCATTGATCAAAAGGGTTTAGCCCTTCTTTGTAGGAGCAGCCTTGTGCTGCGAAGAGGCCAGTGGCAGCACGTAGATTTTCGTTGCTGTCACCGGCCTCTTCGCAGCACAAGGCTGCTCCTACCTGGGTTGCGCAGGCCTGGATTTAGGCAGTCGCAGCGTGTTACTTACGGGCCTTAAGGATCACGAACTTCGGCGTCGCGGCCACTTGTTCAACCCCGCGGAACAGCCGCGCCAGCTTGCTGTGGTAACCCAGGTGGCGGTTACCGACGATGTACAGCGCCCCCCCCACCACCAATGCCTCGCGGGCCTGCTGGAACATGCGCCAGGCCAGGAAGTCACCGACCACTTGCTGCTGGTGGAACGGCGGGTTGCACAGCACCACGTCCAGCGATTGTTTTTCCACCCCGGCCAAGCCATCGGCCGCCAGCATCACTGCCGGGCGCTCGCCCAGCGCTGCCTGCCAGTTTTCGCGGGCCGATTGCACCGCCATGTACGACTCGTCGACCAGCGTGTAATGGGCCTCAGGGTTGTCCAGGGCGCTGGCGATCGCCAACACGCCGTTGCCACAGCCCAGGTCCGCAACACGGGCGGCGCCCAGGTTGCGCGGCAGGTGCGGGAGAAACGCACGGGTGCCGATATCCAGGCCATCGCGGCAGAACACATTGGCGTGGTTGACCAGTTCCAGCGCCGGCGATTCGAGCTGATAGCGGCTAGGGTAGGGCGAGCGAGCAGTCGGGCGCTCGGCAACGGTGGCCGTCAGCAGGCGGGCCTTTTTTTGCGCCAGCGAGGCCTGTACCGGGCCGATGTACTTCTCCATCAGGTCACCCGCCGCGCGTGGCAGGTGCTTGATCATCGCCCCGGCGATCACCTGCGCGCCGGGCGCCAGGTGACCCTGCAGGCGGATGAGTTGCTCTTCGAGCAAGGCCAGGGTCTTGGGCACGCGCACCAGTACCCGTACGAACGGGCCCTGCCACGCCTCACTGGCGGGCACGAACGGCACGCTGTCGAACGGCTTGCCGTTGCGGGCGAGGTTTTTTTCCAGGGCCAGGTGCGCCAGGTGCGAGTCGCCGCTGCTGACCACTTTAAGCTGCCCGGCCAGGCTGGCGGCCAGGGCGCCGAAGCTGTCATTGAGCACCAGTACCCGGCAGTTCGCGTCAGGCGCCTGCTCATGCAGTTGCGCGAGCAGGTACTCGTCGGCGGCATCGAAGGCCTGCAGCGGGTCGTTGGCCTGGTCCGGCTGGCGGATCAGGTCGAGTTCGGCGTAGGGGGTGGTCAACAAGGGCATGGCGTCTGGCTCGGGTACGAATCTGCCCGTTGCGGATCGCCACGGGCTTTGCCGCGCAATTCTACAGGGCTTTGCCGATGGTCGCAGAAATGGCTGTCAGATCCACCCACGCAGGGCGGCAATGGCGATGGCGCCGGCCTTGTTGGCGGCGTTGGTCTTGGTGATCACGCTGCGGATGTGGAAGTTTACCGTGCTTTGCGACAGCGACAGGATGCAGGCGACGTCGGCGGCAGTCTTGCCGGCGGCTGACCATTTCAGCACTTCCAGTTCCCGCTCGCTCATTTTCGGCTGGGGTGGGCAGAGGGCGTTCAGGTGGTGCTCGCACAGCACGGCGTGCAGGGTGTGGCACAGCCACTGCACGTTGCCGCCTTTTTCGTACAGTTCGTTGATCGTTATTTTTTCTGCGGGCCTGGCGACGCTGACCTGGCTCTCGTTGTGTTGCAAGTCATGCAGCGATTGTGTCCAGCCATGACGCAAGCCGTGCTCACAGGCCGCCTGGCGAAAATGCGGGGCTTCACGGTACAGCTCGTCGCTCCAGAGCACGGGGGTGGTCTGGCAATGGCTTACGCGTGCGGCAGGGTCCTGCTTGTAGAACTCATCGCGCTGATAGCACTCGATCCACTCGGCGGGGTAGTTGCTATAGAGGTACACCCGGGGCGTCTGGGTGGCGATTTGGATGCGGATGTTCAGCCCGAGGTGTTGCATGCCCAGGTCCTGCACCAGGTGCACAGCGATGTCGAACAGCTTCCGTGGGGATCGCTCGCTGACAAAATGATGAAGATGCTCAGGCTTCCAGTGATGCATCCGTAACACTCCGAAGGGGCAACAGGATCCAATCCGTTTGCATACCCGCATCATTGTAGGAAAAGACCTAGTGTGGCGTTGGGATTTTTTGTTATAGCGATCAGGCTTATCTGCGTCATCGGCAGCATCGGCGTGGTGAGGCCTTACAAACCGGTGGTTTTTATCCAGGCCGCTTTGCGCGACACTGTGCGCACGTCAACCTTGGAGCCCGATATGACCGCCAGCGCCGAAAAGTTCACCCGCCAGACACTGCTCGATGTTCAGCCATTGACGCCGAACCTCTTCAGCCTGCGGGTCACGCGCGATTCGGGTTTTCGCTTCCGTGCGGGCCAGTTCGCTCGCCTTGGCGTGACCAAGGCCGATGGCAGTGTAGTCTGGCGCGCCTACTCCATGGTCAGCGCGCCCCATGACGAGTTCCTCGACTTCTTCTCGATCGTGGTGCCTGGCGGGGAGTTCACCAGCGAACTGAGCCGGTTGGGCGCAGGTGACAGCTTACTGATCGACCGGCAGGCCTTTGGTTTCCTGACCCTCGATCGCTTTATCGGCGGCCGCGACCTGTGGCTGCTGGCCACCGGCACCGGCATCGCACCGTTCATGTCCATCCTGCAGGACTTCGAGGCCTGGGAGCGGTTTGACAGCATCAAGCTGGTGTATTCGGTACGCGAGGCGAAGGAGCTGGCCTACGTGGACGACATCGCCGGGTTGGAGCAACGTGATTACCTGGCCGAGTTTGCCGGCAAGTTGCAGTTCATTCCGGTGGTCACGCGCGAGCAGCACCCAGGTGCGTTGAATGCGCGTATTACCACGCTGATCGAGAATGGCGAGCTGGAGAAGGCGGCGGGGCTGGAACTGTCGCCCGAGCATTCGCGCATTATGCTCTGCGGTAACCCGGAGATGATCGATGAAACCCGAAAGGTGCTCAAGGCGCGTGACCTGCAGTTGAGCTTGAGCAAGCGGCCGGGGCAGGTGGCGGTGGAAAACTACTGGTAACGCACGGGGCCGCAATGCGGCCCCAGTACGTTTCAGGGCAAGCGATTCTGGTTCTGCGTCTTGAGCAGGTCACGAATCTCGGTCAGCAGCGTTTCTTCAGCGCTTGGCACGGGCGGCGCGCTCGGTGCCACGGCTTCTTCACGCTTCAGGCGGTTGATCGCCTTCACACCCATGAAGATGGCAAACGCAACGATCACGAAGTCGATCACGGTCTGGATGAACTTGCCGTAGGCCAGCACCACCGCTGGAATGTCACCTTCTGCAGCCTTCAAGGTAATCGCCAGGTCACTGAAGTCCACGCCACCGATCAACAACCCCAGTGGCGGCATGACCACGTCACCCACGAAGGACGAGACGATCTTGCCGAAGGCCGCGCCGATGATGATACCGACCGCCATGTCGACGACATTGCCTTTGACCGCGAAGGCCTTGAACTCACTGATCATGCCCATGTTCGATTCCTTTGTAACAAATGGTGATGTAAACGCAGTGTAAGCCACTTAAACGCTTCATGCGTTAGGTACAGCCCTAATGACTGTGGTTAGAACGAATAGTTTTGTCGCATCTCGAAGCGTTCGAGACACGTCTCGCTCGGCTATCATGGCGGTTTTTCCAGGAGAATCCGCCCATGGCCAAGGCCAAGCGCTTGTACGGCTGCACCGAGTGCGGCGCGACCTTTCCCAAATGGGCCGGCCAGTGCGGTGAATGCGGGGCCTGGAACACCCTGGTCGAAACCATGATCGAAAGCGGCGGCGCGGCCGCGCCCAGCAGCGGCCGCGCCGGCTGGACCGGGCAGCAGGCGCAGATCAAGACACTGGCCGAAGTCAGTGTGGAAGAAATCCCGCGTTTTACCACCAGCAGCACCGAACTGGACCGCGTACTGGGCGGCGGCTTGGTCGACGGTTCGGTGGTGCTGATCGGGGGGGACCCAGGCATCGGCAAGTCGACCATCCTGCTGCAGACGTTGTGCAACATCGCGGTGCAGATGCCCGCGCTGTATGTCACCGGCGAAGAGTCGCAACAGCAGGTGGCCATGCGCTCGCGCCGGCTGGGCTTGCCCCAGGACCAGCTCAAGGTGATGACCGAAACCTGCATCGAGACCATTATCGCCACGGCCCGTGTGGAAAAACCCCGGGTCATGGTCATCGACTCGATCCAGACCATTTTCACCGAACAACTGCAATCGGCGCCCGGCGGCGTGGCCCAGGTGCGCGAGAGCACGGCGTTGCTGGTGCGCTACGCCAAGCAGAGCGGCACGGCGATTTTCCTGGTCGGCCACGTCACCAAGGAAGGCTCGCTGGCCGGGCCGCGCGTGCTCGAGCACATGGTCGATACGGTGCTGTATTTCGAAGGTGAGTCCGATGGCCGCCTGCGGCTACTGCGGGCGGTGAAGAACCGTTTTGGCGCGGTCAACGAACTGGGCGTGTTCGGCATGACCGACCGCGGCCTCAAGGAGGTCTCGAACCCGTCGGCGATCTTCCTCAACCGCACCCAGGAAGAAGTGCCGGGCAGTGTGGTGATGGCCACCTGGGAGGGCACGCGGCCGATGCTGGTCGAGGTACAGGCGCTGGTCGATGACAGCCACCTGGCCAACCCGCGCCGGGTGACCCTGGGCCTGGATCAGAACCGGTTGGCCATGTTGCTGGCGGTGCTGCACCGCCACGGCGGCATTCCCACCCACGACCAGGACGTGTTCCTTAACGTGGTGGGCGGGGTGAAGGTACTCGAAACCGCGTCTGACCTGGCGTTGCTGGCTGCGGTGATGTCCAGCTTGCGTAACCGGCCGTTGGCCCATGGGCTGCTGGTGTTTGGCGAAATTGGCCTGTCGGGTGAGGTGCGGCCGGTGCCCAGCGGCCAGGAGCGGTTGAAAGAGGCGGCCAAGCACGGCTTCAAGCGGGCCATCGTGCCCAAGGGCAATGCGCCGAAGGAGCCGCCTGCGGGGTTGCAGGTGATTGCCGTGACCCGGCTGGAGCAGGCTTTGGACGCCCTGTTCGAGTAATCCTGCACCGGCCTCTTCGCGGGGCAAGCCCGCTCCCACAAGGTGGACTGCAAACCTGTAATTCCCTGGACTGCCCCCAAGAAGTTGGACACCAATACAACCCTTGGGGGATCTATGGGCAAGTACACCCTGTGGGAGCGGGCTTGCCCCGCGAAGAGGCCGGTGCAGGTAAACAAAAAGGGGAGCCGACGATGCGCATCGGCTCCCCCCGCGTAACCGCTCAATCAGCGGTCAATGCTCGGCAACCGCACTGCGCCTGGGCGCCTCGTTGCCATGCTCGTCCAGTTCCATCATCGGCACTTCATTACCCTCGGCATCGAACAGCTTGCCCTCCTTGAAGTAGTCGCCATCGCGCAGTGCGGAGATGTCCGAATACTGGATGGTGCGCTCGTAGGCCGCGGCGAACACCGACTGCTGGTCCGAATTACCGGCTGTGAAGTGGTTGAAGATCAGGTTCAGCAGGATGGCCATGATCGCCGCCGAGCTGATGCCGGAGTGGAAGATGGTCTCGAACCAGTTCGGGAAGTGGTGGTAGAAGGTCGGTGCGGCAATCGGGATCATGCCGAAGCCCAGCGAAGCGGCGACGATGATCAGGTTGACGTTGTTCTTGTAGCTGACCTTGGACAGGGTCCGGATGCCGCTGGCAGCCACGGTGCCGAACAGCACGATGCCCGCGCCACCCAGCACCGGGGTGGGTACCGCGGCAATCACCCGGCCCATGATCGGCAGCAGGCCGAGCACCACCAGAATCACGCCACCAGTGGCCACCACATATCGGCTCTTGACCCCGGTCACGGCCACCAGGCCGACGTTCTGGGCGAAGGCACTTTGGGTGAACGAGCCGAAGATCGGCGCCAGGATGCTCGACGCCATGTCGGCACGCAGGCCATTGCCCAGGCGCTTGGAGTCGACCTTGGTTTCAATGATGTCGCCCACCGCAAGGATATCGGCCGAGGTTTCCACCAGGGTCACCATGATCACGATGCACATCGACAGGATCGCGGCGATGTGGAATTCCGGCATGCCGAAGTGGAATGGCGTGGGGAACGCGAACATCGGGCCTTGGGTAACCTTGCTGAAGTCGGTCATGCCCAGCGCCCAGGCAATCAGGGTGCCCACGACCATGGCCAGCAGAATCGAAAGACGAGAGATGGTCGCGCTGCCCAGCTTGCTCAGCAGCAGGACGATGGCGAAGGTCAGCGCCGCGAGGCCGATGTTGGCCATGCTGCCGAACTCCGGCGAGGCGCTGTTGCCGCCCATCACCCAGCGTGCGGCCACTGGCATCAGGGTCAGGCCGATGGTGGTGATGACGATGCCGGTCACCAGCGGCGGGAAGAACTTGGTAATGCGCGAAAACACGGGGGTAATCAGGAAGCCGATGAACGAGGCCGCCATGACCGCGCCCAGCACACCTGGCAGGCCACCGCCGCCCTCGCTGCTGAGGATCGCGCCCATGGTTGCCACGCCAGCGAACGACACGCCCTGCACCAGCGGCAGCTGACAGCCGAAGAACGGCAGGCCCAGCGTCTGCAGCAAGGTGGCCAGGCCACCGGCAAACAACGAGGCGGCGATCAGCATGCCGATCTCGGCACCGTTCAGGCCTGCGGCCTGCCCCAGAATAAGGGGTACCGCGACAATCCCTCCATACATGGTCAACACATGCTGCAGACCATAGGCCAAGTTGGCCCCAAGGCCGAGGTTTTCATCCTCGGGGCGCTTGGCGGGAGACGTGCTAGGGGACGTAGTCATGGAGCAGGCTCTCTGCGTTTATTGTTGTGCCGCTACTGTAGACACTTCCTACAAATGATTGCCACAACAATTGTATACAATATTTTGATTGGAGCGCGAACAAGCAGGCTTGCAAGGTGTGCTAAAGCCCAATGCAGAACGCGTACCAAGTCGACAGAGGCTGTACTAGAGGGGTGTGTACAAAGCACTGCTACCCAGGCTTAAAGCTGTCTGGGTAGACAGGAAACACGGGGTGGGGAGGATGTTAGCTAGCTAAAAGATCCCATTATTCGATGAGTTCACGCAGCTCACGCATCATTTCGGTGCTGTCGGCCACGTTCAATTCCACAAGACGGTGCAAATGGGTCATCGAATCGATGTCGATGTAGAGGCAAACAAAGCCCAGGCGGTCCGGTTCTTCGTGGCGCAGTTCGACCTGCATCTGCACCTCGGTCACTTCATCGTTGAGCACGATGTAGGCTTCGAAATCCTGGCTCAGGTCGGGATCCCAGGTTTGCGGGCTTTCGACCAGCAGGCCTTTGAGGGACAGGTCGATCAGTTTCACCTCCCAGCAACGTTCGCCCTGGCACAGCCTGGTCGGGGCGTCGAACTGGAAACGTTGAAAACGGCGGCGTTCGTCGTGATCGCTCATGGGGGACTCTCCGGGTGACAACCTGACTATAGTGAGTATGGTAGGTACATCAGGTACCGCAATCTGGCCGCAGAGGCTCTAGACCAAAGCAAGTGTGGCAATGCGCGATGACTCGCCCTAGACTCGATAGGCGGTCTTTCCAATCCACTAGCTGGAAGCAAACCATGAACAACAATAATAGCCTGCTACGCCATATTCCGTGGCTGGCGCTGGCAGTCACAGGGGCCTGCGCGCTGGGTGTGGTTGCCCTGCGTCGCGGTGAGGCGATCAACGCCTTGTGGATCGTGGTCGCGGCAGTGGCCCTCTACTTGGTCGCCTATCGCTACTACAGCCTGTTCATCGCCACCAAGGTGATGCAACTCGACCCTCGCCGCGCCACGCCGGCGGTGCTCAACAACGATGGCCTGGACTACGTCCCGACCAACAAACACATCCTGTTCGGCCACCACTTCGCCGCCATCGCTGGCGCCGGCCCGCTGGTCGGCCCGGTACTCGCCGCGCAGATGGGCTACCTGCCCGGCACACTCTGGCTGATCGCCGGTGTGGTGCTGGCCGGTGCGGTGCAGGACTTCATGGTCCTGTTCATGTCCACCCGCCGCAATGGCCGCTCGCTGGGCGACATGGTGCGCGAGGAAATGGGCCGCATCCCGGGCACCATTGCCTTGTTCGGCTGTTTCCTGATCATGATCATCATCCTCGCGGTGCTGGCGCTGATCGTGGTCAAGGCCCTGGCCGAGAGCCCATGGGGCATGTTCACGGTGATGGCGACCATCCCGATCGCGATGTTCATGGGCATCTACATGCGCTATATCCGGCCGGGCCGCATTGGCGAGATCTCGGTGGTTGGCGTAGTGCTGCTGCTGGCGTCGATCTGGCTCGGCGGCGTGATCGCTGCAGACCCGGTCTGGGGCCCGGCGTTCACCTTCACCGGCGTGCAGATCACCTGGATGCTGGTGGGTTATGGCTTCGTCGCTGCCGTACTGCCGGTTTGGCTGGTACTGGCACCGCGTGACTACCTGTCGACCTTCCTCAAGATCGGCACCATCGTGGGCCTGGCCATCGGTATCCTGATCATCGCGCCTGAGCTGAAAATGCCGGCCCTGACCCAGTTCACCGACGGTACCGGCCCGGTCTGGAAGGGCACCCTGTTCCCGTTCCTGTTCATCACCATTGCGTGTGGTGCGGTATCGGGCTTCCATGCGCTGATCTCTTCGGGCACCACGCCCAAGTTGCTGGACAACGAAACCAACGCCCGTTACATCGGCTACGGCGGCATGCTGATGGAGTCGTTCGTCGCCATCATGGCCATGGTCGCCGCCTCGGTGATCGAGCCAGGCGTGTACTTCGCCATGAACAGCCCGGCCGCTGTGGTAGGTGCCGATGTGGCGTCGGTGGCGCAGACGGTCAGCAGTTGGGGCTTCCTGATCACCCCTGAGCAGCTCGAAGCGGTCGCCCGCGACATCGGCGAGCACACCATCCTGGCCCGTGCCGGTGGTGCGCCAACCTTGGCGGTGGGTATCGCGCAGATCCTTCACCAGGTGCTGCCGGGTGAAAACACCATGGCCTTCTGGTACCACTTCGCGATCCTGTTCGAAGCGTTGTTCATCCTGACCGCCGTGGACGCCGGTACCCGTGCCGGCCGCTTCATGCTGCAGGACCTGCTGGGCAGCTTCGTGCCAGCCCTTAAGCGCACCGAATCGTGGGGCGCCAACCTGCTCGCCACCGCCGGTTGCGTGGCTCTCTGGGGCTACTTGCTGTACCAAGGCGTGATCGACCCGCTGGGTGGCATCAACACCTTGTGGCCGCTGTTCGGCATCTCCAACCAGATGCTGGCCGGTATCGCCTTGATGCTGGGTACCGTGGTGCTGATCAAGATGAAGCGCCAGCGCTACATCTGGGTGACCCTGCTGCCGGCTGTGTGGCTGCTGATCTGCACCACCGCTGCGGGCCTGATCAAGCTGTTCGACCCGAACCCGGCCGTGGGCTTCCTGGCCCTGGCCAAGAAGTACAGCACCGCCCTGGACGCTGGCCAAGTACTGGCTCCGGCCAAGGACATCGGCCAGATGCAGCACGTGATCTTCAACGCCTACACCAACGCGGGCCTGACGATTCTGTTCCTGCTGGTGGTCTTCAGCATCCTGTTCTTCGCCATCAAGGTCGGCTACGCCGCCCTCGGCCGCAAGGAACGCACCGACAAGGAAACCCCGTTCCAGGCGCTGCCTGACGCGTAAACGAGAGGACTGCAGCTATGTTCAACGACCTGGGTCGACTGGGTAAGTACCTGGGGCAGGCAGCCCGCCTGATGGTCGGCATGCCCGACTACGACAACTATGTCGAACACATGCAGAACAAGCACCCGGACAAACCGGTGATGAGCTACGAGGCGTTCTTCCGCGAACGCCAGGAAGCGCGCTACGGTGGCAAGTCCGGGCCCAAGTGCTGTTGAGCCTGCAACACCTGTGAACCTGTGGGAGCCCGGGCAACCGGGCTCCCACAGTCATTTTCAGCTTCAGGAGTACATCGCGTGCAAACGCCTATCCCCGTCACTGTACTGACCGGCTTTCTGGGTGCCGGCAAGACCACCTTGCTCAAGCACATGCTCAAGGCCGAGCACGGCCTGAAAATCGCCGTGATCGAAAACGAGTTCAGCGAGGCCGGTATCGACAGCCAACTGCTGGGTGACGAGCCGGTGCAAGTCATGACCCTGGCCAACGGCTGCGTGTGTTGCAGCATTCATGGCGACCTGACCCGTGCCTTGTACCTGCTGCTGGAACGCCTGGACGCTGGCGAGATCGCCTTCGACCGCCTGGTGATCGAGTGCACCGGCCTTGCCGACCCGGCACCGGTGGCGCAAACCTTTTTCATCGACGAGGACCTGCGTGACCGCTACATCCTCGACGGCATCATCACCTTGGTCGATGCCGCCCATGCCGAGCTGCACCTGACCCAGGCCATCGCCCAGGCCCAGGTCGGTTTTGCCGACCGGCTGTTGCTGAGCAAGACTGACTTGGTCGAGCCTGCGGCGGTGGAGGCCCTGCGCGAGCGGCTGTCGCGCATCAACGGCCGTGCCGCTGTGCGTGTGGTCGAGCACGGGCGCATCGATTTGACCGAGCTGCTCGATGTGCGCGGTTTCAACCTCAATACCGACTTGGGCGCCAGCCTTAAACCCACCCTGCGCCCGGTGCTCAAACCGGCCACCCCGGACCGCATCTCCACCCTGGTGCTGCGCACCGACACCCCGCTGGACATCGACCGGCTCAGCGACTTCATGAACGAACTGCTGGAAACCCATGGCAAGCAGTTGCTGCGTTACAAGGGCGTGCTGAACATTGCCGGCGAAGACCGTCGCCTGGTGTTTCAGGGCGTGCTGAAACTGTACGGCTTTGACTGGGATGCCGAGTGGGCTGCAGGCGAGGCACGCGAAAGCGTGATGGTGTTCATTGCCGACGAACTGCCCGAGGCTACGATTCGGGCTGGGTTCGAGGCTTTGAGCAAGCCTTGAGCCGCTGAGGTGCCTGAGCCGCGAACCAGGCCGGCCATGAACTGCGGTGGCGGGTGTGCACCTCGATGCACGGGATCAGGCGCTCAGTCAGCACTGCAGTCTGCCGCACGGCCTTGGCGGTGCGGTATTTGACGCTGTGGATGCACTCGCGGTCGCCGAATTCGCAGCGGTTCAGCGAGGTGCCGCCGCAGGGGCCGTTGGCCAGGCCTTTGGGGCAGGTTTCCGGGCAGATGTAGAGGGTGTCTTCGAGGCGGCAGCGGCCGCAGGTGTCGCAGCCCAGCAACGGGCGTTTCACCGCACGTTCCACCCCGTGCAGCACGCGGGCGCCCGAGGCCGAGGCCCACAGCGGTTGGCGAACGGCCCAGCCGAATGCCTTGCTCAACCAGTTGTTGCGGCTGAACAGCAGGGCATGGAAGGCGTGCAGCAGGTGGTAGCGCGCTTTTTCTGTGTTCGACGCGCTGACCTTCGACTCGCCCTGGCGCCAGCTGGCTGCTGGGGGGTGGAAGACCACGGCGGGCAGGCCGTGCACCTGCCAGCTGGCAGTCCAGGCGGGCGCCCATTGCTCCAGCGAATGGAGCTGCGCTTGCCAATATTCGAGGCGTTCTTCCAGAGCCAGCAACTGCTTGAGTTCGTGAATGCCCGACAGGTGCACACCGGCGTAACCCATCAACTTCACACCGATGACCTGCAGGGCCAGGCGGTCGACGCTGCGCGCCTGTGCGTACGCCTTGGACACGGCGGCCTCGGCTTCGAGCATGTCGCGCATGGACGGGGTGACCGTCACCCCGGCCACGTGATCGAGCATGGCGGCGCGCCCGAGGGTAAGGCTCATCAGGCACGCCAGCAAAGGTTTCGGGTTGGGCTGACGGTTCATCCACGTCTGGGCTTCCTGATGCTTGCTGGCATCGAAGCCCAGTTGCAGGGTCAGAAAATCGGCCCCTGCGGCGAGTTTTTTCTCGGCTTTGAAGTACTGCGCCCCCCCTTCTTCCTCGCAGTACTTGAACGGGTTGAGCGCGGCACCCAGCAGCCAGTGCGGGCAGGCTTGGCGCGCGATCTGCAGGGCTGCCACCGATTCCAGGTAGCGCACCGGGCGCTGCCCAGGTTGATGGCCGGGCAGGCGGTCGCCGGTGAGCAACAGTAACTGGTCCAGCCCATCGGCGTCCATGCGTTGCAGTTGCGCAAGCAAGTGGTGGGGTTCGCGGTCCTTGCCCGAGAAGTGCGGCAAGGCCGGCACCGGCGAGCTGAAGCTGGCCAGGGCGTCGAGGGGCGACATGTCCAGCGGGCTGCCGACGCGATCACCGATGGCCACCGTCATCGGCCAGCCACACAGGTGCCCGCGGGCCATGATCGCTTGCATGGCGGCGAAGCGTTCCGACGACGGCTTGGGGACGAACTCCATGACGCAGACGAAGGTTTTTTCGTGCAGCGCCGTTTTCAGCAGGCTCATGGATCGGGCACCGAATTGGGGCAGGGTGGCATTGTGCGGCAAATGGCCGAGAGGGTCATGTCCGCATGCGTAGCGCGCTGCTCTGAACAAGACATCCCCGTGCTCTGCACCGGTGTTTTCGCGCGCTTCTGTGTAGGAGCAGCCTTGCGCTGCGAAGAGGCCCGTATGCCGGGTAGAGATGTATTAGCCGCAAGGGCCTCTTCGCAGCACAAGGCTGCTCCTACAGACCTCACATAAACATGAGGAAATCTTGATTTCATCTTAAATTAAATGAGTTTGTCTCAAGGCTCGGTTGCCACGAAAATTCCCGCATTCACTTTTGCGTTCAGAGGGGCAAGACATGGCACTGGCACACAACCTGGGTTTCGCGCGCATCGGCCACGATCGCGAACTGAAAAAAGCCCAGGAAGCCTTCTGCACCGGTGAGCTCGACGAAGCCGGGCTGCGCGCGGTAGGCCGTGATCTGCGTGCCACCCACTGGCAGGAACAGAAAGACGCAGGTATCGACCTGCTGCCCGTGGGCGACTTCGCCTGGTGCGACCAGGTGCTCACCCACTCGTTGACCTTCGGCGTTGTGCCCAAGCGTTTGCGCAGCCACGACGGTGCCAAGCCAACCCTGCAAACCCTGTTCGCCATGGCACGTGGCCAGGAAATGACCCAGTGGTTCGACACACACGCTCACTACCTGGCACCTGAGTTCAGCGCCGATCAGCAGTTCGCCCTGAGCTGGGAGCAGCTGTTCGAAGAGGTTGCAGAAGCCAAGGCCCTGGGCCACGCGGTCAAGCCGGTGGTGATCGGCCCACTGACCTACCTGTGGCTGGGCACCACCCAAGGCGCCGACTTCGACAAGCTGGACCTGGTGGATCGCCTGCTACCGCTGTACGACGAAATCTTCAATCGCCTGGCCGCGCAGGGCGTCGAGTGGGTGCAGATCGACGAGCCGATCCTGGTACTCGACCTGCCGCAGGACTGGAAAAACGCCTACGAGCGCGTCTACAACATCCTGCAGCGCGCACCGCTGAAGAAACTGATCACCACCTACTTCGGTGGCCTGGAAGAAAACCTCGGCCTGGCGGCCAACCTGCCAGTCGATGGCCTGCACATCGACCTGGTGCGTGCCCCAGACCAATACCCCACCATCCTCGACCGCCTGCCCGCCTACAAGGTCCTGTCGCTGGGCTTGGTCAACGGCTATGACGACACGGCCGGCGACCTGGAAAAAGCCGTTACCGTCCTGCAGCACGCCGCCGAACGCCTGGGTGACCGCCTGTGGGTCGCGCCGTCTTGCTCGCTGCTGCACAGCTCGGTGGGCCTTGCCGTGCAGAAGTGCCAGCAAGTGGCCGTGCTGGCCAACGCCGTCAAAGCGCCAGAGGCTTTTGACGTCGCGGCTGCCTAACGCCTCCTTGCCGTGTGATGAGGTGCTTATAATGCCGGCTCGAAACGTACTCGACAGGGAGTGATGCGATGAGAGTTCTGGTAGTCGGCGCCAGCAAGGGGCTGGGCAAGGCCTTCATGGAAGGGCTAGGCAAGCCGGGCGATACGCTGATAGGTGTGTCGCGCTCGCGCCCCGAAGGGGTGGTGGTCGGCAAGGGGGTTGAGGTGCAGTGGATTGCGGCCGACCTCGGTCAGCCGGCTGCCGCCGTCGAGGCCGTTGCCCAGGCGCTGGCCGAGGGAGGCGTGGATACCCTCATCTACAACCTCGGGCTGTGGGAGGCCGAGGCGTTTTCAGAACACTACAGCTTCCTGGACGATCACGACCCAGAGCTGCAACGTATGGTCGACTGCAACATCACGGCCACTATCCTGCTGATCAAGCGCTTGCTGCCGATGCTGCTGGAAAGCGAGAAGCCACGGATCATCCTTACCGGTTCCACTTCAGGCCTGCCGCAGAGCGGGCGCCCTGAAGTGACGTTTGCTGCGTCCAAGTTCGCCCTGCGCGGCATTGCCGAGGCTTTGCGCGAGGGGTATCGCGATCAGCGCCTGGGTGTGACGTGCCTGAACTTGGGTTACCTGAACACCGAGGATGGCTTAAATGTGCCAGTTGCCGACGCTGCGGCGCGGGGGGAGGGCGGGTTGATTCCGCTGCACGATGTGGTGCTGATGGTGCGGACGATGCTAGAGCTGTCGGCGGCAAGTTATGTGCGCGAGTTGACCTTGCCGGCCATTGCCGATGAGCGGTTCTGAGTAAGCAGGCCCGGCCTCTTCGCGGGGCAAGCCCGCTCTCACAGGTTAAGCACAGCTCTCGAGGTTTGTGCTCTACCTGTGGGAGCGGGCTTGCCCCGCGAAGAGGCCGGGCCTGCTGGCATCAATGACTGATCAGCGCTCGATCGCCAACGCCACACCCTGGCCACCGCCAATGCACAACGTGGCCAGCCCTTTCTTCGCATCACGCTTGATCATCTCGTGCAGCAAGGTCACCAGCACTCGGCACCCCGATGCCCCAATCGGGTGGCCAAGCGCAATCGCCCCACCATTCACGTTCACCCGCGCCGCATCCCATTCCAGCGCTTTGCCCACCGCCAGCGCCTGCGCGGCAAAGGCCTCGTTGGCTTCGATCAGGTCCAGGTCCGCCAGCTGCCAGCCGGCCTTGTCCAGGCAGCGCTGGGTGGCCGAAACCGGGCCAATGCCCATGATCGCCGGGTCTACGCCAGCACTGGCATAGGCCGCGATCTTGGCCAGCACCGGCAGGCCCAGGGCCTTGGCCTTGGTGGCGCTCATCAGCAGCACGGCGGCGGCGCCGTCATTGAGGCTGGAAGCATTGCCAGCCGTGACGCTGCCGTCCTTTTTGAAGGCTGCGCGCAACTTGCCCAGCGATTCGGCGGTGGTGTCCGGGCGGGGCTGTTCGTCGCGTTCGAAGACCTTGGGCTCACCCTTTTTCTGCGGCATCACGATGGGGGTGATCTCGTCCTTGAAACGGCCCGCCTCGATCGCGGCCACGGCCTTGCGCTGGGACTCGGCGGCGAAGGCGTCTTGCTGCTCGCGGCTGAGGCCGTACTTATCCACAAGGTTCTCGGCGGTAATGCCCATGTGGTAGTCGTTGAAGGCATCCCACAGGCCGTCGGTAATCATGCTGTCGATCAGCTGGCCGTGGCCCATGCGCTGGCCCGTGCGCGCCGAAGGCATGACGTAGGGGGCCAGGCTCATGTTTTCCTGGCCGCCGGCAATCACCACCTCGGCGTCGCCGCAGCGGATGGCCTGGGCAGCGAGGTGCAGGGCCTTGAGGCCCGAGCCGCAAACCTTGTTGAGCGTCAGCGCGGGCACGCTGAAGGGCAGGCCGGCCTTGATCGCGGCCTGGCGGGCCGGGTTCTGGCCAGCGCCGGCGGTAAGCACCTGGCCGAAGATGACCTCGTCGACCTGGGCTGGGTCCAGTTGTGTCTGTTCCAGCAGGCGCTTGATCACGGCGGCGCCGAGGTCGACGGCGGGCACTGTTGCCAAGGCGCCCTGGAAGCTGCCGATGGCGGTACGGGTGGCGGCGACGATGACCACGTCGTTCATGTTGTTGTTCTCCGTGCAAGGGTGAGCGCCGCGAGGGCAGGATGCCGTCAGCATCGGTGGGTTTGGTTGATTTGTTAAGTTTGTTTTTCTTTTGGATTGATCTGGAAAACAAATGAATGACGCGGACACGCTTGCGCTTATGCAAGCCGCTGGCCCTGGGTCTAAGCTGGATGTCGTGCTGTTTCACTCAACGTAACGGAGCTCATGTCCATGCGCATCCTGATCGCTCTCACCCTCCTGATCGGCAGCAGCACAGCATTCGCCGCCACCCAATGCACCACAGCAGATAAAAGCACGTGGCAAGACCCGGAAAAATTCCAGGCCCAGCTCAAGGAACAGGGCTACAAGATCAATAAGTTCAAGGTCACCAAAGGCAACTGCTACGAAATCTACGGTTTCGACAAGGATGGCCGTAAGGTCGAGATCTACCATGACCCGGTCAGCGGCAAGGCAGTCAAGACCGAGTACGAAGATTGAAGGCTGATGCCACGGTGCAGCTGTGGGACCCCCTCCTGCGGCTGTGCCACCTGTCGTTGGCCACGGTGTTTTTCGCGGATTATTTTTTCAATGAAGAGGGCGACGACTGGCACCAGTGGCTGGGCTACTACGGGCTGGCGTGCGTGTTATTTCGCCTGGTCTGGGGCTTTGTCGGGCCGCAAAGCGCGCGCTGGGCCGACTTTTGGCCGACCCCGGCGCGCCTGGCCGCCCACACCCGGGCGCTGGTACGTGGGCAGCCTTACCATCGCCTGGGGCATTCGCCGATTGGCGCCCTGGTGATGCTGTTGATGCTGACCGGGATCGCGGGCCTGGGCCTGACCGGTTGGGCGTCGCAGGAGGTCGACGCCCTGTGGGGCGCCGACTGGCCGATGAGCCTGCACAGCTTCCTGGCCGACGCGGTGCTGGCATTAGTCTGCGTGCACGTGCTGGCGGCGATCGTCGAAAGCCTGCGCCTGCGCGAGAACCTGCCCTTTTCGATGCTGACCGGCAGGCGTCGATTGCCGGACGATCAGTGAGTGCTTGGCGCTGCGCGAGCACCTACACGGCCGGGCACTGGTGGGTCACGCAATGGATGCCGCCACCCCCTGCCGCGATGGCATCGATGTCCAACTGCACAATGTCCCGTTCCGGGTAGAGCGACGCCAGCAGCGCCCGCGCTTTCTCGTCGGCCTGGGCATCACCGAACTGCGGCGCAATGACCGCGCCGTTGATGACGAAGTAGTTGATATAGCCTGCCGCAAAGTCCGGGTTGCCCTTGCTGAACCTGTTGCGCCGGCCGCGCATCGGCGGCGAGACCACGTGGACTTGCAGTCGGCGGCCCTCGGCATCAGTGGCCTGTTTGAGAATCTCCAGGTGTTTGCGGGTTACGGCATGGTCGTAAGACTCAGGGTCGTTGTCGAGGTTGGCGATCACCACGCCTGGCCGTACGAAGCGCGCATAAAAATCCACATGGCCGTCGGTGATGTCCTCACCGGCGATACCCGGCAACCAGATGATCGTGCTCAACCCCAGGCGCGCCTTGAGCTCGGCTTCCACCTCGGCTTTGCTCCAGCCGGGGTTGCGGTTGGCATTTACCCAGCTGCTTTCGGTCATGATCCCGGTGCCATGGCCATCGACCTCGATGGCGCCACCTTCACCCACCAGTTCACTGCGCTGGTAGTGGGCCTTGGCTAGCGTGGCGACGCGTTTGGCCAGCAGGGCATCGTTGCGGTGGCGCTGCTTGTTGCCCCAGCCGTTGAAGTTGAAATCGACCGCGGCCAAAGCACCGTCATCGTCGACAACGAAGTTGGCGCCGATGTCGCGCATCCAGATGTCATCCAGCTCGCAGGTCACGAATTGGGTGTGGGGGCTGGCGCAGTGTTGCTTGGCCAGCGCCAGTTCGCTGGGGCGGCAAAACACCGTCAGCGGCTGGTAGCGTGTAATGGCCTGGGCGATGCGGCCCAGAGCGGCCTGGACGTCGGTAGTGAAATCTTCCCAGATCGCCGGCTGGGCGCCGAAGGCGATAAAGGCGCGTTGCTGCGGCTCGCCCTCATCAGGCATGAACCAGCGCTCCGGCGCCTCGGCGCGGGCCAGGCCCAGCGGCAGGCCGAGGCTGGCCCCCAGCCCTGCGGCCAGCGACAGTTGCAGGAAGGTTCTACGGTTTGGCATGGTACCACGTGGCATGGTTCAGTCCTGTGCAGTCTTGAAGCGTGTCCACACCCGCATGCGCGCACGCATGTCGGCCTGGGGAATGTCCCGGCCGGGTATCAGCCGGGCATAGGTGGCTTCGTCGAGGTAGATGTCGGGGTTGTCGCGCATGCGTGGCTCGACGGCCTGGCGCGCCTTGGCACTGGCCGTGGGGTAGCCGGTGAAGTTGCTGATGGCCGCCATGTTCGCCGGGCGCATGACGAAGTTGATGAAACGATAGGCGTATTCCGGGTGTTTGGCATCGGCGGGGATGGCCATGGTGTCCATCCACACCGTGGTGCCTTGGCGCGGCACGCGGTATTGGAAGTCGATCGCCTTGCCGGCGGCCTCGGCCGTGCGCTGGGCCTGGATCACATCGCCGCTGTAGCCCAGTGACAGGCACAGGTTTTCGTTGACCAGCTCGGTCACCGGTTGCGACTGGAACTTGCGCACATAGGGGCGGATGGCCTTGAGCAGCTCGCTGGCGGCGGCCAGGTCTTCGCGTTTGGCGCTGCGCGGCTCCCGGCCCAGGTAGTTGAGGACCACGGCAAGCACTTCGTCTGGCGAGTCGATGATCGAGATGCCGCAGTCGGCGAACTTGGCCGCCAGCTCCGGTTTCAGCAACAGGTCGAGGTCGTCCAGCGGCGCGTTCGGCAGGCGTTGGCGGACCTTGTCGGCATTCACCGTCAGGCCGATGGTGCCCCAGGTGTAGGGCACTGTCGCCTGGCTGGCCTTGGGGTAGCGGGCATGCAGCGCGCGCAGGCCGGGCTCGATGTCATCCAGGGCCTCGAGGCGGCTGGGGTCGAGCGGCTGCAGGCTGCCGGCGCGCATCAGCCGCTCGGCCACGGTGTCGCCGGGGAACACCAGGTCATAACCGCTGCGCCCGGACATCAGCTTGGCTTCGAGCACCTCGCTGCCGTCCATGACGTCGTAGATCACCTGGATGCCCGTTTCGGCGGTGAATTGCTTGAGGGTGTCCTCGGCAAAATAATCGGCCCAGTTGTACAAGCGCAGGGTCGGTTGTTCAGCCTGTGCCTGGCTGGCGCAGAGCGCCAGGGCAAGTGCAGCCAGCGGTAGCAGCTTCATGTTCAGGCCCTCGTGACATGGGGGTGGTGGCCGTCCAGGGTCAGCAACGGCGCGTACATGTCCGGGCGGCGGTCGCGGTAGATGCCCCAGGTCAGGCGGTCTTCGCGCATGCGCCCAAGGTCCAGGTCGTGCAGCCAGATGCCGCTGCTGTCGCGGTCGGCTTCGGTGAGCAATGCGCCCTTGTGGTCGCAGATAAACGATGAGCCATAAAACTGCATCGCCAGGGTGTCATCGCTGGCGGCCACTTCGCGGCCCACGCGGTTGGCCGCGACCACCGGCAGCAGGTTTGCGGCAGCATGCCCGCGCATGGCGATTTGCCAATGATCGCGTGAGTCCAGCTCCGCGGCGCCGGGCTCGGAGCCGATGGCGGTGGGGAACAGCAGCACTTCGGCGCCCAGCAGGGCCAGGCAGCGGGCCGTTTCGGGGAACCACTGGTCCCAGCAGATACCGATGCCCAGCCGGCCGAACGCCGTATCCCAAACCTTGAAACCGGTATCGCCAGGGCTGAAGTACTCTTTCTCCTGATAGCCGATGGCATTGGGAATATGCGTCTTGCGGTAAACCCCGAGCAGGCGGCCGTCGGCATCGGCCACGGTCAGCGCGTTGAAAAAGGCATTGCCGGCCCGTTCGTACCAACTCAATGGCAACACCACGCCCAGCTCTCTGGCCAGCGCGGCGAAGCGCTGCAGGATCGGGCTGTCGGGGTAGGGCTGGGCCAATGCCAGGTGCCGGTGGTCCTGCTCGATGCAGAAGTACGGGGTGGCGAACAGCTCCTGCAGCAGAATCACCTGGGCGCCTTTGGCAGCGGCCTGGCGCACCAGCTGTTCGGCGCGGTCGAGGTTGGCGGGCAGGTCCCAGGTGCATGGCATCTGGGTGGTGGCGATGCGCAGCAGGCTCATGGTCGCACCTCGGGTTGCTGCTGGGTGATGCAGTGGATGCCGCCGCCGCCGTGGGCGATGTGGTCGATGCGTACCGGTACGATCTCGCGGCCGGAGAAGGCAACGGCCAGTTGCGCGGCAGCCTCCTGGTCGGCAGGGATGCCGTAGGCCGGCATGATGATTGCGCCGTTGGCAATGTAGAAATTGGTGTAGGACGCGCAGAACACTTCAGCGTCCTGGTCGACCGCAGCGCTGGCTTCGTAAAGGTCGAGCAGCTCGAAAGGCCGGCCTTGCGCGTCGGTGGCAAGCGCCAGGGCGCGGCGGTTTTCCCGCGCCACTTCGGCATACACCGAGCTTTGCTCATGGGTGGCGTCGACCAGCAGCACGCCGGGGCGAGCGAAGGCGCACACGCCGTCGACATGGCCGTCGGTCATATCACCGGTGACGTACTGCGGGTCGCCAGGCAGCCAGATGGTTTTGCGAATGCCCAGGTAGCGGGCAAAGCAGGCTTCGAATTCGGCCTTGCTGATGCCGGGGTTGCGGTTGGGGTTGAGCAGCACCGATTCGGTGGTGATCAGGGTGCCTTCGCCGTCCACATGAATGGCACCGCCCTCATTGCACAGTGCAGTGCTGAAGCCATCGAGCCCCAGGTGATCGAGCATGCGCCGGCCCAGGCTGCGGTCGCGGCCGTGTTGCGACTTGCCGCCCCAGGCGTTGAAGCGCCAGCTCAGGCCGGCCAGGCCGTGCTGCGGATGGCAGATGAAGCTTGGGCCGCTGTCACGGCACCAGCTGTCGTCGACGGTCAGCTCGATTAGCTCGATGTTGGCGCCGCACAGGGCACGGGCGCTTTCAACGGCAGACGGGTCGACCACCATTTTCACCGGTTCGAAGCGGGCGATGGCGGCGGCCACACGGGCGTAATCCTGCTGCACATCGGCCAGGCGTACGTGCCAGCCGCTTTCCCACAGCGCTTGGTTGTGCGGCCAGATCATCCAGGTGGCTGCGTGGCGGGCCCATTCGGCGGGCATGCGCCAGCCGCTGTCGAGGGACAGGTCCATAGAGAACTCCGATCTATTAAGGATTTTTATCAACGAAGCCCGCCGTCGCGGGTGTTGGTTGTCATGCTATGGCTAGGAACGTTCAGCGACAAACGATAGATTTAGCGCACATCTGATTAGCAAGGCTTATCGATCATGCTCAAACACTGGCCACCCCTCAATGCCCTCAGGGGCTTCGAGGCCGCTGCGCGGCTTGGCAGCTTCCACAAGGCTGCCGAGGCCCTCAACCTCACTCAATCGGCGATCAGCCAGCAAATCCGCAGCCTGGAAACCTACCTGGAACAACCCTTGTTCCATCGCAGCGGCCGCAGTGTGAGCCTGACTGATGCCGGGCACGATCTGCTCAGTACCACCCAGTCGCTGCTGCAGCACCTGGCCGTGGGCATCCGCCGCCTCGAGCAGTACCGCAAGCCCAATCAGTTGGTGGTCAACACCAGCCCGGCCTTTGCCCGGCACTGGCTGCTGCCGCGGCTGGCCGACTTTCATCAGCGCTGCCCGGAGGTCGACCTGTGGCTGTTCACCAGTTTCGAGGTGCCGGACATGGCGACCGAGACCATCGACCTTGCCATCCGCGACGACCTGAGCGCCCAGGCCGAATGCAGTTTCAGCGTGTTGCACCAGGACACGTTGTACCCGGCCTGCCACCCTTCTCTGGTGTCTTCGACGGCACGCACTACCTTGCACGGTGAGCGGGAAATGGACTGGAGCCATTGGCAACTGGAGTGCGGTGAAGACGTGGGGCAGCAGGGCAAGGGGCTTAACTTCTCCGACCCGGGGTTGCTGTTGGATGCCGCCTGTGAAGGGCTGGGTATCGCGCTGGTCAGCCAGCTGCTGGCCCGGCGGGCGGTGGCGCAGGGGCGCTTGCAAGCGCTATCGCAACAGCAGGTGCGGGGGCCTGCGTGGGCCTGCCTGGTGCACCGCGACAGCCAGGACGATCCATTGGCGCAGCGGTTTTTGCAGTGGTTGCAAGGCCAGCTGACGCAGCAAGCGCCGTTTTGAATCCCCTCAAACACCCCGTAAGATGTGTCCGATAACCTGCGGGGGTAGTCTCACCCTCTGATCAATCGGAATCGCCCGTGGCGGCGCTTCCCTGGCATAAACCTGACGAGGTACAGACATTGGCCATCATTCATCCTAAGGTCCGCGGTTTCATCTGCACCACGACCCACCCGAAGGGCTGCGAGCTCAACGTCCGTGACCAGATCGAAGCCACCCGCAAGCTGGGCGTGCGCGAGGATGGCCCGAAGAAGGTCCTGGTGATTGGTGCTTCCAGCGGCTACGGCCTGGCAGCGCGCATTACCGCAGCGTTCGGCTTCAAGGCCGACACCCTGGGCGTGTTCTTCGAAAAACCAGGTACCGAGACCAAGGCCGGTACCGCTGGCTGGTACAACTCTGCCGCGTTCGACAAGTTCGCCAAGGCCGAGGGCCTGTACAGCAAGTCGATCAACGGTGACGCCTTCTCCGATGAAGCCCGTGCCAAGGTCATCGAGCTGATCAAGAACGAAATGGGCGGCAAGGTCGACCTGGTCATCTACTCCCTGGCGTCCCCGGTGCGCAAGCTGCCGCAGACCGGTGAAGTGATCCGTTCGGCGCTCAAGCCAATTGGCCAGCCGTACAAGTCGACCGCCATCGACACCAACAAGGACACCATCATCGAGGCCAGCATCGAGCCGGCTACCGAGCAGGAAATCGCTGACACCGTCACCGTCATGGGTGGCCAGGACTGGCAGCTGTGGATCGATGCCCTGGCCGGTGCCGACGTGCTGGCCGAAGGCGCCCGCACCGTGGCCTTCAGCTACATCGGCAGCGACATCACCTGGCCGATCTACTGGCACGGCGCGCTGGGCCAGGCCAAGCAGGACCTGGACGACACCGCACTGCGCCTGGACCAGAAACTGGCCCGCGAAGTCAAAGGCGGCGCCAACGTGGCCGTGCTGAAGTCGGTGGTCACCCAGGCCAGCTCGGCCATTCCGGTGATGCCGCTGTACCTGTCGATGGTCTTCAAGATCATGCAGGAGAAAGGCGTGCACGAAGGTACCCAGGACCAACTGGACCGCATGTACCGTGATCGCCTGTATCGCGCCGATGGCGCTGCGGCTGAGGTCGACGAGAAAGGCCGCCTGCGCCTGGACGACTGGGAACTGCGTGACGACGTACAGACCGCCTGCAAGGCGCTGTGGCCGCAAGTCACCACCGAGAACCTGTTCGAGCTGACCGACTATGCCGGTTACAAGAAGCAGTTCCTCAACCTGTTCGGCTTCGAGCGCGCTGACGTCAACTACGACGAAGACGTGGCTACCGACGTACAGTTCGACTGCATTGAGCTGTAAGCAAGGCTGAAAAAAGTCGGGGGCTGTACCGGCCTCTTCGCGGGCAAGCCCGCTCCCACAGGATATCCACTGAGCCAAAGAGCCGTGGAGACCTGTGGGAGCGGGCTTGCCCCGCGAAGAGGCCGGCACAGCCCCCGATTTTTTTGCTAGCGTTGGCGCACAACAACAGGATGTGCGCCATGAGCAGCCTCACCCAACCCGCCACCGCCTTTCGCCACACCGCAGCCGACGGCTACAGCCTCGGCGGCTTCTGCTGGCGCCACGCCCAGGCCAATCCCCAGCGCCCGCTAGTGATCATCAACGCCGCCACTTCGGTGCGTTGCCGCTACTACGCGCGTTTTGCCGACTACCTGTTTGCCCAGGGCTGCGATGTACTCACCTACGATTACCGCGGCATCGGCGAATCTCGGCCGCCAACACTGCGTGGTTTTCAGGCGTCCTGGAGCGACTGGGGGCAGTTGGACTTCGAAGCCATGCTGACACACGCCGAACAGGCATTCCCCGGCCAGCCCATCGACGTGGTGGGGCACAGCTTTGGCGGTTGCGCAGTGGGGCTGGCGCCGTCTGCTGGCCGCGTCAGGCGGGTGGTGATGGTGGGCGCGCAGTTCGCCTACTGGCGCGATTATGCGGCGGATCAGCGCTGGCGCCTGTTCGGCAAATGGCATGTGCTGATGCCCTTGCTGACCCACGCCTTCGGCTACTTCCCCGGCAAGCGCCTGGGCTGGATGGAAGACACCCCGGCGGGCGTGGTGCACGACTGGACTACCCGTACGCCACGCTACGAGCACCGGCCAAGCGGGCGCAGCTTGGAGAGGGTGCCGTTTGCGCACGTCCGGGCGGCGACGCTGGCGATCAGCCTCACCGATGACCCATTCGGCACCGTGGCGGCGACAGAGCGGTTGCTAGGGTATTTGCAGGGGGCAGAGCGTCAGCACCTGCGCATTGCGCCTGTGGATATCTCGGTCGAGGAAATAGGCCATTTCGCGTTTTTCCATGACCGCTTCCGCGAGCGCTTGTGGCCGATTGCGCTGGCGTGGCTGCAGCGCGGTGAGTTGCCGGGGCAGGTGGCCGGGAAGATCATCGAATGATGTTGAGATTTTTGGGGCCGCACAGCGGCCCCAGCAATCTCAACCCTTGCGCGAAAGCGGCTGCGCGGTAAATTTCACACCCGCCAGGCCATGCTCGATCAGCGCCCGGATATTGCCATGGTCACTGCCCTCTGGCGTGGCCACGACATCGCGATAATGCTCACCAAAGGCCAACAGGGCCTCTTCATCGCTCAAGCCTTCCAGCAGGGCCAGGCCCAGGGTCTTGCACGAGCCTTCGTTCTGCCCAGCGGCGTTTTCCACACCGCCGTTGTTGAAGGCCTGCGGCTGGTAGCTGTAGTGGGCGGTGATAAAGGCCAAGGTGTCGGCAAAGACGTGTTCGCCGCTGGCCAGGCTGGCGCGCAGGGTGTTCAGATCAGTCACGAGGTTTTCCTTTTTCGAACGCCGCTTGTTGTTCGGCGCTGGCTTCTTTCTGGTGTTGGGCTTTCCACTCGGCGTAGGGCATGCCGTACACCGCTTCGCGGGCGTCATCCAGGCTCAGGTCGACCTGGCGCTCGTCGGCCGCGGCCTTGTACCACTTGGACAGGCAGTTACGGCAGAAACCGGACAGGTTCATCAGGTCGATGTTCTGCACGTCGGTGCGTTTCTGCAGGTGTTCGACCAGGCGCCGGAACGCGGCGGCTTCGAGCTCGAGCTGTTGTTGCGGGGTCATGGGCTTCTCTCAGGTCATGCGATTCTTCAGGTGGCGGCCACCGTTGATGACCACCTGGCTACCGGTACTGTACTGGCTTTCGAGCAGGTATTTGACCGTCTCGATCAGCGGGCCGGCGCCGGGTTCGAATTCCAGCAGGGCCTTTTTCAAGGTCTGCTGGCGGTAGGCTTCATCGCCCCCTTCCTTGAGGATCAGCAGCCCAGGCAGGATACCGTTGACGTGCACCTTGGGCGCATATTTTTCGGCGAACGACAGCACCATGTTCTGCAGCGCGGCTTTGGTGGCGGCGTAGCCGATGTGGCTCTTGCTGCCCCGCGAAGAGGTTTCGTCGCAGATGTGGATGATGTCGGCCTTGCCCACGCTGCCGGCCTTGCCGAGCATCTCGCCCAGGGCCAGGTTGAGGTGGTAGGGCGCTTCGACGTGCAGGCGGAACATGGTGTCGAGGTTGGCCAGGCCATCGTCGAGCCACAGCGATGCGTTGTGAATGATCGCGCGCAAGCCGTCGTAGTTGCCTTGCAGGTAGTCGATAAGCGCCTGTCGGTCGGCGGCCAGGCACAGGTCAGCCTGGAACTGCACGATGTTGGGGTGTGCGGACTGCGGCTGGAGGCTGCGGCTGGCACTGATCACGGTATGGCCGGCTTGGGCCAGGTCGAGGGCAAGGGCCAGCCCGACGCGCTGGCTGGCTCCGGTAACGAGAATTGGGCTGTTCATGTTCGGGGCGGTCAACTTGTCTGTCCTTTCGTTGCCGCCCAGCATACCCGAACTGTTTCCCTCTTGTAGACCAGCCCTCAGCGGCTGCGCAGCGCTGCAGGGGTGGGCGCGGCAGGGTTCAGCCAGCCGGCCAGCAAGCGGGTGGAGAGGGGGATGAACAGGTAGACCATCACTGGCGTCAGGGCCAGCGTACTGAGCATCACGCGGGGTACCAGGTCGAGGCCTGCCAGCCAATGGCCGAACAACAGGTTGAACAGCAATGACACGGGGAAAAAAGCCAGCCAGATGGCGACGGCCTGCTTCCAGCGCGGCGGTTTTTGCACTGTATGGGTGCCAAACCAGTCATCGATACCACTGACACGCGCTTCTTTGGGGCGCTCGAACAGCCCGTTGCCGCGTTGCAGCCAGGCCTTGCGCGAAGCGGAGTGCTCCCAGGCGTGCAGGGTAGGTTCGTCGCTGAAGCGGAAGATGATCTGGAATTCATCGCTGTCTTGCGGTGGTGCGAGGATGCCGGAGCCGAGGTAGCCGGGGAAGTCGGTGGCCAGTTGCTCGCCTTCATGGAGCCAGGTCAGCAGGTCCTGGTAGCGGCCGTGGGCGGCGCGGCGCGACACCATCAGGGTGACGGGTGGGGTAGACATCGTGTATCTCCTGGCGACGGGGCTGGCGGGTAGCTGGCCCCTTGGCTGCGTCGCCCGGGGTGGTGGGCGACGCCAGCGTGCATGCAAGAATCGGGCGCGAATTATCGCGATATTGCAGTGTTCGGCAAGTGTTGGCTGGCAAACGGTTGTTAACCGGCGGCCTATGCTGTCGTAGTAACATGCAGGTTCAACTTCGGCACACAGGGTACAAAGTGCAGATGAACAAACAGGGACGTAGCTCGGCAGTCGATGCGGGCCTGGAACACCAGGAGCTGTTCCCGATACGGGAAGTCTCCCGACTGACAGGCGTGAACCCGGTCACCTTACGCGCCTGGGAGCGCCGCTACGGCCTCATTCAGCCAACCCGCACCGACAGTGGCCATCGTCTGTACTCCCAGGCTGATATCGACGATATCCGCAGCATTCTGGGCTGGCTGGAGCGCGGCGTGGCGGTGAGCAAGGTGGGCAGCATCCTGGTGCGGTGCCAGGCGCAGGTGCAGCAGAGCAGCGACCTGATGGACGTGCGCCTGGCCTGGCAGCAGCAGATTCTCGAGGCGGTGCAACGCTTCGACAGCGCGAGCCTTCACCGTTTGTTCGATCAGGTGTTCGCTGGCCATACCCTGGATCAAGTGTTCGGCGACATCTTCATGCCGGTGTGGCACGACCTGGCAGCAGGCCAGGGTGGTTACGGTCCGCGGGCGTTTGGGCAGGCCAGCGCATGGCTGTTTCTGGATCATTTCTTGCGCGGGCGAGTGTTCGTGCGTCTTCAACTGGCGCGCATGGCCCGCAGCCGCACGGTGTTGCTGGCGCCCTTGCCGGGGCCGTGTCACGAACTGGAGCTGCTGGTAACCGCCTTGTTGCTGGGCAGTGACGAGGTGGGGGTAAGCTTGTTGGCGCCTGGGCAACCCCTGCAGGAGCTGACGCTGGTCTGCGAGCGACTCAAGCCTGATGCCTTGGTGTTGTTCTCCAACCAGGCGCCGACCGTGGAATTGAGCAAACGCCTCGAGCGCTTGGTGGTTGGCCTTGAATGCCCGTTATTGCTTGCCGGTGAAGTGGCCGAGCTGGCCCAGGACAGCCTGGCAGGCAGCCCGGTGGCCTGCCTGGGGGCAGAGAGCAGCGTGATGCGTCAGCGGTTGCGGCAGTTTCTGGCCGGTCAGCTCGACACCTGACTGTGCAGCTCTGGGTGCGCTTGACGATGGGCTTGCAGGATATAGCCGCGCAGGCGCTCGATTTCTTCGACCGGGCTGCGGCTTAAATCGTAGGCCGCAAGGTCAGGGCCAATGCGTCGGCGCAGCACCCCGTGCAGCTCGATGGGGGCAATGCCGGCCGGTGCGAAATGCAACTCGAAACGTGCAGGTGCTTGCGCCAGGTCGCGGATCTCGACCAGCGCGCCCTTGAACGAAATTTCGCGAACCCACAGGCCGCTCGGCTGATCGTGTGTATCCAGTAACGCGCTTGGTTGGTCCATGGACAAGCGCCATGGGCGTAGCATAGGGCCGTCTTCGTAGATTTCCGGTGAGCCCAGCTGCAGGTGCAGGGCATGGAACTCGTCTTCCACCAGTTGCAGCGGAAAGCTGATCTGCTGGTTGTTGAACTGCGCCTGCAAGGTTACCTGCTCGTTGGCCACCAAACGGGTGAGCAAGGTCTGGATCCGACGGTCGCCATTGACCAGCAGGCTGGACATCGAGTCAGCCAGGTTCAGCTGTGGCGAATGCTGCATGTTCTGTATGAAATCCAGCTCGTCCTGGGTCAGGAGCGCATCTGCTTGCATGATCGAACTCGGAGGTGGCGATTTCTTCAACGGGATTGACCGTGCGTAGCGCGTTTGGTTCAGGAGCGTAGGTCGTTTTTCGGACGTGCGCACATTTCGGCCAGTTCGCGTTCCAGCTCGACCTGGCGGCTGACGTCCTTCTGGATACCGATGAAGTAGGTGCGTTGGTCGGCGTCACTCTTAACCGGTGTGATCGACAACTCGTTCCAGAACGCGCTGCCGTCTTTGCGGTAGTTGCGCAGCACCTCTCGGCATGGCCGGCCTTCGGCCAAGGCTTTACGAATGCGCGCACGGCCGAGCTGGTCGCGGTCGCTGCCCTGCAGGAAGCGGCAATCCTGATAAAGAATGTCGTCACGGGTATAGCCGGTCAGGCGTTCGAAGGCAGCGTTCACGTAGATCAGGATGGTGTCTTCGCCTTCCTGTTCGGCGACCACGATCCCGTCGTTGGACGCATCGACCATGGATTGCAGCAGTTGCGCGTTGATCATGTTCGGGCCATTGGGCGAAGAGGCAGGGGGGCTGGTACTTAGGTAGGGGCGGCCTTTTGCCAGCGTTGAATGCTAGTATCCTACGTTTTCACTCAGTTTCGGAATCCTCTTCCCGATGAAAGTCGCCATTATTTCCGGGTCGGTGTACGGCACCGCCGAAGAAGTCGCCCGTCATGCCGAATCGTTGCTCAAGGCCGCAGGTTTTGAGGCCTGGCATGCTGTACGTGCCACCCTGCAGGACCTTGAAGGTTTTGCACCGCAGGCTTTTCTCGCGGTGACTTCGACCACCGGCATGGGCGAGCTGCCGGACAACCTCATGCCGCTGTACAGCACCCTTCGCGACACCTTGCCCGCCGCCTGGCGTGGCTTGCCGGGCGCGGTGATTGCGTTGGGCGACGCCAGTTATGGCGATACCTATTGCGGCGGCGGCGAGCAGATGCGTGAGTTGTTCGCTGAGTTGGGGGTACGTGAAGTGCAGCCGATGCTGCGCCTGGATGCCAGCGAAACGGTGACCCCGGAAGCCGATGCCGAACCGTGGTTGGCAGAATTTGCCCAGGCGCTGAAGGCCTGACGCCTGTAGGAGCGGCGCAAGGCCGCTCCTACCGCTTCAGCGCTGCACCTCACGCTCACGCAACAACGCCAGCCACGCCTGCGCCGCCCGTGACAGGTACGCCCCCCGCCGCCAGATGAATGCGATATCCCAACGCAGGTCTTCCGGCGACTGCAGTGGCAAGCGCACCACCCCAGGGCGCTCCAGCGCCTTTGCCACAACACGGGGCAGCAACACCACGCCTTGGCCGGCTGCCACCAACGCCACCAGGAAGTCGGCCTGGCCACTGCGCCCGCCTTCTTTCGGGGTAAAACCCTGCTGCTGGCAGGCCTTGAGCAGCCGGTCATTAAGCACGAAGCTGCGCTGATACAGCAGAAAAGGCGTATCGGCCAGTTGCCGCAAATGCACGCCAGCCTCCCCAGCCAGCGCATGCCCGGCCGGCAGCAGGGCATCGAGTGGCTCGTTGCAAAATGGCTGGAACGCGAAGGCTTCGTCACTGGGCGTCAGGCTGCCCCCGAGCTCCAGCTCGCCGCTGCGCACCGCCTGCTCGACGCTGCGGCTGCCGCCTTCGAGCAATTGAATCGAGATGTTGGGGTAGCGTCGCCGGTATTCAGCGAACAGGCCGGCGAACAAGGCGTCACTGCCCAGTATCGGCAAGCCCAGGCGCAATTCGCCGCGTGCCATCTGGCCGAGGTCATCCAGTTCGCTGAGCAATGCCTGGCGCTGGCGCAACAACGCTTCGCCGCGCTCTAGCACGATGCGCCCGGCGGCGGTCAGGTGCAGCTGCGAGGCCTGCCGCTCAAGCAGTGGCTGGCCTACATCTTGCTCCAGCTGAGCCACTTGCTTGCTCACCGCCGACTGGCTGATGTGCAGGGTTTGCGCCGCTTGGGTAAAGCCCCCGCGGTGCACCACTTCGATGAAGCTGCGCAGTTGTTTGAATTCCATGGTCGCAATTCCGTTTTGGAATGCTGATCAGTCTAACAATTCGCTTCTGGCCTAGGCAGGCAAATCTTAAAATGAGGGCCTGTCGAGGAAGTACCCCCATGAAACCCGCGTTAGTGAAAAAAGCCCTGCGCCTGCTCATCGAGCTGGCGATCCTGTTTGCCCTGTTCCTGCTCGGTGGCCAGCTGGCTGTGTGGCTCGGCTGGCCCATCCCCGGTGGTGTGATGGGGCTGGCGCTGCTTCTGCTGCTGTTCGCCAGCGGTGTGATCAAGCCGGCCACGTTGCAGCTGGGCGCCGGCTGGCTGATGGCAGAAATGCTGCTGTTCTTCATTCCGGCGCTGATGAGCCTGCTCGATTACGGCGCCCTGGTGCGCGAGGAAGGCTGGCGCATCCTGCTGGTGATTGCCGTGAGCACGCTGATGGTCATGGTGGTGACTGCGCTCACCGTCGAACTGGTGTGCCGCTGGAGGCTGCGCCATGAGCCTTGAACCCATGCCGCTGTTCTGGTTGGCGCTGACCCTGCTGGCCTACCTGGGCAGCCGCTGGCTGTACCGGCGTAGCGGGCGCTACCTGCTGTCGCCGCTGATCCTGGTCCCTGCGCTGCTGCTGGCGGTGGCCGTGCCGTTGCACACCGCTTATGCCGAGTACGCGCGCAACACCCATTGGCTGATGGGCGTGCTGGGCCCGGTGACCGTGGCATTCGCGGTGCCCATCTGGCAGCAGCGGGCTATGTTGGCGCGCCACTGGCCGGCATTGCTGATGGGCATGCTGGCCGGCAGCACCGCTTCGATCGCCAGCTCCTGGGGGCTGGCTCACCTGTTGGCGCTGGACAATGCGATCAGCCTGTCGCTGGTGCCGCGCTCGATCACCACGCCGTTCGCCATGCCGCTGGCCCACGACCTCGGCGGCGTGCCGGAACTGACCGCGGTATTCGTGATGTTCACCGGGGTATTGGGCGCGATGTTCGGCGGGGTGCTGCTGCGTTGGTTGCCCTTGCGCACACCCTTGGCGCGGGGTGCGTTGTTCGGGGTCGGGGCGCATGGTGCTGGGGTCAGCAGGGCCCAGGAAGTGGGCCGCGAAGAAGGCTCCGTGGCCGGCTTGGTCATGGTCCTGACCGGGCTGCTGAACCTGTTCGCCGCACCGCTGCTGGCCATGCTCCTCTGACCGTTCGTGCCACTGACTCGCAAGGTCATCAAGCTGGCTGGCAACGCAAGTTTCAGCCCATGGGCGGCTGGCTAGACTCTGCCTCGACATAGAGAGCACATGTAAGTGCCGAGGTGACATGCAATGAGCGCAGCCTTGCCCTATTCCGTCAACACAACTCCACCGGGACCGATCTGATGCCTTTGGCCGAGATTCCATTGTGCGTCTGGCGTACCCGGGGACAGAGTTTTACCTTCCGGGGCCAGAGCATCCGCTACTGGACCGCAGGGCAAGGAGAGCCCCTGCTTCTGTTACATGGCTTCCCCACTGCCAGTTGGGACTGGCACTACCTGTGGGCGCCGCTGGCCCAGCGTTTTCGGCTGATCGCCTGCGACATGCTGGGCTTTGGCGACTCCGCCAAACCGGTCAATCACGCTTACAGCCTGATGGAACAGGCCGACTTGCAGCAAGCGTTGCTCGCCCACCTCAAGGTCAACCAGCCTGTGCACCTGATGGCCCATGACTATGGCGGCAGCGTGGCCCAGGAGCTGCTGGCACGGCACCACGAACAGCGCGCGAACATCGCCAGCTGCGTGTTTCTCAACAGTGGGCTGTTCCCCGAAAGCTGCCGCATGCTGCTGATCCAGAAGCTGCTGCTCAGCCGCCTGGGCTGGTTGGTAGGGCGCTCGTTCGGGCGTGACGACCTGGTGCGCAACGTGACCCAGGTTTATGGCCCCTGCACCCACCCCAGTGAAAGCGCACTGGACGATTGCTGGAGCCTGATCGCCGCCAACCGCGGCACGCGCATTTTGCACAAGCTGGCCAGCTACTGGCCGGAGCGCACCCTGCACCGCGAGCGGTGGGTGGGGGCGTTGCAACGTGAAGGGGTGCCCTTGCGCTTCATCAACGGTGTGGTCGACCCGGTTTCCGGTGCGCGCATGGTCGAGCGTTACCGGCAACTGGTGCCGGAGCCCGATACCGTGCAACTGCAGGGTATTGGCCATTACCCGCATACCGAAGCACCGGTGCAGGTGTTGCGGCATTACCTGGCCTTTCGTGAGCAGCCGCTGAGTTTTTTGCAGTGCATGGCATGAGTTTTCAGCGCCTATGAGACCGAGCGCCGCCTGCGCGGCGCTTTATCTCATAGGCGCTAAAAATCCACCTCCATATCCCTGGCGGCCCTAACGCTATCACCTAACAAACACCAGGCAAAAAAAAGGCCGCTGCAATCGCAGCGGCCAATCGAGACGTTAGATCAAGGAGCTTCAAAATCTACGTCGGTGAACCTCGCAGGCCTGAAGGGCGGGGGGGGAGTGCCCTTCATGCCGGCCAGTGAGTTAAGAATAAGCGCTTGATCCTGTAGGAAAAATAGCCGCTTACGACATTCACCTTTACGTTTCGGGCAACAGTGCCCATCCCGCTCACCCTTCAGCCGCGTACCCCATCCGCCAGCTGGTATCGCGCGCTGCAGCCAGCAGCCGCTGCGCCGCAGGCCCGTGCTCGTCGGCATGGAAAATCGACGTCGGGCCGACCACAGTCATCACCGCAGCGATCTGCCCCAGGGCATTGAATACCGGTGCAGACAGCGCATCCACACCCGGCATCAACAGGCCATGCACATGGTGCAGGCCACGTTCACGGATCCCCTCCAGCACGGCCGCATAATCGCTGGCGCTGTGCTGCAGCGCTGCCAGCTCCCGGTCGCGCAGCTCGTCAGTTTCGCGCGCCGGCAGATAGGCGGCGAACACCAGGCCGGTGGACGAACTGAGCAGCGGCAGCACCGACCCGATCTGGGTCACCACCGTAACCGCACGCACCGCAGGCTCGATGCTGACCACGGTCGCGCCCTGATTGCCCCAAACGGCAATGAAGCAGCTCTCGTTCAACTCATCGCGCAGCTGCGACAACGGCAGCGCCGCAATCTTCAGCACATCGATGCTGCCCAATGCCGCCAACCCCACGCGCAATGCCTCACGCCCCAGGCCATAGTGGTTGGTGGCCGCATCCTGTTCGGCAAAACCGCTGGCAATGAGCGCCTGCAGGTAGCGGTGCACCTTGCTGGCCGGCATCTGCACATGCTCCGCCAGGCGTGACAGGGACGTGGAGGGGGAGAGTTCGGCGAGTGCCTTGAGGATATCGGTGCCGACTTCCGCCGAGCGGACCTTCTGCTTGCCGTTATCGGTGGGTGAGCTGGCTTTGGCCATGGGCATAGGTATCCGGATTCGTCGAGTCGCGCCTTTATAGCTTGACGCCTTGCCCGTAGCAAATTACGTTATTCGTAATCTGATTACGATAAAAACAATGCAGACCTGCTGCCACCCCAGCAGCCAGCTGCCAGCAACGGCTCTGCCAGAGCCCGGAGGCATCGATGAACCGCGACACGTCCCCCGACCTTCACTACCTGAGCGGCTTCGGCAACGAGTTCGCCAGCGAAGCACTGCCAGGTGCATTGCCGGTCGGGCAGAATTCGCCGCAGAAAGCCCCCTACGGCTTGTATGCCGAACTGCTTTCGGGCACGGCGTTCACCATGACCCGCAGTGAGTTGCGCCGCACCTGGCTGTACCGCATCCGCCCGTCTGCACTGCACCCACGCTTCGAGCGCCTGGCACGTCAGCCGCTGAGTGGGCCGCTGGGCGCCGTCACCCCAAACCGCCTGCGCTGGAACCCGCAGCCCATCCCTGCCGAGCCCACCGATTTCATCGAAGGCTGGGTGCCGATGGTGGCCAACGCGCCCGCAGATAAACCGGCGGGCGTGAGCATCTACATCTACAGTGCCAACCGCTCCATGGAGCGGGTGTTCTTCAATGCCGACGGTGAACTGCTGCTGGTGCCGGAACAGGGACGCCTGCGCATCGCTACCGAGCTTGGGGTCATGGACGTCGAGCCGCTGGAAATCGCAGTGATCCCACGGGGCATGAAGTTTCGCGTCGAGCTGCTCGATGGCCAGGCGCGTGGCTACCTGGCTGAAAACCACGGCGCGCCGCTGCGCATTCCGGACCTCGGGCCCATCGGCAGCAACGGCCTGGCCAACCCGCGTGACTTCCTCACGCCGGTGGCGCATTACGAAGAAGCCGAGGGCCCGGTGCAACTGGTGCAGAAGTTCCTCGGCGAACACTGGGCCTGCGAGTTGCAGCATTCGCCGCTGGACGTGGTCGCCTGGCATGGCAGCAACGTGCCCTACAAATACGACCTGCGCCGCTTCAACACCATCGGCACGGTCAGCTTCGACCACCCGGACCCGTCCATCTTCACCGTGCTGACGTCGCCCACCAGCGTGCATGGCCTGGCCAACATGGACTTCGTGATCTTCCCGCCGCGCTGGATGGTGGCCGAGAACACCTTCCGTCCGCCATGGTTCCACCGCAACCTGATGAACGAGTTCATGGGCCTGATCCAGGGTGCCTACGATGCCAAGGCCGAGGGTTTCCTGCCGGGCGGCGCTTCGCTGCACGGGGTGATGAGCGCCCATGGTCCCGACGCCGAGACTTGCGACAAGGCCATCGCCGCCGACCTCGCGCCGCACAAGATCGACAACACCATGGCCTTCATGTTCGAGACCAGCCAAGTGCTGCGCCCGAGCCGCCAGGCGCTCGAATGCCCGCAATTGCAGGCCGACTACGATAGTTGCTGGGCCACCTTGCCGAGCACCTTCAACCCGAACCGGAGATAACCCATGAACCAGACCGCCATTACCCGTAGCTGGGTCGAGCATGCCAACGGGCACAGCGATTTCCCGCTGCAGAACCTGCCGTTGGGCATCTTCAGCCGGCCGGGTGAAGCGCTGCGCTGCGGCGTGGCCATCGGCGATGCCATCCTTGACCTGGAAGCGGTGCTCGCTGCGGGCTTGTTCGACGGCGAGGCCAAGGCTGCGGTGGAGGCTACCCGCGGTGGTGCGCTGAACGCCTTCTTCGCCCTCGGCCGTGGCGCCCGTGTCGCCCTACGTGAGCGCCTGCTGGCGCTGCTCGGCGAACACAGCGAACACCAGTCGGCGCTGAAAACCGCGCTTTACCCAGCCAGTGATTGCCAACTGCATGTGCCGGCGAAGATCGGGGACTACACCGACTTCTATGTCGGCATCGAACACGCCAAGAACGTCGGCAAGCTGTTCCGCCCGGACAACCCGCTGCTGCCCAACTACAAGCATGTGCCGATCGGTTACCACGGTCGCGCTTCGACTATTCGCCCCTCCGGTACCGATGTGCGCCGCCCCAAAGGCCAAACCCTGCCGGCTGGGCACACCGAGCCAAGCTTCGGGCCCTGCGCGCGCCTGGACTACGAGCTGGAGCTGGGTATCTGGATTGGCCAGGGTAACGACATGGGCGAGTCGATCCCGGTGGGTGATGCCGCCGAGCACGTCGCCGGCTTCTGCCTGCTCAACGACTGGTCGGCGCGTGATATCCAGGCCTGGGAATACCAGCCACTGGGGCCGTTTTTGTCCAAGAGTTTCATTACCAGCATTTCGCCCTGGGTGGTGACGGCTGAGGCCCTGGAGCCGTTCCGCACTGCGCAGCCAGCGCGCCCGCAAGGCGATCCGCAGCCGCTGTCCTACCTGATGGATGCACGCGACCAGGCCAAGGGTGCGTTCGATATCGAACTGGAAGTGCTGCTGCTCACCGAGCGCATGCGCGAGCAAGGCATTGCGGCTCACCGGCTGACCCTGAGCAACACCCGCAGCATGTACTGGACCGTGGCGCAGATGGTTGCCCACCACAGCGTCAACGGTTGCCAGCTGCAACCGGGCGACCTGTTCGGTTCGGGCACGCTGTCGGGAGCAACGCCGGGCTCTTTTGGCAGCCTGCTAGAGATCACCGAGGGCGGCAAGCAGCCGGTGGAACTGGCCAGCGGCGAGGTGCGCAAGTTCCTCGAAGACGGCGACGAAATCATCCTGCGTGCCCGTTGCACGCGTGATGGCGTTGCCAGCATCGGCTTCGGCGAATGCCGCGGCAAAGTTATCGCAGCCAACTGAGGGGGCAGGGGTATGGAGCTGTACACCTACTACCGTTCCACCTCGTCCTACCGGGTGCGCATCGCGCTGGCGCTGAAGGGGCTGGGTTACCAGTCCTTGCCGGTCAACCTGCTCAAGGGCGAGCAGCGCGGTGCGGACTATGTTGCTGTGAACCCGCAGGGCCGTGTACCGGCCTTGCGCACCGACAGCGGTGCGCTGTTGGTGCAGTCACCGGCAATCATCGAGTACCTGGAAGAGGTTTATCCACACCCTGCGCTGCTGCCGGACACGGCCGAGGCGCGAGCCAAGGTGCGTGGTGTGGCAGCGATCATCGGCTGCGACATCCACCCGTTGCACAACGTCAGCGTGCTCAACCTGCTGCGCCAGGCAGGGCAGGACGAGCCTCAGGTCAACCAGTGGATCGCGCACTGGATCGGCCAAGGGCTGTCGGCGGTCGAGCAACTGATCGGCGACCACGGCTTCTGCTTTGGCGACACGCCGGGCTTGGCGGATGTCTACTTGCTGCCGCAGGTGTACGCTGCCGAGCGGTTCAACATCGACTTGGGCGGTTACCCGCGCATTCGTCGGGTCGCCGCCCTGGCAGCCCAGCACCCGGCGTTCATCCAGGCGCATCCTTCGCAGCAGCCGGATACCCCGGCTCAGTGAATCGAACGGTTCACCGTCGGGAGTTTGCCGATCCGCTCGGAAAGCTTCAGGCGCTGAACCGGGTCTTCTGTCAGTAGCAGGGCATGCTCCAGGTCGTAGCGTTCGGCCTGCGGGCAATCCAGAAACTGGTAGAGCGATGCGCGGGTGGTGTAGTCGCTGACCTGCACCGGGCCCAGCTGCATCACGCGTTCGGCGTCGATCAACGCAGCCAGGTGGTTGTCGTTGCTGATGTGCAATTGGCGCAGGTTGCGTGACAGGCGTTGCAGCATTTGCCGAGGGCTGGCCGTGCGCATGTGCTCCGCACTCAGCGGCACGTGTGGGCCGAACTGGCGGGCGAGCAGGTCGCGGCAATCGCTGGGGTACAAGCGCCTGCCGCCGCAAGGGTCGAGCAGGTGGTCGGCGCCGGGCACGCGCAGCAGGAAATGGCCGGGAAATGCAACGCCTTCCAGCGGGATCGACAGCCGCCCAGCCAGTTCCAGGGCCAGGATGGCCAAGGTCAATGGCTGGCCACGGCGGCGCTGCAGCACTTTGTCCATCATCGCCGCGTGCGGCCGCAACGGGTGATATTCATCTTGTTGAAAGCCCAGTGCATTGAGTTGGCGCAGCAGCGGCTGGGCCAGTTCGCACAGGGGCAGCATCGGCAGGTTGGCGCTGATCTCACGGTGCAGGTCGTGCAGCAGGGCAAGGCTGTTCGCGGGCTCGACACTTCGGTCGTGCTCGGCGGCCATCCACAATGCGGCTTCCAGCAGGGCGACAGGCTCGCGTTCCAGGCAGGCCAAGCAGGCTTGACGTGGCTTCATGGGGCTTCTCCACACACGTTTAACTATTAGCTGTGGCGTGCGGTTTCGTCCAGTGGTCTGACCGAGGCTCCCCGCACTTGGGCCTGCCTATACTGATAGGAGCACCTCGCTGGGGAGCCCGTCGATGTTCGCGCTAATGCAAAGCACCCGTACCCAATCGCTGCACCTGTTCATCGACCCGCCAACGGGGCTGAAGGCGGTGGTGGCGATCCACAGCGAGCAGCTGGGCCCCGCCATGGGCGGTTGTCGCTACCTGCCTTACGCCGATGACGAGAGCGCCATGGTCGACGCGATCCGCTTGGCCCAGGGCATGAGCTACAAGGCCGCGCTGGCCGGTTTGGCCTTGGGCGGCGGCAAGGCTGTGATCATGCGCAACCCCCATGTGGAAAACCGCGCTGCGCTGTTCGAGGCATTCGGCCGTTTCGTCGACACCTTGCAGGGGCGCTTCATCACGGCTGTGGACAGCGGTACCTCGACGGTGGATATGGACTGCATCGCGCAGAGCACGCCGCATGTGACCAGCACAACAGCCTCGGGGGACCCTTCGCCGCATGCCGCCATGGGCGTGTTCGCCGGCATCCGCGCCACGTCGAAAGCACGGCTGGGCAGTAACAACCTGGAAGGCTTGCGTGTGGCCGTACAAGGGCTGGGCAACGTTGGCTATGCCTTGGCCGAGCAACTGCACGCGGCGGGTGCAGAGCTGTTGGTGAGCGACCTGGACCCCGGGCGGGTGAGGTTGGCGGTCGAGCAGTTCAATGCCCACCCGGTGACCAACGATGCCTTGATCAGCACCCCCTGCGACATCTTCGCCCCGTGTGGCGTAGGGCCTGTGCTGAACGGGCAGAGTGTGATGCAGCTGCGCTGTGCGGCGGTGGCGGGGGCGGCGAACAACCAGCTGACCACCCTGCAGGTTGCCGACCAGTTGGAATCGCGCGGGATACTGTATGCGCCCGACTATGTGATCAATGCCGGTGGGCTAATCTACGTAGCGTTGACCCATCGGGGTGAAGACCTGGGGACCATCACCGCGCACCTGGCGCGCATTCCTACGCGGCTCACCGAAGTGTTTGGCCATGCCCAGGCAGAGAAGCGCTCGCCGGCGCGGGTGGCGCAGATGCTGGCAGAGCGGCTGCTCTACGGCTAAGCCTGACGCTTCCCCTATAGGAGCAGCCTTGTGCTGCGAAAGGGCCGGTATGGCTAGCATTAATTGTTCGACTTCAAGGGCCTCTTCGCAGCCCAAGGCTGCTCTTACTGGGCTTGGCCTTCGAGCAACTCTGCCAACGCATCTGGCTGGCTCTTGAACGCCCGGGCGAACACGTCGCGGTTCTTGGCCATGTAGATACCGGCTTCCTCGACCTGTTGCTCGGTCAGCGATGGCACCGCCTTGTGTAGCACTTCTGCCAGGCGCTCGGCCAGTTCGAGCATCTTGTCGTGACGATCTGCTTCGGCCTTATCCATGAACAAGCGCTCCGGGTCGCGGCTGCTGCGGTACACCACTTCGACGGCCATTCATCACCTCTATGCCTTTTTGCTGGTTGGGTTGCGTTTTACTGTATCTTTATACAGTAATGGCATTGGGCATCGTTGCGCAACCAGAATCTTCCGGCAAAAGCGTAGCCCACAGGTGCCTTGCGGCAATCGGTCGCCTTCCAAGGCGAGGGCCTGGCCCTTTAACTGCATGGCACAAGCGTCACACAGGTGACGCATCATCCTTCATGGCGTATCGGGGAATGGGACAATCGTGAACATCAAATGGGCTGAAAAGCTGCGCAAGGGCCTGCACGGCTCGGCCGACTCGCTGGGCAACCTGTGCGTCGAGGCATTCCATTATCTGGCGCTGTTCGGCATTGGCGCCATCACCGCCTACGCGGCGGTGATGACCTTCCTGGACATGCTCGGCAAGGGCGGGGTCAGTGTCGATGACATCCTGCTGCTGTTCATCTACCTGGAGCTGGGGGCCATGGTCGGGATCTACTTCAAGACCAGCCGCACGATACTTACATTAGGAATAAACTTAAAAATTAGCCGAAACGGGCTTTTCGCAGCTTGAATTTATACATCGCGTTTCTCGTCTTAGTGTCGTCTCTGATTGGAACTGTAGAAAATGGATAACCTGAATTGGGCTGATAAGCTCCGCAAAAAACTTCATTGTTCGGCTGATTCGCTGGGGAATTTGTGTGTTGAGACCTTCCACTATCTAGCTTTGTTCGGCATTGGAGCTATCACCGCCTACGCTGCTGTTGTCACGTTCATCAGAATGCTAAGCGAAGGTAGCGTAAGTGTTGACGACATTCTATTGTTATTCATTTACTTGGAATTAGGGGCGATGGTAGGTATCTATTTTAAAACTAACCATATGCCAATCAGATTCCTGTTGTATGTAGCCATAACTGCTTTGACGCGTTTGTTGATTGGTGATGTATCACATCACAAAGCCCCAGATGCCGGACTTTTATATGTTTGTGGTGGGATTTTACTACTCGCTTTTTCCATATTGGTAGTGCGTTTTGCGTCCTATAGATACCCTTCTACAAAAGTTATAGGGATTTCAGGGGAGAGCATTATGGATAAGGAGTTGAATAAGTGAGGACCATCACCGCTACCTATCCGCCTTTACCATTAAAATATTTGCTTGGTCGTATTAGTGAGTTTGAAGGGGCGTCTTTAAGCTTAAAGCATGCGATAATATCTGAGTTAATAGATGTTCATCCTGTTCTTGGTGTTGATTTTTCAAAGGGCTCCGTATTCAGACGAGCTAGAAAAATTGGCGAGCTAGATTATCCTGATTCAGTACAAGATCTACTCTGGCGGCTTGATGGTGTCGCGTCAGTGGGGCGGGCTAATCCGGAGGGCTATCCAGTATTGTATGTTGCTGACAGGCCAGAGACTGCATTTGCAGAGACCCATATCGATGGGGACTTTGCTTTGCTTTCCGAACTGCAAATTAGAGAAGGTTATAGATGTCGAATTGCCCCTATTGGGGAAATGATTAGAATTCAGCGTTCAGGGCGTGGGTTCCTTTCCGGGCAGGCTTCCTCGACAATTAATGACATGTTGAATGCTTGTTCTTTAGATGACGCTAAATCTCTCCTTATCACGGATGCATTTTTATTTGAGTGCTTAGTGAAGGATGATGCCCCGTACTCACTATCATCATTTGTCGCTAAATCGATTTTTGAGAAAAACAAAGAAATATCTTCGATAGCCTTCCCTAGTGTTCGACAGGATGGAGCTATCAATTTTGCGGTCAAGACTGAGGATTTTTGGAACGCTTGGGGTGTAATAGGGGCTCGTAGAATGTACGTGCGTCATTTGAAGTGTGGCTTCTATGAGACATCATTGACTGAGCATGTTGTAGAGCTTACTCCCCAAGGTAAATTGGTTTGGGAGAGAGGAGTCGTTGAGGATAATGTTGCTATGCATTTCGAACCAATATGGCATCCGTAAAGCCATATGGGCTTTGATTCTTTTCGCGTGTTATTGGAGTTGCAGGTGCAAAGAGTGAAGTTTTTAAAAAGGCTTCTTACGTGGCTTTGACCTTGTTCGATATTGTGATCTGTTTTTGATGTTGTTGAATGCTATACAAGGTAACCTTGATGTTTAAGTGAGTAATGTCATATGCCTCTACCCGCAAATTTTTTTCGCGTGCCTATGATTGTAATCAATGGGTTGTCCAGATTTGTAGAGGTTAAAATGGTAACGCCTGCTCTGATTGATATGTTATACCTACGCACTGCTAGAGTTTTCAGAGTGGGAGGTGAAGGTTTTTTGAGCGGCCTGAGATTTACGAATTTCCATATAGTTTTAAGGTTATGTTTTTTGCGATGCTCGATTGAATGATGTCTTTATTTTTATAGTGAATCTTGTGAAATGTTTCCCTGAATAATAACGAAAGTACAGCTATGTAGCTGCTAGTGATGAGGTTGTAGGTCTTTGTTGTTTCTGAAAGTTCAGTGCTGTCAATGTTTGGGAAATAACCTAGTGCAGAGATTTTTTGCATGTTTTCTGGATTGGCAGTGTGTACTGATCTGCAAAGACTAACATAGCATGAGTGCAGTGATCCAAATATCTCCTTTTCTGGAGATTCTTTGAACGCCTCACTTTGTTTTGCTAGCTCTATGACTTCGTAAGTGCTTTTTTTAGCATAAATATCAGGTGAGTGAAGAGACGCAGAAATCTTAAAGAAGTTTTCTAATGTACTTCTCATTACGAGTTTTGCTGGCTTATAGAGTCCGTTGGCTAGAAGGAATAATGTGCTTCCAAGTTCTGAGATGATTTCTTCTAAGTACTGCCAGAATAGTTCATTTGTTTTGGTTTGTGTGTCCGTGTGCTCAGAAGATATGGGTAGCGTAGGACTGTTGTGCTTCAATTCGTGAAACATTACGAGTGCAGAAAAATACTTTCCGTGTGACGATTTAATTTTGTTCAGTGCCTCCTTATCTTCAAGGAGAGCATGCATTCGATATTCATGCAAAAACTCCTTGACGTGTTCGAAGTCTTCCTGAGTGGCACGTGTCATATTTGATCTCTGCTAAGTTCTGAGATTACTTCATTCCATCCAAAGAAACCTTCGTTCTTTTTGTTGGCGATTTGCTTTCGTTTCAGCTCGTCGCTGGAGAGAATCGATAAAGCGGTTACTACTCGATCTACTCCTTTTTCGTTGAGAGTTATTGTTTCGCAGACAATGTGGCCAATGATCTCAAAGCGTGACTTTTTATGTGATCGTGGAACTTGAACGCCTAGGACTGAGCTTGCAAAATCCGAGATGTCCTCATTGCTTTTGAAAAGTTGAGTATCCATGAATAAACTTGGGAGTACACCTGTTAGGAAGTTTATCTTAGGCTGAATTTTTTCCTTGGTGATAGCCCCAAGTTTGAGTGGAATTGGCTCGCTTGGTAAATCTTCTATTAATTTTGCTATGGACTTTAAATCCACTTTGTTATAGCTTTCCATTAGCCAAGAGAATTCTTCAAGAAAACGCTTGGCTTTATTTATTTCGTTTTTTGATAACATTGTATTAATCCTCTATTCCCAATCGAGTAAGGAGCTCTTTGGCAATATGAGTGATGGCGAGATTTAGTTCGCTATCCTGCATGTCAATAATCAGGCCTTGGTGTCCTTGAGCTCTTGCTACCGCTGTTCGCTTGGGTAAATGTTTTGCAAAGCGTTTTCCCTTCCAAAAAGGAGCTTGGTCAATAAATTTTTTGGCTTCACGGAATACTAATAAGTGTTCCTCTGCGATAGTTAAAACAACACCTGCACATTCAATGTTTAAGTTGTAGTTCGAGCTTACTCTAGTAATTACTGAGCGTAGGAGGTCTATGCCTGTAGCAGATAGTGGCTCTGGCTTTACCGGAACCAAGTATGCATCTGAAGCTATCAGTGCAGATGACATCCAAGCAGAAGGTGTCGGAGGGGTGTCTATTATAACAATGTCGTATGAATCTTTTTTCCGTAAGAAATCAACATAATTTTTTAGTCTGAGCTCTCGGCCCTGACCGCCAGACATTTCTAGTCTGTAGAGCTCAAGTGCTCCAGGGAGTAAATGGAGGTTGTTTTTAATTTCTATGGGTGTTATTTGTTCGACGGTAATTACCTCGGATACAGTAGCTCCTTTAACAGAGCCCACCACTGGTCGAGGAGAATCATCATATAGGTCAATAACGGTGTGTTTGCAATTCTGTAAGTGGTCTTTGTAATCCTCGCCGGACATAATGCACTGAGTTGCATTGAATTGCGGATCCAAGTCGACAATTAATACGCGGAGGTCGTGTCTTCTAGCTAGGCAATATGCTACGTTTACGGCGAGTGTAGTTTTAGCAACTCCACCCTTCATGTTCACAAAGCTGATTGATTTCAATTGACAGTCCTATTGTTTGAAAATCATCCCGTTCGATGACGCAGATTATACATGCTCTCGGCGGATGTTGAAATCGTCAAGTTTGTACAAGTATTCCTGTTTTTTTACTTTGGTCTTGGCTTGATTTTTCCCGGATGGCATCAATCGGTGGGGAGGAGGCTCAAGAGTGCAAGGCGTGCTTATGGCTGGCTTCGAGGCTGAATCGTGATCTGAGACGATTGCTTACAATATGCAGCAGCTCAGGTGCGTCTGCGGATGATTCAGCCTATTCCGCGATGATGGGCGGTACAGCTAGTCAAGACCAACCACATGCCCATCCGCTTTTTGCTGTACGTGGCGATCACCGCACTGACGCGCCTGCTGATCGGCGATGTCTCGCACCACAAGGCGCCGGACGAGGGGCTGTTGTACCTGTGCGGTGGCATCCTGTTACTGGCGTTCTCGATCCTGGTGGTGCGCTACGCGTCGTACCGCTACCCCTCGACCAAGGTGCTGGATGCCAATGGCAAGGAAGTGGACGAGGGCAAGTAGCCCTCAGTTGGCCACGAAATGACGCGGTGCATGCTGCGCATCGCGGGTGAGTGCGGCGAGCACTTGCATCGGGTTCTGGCTCAGTTCGATGGCCAGGCCCAGGCGGATGCTGTCGATCACCCGCTGCAAGCGCACCGGGTCGTTGCGCTGGGCCTGGCTGATCAGGCGCTTGGCGACCACGCCAGCGTCGTCGGCAAGGGTGAGCATGATGCTGCCATCCAAGTCGACGATGCTCAGGTTGACCCGGTACTCGGGGGCGAAGGCGGCGCTGATCTGTGCGAAGGGGTTGTACATGGTCATGCGTTCTGCAGCGATTGAGTGCAGGGGTTGACCGGCATGAGCGCGCGTTGGTTCAGCGCCGTTGATCGACAGAAACGAAAACGCCCGGCACTAGGCCGGGCGTTTTGTTACCACCCTCAGGCGTCGGGGTCACTTAGCTCCAGCACGCCGCGCTTGCTGCGCAACTTGCCGTAGAAGTGTTCAAGCGCGTGGTTGAGCTTGGTGGCGGCGCCATCGACCGCCTGGTCCAGCGAGGTGGCGGTGTGGGTCACGGAAATCGGTTGGTGGCCTTTCGGGCGAGCCTCCATTTGGCAACGTTTGTCATGCGGTCCGGGTTTGGCGCCGTTCTCGTCACGCAGGTGCACCTCGATGCGGGTGAGGTCGTCCTCGTAACGTTCCAGTGAGCTTTCCAGCGTACTGCGGACCCACTCGTCGAGCCGGGCGTTACCTTCGATATGGTTGCTGCTGTTGACCTGGATTTGCATGATTCAATCCTTATTCAGCTTGCTCGCATGGAGGCGTGCCTAGGCCCTTGAGACCCTTGGAATTTCTGCGCCTCTTGACTCTAAGGTCAGGCAACGGCGGAATGATTTCAAGCCCTTTTTGAAAATAAATTTCTTGTTGCAACTGCAAGGCGAGGGCCGCGCAGCGACCCCCGGGTTTCGTCAGAAGGCTACCGAGGTCTGCACGTAGAGGGTCCGTGGTTCACCCACATACTTACCCTTGTTGTTGTCGTCGAACGAACGCGTGTAGTACTCGCGGTTGAACAGGTTCTTCACGCCTACCGCCACCTTCAGGTTCGACAGCTGCGGGCCAAAGTCATACCCGGCGCGGGTGCTGACCAGCATGTAGCCTGGGATACGCCCGGTACTGCCATCGGCACTTTCCTGGCCGGTATTGGCGTTGTCGGCATACTGGCTGCTCTGGAAACTGCTATCCAGGTCCAACTGCCACGGGCCTTCGGTGTAGCCGACGCCCAAGGTGCCTTTGTGCCGTGAAGAGAACGGCACCTGATTGCCCTTGTTCGGGCCGTCTTCGCGAATGGTGGCATCGACGAACGCGTAGCTGGCATGCACGTCGAAGCCGGCCAGTGCCGGGCTCAGGCCGTCGAGGGCATAGCGGATGCTGGTCTCGATGCCTTGGTGACGGGTCTCACCGCGTGCAATCACCGAATCGTTGGTCTGGTTGCTTTCATACTGGTTGTCGAAGTTGATTAGAAACGCGCCGATCTCCGCTTGCACGTCGCCATTGTCGTAGCGGGTGCCGACTTCCCAGGTGCGTGCTTTTTCGGGTTTTACTTCACCGCTGCTGACGCGGTTGGGCATCTGGCTGTACTGCACGCTGCCGAACGAACCCTCGGTGTTGGCATACAGGTTCCAGCGGTCGGTGAGGTGGTACATCACGTTCAACGCCGGCAACGCGGTGTTGTAGCTGCCCTGGTAACGCTGGCCATTGAGCGTGTTGCTCTGTTCGGAGTCGATCATCTCGTAGCGTACGCCCGGGGTGATGGTCCAGCGGCCGATGTCGATACGGTCGTCCAGGTAGATGGCGTGGGCTTCGGTGCTGCCGCGGGTATCGCGGTCGTTGCGGCTGGCAGTGGTCGGCAGGTCGCCGTTGACCGGTTCGCGGAAGCGCAATTCGTGGCCGGCTTCGTTGACATAGCGGTAGCCGATGCCCAGTTCGTGCCAGCTGTCACCCAGCGCAACGCCTTGGGAGAACCGGGTTTCGATACCGCGCACCCAGTATTCGCGCGGCGACAGCGAAACGAAGCTGCCCTGGTCGAGGTAGCCACTGCGCAGGGTTTTGGTGAAGAAGCTGTTGACGCTGAACTGGCGGTCGTCCTGCTTGTAGTCGTAGCCGACGTTGACCAGCGTGCGACGGCCCCAGAACTTGTCCTTCAGGCGCGTCGACTGGTACGGGTCGGCATCGAAATCGGCGGTGCTCAGGCCGCCGGGCATGTCGGCTTCGCCTTCGTAGTATTGGGCCATGGCGTGCAGGCTGTTGGCCTCATCCAGTTGCAGCTTGCCCTTGAGGATCAGGTCATCGATCTGCGTGTCGCTGTGCTCGCGCCAGTCGCCGCCACGGGTGCCAGAGTAGAGCAGGGCGCCGCCCAGGCCGTTGGCATTGGTGCCGCCGACCAGCAGGTTGGCGCTGTTCTTGAAACCGTCGTGGCTCGAGGACGGGCTGATCTGGTTTTGCATGGCGGCCTTGAAGGTGGCCTCTTCAGGGATCGCACGGGTCACGAAGTTGACGATGCCGCCGACGTTCTGCGGGCCATAGCGCACCGCGCCGCCGCCGCGCACCACGTCCACGGCATCCATGTTGCCCATGCTGATCGGCGCCAGTGACAACTGAGGCTGCCCGTACGGCGCGAACGGCACTGGGATGCCGTCCATCAGCACGGTGGAGCGCGACGCCAGGCGTGGGTTGAGGCCGCGGATACCAAAGTTCAGCGCCAGGTCGTGGCTGCCGGTGCCGTTGTTGTCTGGCGCATTCACCCCAGGGATGCGGTTGAGCACTTCCCGCGCGGTGGTGGCGCCGCTGCGTTCGAAGGCTTCACGGCGCACGACGTCGCGGGCGCCGGGGTGTTCGAAGACGTTGTCTTGCTGGGCTTCAGCCAACCAGTCGCCGACCACCGTTGAGGCCCCTAGCTCTACGGCGGCGCTGGTGCTGGCGGCACTCAGCGGCTGCAGGCTGAAGGCGTTGTCGGTTTCTTGCCGGGCTTGCAGGCCACTGCCGCGCAGCAGCGCGTCGAGGCCCTGGCGCACGTCGTACTGGCCGTCCAGGCCTGGGGTGTTCATGCCTTGGGTCAGTTGCGAACCAAACGAAATCAATGCGCCGCTCTCGCGACCGAACTGGTTGAGGGCGTCTTCAAGGGAGCCGGCGGCGATGTGGTAAGTGCGCGCTTCGGCGTGGGCCGCGGGGCTGGCGAGGCCGAGGGTGGTGGCGAGCAGCAGGGCGTGGACGAGGGGGCTGGTGCGCAACGGCATGGGTGAGGTCCTGAGAGAAGGGGTTTGCCTTGTCTGTCACGCGAACGTTGGGAAATGGCTCAGGTGAATGCAAAAAATCTGCGGCTGCTGTGCACCCTATGGCCGGCAAGCCCGCTCCCACGGCTGTAGTTATTGCGAGGGTGGCGCTGTAGGTGGGGGCCCGGCAACCTCACGTCAGGCTATCGACCGTCACCCAGTACCGGGTAAACCGTCGCACCCGCACCGGCAATGCCACCTCCAGCATCTGCAGAATTCGCTCACTGTCATCCAGCGGGTAAGACCCTGAAATCCGCAAGTCGGCAACCCGCTCGCTGCACCCCAGTTGCCCCTGCCGGTAGCGGCCGAGCTCGGCCAGGAAATCCCCCAGGCGCATCTGCGACGCTACCAGCATGCCGTCGACCCAGGCCCCGGCATTGCGGTCCAGCGCTGTGACCGCCCGCCAGCCGTTGCCCCCCAATCGGGCCTGTTGCCCTGCCAGCAAGGCCTCACCCGACACAGTGGCGACGCCACTGAACACCGACACCAGGCTGAACCCGTCGTACTGGCGCACGTTGAAACGGCCGCTGTCCAACTGCAGCGCAGCTTCGCCGGTGCGCAGCAGCAAGGGCCGGGCATCCTTGGCCACCTCCAGCGCCAGTTCGCCTTCGAGCAGGCGCACCACCCGCTGGTGCCCATCAAAGCGCACATCGGCGGCGCTACGGGTATTGAGTTGCATCAGGCTGCCATCTTCCAGGTTCAACCGCCGACGCTGGCCGACCGGGCTGCGGTAGTCGGCCATTAGCCCTGGCAACGGGTTGTGCTGCTGCAGCCCCAACCCTGTGGCACTGGCCACACCGAGCAGCAGCAAGGCCTTGAGCGCACGCCGTCGAGCGGCCGATGGCGGCGCTTGCAGCGTCGCATGCACCACGGGCGAAGCCACCCCGCGTAGCCGCTGATTGACCTGCTGAATATGCGCCCAGGCGCGCTGGTGTTCGTGGTCGGCTTGTAACCAGTGCTCCAGCGCCAACTGCTGGGCCCGATCAAAATCATCACCCTGGGACTCGATCAACCAATGCACGGCCTGCTCGGCTACCTGCGAAGAAAACTGGGTATTCACAGGGCGAAGTAACAGCGCATGGCCGCCTTGTTCAGGTAGCGTTTTACCGTGGCCAGTGACACGTTCAGTTCACGCGCGATTTCGCCCTGGCCCAGGCCGTCGACCTGCGCCAGCAGGAAGGCACGCTTGACCAGCGCTGGCAGGCCATCCAGCAGGCGGTCTAGCTCCAGCAGCGTCTCGAAGATGATCGCTTTCTGTTCTTCGCTCGGTGCCACGTCTTCCGGCACCTGAGCCAAGGCCTGGAGGTAGGCGCGTTCCAGTTCCTGGCGCCGAAAGTGATTGCACAGCACCCGCTTGGCGACCGTGGCCAGGAACGCCCTAGGTTCGATCAATTGCGGTGTCTCGCGTGCCTGAAGCAGGCGTACGTAGGTGTCCTGCGCCAGGTCGGCGGCACTCTGCGGGCAGCCAAGGCGGCGGCGCAACCAGCCGGTCAGCCAGTTGTGATGGGCGTGATAGAGGCCTTCGACCGTGGAGGAAAGGGCGCTGGACACCGTGGATACTCCGGCGCCAAGATGCGCGATTGGAAGTAATAATTGTTCGCATTGTAGTGGGCGACCCTGTGCTCGGCAATCCTCCAGGGGCGGATCGCCGGCCCGTCAGCGATGGGCGGCTAAGCAGCGGCAATATTTTGCTTATGCGAATTGAAATCATTATTATTGCAGCCCCGAAAATGCCCGGACCTCCGCCATGAAGCGCAACGCCGCCGGTCTCCCGCTCAATTACCGCCTGGCCGTGGCCTCACGCTGCCTGGCTGCAACGCTGGGCGGTTATCTGCTGGCATCCATGGCCAGTGTCAGCATCGCGCTGCTGGCGCCCTTGCCACGGGTCGACGCGACCCTCACGGGCTTGCTGTTGTCGTTCGTCTTCTACGTGCTGGCGTTCATCTGGTGCTTCGCTTGCCGTAGCGCCTGGCGTGCCTGGTGGGGCGTGCTGTTGCCAAGCGTGCTGCTGGGCGCGGTCAGCGGTTTTGCCTACTGGATGAAAAACCCATGAAAGAAGGCTTTCGCCAGGCCATGGCCTGGTTGCACACCTGGACCGGCCTGATCTTCGGCTGGTTGCTGTTCGCCATCTTCCTTACTGGCACGCTTTCGTACTTCAAGGACGAGATCAACCACTGGACCCAGCCCGAGGTGCGCAGCCATGCGCTCGACCCGGTAAACAGCCTGGGCTTGGCCCAGCGCTACCTGGAGGCCAACGCCGCGCACGCCAGCAACTGGATGATCCGCTTGCCCAACGCGCGCGAGGCGGCGCTGAACGTGGGCTGGCGCGACCCCGAGGCGGGGCGCCGCGGCTTTGTCAGCAAAAGCCTCGATGCGCAGACTGGCCAGCCAGTCGAGGCGCGCGATAGCCGTGGCGGCGAATTCTTCTACCGCTTCCACTTCCAGCTGGAGATGCCGTACCCGTTCGGCCGTTGGCTGTCGACGTTCTGTGCCTTCATCATGCTGCTGGGCCTGGTCACCGGGATCATCACCCACAAGAAGATCTTCAAAGAGTTCTTCACCTTCCGCCCTGGCAAAGGCCAGCGCTCGTGGCTGGATGGGCACAACGCAATCGGCGTGCTGGTGCTGCCGTTCCACCTGATGATCAGCTACAGCAGCCTGGTGCTGTTCATGTACATGGTGATGCCTGCCGGCATTCTGGCCAGCTATGGCGGCAATACCGGCGAGTACTTCAACGAGCTGTTCGGCCGCGACGATGCGCCCAAGGCTGCCAACGTCGCGACGCCCCTGGTGCCGTTGCCGACGCTGTACGCCAAAGTCGAGGAATTGGCGCCGGGTGCACGCATCGGTTTCATCCAGCTGCAAAACCCCGGTGACCGCAATGCCCGGGTCACCTTCACCCAGTCCTCGGCTGATAACGTCGCCTACCGGCGCAGCACCCACTGGACCTTCGATGGCGCCAGCGGGGCGCTGCTGACCCAAGGTGCACCGGAGAGTGGTGCGATGATGACGGCCTTCAGTTTTGCCGGCCTGCACATGGGCAATTTCGCCGGGCCCTGGCTGCGCTGGTTGTACTTTGTCTTCGGCGTGGCCGGCACAGCAGTCATCGGCACAGGGTTGGTGATGTGGCTGGGCAAGCGTCAGCTCAAGCATGCCAAGAGCGCGCACATGCCCGGCGAATTGCGCTTGGTCGAGGTGCTCAACATTGCCAGCATGAGTGGCCTGCTGCTGGCGGTGGCAGGGTTCTTCTGGGCCAATCGGCTGATCCCTGTGGCTGCCGAGGGCCGCGCCGATTGGGAGGTCAACACGTTCTTCCTGGTCTGGGCACTGTCGCTGGTGCATGCCGTGCTGCGTTCCGGGCGCCGCGCCTGGGGCGAGCAACTGGCGCTGGGGGCGCTGGCCTTCGCCTTGCTGCCGCTGCTCAATGGCCTCACCACAGGCCAGGGCCTCGATCAGTCATTGCGGTCTGGCGACTGGGCCATGGCCGGGTTCGATCTCACGGCGCTGGCCACCGGCGTGTTTCTGGCCTGGACGGCCAGCAAAATGCTGCGCCCGGCAAAGCCTGTTACCAAGCGCGCCTCACGCGCGGCCCAAAAACCGACGGTCGAGGGCGGCGAGGTGAGCGGATGCTAGGTAGTGCGCTGATCGGCTTCGCGGGCTTCGTCGCCCTGTGCCTGGCCATGGAAAAACACTTCAAGGAGCTGCTTGGGCGCAAACCGCAGGTGCAACAGTTGCGTGTGCTGCGCGTCGGTGGCTGGCTGCTGCTGGTGCTGTCGCTGGTACTCAGCGTGCACATGCGGGGGTGGGCGCATGGCCTGGTGGAATGGATAGCGGTGTTGATGGCGGGGGTGACCCTGTGGGTGTTCGCCCTGCCGTACCAGCCCCGCCTGTTGCTGGGCCTGGCCGCCGTCAGCGTGGTGCTCGGCCCGCTGTTGGCCGTGCTTGCTGTGTGACGCCTTGAGCGAGCCGGGTGACATGATCGAGCCAGATGCTGACAACACCGGCGGACGTGCGCGCTTTGTTCAGGTGTTTCTGGCGCAGCGTGCGCGCATGGAGGCATTGGTCAGCCGCCGGGTCGGTTGCCGGGCCACGGCATCGGACCTGGTCCAGGAGTTGTTCCTGCGCTTCTGGCGCCGCCCCGAGGTCAAGGTCGAAGCACTGGACACCTACCTTTTGCGCTGCGCCGGCAACCTTGCCATCGACCACCTGCGCAGCGAAGGCAGCCGCGAGCGTGTGGCCGAAGCCACGCACGCCGTGGATGAGCAGTCCAGCGCCGCAGAACCTGAGCAAGCCCTGGAGGTCGCTCACGACCTGCAACGCATCGAGGCTGCGTTGCGCGCCTTGCCCGATCGCACGCGGCAGATCTTCCTGCTCAATCGTATCCACGGCTGCAAGTACAGCGAGATCGCCACGGCCATGCAACTGTCCCAGAGCGCCGTTGAAAAGCATATGATGCGCGCCCTCGAAGCGTGCAAGGCGAGTGTCGCCGAGCCCGTTTCCACCCTACGCAGGCCAGGGAGCGCCCGTCGATGAGCCGTCCGAATCCGATCACTGCCGCGCAGTCACAGGCCGCGCTGCAGTGGCTGAGCCGCATCAACGAACAGCCTGAGCAAGCCCAAGGTGCGGCGTTCAAGCGTTGGTTGCTGGCCGACCCGGGGCATCGAGAGGCGTACGCACAGGCGCAGGCGCTGTGGCAGATGAGCGCGGCGCCAGCGGCGCGGTTGGCCGATGAAGAGCGCGGGGGCCTGCAACAGTACTTGGATGCCATGGCCAAGGCGCCTGCCCGAGGCCGTTGGCGTCAACGCGTCGCCGCCTTGGCGGTTGCAGCCTGCCTGGTGCTGGCGGTCGGCACTGTGGGTGGGTGGCACCCTGGCTACTGGCTGCAGGACCTGCAGGCCGACTACAGCAGCGCCGGGAACGTCCGCCAGGTGACCCTGGCCGATCAATCGCAGGTGACACTAGATGCAGGCAGCGCAATCACGGTCGACTTCGCCCAGGGCGAGCGCCGTGTGCGGCTGCTGCGCGGGGCGGCGTTCTTCCAGGTCACCCACACCGGCGAGCCGTTTCTGGTAGCTGCCGCAGGCGGTGAGGTGCGGGTGCTGGGCACCCAGTTCGAGGTGCGTGAGCAGGGGGATGGCGCGCAGGTGACGGTGCGCAGTGGGCGGGTCGCGGTGACACCGGGGCAAGGCGCGGTCGCCCGTGAACTGACGGCCAATCAGCAGCTGGCTTACGTTGACGGCCATGCGGGCAGTACCGTGAGCGTAGACAGCGAGAGCCGCCTGGCTTGGCGCCAGGGCTGGCTGAATTACTACCAGGTGCCGCTGGCGCAGGTGGTCGAGGACCTCGGGCGTTACTACCCGGGGCGCATCCTGCTGCTCAAGGGTGAGTTGGGGCAGCGCAAGGTCAGTGGCAGTTTCCCGGTGCAAGCGCCTTTGGCAGCGCTCGATTCACTTGGCAACGTGATGGGCTTTTCGCGCCAGACCGTCTTGGGGCGTTTGACGATTATCCGTTAGGCACCTGTACCAGAACCTGTGGGAGCGGCGGTGCGGCGGTCCGACTTGCCCGCGAAGAGGCCGGCCCAGGAAAAAATTCAAATAACGGATGAGGTAACAGGACGTGGCATCCGTGTAATGAGTGGAAGTGCGATTCATTCGCAATCAACACCCGCTTACAGGTCAGCGTCCATGAAGTTCACCCCGTGTTGCGTCCCCCTCTGGCTCGGCCTTTCGGTGTGCCCGGTCATCGCCATCGCACCGTTGGCCGGGGCGGCCGAGCAGGTACAGGCGTACACGTTTGCCCAGCCAAGCCAACCCTTGGCCCAGGCGCTCAATGCCTTCAGCCGAGCCACCGGCCAGAGCGTGGTGTACACCCTCGAGCTTTCTGGCCAGCAGGCACCTGCCCTCAATGGCACCTTCAGCGCAGAGCAGGCGCTGCAGCAATTGCTGGGCACTTCCGGCCTGGCCTGGCGCCGCGTCGATGCCCGCACCTTCACCCTCGAAGCCGTGAGCAGCGACGGGGCACTCAACCTGCAGGCCACCACCGTGACCTCGCAGATGGACGCCTACAGCTATCAGCCCCCGGCCACGGCCTCGATCATGCGTGGCCAGGGCCCGAACCAGGACATCCCCCAGGCCATCAACGTGGTCCCGGCCCAGGTCATTCGCGACCAGGCCCCGCGCAACCTCGATGATGCCTTGACCAACGTCAGCGGCATTACCCAGGGCAACAACTTTGGCGGCACCTCCGACACCGTGATGAAGCGCGGCTTTGGCGACAACCGCGACGGCTCGATCATGCGTGACGGCATGCCCATCGTGCAGGGCCGCAGCCTCAATGCCAGCACCGAGCGGGTCGAAGTGCTCAAGGGCCCGGCCTCGCTGCTGTATGGCATCCAGGACCCAGGCGGGGTCATCAACGTGGTCAGCAAGCGCCCGCAACTGCAGCAGTACAACGCCCTGACGGTGCGTGGCTCGACCTACGGCAGCGGCAAAAATGGCAGCGGCGGTGGGTTCGACAGCACCGGCGCACTCGGCGACAGCAACTTCGCCTACCGCCTGATCGTCGACCACGAAGATGAGGACTACTGGCGTAACTTCGGTGTGCACCGCGAATCGCTGGTAGCGCCATCGCTGGCCTGGCTGGGCGAGGACACCCAGGTGGTGGTGGCGTACGAGCACCGTGAGTTTCTTTACCCGTTCGACCGCGGCACGGCCTTTGGCAGCAACGGCCACCCCTTGGACATTCCGGCCACGCGTCGCCTGGATGAGCCGTTCAACGACATGGAAGGGCGCTCTGACCTGTATCGCCTGGAGGTCGACCACCAATTGGCCGACGACTGGAAGCTGCACTTCGGCTACAGCTTCAACCGCGAGACCTACGACGCCAGCCAGGTCCGCGTGACGGGCGTCAACGAAGCCAAGGGCACGCTGACGCGCAGCATCGACGGCACGCACAACGCCATGAGCCGCGACCAGTTCGCCACCCTGAGCCTTGCGGGCAACGTCGAGCTGGGTGGCCTGCAGCATGACCTGTTGTTCGGCCTCGATCACGAAGACCGCAAGGTGTTTCGTGGCGACCTGATCCGCCAGACGGCGCAGTCTACCTTCAGCTATGAAAACCCAGTCTACGGCCAGGAAGTGGAGGGCAGCAGCGTGCGCGCCAGCGACAGCGACCAGACCGACAAACTGCGCACCGACGCGCTGTTCGTGCAGGACGCCCTGCACCTGGATGAGCACTGGATTCTGGTGGCCGGTGCGCGCTTCCAGCAGTTCGACCAGTACGCCGGCCGCGGTCGACCGTTCAAAGCCAATACCGACACTAGCGGCCAGGCCTGGGTGCCGCATGCCGGCATCGTCTACAAGGTCGATGACCAGCTGTCGTTCTATGGCAGCTACAGCGAGTCGTTCAAGCCCAACTCCAGCATTGCACCGTTGACCGGCGGTGTGGTGCTGGATGCGTCGGTAGCGCCCGAAGAGGGTAAATCGTGGGAGCTGGGGGCCAAGCTCGACATGCCTGGCAGCCTGACCGGCACCTTGGCGCTGTTCGACATCACCAAGCGCAATGTGCTGGTCGCCAACTTCGACACGGGTACCGGCGAGACGGTCTACAGCAATGCTGGCGAGGTCAATTCACGCGGTGTTGAACTTGACCTGACCGGGCAGCTCAGCGAACGCTGGAGCCTGATCGGCAGTTATGCCTTTACCGATGCCAAGGTCACCAAAGACCCGGACCTTGAAGGCAACCGCCTGCAGAACGTGGCCAAGCACAGTGGCTCGCTCTCGGCGGTGTATGACTTTGGCCGCGTGTTCGGTGGCGACCGACTGCGCTTTGGTGCTGGGGCCCGCTATGTGGGCGAGCGTTCGGGCAACTCGACCAACACCTTCGACTTGCCCAGCTATACCGTCGCCGATGCGTTTGCCACGTACGAGACCCAGCTCGACGAACACAACGTGCGCCTGCAGTTGAACGTGAAGAACCTGTTCGACAAGGTTTACTACAGCTCGGCGGTGAACCAGTACTTTGTCGCAGTTGGCGATGCGCGGCAGGTGAGCCTGTCCAGCACCTTCGAGTTCTAAGGGCTGAAGGCTGTGCGATAGTCGCCAGGCGTCGCTCCGAGTGCCTGGCGGAAGCGGTTGCTGAAATGGCTGGCACTGGCAAACCCGCACAGCAACGCTACCTCTCCCAGCGGCAGGTGACCCAAGCGCAGCAACTGGCAAGCACGGTGCAGCCGTCGTGCCAGCAGGTACTGGTGTGGCGGCAAGCCGAAACTGGTGCGGAACATGCGCGCGAAGTGGTACTCGGAAAGGTTGCAGCGCAGGGCCAGTTCACCGAGGGTGATGGGCTGGTCCAGGTGCGCCTCGATGTACTCCACCAACTGCCGACGCAGGTTCGGCGCCAAGCCGCCTTTCAGGCGCAGACCCTGACGTAGCCCAACCTGGCTGAGCACTGCGTGGTCGACGATTTCATGCGCCAGGCTGCTGGCCAGCAGGCGCTCGCCGGGCTCGTCCCAGGCCAGGTTGATCAACTGGCGAAAGCGCGCCGACTGTTGCGGGTCATCGAGGAACGTCGCCTCCTGCAGCTGCAATTCCCGCGGCTCACGGTCCAGCAGGCGCACGCAACCCAGGGCGAACTGCGCCTCGCTGACGTACAGGTGTGCCAGGCGAATCGCGCCGTTGACCACCCAGTTCGACTCATGGCCGGCCGGCATGATGCACAGCTTGTTCGGTGCGCCCTTGTCGGCCGGGCGCTGGCGACGGAAGGTGCCGGTGCCATCGGCGATGTAGCACGACAGCGTGTGATGGCTGGGCGCCTGGTAATCGCGGGCATCGTCGCGGTTGCGCCACAGCGCCGCAGCCAAGCCGTCGCCCAGGTGCGCGCTCAGCTCCAGGCGGGCGTGGGGCGAGGCGTGCATGGCGTTGAAGACGTGCAGTTGGGAGAGTGGGGTCATGGGCGATTCCTCTGGGGCCATCGTACTGCGCTTGCGTTGCGCTGACAGCTACCTGGGTTGGAAAAGCGCAAGTTTGTGCAAGCGGGGAGGGCCAGGAGGGCGAACACTGAGGGCCTCGGCGAGGGCTGCGCCCTCTATTCGCGGGGCAAGCCCGCTCCCACAAGTACCGAGCAGTCTTCGATTTCTGTGGGAGCGGGCTTGCCCCGCGAAGCGTCGGGCACCGATTCTGAAAGGCCCAAGGAACCACCCACATGAACCTGTCCCTGTACCTGCTCACCGTCCTGATCTGGGGCACCACCTGGATCGCCCTGAAACTGCAACTGGGCGTGGTCGCCATCCCGGTGTCCATCGTCTACCGCTTCGCTTTGGCCGGCCTGATCCTGTTCGCCATCCTGTTGCTCACCCGCCGCCTGCAACCCATGAACCGCCGCGGCCACCTGATCTGCCTGGCCCAAGGCCTGTGCCTGTTCTGCGTCAACTTCATGTGCTTCCTCACCGCCAGCCAGTGGATCGCCAGCGGCCTGATCGCCGTGGTGTTCTCCACCGCGACCCTGTGGAACGCACTCAACGCCCGGGTGTTCTTTGGCCAGAAGATCGCTGCCAACGTGCTGGGTGGCGGTGCACTGGGGCTGCTGGGCCTGGGCCTGCTGTTCTGGCCCGAACTGTCCCACCATGCCGCCAGCCGCGAAACCCTGTACGGCCTCGGCCTGGCTTTGCTCGGCACGCTGTGCTTCTCGGCCGGCAACATGCTGTCGAGCATGCAGCAGAAAGCAGGGCTCAAGCCCATGACTACCAATGCCTGGGGCATGGTCTATGGCGCGGCGATGCTGACGGTTTATTGCCTGTTCAGCGGCATTCCCTTCGCCATGGAATGGAACACGCGTTACATCGGCTCGCTGATGTACCTGGTGATCCCGGGTTCGGTGATTGGCTTCACCGCCTACCTGACCCTGGTTGGGCGCATGGGGCCGGAGCGGGCAGCCTACTGTACGGTGCTGTTCCCGCTGGTGGCCTTGAACGTGTCGGCGTTTGTCGAAGGGTATCAATGGACGGCGCCGGCGCTGTTGGGGGTGGTGTTGGTGATGGGGGGGAATGTACTGGTTTTTCGCAAATTCAAAGCCATCCGCATTTCCACAGTCCCCTTACTCAGACAGTGATGCTGAAGTATCGGTTGGTGAAATACCGGCCGGTACGGATTTCACGAGGCGCTGAATGTGACTGTGACGGCCTCTGTATTGCTGGAATCGTTACCTGCGCGTGAGAGGGCCGTATACATAACCGTATACTTGCCATAAATGGGTTTGCCAGCAATGAAGAATGTATCTTTAGGAATTTTACCTGTGATGGGATCTTCATTCTCGCGTGCAGGCGTCTCCAGAGTCACGCTAATATTCTCGGGTCCGTTTATATTAACAATGCAGTGGTCTCCAACTCTGGTAGTGGTGAAAGTTGGGGCTTTAAAACCTAAGCCGTCATGGCTGTCGAGGTAGGCGAGGTCGAATTTTGTGGTGGCCATCTCCAAGGGAGGCGCTTCGATGGGGTTTTTTAAGTCGACGGTGAATGAGGTTTTGACATCCCATTCATCCCATCCATGATCGTCTCTTTTTGATTTTAAAATGTAACCCAGGGATTGTTTCTGGCTTTTTTTGAATCGACCCGAAGGAAGTTTGAAGTATAGTTTCTCTGGAAGCTGTGTACGGAAGCTTTCTGTATGGATTGGCCGGTCCGGGTGCTCACTGCTGTGCGTAATGTGAAAAACGGAGGGTACTGGCCATTCGCTTGTTTCGGAGATGGTTATATTTAAAAACTCTTCCATCTTGGCGGTCTTGATAAGATTTTCTTCAGTTCCCGGGATATCTACAACGTCATCAAATTGGATGTCATTAAGAATCGGGTCGGTCTTTTCCATTTTGGTAGTCCTCAGAATAGCGATGAAGGTAGTGTTCTTCTGCATTGTTAATCTGAGGTGTAGCGAGTGTCACCTAGCAAAAATGATAGGTGCGTAGCGTTGGCAATGGGCCAATAAGCGAGTTGTTTCAGAATGTTCGCTTATCGCAAGGGGTGTGTGCAGAGGGAGTGCGCCATTCGCCAGCAGCTTTGCGAATGGCGCGATAAAGTCAGTTGAAAACCCTCAATCCTTCCACACCTGCGGGTTCACCAAATCCTGCGGCCGTTCGCCCAACAGCGCCGCACGCAGGTTGTCCATCGCCCGGTTGGCCATGGCCTCGCGGGTTTCTGCGGTGGCCGAGCCGATGTGCGGCAGGGTCAGGGCGTTGGGCAGTTTGAACAGTGGAGAATCGCTCAGCGGTTCCTTCTCGTACACATCCAGGCCGGCACCGCGAATCGTGCCGTTCTGCAGGGCTTCGATCAGCGCTGCTTCATCGACCACCGGGCCGCGGGCGATGTTGATGAGGAAGGCGCTTGGCTTCATCAGCTTCAGCTCCCGTGCACCGATCAGCTTGCGGGTGGCGTCCGACAACGGCACCACGATGCAGACGAAATCGGCTTCGGCCAGCAGTTGCTCCAGGCTGCGGAACTGCGCCCCCAGCTCTTGCTCCAGTGCGGTCTTGCGGCTGTTGCCGGTATAGATGACCGGCATGTTGAACCCGAACCGGCCGCGGCGGGCAACGGCGGCGCCGATGTTGCCCATGCCGACGATGCCCAAGGTCTTGCCGTGCACATCGCTGCCGAAGTGCGCCGGGCCGACGGTGGCTTGCCACTGGCCGGCCTTGGTCCAGGCATCCAGCTCGGCCGTGCGCCGGGCGCAGCCCATGATCAGCGAGAAGCCCAGGTCTGCGGTGCTTTCGGTGAGTACGTCGGGGGTGTTGGTCAGGGCGATGCCGCGCTCATTGAAGTAGTCGACGTCATAGTTGTCGTAGCCGACCGAGACGCTGGAGACCACTTCAAGCTTGGCCGCGCCTTCGAGTTGCGCACGGCCAAGCTTGCGGCCGACGCCGATCAGGCCGTGGGCCTCGGGCAGGGCTTCGTTGAACTGGGCGTTGATGTCGCCGAGCTTGGGGTTCGGCAGGATCACGTTGAAGTCTTGTTGCAGGCGCTCGGCCATGGCCGGGGTGATGCGGCTGAAGGCCAGGACGGTCTTTTTCATCGGCAACTCTCTGCAAGGCTAGGGTGGACTGCCAGGCAGTTGACCGCGTTGCGGTCATTCGCAGCACTAGGCTGCTCCTACAAAGGTCGGTGTAGGAGCAGCCTTGTGCTGCGAATGGAGGGCATCGCCCTCCCATGGTCCTGGCGCTGGAAGCAATGGTTAGCAACCTACCATTGCTCCTCCCCTCAATGCAGCATGTTTCTCAGTTGGCGATCTGCACCTGATGGGTTTTCAGGTCTGCCTCATGCGCTGCCAGAATTTCCGGCAGCGAATTGCGCAGGTACTCAACCCAGGTCTTGATCTTGGCATCCAGGTACTGGCGCGACGGGTAGATGGCGTACAGGTTCAGCTCTTGCAGCCGATACTCGGGCAGCACCCGCACCAGGCTGCCGTCACGCAGCCCGTCGATGGCCGAATAGATCGGCAGCACGCCCACGCCCATGCCACTGCGGATCGCGGTTTTCATGGCGTCGGCAGTATTCACCTGGAACGGCGAGCTGGTGATGTTGACCATTTCCTGGCCTTCCGGGCCGTCGAACAGCCACTTCTCCAGCGGGATCACCGGGCTGACCATGCGCAGACAGGCGTGCTTGAGCAAGTCGGCAGGCTTGTGTGCGATGCCGTTGCGCACGATGTAGTCGGGCGAGGCGCAGACGATGCTGTAGGTGATCCCCAAGCGCTGCGACACGAAGCCCGAGTCCGGCAGCTCGGTGGCCAGCACGATGGACACGTCGTAGCCCTCGTCGAGCAGGTCCGGCACGCGGTTGGCCATGGTCAGGTCGAAGGTCACGTCCGGGTGCGATTCGCGGTAGCGGGCAATGGCATCGACCACGAAGTGTTGGCCCACCCCGGTCATGGAGTGAACCTTCAATTGCCCGGCCGGGCGGGCATGGGCGTCGCTGGCCTCGGCCTCGGCTTCTTCAACGTAGGTAAGAATCTGTTCGCAGCGCATCAGGTAGCGCTTGCCGGCCTCGGTCAGCGCGATGCGGCGGGTAGTACGGTTGAGCAGCCGAGTTTGCAGATGGGCTTCCAGATTGGAGACCGCCCGCGACACGTTCGCGGTGGTCGTATCCAGTTGCGCCGCGGCAGCCGTGAAGCTGCCAAGCTGGGCTACGCAACTGAAAGCACGCATATTTTGCAGGGTGTCCATGGGTCACTCTCAAGGTAGAGGACAAAATTGTGTCACGAAGTAACGACGAAGTTATTAAAAGATGCCTTCGACCAAAGGCTGATTATCGCGCGTTTGGTAACAAAGATTCGCAGGAATATGCGCTTATCGCCAGTCCTGCCGCCCCCTAGAATTGCCCGGCCCCTCCACCTCTTCCTCGGGAAATCGCAGCTGTGCCGCGTCGCATCATCAGAACGCTTCAAGTGTTCAGTGCCTGTGCCCTTACCCTCACCTTGAGCGGCTGTATCGGAACCTGGGGCATTGCCCCGCAAAGCAAGACATTACACGCCAATACCCTGACCACCGACGCGGCCATACGCGAAGCCGCCACCGACGCGCACTGGCCCGACCAGCAGTGGTGGCAGGCCTATCGCGACCCGCAGCTGAACCGCTGGGTCGCATTGGCCGTCGAGGGTAGCCCGAACCTGGCCATGGCCCTGGCGCGGGTGCGCGAGGCCAAGGCCATGGCCGGTGTGGTCGAGTCGGCAGAAAAGCTGCAAGCCAACGGCCAGGCCACACTCAAGCGCCACAACTGGCCCGAGGATCAGTTCTACGGCCCTGGCGCACTGTCGGGCGCCAATACCTGGGACAACAACGCCGCCATCGGCTTCAGCTATGCCCTCGACCTCTGGGGCCGCGAGCGCAATGCCAGCGAGCAGGCTGTGGACCAAGCGCACATGAGTGTGGCCGAGGCTCGCCAGGCGCAGCTCGAGCTGCAGAACAACGTGGTGCGTGCTTACATCCAGCTGAGCCTGCACTTCGCCCAGCGCGATATCGTCAAGGCTGAACTGGAGCAGCAGGAGCAGATCCTGGCCCTGGCCAAGCGTCGGCTGGACGCAGGCATCGGCACCCATTTCGAAGTCAGCCAGGCCGAAGCGCCGCTGCCCGAAACCCATCGTCAGCTCGACAGCCTTGACGAAGAGATCGCCCTGACCCGCAACCAGCTTGCTGCGCTGGCCGGCAAGGGGCCAGGGGAGGGCGCGCAGATCCAGCGCCCGACCCTGACCCTCGGCGCCCCGCTCACGCTGCCGTCGGCGCTGCCCGCCGAGCTGGTCGGCCAGCGCCCGGACGTGGTCGCCAGCCGTTGGCAGGTGGCCGCGCAAGCCCGTGGCATCGACGTCGCGCATGCCGGCTTCTTCCCCAATGTCGACCTGGTCGGCAGCCTCGGTTTCATGGCCACGGGCGGCGGCCCGCTGGAGTTTCTCACCGGGCGCAAGTTCAACTACAACGTCGGCCCGGCAATCAGCCTGCCGGTCTTCGACGGCGGCCGCCTGCGCTCGCAACTGGGCGTCGCTTCAGCGGGCTATGACATGGCCGTCGCGCGCTACAACCAGACCGTGGTCGGTGCATTGAAAAACATCTCCGATCAGTTGATCCGCCGCGAGTCGATGAAAGAGCAATCGCACTTTGCCGCCGAATCGGTCGCCGCCGCGCAGAAGACCTACGACATCGCCATGGTCGCCTTCCAGCGTGGCCTGACCGACTACCTCAACGTGCTCAATGCGCAGACCTTGCTGTTCCGTCAGCAGCAGGTACAGCAGCAGGTGCAGGCCGCCCGCCTGATCGCCCATGCCGAGCTGGTCACCGCCCTCGGGGGTGGCCTGCAAGCGGGCAAGGACGTGCCGGAGCAAGAGCGCCAGGCCGCACCGAAAACCCCGGCCACCCTGGCCATTTTCGACAAGCAGCCGGATAACGCCGAATGAGCACCTCAAGCCTGCCCGTGCGCTGGTTGCAGAGCCTGGAGTGGCGCCGGGGCTTCTTTGCCTGGGCGCGCACCGATGGCGTGACCTGGGTCTACATCTTCAAGGTGCTGGCCGCCGCCTTCATCACCCTGTGGCTGGCCATGCGCCTGGAACTGCCGCAGCCGCGCACGGCGATGATCACTGTGTTCATCGTCATGCAGCCGCAAAGTGGCCACGTGTTCGCCAAGAGTTTCTACCGGGTGCTCGGCACCCTGGCAGGCTCGGCGATGATGGTCGCGCTGATCGCCATCTTCCCGCAGAACACCGAGCTGTTCCTGCCCAGCCTGGCCCTGTGGGTCGGCCTGTGTTCGGCAGGCGCGATGCGCTACCGCACCTTCCGCGCCTATGGCTTCGTGCTGGCCGGTTACACCGCGGCGATGATCGGCTTACCGGTGCTGGAACACCCCGACCAAGCCTTTATGGCGGCCGTGTGGCGGGTGCTGGAAATCGCCTTGGGGATTTTGGTGTCAACGTTCGTCAGCGCCGCGATCCTGCCGCAGTCGGCCAGCGCCGCCATGCGTAATGCCCTCTACCAGCGCTTCGGTGTGTTCGCTGGCGTCGTAGTCGAAGCCTTGCGCGGTGATAGCCAGCGCGACCGTTTTGAAAGCAGCAACGTGCGCTTCATCGCCGAGGCTGTGGGCCTGGAAAGCCTGCGTAACGTCACCGCCTTCGAAGACCCGCACATGCGCAGGCGCAGTGGCCGGTTGGTGCGCATGAACAGCGAGTTCATGGCCATCACCACGCGCTTCAATGCCCTGCACCGGCTGCTCGAACGCCTGCGCGCCCGTGGCCCGCTGCAGATCGTCAGCGCCATCGAGCCGGGCCTGGACACCTTGGTCGAATTGCTTCAGCCCTACGTGGGCCGCGCCTTGACCGACTCCGACGCGCTGCGCCTGGCGCTTGAGCTGGCCGCCTACAAGGAGGGCCTGCAAGCCCAGGTGCGTGGCTTGCGCGCCGAGTATCAGCAAACCAACCCCAGCGAGTCCGACCTGCTCGACTTCCACACTGCCTTCGAGCTGCTGTATCGCTTTGTCGACGAGATGTTCAGCTATGCCGAGACCCATGCCTCGCTGGCCATGCACAAGCACGAGCGCGAGCAGTGGGACGAGCCCTATGTGGCGCAGACCAGCTGGCTGGTGTCGTTGGCTGCTGGCGTGCGCGCCTCGGCGGTGCTGTTGCTGCTGGGCAGTTACTGGTTGCTCAGCGACTGGCCCAGCGGTGCCATGATGACGCTGATCGCCACGGTCACCGTGGGCCTGTCGGCGGCCTCGCCCAACCCTAAGCGCATGTCATTCCAGATGGCCTGTGGCACGGCGATCGGGGCCTTCGTCGGGTTCTTCGAAACCTTCTTCGTGTTCCCCTGGATCGACGGATTCCCGCTGCTGTGCATGGTCCTGGCACCGGTCTTCGTGCTGGGGGCGTTCCTGTCTTCGCGGCCGGCGTATGCTGGTTACGGCATCGGTTTGCTGGTGTTTTTCGCCATCGGTTCGGTGCCCAACAACCTGACCGTCTACGACCCTTACACCTTCATCAACGACTACATCGGCATGGTCATCGGCATGTTCGTCTGCGCTGCGGCCGGGGCGATCATCTTGCCGCCCAACAGCCGCTGGCTGTGGAGCCGGCTGGAGCAGGAACTGCGTGAACAGGTGCTGTTCGCCATCAGTGGCCGCTTGCGCGGCCTGGGTTCGGCTTTCGAGAGCCGCACCCGCGACCTGCTGCACCAAGCCTATGGCCTCGCTGCCGGCAAGCCGAAGGTGCAGAGCGAGCTGATGGGCTGGATGTTCACCGTGCTGGAAATCGGCCACGCCATCATCGAGCTGCGCAAGGAACAGGCCCGCGCCCCGATCCACCCGGCCTACGCCGAGTCGCAGCCATGGCGCCAGGCCATCCGCGTCATGGGCCGCGCCCTGGCGCGTTTGTTCCTGCAGCCCAGCGCCAGCAACCACGAGCGCGCACTGGTGGCGGTGGACCATGCCATCAGCCGCGTGCAGGCCACCGACGAACCCTTCGCCCGGCACTTCGACACCTCGGTGCTGCGCCGCGCGCAAAGCTACTTGCACTTCATCCGTTCTTCCCTGCTGGACCCACAGTCGCCGCTGGCACCGGCGAAAGGACTGCACCATGCCCCGTGAAATCATGCCCCGTGAAATCGCCTTCCATGGCGTATACATGCCCACCATGACCTTGATGTTCCTGTTCGCCCTGGGCCTGGCCTGGGGCCTGGACCGCTTCATCGCCAGCCATGACGGCTACCGCTTTTTCTGGCACCCGGCGCTGCTTCGCCTGAGCCTGTTCGTCTGCCTTTTCGGCGCCCTCGCGCTGTCTGTCTACTGGTGAGAAACCTTCGATGAAAAAGTTCTTCAGCCTGATCGCCACCCTGCTGGTGCTGGTGGCCGCCGTGGCGATCGGCCGCCAGTTGTGGCTGCACTACATGACCACGCCCTGGACCCGCGACGGGCGTGTACGTGCCGACATCATCAACGTCGCTGCCGACGTGCCCGGCTACGTGGTGGGTGTACCGGTCAAGGACAACCAGCGGGTGAAGAAGGGCGACCTGTTGATCCAGATCGACCCTGAGCACTACCAAATGGCCGTCGACCAGGCCAAGGCGCTGGTTGCCTCGCGCAAGGCCACCTGGGAGATGCGCAAGGTCAACGCCAAGCGCCGCGCCGACATGGACAACCTGGTGATCTCCAAGGAAAACCGCGACGACGCCAGCAACATCGCCAACTCGGCCCAGGCGGATTATCAACAGGCCCTGGCCGAACTGGCGGCCGCCGAGTTGAACCTCAAGCGCACGCATATCGTGGCCACGGTGGACGGTTATGTGACCAACCTGAACATCCACAAGGGCGACTATGCCCGTACCGGTGAGCCGGTGATGGCGGTGGTCGACGAGAACTCGTTCTGGGTTTATGGCTTCTTCGAAGAGACCAAGCTGCCGCACGTGAAAGTGGGTGACCAGGCCGATTTGCAGATGATGAGCGGCGAGCGCATCAAAGGCCACGTAGAGAGCATTGCCCGCGGTATTTATGACCGCGACAACCCCCAGAGCCGCGAGCTGATCGCTGAGGTGAACCCGACCTTCAACTGGGTGCGGTTGGCGCAGCGCGTACCGGTGCGGATCCACATCGATGAAGTGCCGGAAGGGTTTTTGCTGGCGGCGGGGACGACGTGTACGGTGGTGGTGAAGCCTAGCGAGGGGTGAGTTGGCACCACGTTTCCAGCGCCTATGAGATCAGCGCCCCCGGGGCGGCGCTCGATTTGATAAGCGCTACAAATGTCATGGCGAACACCGGGTGGCCCAAACGCTCTTTAACCCGCAGCCCCCACCAACACCGGCACCGCAACCTGATCAATCACCTTCGCGCTGATCGAAGGATCCAGCAACCGCCCCAATCGTGACAGATGGCGATGACCCATGATGATCAGTTCGCAACGCAGATCTTGCGCCTTGCTGACGATGGCCTCGACCGGCTGCCCGGCCACCATGCAGCCCTGGCTGGTGAAGCCGGCGTCCTGCAACTCGCGCACGGCCTTGGCTACGGCGTGGTCGGCATGCTGTTGCTCCTCGCAGGCGGCGGGGTATTCCTCCAGTTCTTCGGTGGTGTAGGGCGCGGGTTGCTCGTGCACGGCGAAAGTGCTGTCGATGGCCAGCAGCACATGCAGCTCGTGTTCGCCGGGGCGGCAGTAGCGGCGGGCGAGGGTGAGCAGGGCGAAGGATGCGGGGGAGGCGTCGATGGCGATGAGGACCGGGGTGGGCATGGGAATCCTTGTCGAAGCTAAATGATGTGCTGGCTGTACCGGCCTCTTCGCGGGGCAAGCCCGCTCCCACAGGTTGGCCGCACAAACCTCGGGCATTGCGGGGTACCTGTGGGAGCGGGCTTGCCCCGCGAAGAGGCCGGTACAGCCACTGCATCACTTATGGCCCATCCAAAGCCCAGAATAAATGCCCCACCACGCACGACCTTATTGCGTCAGACGCAATCCTCCAACCTGCTACCATCGCCTTTCCCACAATTGCCACGGAAAACGGCCATGCAACTCCCGGACATGAACCTGCTCGTCGCCCTCGACGCCTTGCTTGACGAAGGCAGTGTGGTGGGCGCCGCGCAGCGCATGAACCTGAGCCCGGCCGCCATGAGCCGGACCCTGGGGCGCATTCGCGATGCCTTGGGCGACCCGATCCTGGTACGCGCCGGCCGTGGCTTGGTGCCGACACCCCGTGCGCTGGCGCTGCGCGAGCAGGTGCATGGGCTGGTGGAGCAGGCCGGGCAGGTGTTCCGCAGCCGTGACGATGTCGACCTGGTCAACCTGGACCGGGCCTTCAACATCCGCACCAACGACCTGTTCATTGCCCTGTACGGCGCCCAGCTGTTGCGCATGATGCTGGCCCAGGCACCGCGTACGGTGCTGCGTTTCGTGCCCGAGGGCAGTGGCGACGATGATGCGGTGCTGCGCAACGGGCATATCGACCTGATCATCAGCTCGGCCGTCGAGCTGGGCCCGGAAATCAAGGTGCAGAGCCTGTTCAACACCTACTTCGTAGGCCTGGCGCGCGAGGGCCACCCAATCTTCGATGCCGAGATTACCCCTGAGCGGTTCGCCGCCTACCCGCAGATCAGTGTGTCGCGCCGTGGCCGGGCCAATGGGCCGATCGATGTGGCATTGGCCAACCATAAAGTGGAACGGCGGGTGGCGCTGATCACCACGAGCTTCCATTCGGCGATGTTTTCGCTGCCGGATTCGGACCTGATCCTGCCGATCCCGGCCAACATCCTCAACAGTGTGCAGCGTTTGAAACTGCCCCTGCGCTCATTCGAGATCCCGGTGCCGTTGGAGAAGGTCAACGTCAAGCAGGCCTGGCACCCGCGGTTCGACAACGACCCGGCACACCGTTGGCTGCGCCAGACGTTGAAGGCGTGTGGCAGCTTCGACCCGTAACAGAGGCCGATTGCGTTTGGCGCAATATAAACCTGCCAACAAGTCAGTTTTCGTAAGCATTCGACCTTCTTAGACTTGCTCCAGCCCTGAAATTGTTGCTGGAGATGTATTCCCATGAGTTCCCTGACCGCGCCTTCTGCTGCGCTGGCTGCCGCCCCCGCGCCGGCCGCCCCCGTGCAGACGGCATTCGGCCTGCAGGTGGTGGTGGGGTTGTTTGGGGTGTTGCTGGCAGTGCTCTGTGCCGGCCTCAACGAGGCGGTGACCAAGATTTCGCTGGCCGATATTCGCGGCGCCATGGGCATCGGTGCCGACGAAGGCGCCTGGCTGCTGGCCGCGTACAGCGCGGCTTCGGTGTCGGCGATGGCCTTTGCACCCTGGCTTGCCACGACCTTTTCCCTGCGCCGCTTCACGTTGTCTGCCATTGGCGTGTTCGCCGTGCTGGGCCTGCTGCAACCGTTCGCCCCCAACCTGCACAGCCTGATGCTGCTGCGGGTGCTGCAAGGCTTCGCCTCGGGCGCCTTGCCGCCGATGCTGATGAGCGTCGCGCTGCGTTTTCTGCCACCGGGCATCAAGGTCTATGGCCTGGCCTGCTATGCCCTGACCGCCACCTTCGGGCCGAACCTCGGCACACCGCTGGCGGGCCTGTGGACCGAGTACGTCGGCTGGCAGTGGGCCTTCTGGCAGATCATCTTGCCGTCGCTGCTGGCGATGTTCTGTGTCGGCTGGGGCCTGCCCCAGGACCCGTTGCGCCTGGAGCGCTTCAAACAGTTCGACTGGCGTGGCGTGCTGCTGGGCTTGCCGGCCATCAGTTGCATCGTCCTCGGCCTGTCGCTGGGTGACCGCTGGGGTTGGTTCGACTCGCCGCTGATCTGCTGGCTGCTGGGCGGCGGCCTGCTGTTGCTGGTGCTGTTCCTGTACAACGAGTGGTCTGAACCGCTGCCGTTCTTCCAGTTGCGCATGCTCTCGCGGCGCAACCTGAGCTTCGCCCTGGTGACCCTGGCCGGCGTGCTGATCGTGCTCTCCGGGGTGAGCAGCATTCCGTCGGCGTACTTGGCGCAGATCCAGGGCTACCGGCCGGCGCAGACCAGCCCGTTGATGATGCTGGTGGCCATGCCGCAACTCATCGCCCTGCCGCTGACCGCAGCGCTGTGCAACATCCGCGCGGTGGACTGCCGCTGGGTACTGGCGATGGGGCTCGCCATGCTGGCGCTGTCGTGCGTGGGCAGCAGCCTGTTGACCTCCGAGTGGATACGCGGCGACTTCTACCCGTTTTATCTGTTGCAGGTATTTGGCCAGCCGATGGCCGTGCTGCCGCTGCTGATGCTCTCCACCAACGGCATGACCCCGCAGGAGGGCCCGTTCGCCTCGGCCTGGTTCAACACGGTCAAGGGGCTGTCGGCGGTGATTGCCGGCGGCTTGCTGGATGTCTTGGGCACTGTGCGCCGGCATTTCCATTCCAACCACCTGGTCGACAGCCTGGGCAATGCGCCGCTGATCGATGACAGCGCCGCCGGCCTTGCCCGGCGCATTCATGAACAGGCCCAGGTACTGACCTCGGCCGACCAGTACCTGGTGATGGCGTGCATTGCCGTCGCGTTGATCTGCCTGATTCCCTTTGTGCCTACCCGGATCTTCCCGCCGCGTGCGGTGGCTTGAGCCCGTGACTGAATTCGAGACTTAGAAATGACCAACAACCGCAAAACACTTTTCATCGGCTCGGTGCTCGCCGTGGCCGTGCTGGCCGGTATCGTCGGGCCTTGGATGCTGGGCAGCGATCACCGCCAGCGCACCAACGACGCCTACGTGATCGCCGATTACACCGTGGTCGCGCCCAAAGTCGCAGGCTTTATCAAAGAGGTGCTGGTCGAGGACAACCAGCAAGTCACGGCAGGCCAGTTGCTCGCGACCCTCGATGCCCGCGACTACCAAGCCGCGCTCGACGCAGCCCAGGCGCAATTGCTGGTGGCCAAGGCGCAGAGCGCCGATGCCCGCGCCACGCTAGAGCGCCAGGCCGCCTTGATTGCCCAAGCCGAAGCCGCCGTGAAAGCCGCCCAGGCCGAAGCGGCGTTTGCCGATCATGAAGTCAACCGCTACAGCCGCCTGGCCGAGCAAGGTGCCGGCACCGTGCAGAACGCCCAGCAGGCGCGCAGCGGAGTCGACCAGGCCCGTGCGCGCCTGGCCAATACCCAGGCCGCGTTGGTGGCTGCACGCAAGCAGGTGGACATCCTCAGCGCCCAGGTGGCCAGCGCCGATGGCCAGCTCAAACGGGCCGAAGCGGGGCTGGAGAAAGCCCAGCTCGACCTGTCCTACACGCGCATCATCGCACCGGTGGATGGCATGGTCGGCGAGCGCGCCTTGCGTGTCGGCGCCTATGTCAATCCGGGGGCTCGGCTGTTGTCGGTGGTGCCGTTGCAGCAGGCCTATGTGGTTGGCAACTTCCAGGAAACCCAGCTGACCCATGTGCAGCCCGGCCAACCGGTCAGCATCAGTGTCGATACCTTCTCGGGCGAGCAACTGCATGGCCATGTCGAGAGCATCGCGCCGGCCACCGGTGTGACCTTTGCAGCGGTCAAGCCGGACAATGCCACCGGTAACTTCACCAAGGTGGTGCAGCGCATCCCCGTAAAGATCGTGTTCGATGACGGCCAGCCGCTGCTTGCACGGCTGCGTGTGGGCATGTCGGTGGAAGCCACCATCGATACCCGCGGCGACAAACTCGAAGGCAAAGAGGTGAGCGCGCGATGAAACCGGCCTTTCGCTTGAGCCCGGTGTTGCTGGCGTTGCTGATGGCCGGCTGTACCCTCGGGCCAGATTTCAAACGCCCGGACAGCCAGGCCCCGCAACAGTGGGCAGGCTTGCAAGGCGAGGCCGCGGCCAGTCAGCCGCAGGCCGAACCGCTGGAGCTGCGCTGGTGGGAGACCTTTCACGATGCCCGGCTCAGCGCGCTGATCCAGCGGGTCGCCGAACGCAACCTGGACTTGCAGATGGCCAGTGCGCGGCTGCTGCAAAGCCGTGCCTTGCGCAGTACGGTAGCAGCGGATGAAGCGCCTTCGGTCGATGTGAACGCTGGCTACAGCCGCGCTCGCAACAGCGCCGAAGGGCTGAGTGACCCCTCGGGCCACGCGGGCAAATCGGCATTCAACCTGTGGCAGGGTGACCTGGTCGCGGGGTGGGAGCTGGACCTCTGGGGCCGAGTACGACGGCAAGTGGAGGCTGCCGATGCGACGGTCGAAGTGGCCGAGAATGACCGCCGTGGCGTGTTGCTGGCGCTGTTGTCAGAAACCGCCGGTAACTACATTCAGCTGCGTGCGGTGCAGCACACCCTGGACGTCACCCGTGACAACCTGAAGGTGGCGCAGCACAGCCTGAAGCTGTCCGAGAATCGCCAGGCCGAAGGGGTCGCCACCCGCCTCGACGTGGCCCAGGCCAGTGCCCAGGTCGCCTCCATCGAAGCACGCCTGCCCAGCCTTGAGGCCAAGCGCGACGACTTGATCAACGCCCTCAGCCTGCTAGCGGCCGAGCCGCCCCGCAGCCTTCAGGCACAGTTGCTCGAAGGGGGTGAACTGCCCGCGCCCCAGCAGCAGTTCGCAATCGGCCTGCCGTCGGAGTTGGCCGAGCGCCGGCCGGACATTCGCCAGGCCGAGGCGCGCCTGCATGCGGCCACCGCCAGTATCGGCGTGGCCAAGGCCGACTTCTACCCGAGCATTCGGCTGTCGGGCAGCCTGGGCTTCCAGGCCATGCAGCTGTCTGACTTCGGCGGCTGGGACTCGCGCCGCTTCGCCTTTGGCCCGCAACTGTCACTGCCGATTTTTGAAGGTGGGCGGCTCAAAGGCACGCTGGAACTGCGTGAGGCGCAGCAGCAGGAAGCCGCGCTCAACTACCGCAAGGTGGTGCTCGGTGCCTGGCATGAAATCGACGATGTGCTGCGCCTGTATAACGCCAGCCAATTGCGTCGCGACCATTTGGCCGAGGCGGTGCGGCAGAACCGTATCGCCTTGGAGACTGCCCAGCGCCAGTATGTGGAAGGGGCGGTGGACTTTCTCAATGTGCTGACCGTGCAAGGTGCGTTGCTGGCCAGCGAAGAGCAGTGGATCGACAGCTCGGCGGCGGTTTCCCAGGCGCTGGTGGGGCTGTACAAGGCGCTGGGTGGGGGCTGGCAGGCGTTTGATACACAGCCTGCGAACAAGGTTTGATAGGTGTTGTGGCTGTACCGGCCTCTTCGCGGGTAAACCCGCTCCCACAGGTACCGCACAGATTTTGAGCACTGTGCAGTACCTGTGGGAGCGGGTTTACCCGCGAAGAGGCCAGTACAGCCACTCAAAAATCAAAGCGGCCGCAGCAACCCAAACCGCTTGCGCAACACCCAGTCCAGCAACCGCCGCGGCAACAGCCCGGCAATCAGCGGCAATGCCGTGCTGCCATTACCCAGCCTGACCACTGCAGGCACCGCTGTTTTGCGTGTAGCCGCCAACACCCCTTGGGCAAACACCGCCGCAGGCGTCGGCCGGTCCTGCGATGCCTGCGCCCGTGCCTGCACATATTCGCGCAGTGGCCACCACGGCGAATCCGCAGCCAACACCTGATCGGCCTGGCGCTGGGCATTGCTGGCGAACTGCGAGGCGATCGCCCCCGGCTGCACTTCCATCAGCCGAATGCCAAACGGCGCCAACTCCAGGCGCAGGGCATCGCTCAGGGCGTTGACGGCAGCCTTCGACGCGCAGTAGGCCCCAGCGAACGGCGTGACCAGCACCCCAGAAACGCTGCCGATATTCACCACTAGCCCACGCGCGCGGCGCAGCAGCGGGAACAACGCGCGGGTCACGCCGACCACGGCGAAAACGTTGGTTTCGAATTGCTGGCGCATGGCGTCCACACCCCCGTCGAGCAATGGGCCCATGGCACCGTAGCCGGCATTGTTGATCAGCATGTCGAGGCGGCCGTGGCTTGCTTCCAGCTCCTCGGCCAGTTGGGTCAGGGCTTGGCCATCATTGACGTCCAGTTGCCGGGCGGTGAAACCGGCGGCGGCTAAATGCGCGACGTCTTCAGGTTTGCGGGCGGTGGCCCAGACTTCATGGCCGGCATCGCGGAAGGCGTCGGCCAGGGCGCGGCCGATGCCGCTGGAACAACCGGTGATCAGGACGGTGGGCATGGGAGATGGCCTTGAGTCGGGTAAGTTTGTGTTGCCTGTACTGGCCTCTTCGCGGGCAAGCCCGCGAAAGGGCCCGACCAGGCGACAGATCAATTGGCAAATGTACCCTGCAGATGCTCAGCCCGAAACTCCAGCGTCTGCGGCCGATAGCCAGAACGCAGTGGCGGCAAGGGCAGGCAATCCTTCCACTCGGCACCTGGCTGCAGCTCACCCGGCCCCCGGTAACGCGGCGCGCTGTAGGTGTTCTCGGCCAGGTTGACGGTATCGCCCGGCGCATACGCACCCACCCGCCAACGCAGTTCGGTCAGCGGGGCCTTGTTGCCGTTCTTCATGTGAACCTGCAGCGCACGGTCGGCGGGGCATTGGTCCGGGGCATAGCTAAGGCGCAAGTCCAAGCGTGCCAGTTGCGCGGCTTCGCGGGTGTCTTGCCAGGCCACGAACAGGGCGACCAGGCCGATGCCACAAACGGCGGCCAGGGATATCGGCAACGCCTTCGCTGGGTAACGCAGCAGCAGTACCAGCCACGTGAGAATTAGCAGGGCGCCGATGATCATGGAGACAACCTTGATTGCACTGATCTGGCCATCCTAGCACTTCTGCGAGTATCGCCGCAGCGGCCCCCATCCTAATCTGAAAACGCATTAAAACTGGCTGCCTTAGTTGGCATCTGTGTGACAGGCAGCGTGTTATCACTCATTAAAATCATCAGTTTTCGGAGTCAATCATGAGCGTACTTAATACCAAGACCGGCAACGCATCGGGTGCGATGACTGCCACCCTGCCAACAGGCGAGCAGTTCATTGCTCAAGACGTCTGGTTCGACCCGCTCGGCGGTGTGCTGGGTATCCGCAACCCCGCGCAGGGCGTTGAAGAATTCATCTACATTGGCTTCCCGTTGGGCATCAAGGATGGCGACCATTCCCTCGGTGAGGGGGGCACATCGGCCTACTTGGGGAGTGACGTATCAGGCCCTGCGCACAGTGGCGTCATTCAAAGCCTGGTATGGAACCGAGAGGAGTGTGGGGTCGCGGGTCAGTTTGAATTCAAAGGCAAAGATGAATATGCGCGTGACTTTCACGTCTCAAAGGGTGTGTTTGATATTGCCTATGAAAAGCCCGCTTCTACGCTGCAGCGCAACACCGCAAGTGCTGCCTCTGCGGTGATCGTTCCAGCACTGAAAGATAATGCCGAGTTCAACGCTAATGAACGGGGTTACAGCGGTGACCGTGAGCGCCCGACGTTTGTCGCGGTCAAGCAGTCCATCGGCCTTGAGGGGGGCCTGCTGGCCTTGGGGGCGGTGTTCCTTCTGGAGTACGATCAAAACAACCAACCTTCGGTCAAGCGCGCCTTTGCCAGCGTCAATCACGGCTTGATCGCGGCCGAAGATTACGCCATTACCCAGTTGGCGTGGGAGCCAGGTAAAGCCTTGTCCTTCGCCTTCACGCTTGCATTCCACTACAACGCACAGCCTTTCACCTTTCAGGCAGGCCGTGTCGACCTGAAGCTGTAAAACAGCAAAGCGGTCACCCAAAAGCCCCGCCTCTTTGCAGGAGGCGGGGCGGCTTCGCATCACTGCTTGATGGTCTTCATGGAGCGCACGCTTAGCCGGTAAATATCGGCACTGCGCAGGTGTTTTGGGGCCGGTAGGCGGGTTTTTTCCTAGCATTTTTGCCAGTTGCGCGTTCTTAGTAGACGCCTACAGTAGTGTTGTGTGTGAGGTGCTGGGCCTCATTTTTGTTCACCCGTATGAGGCGTTATGAGGAGTGGTGGTTATGATTTCAACTGAACTTAAAGCTGTAGCGAAGCTGGAGGGTTTTACGTTTAGTGAGAAAAGTGAGGAGCGTTGGATAAAGGTTCATTTTGATGGTGTGGAGGTAAAGTTTGATGGTCAATTTCAATGGGGTTATCGGGATATTGATAAGGACAGGGTAATTGCCGGTCAGGTGATCAAGGCGTCAGGTGATAAAGAGTGGTTTATTATCAATATTCCACTAGGGCTTCTAGAACTTGGAGGGCCTAATGTCGATATTGGCGAACACGATAGTGGGCTGCCATGGGTTTTGCTTCTACAGACCGCTTCATCAACTACGGGTAAAATGTCGAATTTCTATTGGGAGGAAAAGGTAGTAATAACGGGTGAATTTGAATGTCAGCTCGTGGGCAGTGAACCAAAAAAACAAGCGATCTCTGTGACGCATGGTTCTTTCCTGGTGATCAATCCGATCCCTTGACGTTTATCCACGTAGCGCTGAAAAGCGGCGGCTCAGTACATCTCGCCCCGCACGTTAGTCAACGGTGAGGCGCTACGTTCGTTTTCTGCGATGGTCTTCACCGAAACCCCGCGCTCGACCGGCGTCGAAGTGCGCCCATACACATCCTCAAAGCGCTCGATGCAGCAGCACGCTTGCGCCTTCTGGGAGCACGGCGGACCTGACATTTTTACCAGTAGAGCCAAGGGGTGAAAGGTCGTAATGTCTGCCGTACCTTCAACAGGAGTAGTGACATGAAATTTACAGCTAAAGAAAAATGGAATGAATTCCGCAAAAAGAAAATGATCCCTGCCAAGGGTGTAGTCAGGGCCTATATAGATTACAAAAGTGGACCGTTGGATTTTACTTCAGATAAAGTGGAGTATCATGTCAGCGAAGGTGTCGCAAACATCTTTGGATATACAGGTGATGTTGTAGAGCCTACTGCCTTTGTCGTTCTGTCGGCCGAAGTGGCAGCCAATGGGAATGTTGAACTGGGTGGGAATAATTGGTTATTAATCGGCGGGAAGGGTGCTTTTTATGATGTTCATTCAGGTAGCATCCGCGAATTTCAGGCCTCCGAATTAGGTGCACAGGCTGCGGCGTCCAAATTCGAAGGAATGGACGATGATCCAAAGTTCGAGATGAAAATCTTGGAACTTAACGTCAAGCTCCAATCCCTCTCCCCAGCGAATTAGCAGCCTCGCCCCTGGCCTAGCCAGGGGCGAGTCAGCCTTTACTGCGCGATGGTCTTCACCGAAACCCCACGCTCGACCGGCGTAGACGTACGCCCATACACATCTTCGAAGCGCTCGATGTCATCTTCGCCCAGGTAGCTGCCGGACTGCACTTCGATGATCTCCAGTGGGATCTTGCCCGGGTTGCGCAGGCGGTGCACCGAGGCGATCGGGATGTAGGTCGACTGGTTCTCGGTGAGCAGGAACACGTTCTCGTCGCAGGTCACCTCGGCGGTGCCGGACACCACGATCCAGTGCTCGGCGCGGTGGTGGTGCATCTGCAGCGACAGGCTGGCGCCTGGTTTGACGGTGATGTGCTTGACCTGGAAGCGGCCGCCCATGTCCACCGAATCGTACGAGCCCCATGGGCGGTACACTTCCAGGTGGTTCTGGGTCTCGCTGCGGCCTTGCTCGTCGAGGGTCTTGACCATCTGCTTGACGCCTTGGACCTTGTCCTTGTGGGCAATCATCATGGCGTCCTTGGTCTCGACCACGACGATGTTCTCAAGGCCGATCACCGACACCAGCTTGCCGTTGCCATGGATCATGCAGTTGCGGCTGTCTTGCACCACCACATCGCCCTTGGTGACGTTGCCGTTGTCGTCCTTCTCGTGCACATCCCACAGCGATGACCAGCAGCCCACGTCGCTCCAGCCAGCGGACATCGGCACCACGCAAGCGCGCTGGGTCTTTTCCATCACCGCGTAGTCGATGGAATTGTCCGGGCAGCAGGCGAAGGTAGCTTCGTCGATGTTCAGCACATCGCCGTCTGCCTGGCTGCGCTCCAGGGCCAGCACGCAGGTGTCGTAGATGTCGGCGTCGTGCTTTTTCAGCTCTTCGAGGAAGCGGCTGGCGCGGAACAGGAACATGCCGCTGTTCCAGAAGTAGCCCCCGGCCTTGACGAACTCGGCGGCGCGTTTCTCGTCGGGCTTTTCAACGAATTGCGCCACCCGCGCCACACCTTCGGGCAGCAGTGCGTCTTGGCTGGAGCGGATGTAGCCATAGCCGGTCTCGGGTTTGGTCGCCGGTACGCCGAACAGCACCATCTCGCCACGCTCGGCGGCCACGGTGGCCAGGGCCAAGGCGCGCTGCAGGGCTTTCTGATCGTCGATCACGTGGTCGGCGGGCAGCACCAGCATCAGGTCGTCGCGGCCTTCGCTGACCAGCTTCATCGCGGTCATCGCCACGGCAGGGGCGGTGTTGCGGCCGAACGGTTCCATCAGGATGCCCTGGGTTTTCAGCTTCAGTGCCGAGAGCTGTTCCTGAACGATGAACGTATGGTCCTTGTTGCAGACCACGATCGGCGCGTCCATGCCTTCGAACACCAGGCGCTGGAGGGTTTGCTGGAACAGCGTGTGCTCACCGGTCAGGGCCAGGAACTGCTTGGGGAACTGCTTGCGCGACAGAGGCCACAGACGCGAACCGCTACCACCAGAAAGAATTACCGGGATCATGATGTTTCTCCAATAAGGTCGTTAATGAGGCAGGGGATCAGTTAGTGGACACTGGGCGGGTGACCCAGACCGGCGACAGGCTGCTGCCGGAACCGGTGACGTACAGCACGGCAGCTTCGCCGCGCTCCAGGGCAACGGGTTTGACGTCGCTGACTTTCTTGTCGCCGGCATACAAGGCGAGGTTGACCTTGACCGGGTTGATCTCACGCTCGCCACGGCCTTTGGCGGCGACCGGCGTTACCACTTCGGTCTTGCCATCGGCGGTCTTCAGGGTCAGCGACTGGTCGCTGAGGTTCTGTACGCGTACCAGGGCTTTCTGCTTGTTCTTGAACGGCGGTTCTTCGATCAGTTGCGGGTTGCCGCTGCCGCTGTTGACCAGGGTGTAGTACTTGTCCGAGGCCAGCTTGACCGGCACGCTCTTGCCGCCCACCTGGGCGGTGTAATCACCGCCTGGGAGGAAGCTGAAATCGCTGCTGGCCTGGGCGCCGACCTGCTTGATCTGGGTGTTGCCGACCGAGGCGGCGGCAGGCGCGCTGGCGGCGTTGTACAGGCGCACGAAGGTCGAACCTTTCGGTGCGGTCGGGCCGTACAACGCGGCGTCGGCACCGGCGAAGGCCTGCATCGAGGCAAGGGACAGGCCTGCTGCGAGGGTGAGGGCTTTGGCAATGGAAGTCTTGGTAGTCATGTGCATTTCCTCTCTTTCGATCAGTGGTTCGTCCGGGTGGACGACAGGGCCAGGTTTTCTTCGGATTTACGGGAGTTCTTCAGCTGGGCGATCCACTGCGGATCGAAGCTGCTGAGGTCGTTTTTCATGGGCAGATAACGTTCTGGGAATTCCCACACCACGACTTGTGGCGCGGCATTTTTGAAGGCATCGCTTTGCAGGTACTTGAGCATCGGCAGCAGTGGGCCGTGGCCGTCTTCGGCGTAGTTGGCGACGTCGCTGCGCAAGGCTTGCTGCAAGGCGCCGAGGAAGTTCCAGTGCGGGTTGGCGCTGTAGCTGGTGCCGACCAGTGCGACCGGGATCTGGCTGTCGGCGAACAGCGCGTCGCCCGCATCGCCAGTGGCTTCGGCTGGGCGCGTGGTGCGTTGCTGCAGGTTGTCCGGGCTCGGCAGCAGGTTGCTGAACAGCGGGTCCAGTGGCAGGAAGTTGGTCAGGTCGCCTTTGTAGGGCGCCGTGTTACCGGCTTCGGTGATGAAGGTTTGCGGGTCGCCATTGAGCAGGCTCTGACGGCTGACCGCTTCGGCCAGAGTTTGTGCGGCGACTTCGGCGCCCATCGGCGTCCAGTGCGTGTCGGTACGCAGGAACACCTGGCCGCGGGCCTTGGCCTGCTCCATGGGCGCCATCAGGTCTGGGGCGAACACGTTGGCCTGGCGGGCTTGGGCATGGAAGCGGTTGTACAGGTCGTCGTGCAGGCTGGCGGGCAACTCCTTGCCGACGTATTCGGAATAGACCCGCGCCTTGGCCGGCACGATTGCCAGCACCAGCTGGCTGCCGTGTTGTTGCAGGGTGTCGCGCACGCCACGGATCAGCGCCAGGTTTTCCTGCATCAGTTGCTCGGCACCGGCGGTGGGTTTGAACTCTTCATCGCTGAACAACCACTGGTCGCGGCCCAGCACCACGCCCGGGCGGCCTTCGTTGAACAGCTTGAAGTCCAGCGCCGCCCAGAGGTTGGTGCCCAGGCGCTTGATCGGGAACTGCTCGTCGTAGTGGGTCTCGGCAGCCTTGGCCAGCTTGCCGTTGAGCAGGGTCATTTGCGCGGTGCGCTGGAAGCTTTCCAGGCCGCCGGTGGACCAGGCGCCCATGCCGACCAGCAGGCCGAGGAACGACAGGGAATAGGTAATGCGTAATGTCCGGGTCATGGTCATCAACCTCAGAACTGGAAGTAAAGGAACGGCGAGTAGCTCTGCGCCGAAAGCTTGAGGATCGAGGCCACGAACAGCAGCAGGACCAGGGCGCGGGTCATCACCCGGGTCCAGTCCAGGCCGATCGAGCCGTCGGCGTTGACCTGCACTGGGGTTGCCTTGGGTGTCGGCTTGGCATTGCGGTAGAAGTCGCGCAGGCCGAAGAACGCCAGGGTGAGGTAGGCGATGACCAGGGTGGCCACTTGCAAGCCGGTCAGCTGGGCGCGGTTGAGCTCCGACAGCTGCCATTCACCAAAGCTGAACATGGCGGCGTACATGCGCCCGGCCACGTGCAGGTTCTCGGCGCGGAAGATCACCCAGCCGACCACGACCAGCAGGAAGGTGAAGGCCCACTTGACCGGGTTGAAACGCTGCGGGTTGGTGTCGATGCCCAGCGCCCGCTCGATCGCCAGCCACATGCCGTGCCAGGCGCCCCAGAGGATGTAGGTGAAGTTGGCGCCGTGCCACAGCCCGCCCAGCAGCATGGTCAGGAACAGGTTGCGGTAGGTGTTGAAGGTGCCTTTGCGGTTGCCGCCCAGGGTGATGTAAAGGTAGTCGCGCAGCCAGGTCGATAGGCTGATGTGCCAGCGGCGC
>Ga0160473_100111_pt1 | contig 82954 bp, 76 predicted proteins | sample HID1975I_E11MG_FD_108217 | JGI IMG/M metagenome (GOLD analysis project Ga0160473, IMG submission 108217) | Enriched soil microbial communities from UW Madison campus, WI, USA - HID1975I_E11 MG | ecosystem: Environmental > Terrestrial > Soil > Unclassified | place: USA: Madison, Wisconsin...
AGGAAGGTCGAAAGGTTCGTCCAGACGTTGGTGTCGGTCAGCATCTGCATCGCGTCCGCCCGCACCATCTGGGCCCGCGCGTCGAGATCGATCGTCACGGCCGTGTTCGGCGGCCCCAGCGGACTGGCGGTGCCGGTGGTGAGGATGCCGGGGATCCCCTGCCCCTCGAAGACGATGCCGGTGTCCCAGGGAAAGTTCGGGTAGATCACTGCGCCCGCGGCATCCCGCGGCGGCTGGAAAGCCGCATCGAGCGCCGTGGCTTGCGCCGCCGACAGGCAGTCCGGGCCTTTGGCACCCTTGCAGACGATGCGCTGCGGCTTGAACCGGCAGGCGCCGACCTTGGCGATCACCCCGTCCTTCAACCCGTCCAAGCCGTCGCAATCTTCCAGCATGGCGGCCAGGATCAGCTTCTTGTCGGCCGGTGTGAACAGCGCGCCGGGCTTGCCCTGCGCGTCCTTCGCAGCGGCCCGGTTGAGCATGACGGTGATGTAGCTCGTGCCGATGTTCGAATAGCCGGTGCGCATCGCCGGCGCGCCGGAAACGATGCCGTCGAACAGATCGGGGAAGCGTTCCGCCGCCAGCATCGCCTCCCGCCCGCCGGTGGAGCAGCCGACGATGTAGCTGTGGTGCGCCGCCTTGCCGTAGTGCGCCGCGACGATCTGCTTGGCGACCACCGTGGTCGTCGGGACGGAGGCGTGCGCAAAATCGAGCGATGCCTGCTGGTCCGCCTCAAAGCTGCGATCGAAACCGATGCTGCTGCTATGGCCGCCGTCGGTGGAGACCACCGCATAGCCGCGGGCCAGCGCCGGACGGTCGCCGGTCGCCTGCGCACCGACAGGCAGGTTCAGCACGCCGTTCAGCCCGCCGCCGCCCTGGAACAACAACCGTCCGTTCCAGTCCGCAGGCATGGCGATCGCGAAACCGACGCCATAGGTCTTGCCGTCGGCGCCGCGTCGTTCGTTGATCGTGCCGGAAACCTTGCAGTAAGCGGGCAGCCCCGCGGCCAGCGGCGGCCTGCCGCGATAGGCGTGGACCGTGCCGGGGGCCGATGCGCCGACCATCTCGGCACCGGTGATCTTCACGCCGGCGGGAAACGGAAGCGTGAGCTTGAGATCCTTGGCACAGTCCGGCGCGGCGGCATGCGCGCCCGAACTCGCCGCCAAGCCCGCTACAACCAGGCCGATCCGTGCCAGCAACATCCTGTATTCCCCCCACGCGCCCGGTCGAGCGTCCGTGGACGACTGTCGAGCAAACCGCCGGCGAGATCAACATGACCTGGCCGTCGGGAGACGCCCGCTTCCAATCGCGCGCGATTTCGCCGACGCTGGTTGCAGCAATGCCGAACCGCCTGCCCCGCCCCGACCGGATCGCACGATCTTACCGCACCGGGTCGGCCTGGGCCGCCCGGCGCTGCCGGAGCGTCGCCCTGGCGCTGGCGGCGCTGCCGCTCGCGCTCGGTGCGTCCCCGCCGCCGCGCAAGCCACAGCGGATCATGTCGCTGATGCAGTGCAACGATCTGATGCTGCTGGCGCTGGTGCCACGAAACCGGATCGGCTCGATCACCTATCTCGCCCGCCCGGCAGCCGAAAAGCTCATGCCCGGCCGCGACCGCGGCATCCCGATCAACCACGGTTCGGCCGAGGAAATCCTTCGCCTGAAGCCCGACCTGATCCTCGCCGGCAGCTTCGCGACGCCGGTGGCGCGGCGGCTGGCCCGGCAAGTCGGCGCGCCGCTCGTCGAGATCGGCCCGGTCAACAGCTTCGCCGATATTCGCGTCATGACCCGCACGATCGGTCGCGCCGTCGGCGAGCCGGCAGCGGCCGAGGCGATGATCGCGCGCATGGATGCGACGCTCCGCGGCCTCGCCGCTACACGCCCCGCCCGCCGCGTCACGGTCGCGGCGTGGAGCGGCAGCGGCAGCGTTCCGGGGCCCGGCACCCTCACCGACGAGATCATCCGCATCGCCGGCGGGGTCAACGTCGCTGCCACCCTGCCCGATGCCGGCCAAGGCAGCTTCGACGTGGAGCATCTGCTTGCGGCGCATCCCGAAGCCATCCTGCAGGGCGAAAGCAGCTGGAACGGCGCTTCGCTCAACGCCGCGCGCGCTGCCCACCCACTCGTCCAGCGCCTCTACCGAGGTCGCCGGATAACCTTCTCGGATCCGCTCTACACCTGCGGCTTGCCGCAGACCGCCGAAGCCGCGCGGGACCTGCGTCGCGCCCTCCTCGCCCTTCCGCCGGGTGGCGTGCCGCGGTGAGCCGGGCGTGGCTCGCCACCGGCGCGATCCTGCTCCTGCTGGCGGCGGCGGTCGTGGCGTCGCTGGCGACCGGGCGCGTCTGGCTCACGCCGGCCGAACTGATCGCCGGCATCTCCGCCCCCAAGCCGAACCTCGCCTGGCTGATCCTGACCGAGCTTCGCCTGCCCCGTGCGATCCTCGCGCTGATGGTCGGGGCGACGCTCGGCCTGTCGGGCGCGGTGCTGCAGGGCTTGCTCCGCAATCCGCTGGCCGAGCCGGGGCTGCTCGGCGTGTCCGGCGGCGCGGCCCTGGGGGCGGTGCTCGCGATATACTTCGGTTTGTCGGCAAGCTTCGCCCTGGCCGTGCCGCTGCTCGGCATCCTCGGCGCGATGCTCGCCGGCGCGCTCACTTTCGCCTTCGGTCGCGGCGGCACCTTGACCCTGATCCTGGCCGGCGCGGCGGTGTCCGGGCTCACCGGGGCCGGCCTGTCGCTGGCGCTCAACTTCGCGCCGAGCCCCTATGCCGCCTACGAGATCACGACTTGGCTGCTCGGTTCGCTTTCCGATCGCGACTGGCGGCAGCTTGGTGTTGCCGCGCCGTTCATCGTTACCGGCTGGCTCGCTCTCGCCACGACCATGCGCGCTCTCGATGCCCTCACTTTGGGTGACGCGCAGGCCGAGAGCCTCGGCATCGATCTCGCCCGAACCCGTTTCCTCGCTCTCGCCGGAACCGCCTTGGCCGTGGGGGCGGCGACGTCGGTCACCGGTGCGATCGGCTTCGTCGGCTTGGTCGCGCCGCATCTGGTCCGCCCGGTCGTCGGGCATCAGCCTAGCCGGATCCTGCTCCCGTCCGCGCTGCTCGGGGCGGTGCTGCTCCTTGCCGCCGACGTGGCCACCCGCCTGATCCCGACCGCGAACGAGCTCAAGCTGGGCGTTCTCACCAGCTTGGTCGGCACGCCCTTCTTCTTCTGGCTGGTGGTGCGGCTGAGGCGAACGTCACCATGATCCGGGCGGACGGCATATCCGTGCGGAGGGGGGGCCAGACCATCCTCGATGATGTCACGCTCGCCCTGCAGCCAGGCAGTTTCGTCGCACTGGTCGGCGCGAACGGCGCCGGTAAGTCGACGCTGCTGTCCGTGCTTGCCGGGCTGCTGCGTCCCGATGCTGGCGCGATCCTGTTCGACGGTACCAGCATCGCCGATCTGGACCGGCGCCTGCTGGCGCAACGCCGCGCCTACCTGCCGCAAGGTCCGCGCGCCGAATGGCCGATCTCGGTCGAGCGGTTGGTCGCGCTGGGCCTGACGCCGCAGTTGCCCGCGTTCGGCGGACTACCCGCCACGTTCGCAGAGCGGATCGACCAGGCGCTACGGCAATGCGACCTCGTCGCTCGCCGCGACCAGCCGGTCACCACCCTGTCCGGCGGCGAGCTTGGCCGGGCGATGCTGGCCCGTGCGCTGGTCGGTGATCCAGACGTGCTCATCGCCGACGAGCCGCTCGCCGGGCTCGATCCGCGTCACGCGATCGATGCGATTGCCCGGCTGCGCGGCATCGCCGATGCGGGGAAACTCGTCATCGCCTCGATTCACGACCTGACGCTCGCCGCCCGCCACGCCACCCACCTCGCCGCGCTCCGCGACGGTCGACTGGTGGCCTTCGGGCCGATGGCGGCGACGCTCACCGCGGCATTGGTGCGCGAGGTGTTCGACGTAGCCGCCTGCGTCAGCGGCAGCGGGGCCAGCGCCTATGTCGACTTCGTCGCCAGCCCCGATCAGGACTGACGCCGATCAGGCCCGCCACTTGCGGTTGGCCGCCTCGTAGGCTGCTTTCGCCTTTGACAGCGCCTGCTCCAGCCGTTCCGTTTCCGCTGCCTGAGCCTTTTCCAGCGCGCGTCGCTCGCGGGCCAGCGCCGCCTCGCGCTCGGCCAACTCCGCCCGCACGGCATGGTGGCTCTCCTCGGCCGCATCCAGCGCCCGCTCTGCTGCGTCCAGTTCCGCTCGGCTGGGACGCGGAGCAGGCGGCTTGTCCGGCTTCTTTCGCGGCACCTTGGTTGCGGAGGGGCCGTCTTCCTGCCCCTTCGGCTCGCGGCGCGGCGTGTCCGGTGGTAGGGCGGCAAGCTGCTCGTCCACCGTGCCGCGCAGCCGCTTGACGACCTCGCCGGGTCGCTCGAGCGGCTCGGCCGTCAAGGCGGGATCGGTAACCAGCTCAGCCTCGCCGCGCGTGAACAGGTCCTTGCCGCTGCCCCAGGCCTCCATCGCGGCCTTCTGGCTCGGCGCCGCGACGTAGGCGTCGTGGAAGCCAATCGGTGTGCGGTAGACCTTCAGCTTGGCGGCGCGCGGCATGAACGCGACGCTACCGCCCGCCCCTCAGAAGCGCCAGGCAAAGCTCGCGAGAGCCCGGTTGTCGCCGACCTCGCTGCGTGCGGTGCTGCCGTCGGCGGTCAGGCCGAAGGCGAAGGTGCCGTCGGTGATCTCGAACCCGCCGCGCAATTCGCCCCAGTTGCGCGCCCGCGCCACGCCGGCGAGTTCGATCAGGTAATCATCCGCCGCGGCGAAGCGGGTGCGCAGGTCGGCCCCGCGACCGGTGAGGTTGTGGACCCAGTCGAACTGGATGCGTGGGACGAATGCCCAGCCGTTACCCAGCTTGTGCGACCCGTCCAGCTTGGCGCCCATCCGGGTTTCGGCCTGGGCATAATCGCTGCCCTCGACCAGCAAGGCCGCGTCGCCGCCGCTTTCGCGGTAGCGGCTCGAATGGGTCAGCGAATAACGCAGTCCGGCGCGCGGCGTGAGCGTCAAGGCCGGCCCGATCGGAAAGCGGACGCCGCTCTCGACGGCCATGGCAAAGCTGCTGAGCGTCGGCTCGCCGCGCAGGTCGAACGCGGCGTCCCCCAGTGCCAGCCGCCGTCGGCCGGTGCTTCCGGCCAGCATCGCCGAGGCGAGCGCGCCGACATAGCCGCGTTGGCCGATCCGCTGCGTCCCGTAGACCGAAGCCTGCCGAACATCGTCCCGCGCGTAAGTGAGCGATTGGCGCAGCCCCGTGCCGCCACCGCCGAAAGATGTCGCCAGGCCCAGGGTGGTGCCGGCGGCGACCTCCTGTTCCAGGCCCATCGCCACCTGCCAGCTGCGCTCGCCGTCGAACCGTGGGCTCGCGACCGCGCCGGCCCCGGCATCGACCATGTAACGCGCGGCGACGAAGCCGGACATGCCGTCCGGCAGGCGCGCCATCGTCCGGGGTGCCTGCGCAAAGCCGAGACCAAGCTGGCCGGGCCGGTCGCCGATCGATTGCGTCGATACCTGCGCCGCCGCGCGCATCAGCGTGCCCGGCGATCCGATCAGCGACAGCCCCTGAGCCCGCCGCCCGCCAAGATCGGACAGGCGATCACTGACCAGCCGGATCGCTGCGGAACGCTGTCGGTCCAGCGCGCGACGGGCATAGCCGTCGGTCTTGGTCGGCGCGAGTCCGCGCAGGCTGGCGGCGAGCTGCTCGCCCGCCAGCAGGTCGACCGAGCCGTAGACGCTGCTGAGTTTCGAATAGTTCTGACCGCGCAGGGCATCGAGCGCGGTGGCGAACTTGATCGCCTCCGCGGCCGTTCCGACCAGGCTCTTGAGCAGGTCGGCCAAGCTGCCGGCACTGATCACCGCATCGACGGCGTTCGCCGAGTAACGCAGGTCGGCGCGCAGGACACCGGGCAGGAGCGAGTAGACGTTGGCGAACCTGCCGGAGACGCCGCCTTCGGCCGTGGCGATGTCGAAAACCTGGCCGTAGCGCGGACGGGTCCCCGCGCCAGGCGTCACCAGCACCGTCCCGTCGACGCGAAGCCGCCCGGGATTGTCGGCATCGGCCCGCACCGCCAGCCGATCGCCGCCGCCTTGCGTCAGATCGATGTAGAGGCTGTTGCCCGAAGACAGGATCACGTCGCCCAGCACGGTGAGCGTGCCGACGCTGAGCAGGCCGCCCGGCGCGATCGTGCCGCGGATCGAGGTCAGGTACGTCGGGTCGAACGTTCCCGATCCGGTCAGCAGGCCACCGACGAGCAGGCTCTCGCCCGCCTTCAGCGTGCCGTCGACGTTGGTCCAGCCGACCCCTTGCGTGAAGTCGGTCAACACGTTGAGCCGGCCGGTTTTCTTGACATCGAGGATGGTCGCGCCGTTCACCGTCAGCTTGTCGATGGTGACGGACTTGCCGAGCGTGGTGATCCCAGCCGCGGCCAAGGTCACATCGTAATAGCGGGCCATGATGCCGCGGACCGGATCGGCGACGACGTTGTCGGGCACGAAGTTGGTCGATCCCGGTCCGCCGGGCAGGACGAGTCCCGATCCACCACTATAGTTCGATGCGGTTCCTTGGCTCTGCACCGGCGTACAGGTCACGCCATCGCAGACCTGGCCGAACTTGTAGGTGTCGCCGCTGACGCCCTGCCCGAGCACGGTCGGCAGGGCGTTGACCAGCTTGCCGTTGCGGATGACGGCATAAGCGGGGTCCATCTGCTGGACCCAGTGACTCGGATCGGTCCAGTCGCCGATCCCGGCCTTGTTGCCGGCATAACGGTACGGGTTGTTGCGGACGATGTCCTGCCAGAACAGGAACAGTGGCTGATAAAAGCTGGTCGAGCCGTAGCCGGACGGCGGCTGTTCCAGGAAGAAGCGCGAACCGCCGGAAAGCACGCCGGCGACGACCGGAATGGCGAACTGCTGGTCAATGATCAGCGGCCCGCCGGAATCGCCCGGCGCGGTCGATCCCTCACGCGCCAGCGCGGCGCCACCGAACACGTCGAAGTCGAACGGGTTGGCGGCGGGCGTGCCGAACTTCGGATCGTCGAAGTCGGTCTGGTAGAGGGTCTGGGGCAGGCCGCCATTTTCACCGAACAGGACATCATCGACGTCGTTGAGCGATCCGAGGAAGGACACGACGTTCTCGGCCACCCGACGCCGAAAATCGAGATCGACATCGCCGACCGTGCCGTTGCCGTAATTGCCGTAACCGGTGACCGTCGCGTGCGTCGGCCCGTTCAGCGGTGAGAACAGGAGCGTCCAGGTAGGAATATCTTGCGTCGGCGTATCCAGCGTCGCCAGCGCGACATCGGCCTCCAGAAAACCGAGCCCCTCCCCGAGCCGCGTCGAGCGCGGATCGTACCAGACCTGCTCGACATTATAGAGCGCGTTGGCGATGCTGGTCTTGTACTGGAGCGCCGGATTGTCGCCGAACCCCAGCCAGTCGATGATCGCCGGCAGATTATCCTGATGGAAGCCGAAGCTGATCGGGATCCCGCCCGTCTTGGCGCCATAATCGCCAGCGGCGGATTCGTTGACGCAGTGGGCGGCGAAGATGACCGTTCGCGGATTGATCAACGTGCCCGTGCACAGGCCGACGAAGCCGCCGCCGACGTCGATCGTCATTTCGCCGATGCCGTTGATGTCGACGGGGTCGAGTGCGCCATTCGGACCGGCATCGGGGTTGAGGTCGTCACGAACCACGATATCCGGCGTGCGGATCGCGCCTTCGCCCAGTGCCGGGGCAGCGGAAGCGAGCACGATCAGTGCCGACGCCCCAAGAAGTGCACGGCGGAACAGCTTCTTCGACGAGTTGTCTCGCACGGTCCATACTCCCCCGAAAGACCAGCAAGCCCGAACTACATCATGAATTCCAGATGAATAAAAGTGGTGAGTAATGCTCACGCCGATATGGTCGTTTTACACCATAGCCGGCCCTGATCAGACTGCGCACCGCCGTCCCGCGGACGGGTTTTGCTACTCCGCGCCGCGCCCGATGAGGTCGACGAACGCCTGGGCCGGCGTCGAAAGACGGCTTCGGTGCAGCAGCCACAGCTTGCTCTGCGCTTCGGGATCGTCGAGCGTCCGGAAGACGACATTCTCCGGGTGCAGCATGCTCAGCGACCGGGTGATGACCGTGATGCCCATCCCCGCCGCGACAAGCCCCAGCAGCGTGGACAACCCCGTCGCCTCCTGCACCACGCGCGGCGCGAAACCGGCGCGGGCGCAAAGCTGGGTTAGATGCTCGTTGAAGCCCACCCCAAAGGTCCTCTGGTAAAGCACGAACGGCACGTCGCGCAGATCGTCGATCCTCGGCGCGGGCCCCCGTGCGGCGAGCGGATGATCGCTGCGCATGGCCACCAGCAGTGGCTCGGTCAGCAGCAGGCGCACGGTGATCGGGATCGATAGGGACGGCGTCTCGAAGCCTCGGACGAAGGCGATATCGATCCGTTCGTGGATCAATGCCTCGATCTGATCACCGCGCGGCATCTCGGTCAGGTTTAGCCGCACGGCTGGCCGGGTTTCACGGAAGGCGGAGAGCGCCTCGACCACGACCGCGGTGAACGGCACGGAAGACGAGAACCCGACTGATACCTCGCCGACCTCGCCTTGCTGCGCGCGCCGGGCGATGTCGATCGCCTGCGCGGCTTGGGCCAGCGTCTTGCGCGCTTCGATCAGGAACAGTCGGCCCGGGCCGGTCAGCGTCACCTGCCGGCTGGTCCGCTCGAAGAGCGCCACACCCAACTCGTCTTCCAGGGCCCGGATCTGCTGGCTGAGTGGCGGCTGGGATATGCCCAGGCGACGGGCGGCGCGGCCGAAATGAAGTTCGTCGGCGACCCCGACGAAGTAACGCAGGTGGCGGAGTTCCATCCCACCGATATGCAGCACGTATCGATCCAGCCGCAATCGATATTGGATCGCGCAGCAACATTTCCGCAATGCAAGCTCACGCGCACCGGGGCACCGGTGCCGTCTCTCGCCGCGTTCGAATGACTGCGCCGGCGCCTCGCGTCGGCAGGAGGACCATCCATGATCGGCATCGTCAGGATCGCGCTACGGCGTCCGCTGACTTTCATCGTCATGGCGATGCTGATCTTCATCGTCGGCGTGCTCGCCGCGTTCCGGACGCCGGTGGACATCTTCCCCGAAATCAAGATTCCGGTGATCGCGGTCGCCTGGACCTATTCGGGCCTGCCGCCGGAGGAGATGGCCGGCCGGATCATCACGCCCTACGAACGCGTGCTGACGACCACCGTCAACGACATCGAACACATCGAGAGCCAGTCCCTGCCCGGCGCCGGCATCGTCAAGATCTACTTCCAGCCCGGCGTCGACATCCGCACCGCGACGGCGCAGGTGACCTCGATTTCTCAGACCGTGCTTCGGCAGATGCCGCCGGGCGTGAACCCACCGCTGGTGCTCAACTACAGCGCCTCGACAGTGCCGATCGTCCAGCTCGCTCTGTCGGGCGTTGGCCTGACCGAGCAGCAGATGTTCGACCTCGGCCAGAACCAGGTTCGCGCGCAGCTCACCGACGTGGCGGGGGCCGCCGTACCCTACCCGTCCGGCGGCAGCCAGCGCCAGATCCAGATCGACATCGATCCGCAGGCGCTGCAGGCAAACGGCCTGTCCGCCCAGGACATATCGGCCGCGATCGCCGCGCAGAACCAGATCAATCCGGCCGGCTTCGCCAAGATCGGCGCCTATCAGTACAGCGTTAAGCTCAACAACGCGCCGTCCTCCGTGCAGGCGCTCAACGACCTGCCGGTGAAGGTCGTGAACGGCGCGACGATCTTCATGCGCGACGTCGCCCACGTCCGCGACGGCAGCGCCCCACAGACCAACGTCGTCCACGTCGACGGACGCCGCTCCGTATTGCTGACGGTGCTGAAGAACGGCGCCACCTCGACGCTCGCCATCGTCCAGAGCGTCAAGGACAAGATCCCTACGATCGAAAAGAGCCTGTCCGCGCCGCTCAAGATCGTGCCGGTCGGCGATCAGTCGCTGTTCGTGAAGGCGGCCGTGTCAGGCGTCGTAAAGGAAGGCGCGATCGCCGCGCTGCTGACGTCGCTGATGATCCTGCTGTTCCTCGGATCGTGGCGCTCCACCGTCATCATCGCCGTGTCTATCCCGCTGGCGGTGTTGGCGGCCGTCGCCGCGCTGGCGGCCTTCGGCCAGACGCTCAACGTCATGACCTTGGGTGGACTGGCCCTCGCCGTCGGTATCCTCGTCGACGATGCGACGGTGACGATCGAGAACATCAACTGGCACCTGGAACAGGGCAAGAGCGTGATCCAGGCCATCCTGGACGGCGCCGCGCAGATCGTGACGCCGGCCTTCGTGTCGCTGCTGTGCATCTGCATCGTGTTCGTGCCGATGTTCTTTCTGCCCGGCATCGCCGGCTTCCTGTTCGTCCCGATGGCGCTGTCGGTCGTGTTCGCGATGATCGCCTCGTTCGTCCTGTCGCGCACTTTGGTTCCGACACTCGCCATGTACCTGCTGCGTCCGCACGCGCCGGGGCACATCCACGAAGCGGGCGCGCCCGGCTCGACCAACCCGCTGGTCCGCTTCCAGCGCGGCTTCGAAACACGTTTCGAACAGTTTCGCGCCGGCTACGGCGATCTGCTCCGCCGGGCGCTCGCCGGGCGCAAGCCGTTCATGATCGGCTTCCTGGGTGTGGTGTTGGTGTCCTTCCTGCTGGTCCCGTTCCTGGGCCGCAACTTCTTCCCATCGGTCGATGCCGGCCAGATCGCCATCCACGCCCGTACCCCGGTCGGCTCGCGGATCGAGAGTACGGCGGCCGAGTTCGAGCGGATCTCGGCCAAGGTCCGGGCGCTGCTGCCGGCGGGCGAGGTCGTGTCGATCGCCGACAATATCGGCCTGCCGACCAGCACCATCAACACCGTCTACAACAACAGCGGCACGGTCGGCCCGCAGGACGGCGACATCCTGATCTCCTTGAAGGAAGGCCATGCCCCGACCGAGGAGCATCTCGCCCTGCTCCGCCGCGAACTGCCGCGCGCCTTCCCGTCCGTCACCTTCTCGTTCCTGCCGGCCGACATCACCAGCCAGATCCTGAACTTCGGCGCGCCCGCCCCCATCGACGTGCAGGTCACCGGCCGGGACGCGGCCGCCAATGCGGCCTACGCGGCCAAGATCCTGCGCCGCATGCGGAGCATTCCCGGCGTCGCCGACGCCCGCATCCAGCAATCGGCCCGCTACCCGCAGCTCAACGTCGATGTCGATCGGTCGCGCATCGGCCAGTACAATTTGACCGAGCGGGACGTGACCAACAGCCTGGCGACGACGCTCGCCGGTACCGGCCAGACCGCACCGGTCTTCTTCCTCAACCCGGAAAACGGTGTCTCCTATCCGGTGGTCGGTCAGACGCCGGAATATCGCATCGGATCGGTCAGCGACCTGTCGAACGTGCCGGTATCCGGGGCGGCGGGGGGCCAGTCGCAGGTGCTGGGCGGGATCAGCACGATCAAGCGATCGAACGCCGCCGCCCTGGTCAGCCACTATAACATCCAGCCGGCGATCGACGTCTTCGCCACCCCCGTCGGCCGCGATCTCGGCGCCGTCTCGGGTGACATCGCGAAGGTGTTGAAGGAACTGGAGGCGCAGAAGCCGGCCGGCGTAACGGTGACGCTGCGCGGCCAGTATGCGACGATGAACGCAGCCTATTACGGGCTCGGCTTCGGCCTACTTGGCGCGATCCTGCTGATCTACCTGCTGATCGTCGTCAACTTCCAGAGCTGGCTCGATCCGTTCGTCATCATCACAGCACTGCCCGCGGCGCTCGCCGGCATCGTCTGGATGCTGTTTGCGACCGGAACCACCTTGTCCGTGCCGGCGCTGACCGGCGCGATCATGTGCATGGGCGTCGCCACCGCCAACTCGATCCTGGTCGTGAGCTTCGCGCGAGAGCGGCTGGCGGAGCTTGGCGATGCGACGCAGGCGGCGATCGAGGCGGGCCTGGTCCGTTTCCGCCCGGTGCTTATGACCGCGCTGGCGATGATCATCGGCATGCTGCCGATGGCGCTCGGTCTCGGCGAAGGTGGCGAGCAGAACGCGCCGCTCGGCCGCGCGGTGATCGGCGGCCTGATCTGCGCCACCATCGCGACCCTGCTGTTCGTGCCCGTGGTGTTCAGCTTCGTGCACCGCAAGGGCGGCCAGGCCGTGGCCGCGCCCAAGGAACTGGAACCTGCTCATGCCTGACGCCGAAGCCGCCTCCTCCCCCAAGAGCCTCAAGAAGATCGGCATCGGCGCGGCGGCGGTCGCTCTGGTGGTGGTCGGGCTCGGTATCGGATCGCGGGTCCGCGCCGACCAGCGGCTGGAGGCGGTCGCCACCGACAACGCACTCCCGACCGTCCAGGTGATCCGGGCGGAGCACAGCACCAAGGGCGAAGGTCTGGTGCTGCCGGGCAACATCCAGGCGCTCAACAGCGCGGCTTTGTTCGCGCGCACGAACGGCTATGTCCGCCGCTGGCTGGTCGACATCGGCGACCAGGTTTCCGCCGGGCAGACGATGGCGATCATCGACGCGCCGGAAGTCGAACAGCAACTCGCCCGGGCCCAGGCCGACTATCAGACCGCGCTTGCCAACCAGTCGCTCGCGCGCACGACGGCGGTGCGCTGGGATGCGATGCTCGCCAAGGACGCCGTGTCGAAGCAGGAGGCGGACGAGAAACGCGGCGATCTGGCCGCCAAGTCTGCCATCGCCAACGCCCAATCCGCCAACGTGCGGCAGCTGCGTGCGTTGCAGGGCTTCACCCGCATCACCGCGCCTTTCGCCGGTATCGTTACGAGCCGCTCGGCCCAGGTCGGCGGGCTGATCGTCGCCGGCAACGCCGCCGCCCAGCCGCTGTTCACGGTTTCCGACGTCCGCCGCTTGCGCGTCTATGTGCGCGTGCCGCAGGGTTATTCGTCGCAGGTCCAGAACGGCATGCACGCAAAGCTGACCGTGCCGGAATATCCCGGGCGGACGTTCGATGCGGTGCTGACTCGCTGGGCGGGGGCGGTCGATCCGGGTTCGGGGTCGGTGCTGGTGGAGCTGCAGGTCGACAATGCCGATCGTACGCTGAAGCCGGGCGCTTATGCGCAGGTCGCCTTCCCGCTCTCGGGTGCGAACGCCCTGACCCTTCCGGCCAGCGCGCTGATCGTCAACCAGGCCGGTACCGCCGTCGCCACTGTCGACAGCGGTGGCCGCATCCGCCTGAAGCCGATCACCATTGCCCGCGACGAAGGCAGCGTGGTCGCCATCAGCGCCGGACTGACCGGCAACGAGCGCGTGGTCGATACACCGCCCGATGCGATCGCCGAGGGCGACCGGGTCCGGGTGATGGCGAAACCCGCGCCAGCGGCGGCGAAGGGATGATCGTTGCCTTGCTCCGGCGCGCGCCGGTCCTGGCGTCGCTGACGGCGCTTGCCGCCTGCTCGATGACCCCCAACTACCGCCCGCCGGCGTCGCCCGACGCCGCAGCCTTCAAGGAGGCCGAAGGCTGGATCCAGGCGACGCCGATGGACGAAGCGCCGCGTGGCGCCTGGTGGCAGCGCTTCGGCGATCCTCTGCTCGACGATCTGCAGGCGCGCGGCGAGGCGGCCAGCCCAACCCTGGCTGCCGCGGTGGCGCGCTACGATCAGGCTGTCGCCATCGCCGACCGTGCCGGTGCCGAACGGCTGCCGGTCGTAAGCGCCAGCGGACAGGCGGCCCGGCAACGCTTCTCGCGCGGCCGTCCCCTCGCCGGCGGCAATGGCGGCACGTATAACGACGTCATCGTCGGCGGCGCGCTCGATTGGGAAGTCGACCTGTGGGGCCGCTTGCGGGACGCGGCCCGCGCCGGCCGGGCCGAGGCGCAGGCGAGCAATGCTGATCTCGCTTCGGCTAGACTCAGCCTGCATGCCATGATCGCCGACGCTTATTTCCGGCTACGCGGGCTGGACGCGGAGGCCGCCTTGCTGCGCCAGACCAGCGAAGCTTATGCCCGCGCCGCTGAGCTGACCAACACCCGACACGAGGGCGGCATCGCGTCCGGGCTGGATACCAGCCGTGCCGAAGCCCAGCTGTCGGACGCCCGCGCGCAGCTGTCGACCATTGCGCTCGACCGCGCCACGGCCGAACACCAGCTGGCGGTCCTCGTCGGTGAGACGCCGTCCGCCTTCACGGTTGCGCCGGCCACGCCCCGCATCGAACCTCTGGCGATGCCCGCCGGCACCCCCGCCGAGTTGCTGCAGCGCCGCCCCGACATCGCCGCGGCCGAGCGCCGCGTCGCCTCCGCCAATGCGCGCATCGGCGTCGCCCGGGCGGCCTGGTTCCCGTCGCTGACGCTGGGCCTGTCCGGCGGGTACGAAGCGGCGCGCGGCAACCTGCTGTCCGCTTCCAACGGCTTCTGGGCGCTGGGCCCGCTATCGGCCGTAGCGACGATCTTCGATGGCGGGCGCCGCGCCGCCGACGTGCGCCGCGCCCGCGCCGAGTTCGACGAGGCGGCAGCGGACTATCGCGGCGTCGTGCTCGGCTCGTTCCGCGAGGTCGAAGACAATATTGCCGCCGCCCGCCACCTCGCCACCGCTGAGAAGGAACAGGAGGACGCCGCCCGCGCCGCGGGCCGTACCCGCGAACTGGCCCTGACCCGCTACCATGACGGCGCCTCCGACTATCTGGAGGTCGTCGTGGCCCAGACCGCCGCCCTCGATGCGGAACGCCTCGCCCTCATCCTCCACACGCGGCGGTTACAAGCCAACGTGGCGTTGATCCGCGCTCTTGGAGGCGGAATTACTGCGGAGCAGGCTGTCGAACCCTACCGCTGATTTGACCCGTTCGAGGTGCAGGATCATATCCAAAGCTCGGGTAAACGCTCAGGAGCCCGGGCGAGACTGCGCGGAGGTTGCTGTGGTCGGAATGCAGCCGAGAAATGATGGTGCCCGGGCAGATGGGCCGCGCATCTCGGCTCCAGCCGCCTGAGCGAGCGCCGTGGCGACCGGCACCATCGACGGCTATCTCGGCGGTGAGGTCTATCCGACCGGCTTCCATCGCCAGTTCACGCCGCAGTGGATCGACGCGATGCTGCGCCACCGGGGCGTCGCGCCGCCGCGGCGGCAGGAGCGCGCGCCATTCACGCTGCTCGATCTCGGCTGCGGCGACGGGCTGGCGCTGATTGGGCTGGCCGCGGCGCATCCGGAAGGGCGCTTCGTGGGCATCGACGCTCTGCCCGAACATGTCGAGCGCGGCACCGCGGCCGCCGCTTACGCCGGCCTGACCAACGTCGGCTTCTTCTGTCGCTTGTTCGCCGATGTCGAGGATCCGGTCGCGCCGGCGTTCGACTACGTCACCGCACAAGGCGTGCTGGCCTGGGTCAGCCCCGCCAACCGGGAGCATGTCCGGCGGCTGTGCGGTCGCCACGTCAAGCCCGGCGGCGTCGCCTGCGTCGGCTATAATACGATGCCGGGCTGGTCGGGCGGCCTGGCCGTCCAGCAGATGCTCTGCCTGCTCGCCGAGGAGCAGGAGGGTAATGCGGTCGATCGCTACGCCGCGGCGCTGGAGAAGGTCCGCGCGATCGTCCGCGCGGGGACGCCGGGAAACGAGGCGAGATTTCTTGCCTGGCTGGACCAGATCAGCGAAACCCTTCCCGCCCGTTACTTCCCGCACGAATATCTCAACCGGCACTGGCAGCCGCTCTGGTCCGGCCAGGAACATGCGGCGATGGCGCGGCACGGCCTTGCCTATGCGGGACCGAGCCGCGCCGAGATGCTGCGCGCCGAATTCATCCTCCACCCGAACCAGATCGAGGAACTGGCGCGCATCAAAGGGGACGAGGCGCGCGAGACCGCGCTCGACGTGATGATGAACCAGACCTTCCGGATCGATCTGTTCGCCAAGGGCCTCGTTTCCGCCACCCACAGCGATGCCGCCCGGATGAAGGGCTGGTGGGCCGCCGCGACGAATGAGGAGGAGGCGGAGTTCGCCCTTCGATCGGCCGCGGTCACGGTGGAGTTCGACGGTCCGGCGGCTCGCGGCGTGCTGGTGGAACTGGCGCGCGGTCCGGCCCGCGTCTGCGATATTGCCGGATCACTCGGCAAGGTAAGCGATGCGGACCTGCTCTACGCGATCGATGCGCTGTGGACCTCGGGGCAGATCCTGCCGTGCGACCCGCCGATCGAACCACCCGATGCCGCCATGTTCAACCGCCTGAACGTGGCCGCCGCGCGCGAGGGGATGCCGCTGCCGGCGCTCGTCGGCACCCACGGCGCCATGCCGGTCACCCATGCTACGATCGTCGCCGCCGACGATGGCGATCCGGTGGCGCTCGCCGCTATCGCACGGCTCGGTATCCGGCTGCGTTCACCTGCCGCAGGCGGCTGAGCGCATCGATCAGGCGGCGACCGTCAGCCGGCGATAGTCGCGAGCCGACAGCCCGAAGCGGTTGCGGAAGGCGCGGCTGAAATGGGCCGAGTTGGTGAAACCCCAGGCGAAGGCGATCTGGGTGATCGAGTGGCTCGCGAGCCGCGGATCGAGCAGCTCCTCGCGGCACCGCTCCAGGCGCATGTCCCAGATGAACTGGGTCAATGTGCCCTCGCCGTCGCGGAACACCTTGTGCAGGTAGCGCTTCGAGCAATTCAGGGCGGCGGCGATGCGATCGAGGTTCAGGTCTTCGTCACTAAGGTTGCGCAGGATGTAGGCCTTGATCCGGTCGCGCGCGGTTTCTTGGGTGGTCACCCGCGGCCGTGCCCGAACATGTTCGATCACCGCCAGCTTGGCGAGTTCTGAAAGCATCTCGCCGAGTTCAGCGTTGGAGGCGTTGCCGATCGACGCCGCCTGGTCGAGCGCCGAGCGGGCGGTGTTGAACAACACTGTGCCCATCCCGCACACCTCGAACGATTCGTCGCTGGCGGCGCGCAGCAGCTGCTCGGCAAAGTCGAACTCCTTGCGCTGGGGCAGCAGGATGGCGAGCTGGTCGAGATCGTCCAGGTTGCGCATCGTGTACGGCCGCGACACGTCGTAGATCGACCATTGGCCGGCCCGCAGCACCGTGCGGCGCGAGCCCTGCTCGAGATGCGCGGTGCCGCGAAGCTGGAACACCAGCTTGTAGAAAGCGGTGCCGCGCCGTGCGGTGTGGCGCCCGGGCCGGTTTTCCGGATGCGCCTTGGCGGCGATGCGGCACACGCGGACCGATCCGAACTCCCCGGACAGCATGTTCCCGTCGAACGGGTCGCCGAGATCCTGCGAGGCGACGGTGCGGGTCAGCCCGAACGGCGCGAACTGCGTGACCCGGGCGGCGACGGGCTGGACCGGCGGGCGCATCGGCCCGCTCAGCATCGCGGCGGCTGTCACAGGAGTCGATGCTCCCCGTGCGGCATGTGCTTCACAGGCGTCCTCCCATACGTCCGATCGGCCGTTTCACCCGGCTCTCTCTGGCGTTTACCACGCTACACGGCATGTCCGGAGCAACGCAATCGCCTTATTTCCCGCACGTTTCCGCGCTGCCGACGTCGCCGATCAGCGCGCCGGCCGATCCGCCGAGATGTCGACCGTCGTGTCGATCGGCTGGCCGGTCACCGGGTGGGGAAAGTGGAACGGGACGATGTAGGGCGACGGGTAGGTCAGGTAGACCTCCGTCGGCAGGCGATCCGGCGGCGGCAGGAAACTGTCCGGTCGGGTATTGGGCGTCGCGAACTTCGCCCAGCCGTCATAGTTGGTGTACATCGTGAACGGCCCGCGCAGGCTCTTGATCTTCCAGACGCCTTCTTCCTTCACATAGCCGTTCTCGTAGAGCGGGATGCCCCAGCCGGCGAAGCCTTGGATCGCGCTCATCACGAAGGCGCGGCCGCGCAGATGGGCGGTCTTGCCGTCCGGATCGACGGTGGTGATCGGCTGGAACTGCATATGGTTGATCAGGCGGTTCTCGGTCGGCCGCTCGGTGCCGAGCCCCTTCTGGAGATATTCGAGCACGCGTGCCCGGCCCACGAAGATGCCGCGCCCGCCAATCTCCAGCGTGCCATCGTCAGCGAACAGATCCGACACTTCGGTCCACATCGCCTTGTCGACGAAATAGCCATAGGTGCGCTGGACCCGTTCGATCGCGTTGGCGTCCTCCAGCCGGGTGATGCGGGCATCGAGCGCCTTCAGCTTGTCAGCCGCGGACTGCGCCTGCGCCGCCGCAGGCAGTGCGACCAGCGCGGTGATGGCGAGGCGGATCATGGCTGCTTCCCCGTCCGGCCGAGCACCGAATCCGGTGGCGGCACACTGGTATCGATCGGCTTGCCCGTGACCGGGTGGACGTAGTGGAACGGCGGGACGTAGGCGCCGGGCAGCGCGCGGTAGATCTCGGTCGGCGGGCGGTCGGGCGGCAGCACGGTACTCGGCCCGCTCATCGGGATCGGCCCCTTGCCGAAGCCGAGGTCGTAGTCGGCCATCGCCGTCACGTAGAAGTGCAGCGCCTGGATCTTCCAGCGTCCGCCTTCCTTTACGTAGCTGTTCTCGTAAGTGCCCTCCCCCCACTCGCCGTTCGCACCCGGGCGGGACAATTGCATGATCGCGCGCCAACGGGCTTTCGCCGTCCGACCATCGGGCGCGACGTGGATCACCGGCTGAAGCTGGAGATAGTTGTTGAGCCGCCCGGTCTGCGGACCGGCCGGCCCGAACAAGTCGAGCGCCCGGCGGATGTGCGCCCGGCCGACATAGACGCCGCCCTGGCCATGTTCGAAGGTGGCGTTCGCGGCGAACAGGCCGGCGACCCGGTCCCACAACCCCTTGTCGAAATAGTAGCCGTAGAGGCCCTGCAAGTTCTCGATCGCGTCCTGGTCCTGGAGCAGCGCGACGCGCTGCCGGTACGCGGCGACCTGGGCCTCCAGCGACGGCTCGGCGGCGCCCGCCGCGGTTGGCAAGAGCAGAACGGCGGCAAGAAAGGCGGCGCGTGCGATCATCGGCCGCCTCCCGTCTCGGCGTGGAAGGGCGGCACGTAGGCGTCGGGAAACGGACGGTAAGCAACGGTCGGCGGCCGGTCAGGCGGGAAGTCCTTGGCCGCCTCGCTCCGCCAGTCGGCGGCGGCCGGCCTGGCCCGCGCCCAGCCCGCCTCGTAAGGCACAACGAAGTTGGTGAAGAGGTGGACGGAGGCGATCTTCCACGTCGCCCCATCCTTCACGTAGCTATTCTCCATGATGCCGTCGCCCCATTCGGCATGCTGCTGGAACTGCCCGAGCATCATCCAGTCGCGCCAGCGCGCCTTGGCAGTGTGCCCGTCCGCCGCGACGTCGACGACCGGTTGCAGCATCATATGTTCGTTGAGCTGGCCGTAGCGCAGCCCCTCGCGCCCGCCGCCGAGCCGTTTCAGATAATCGTGGATGCGCTGCTTGCCGACATAGACGCCGTCGGAACCGAGCTCGATCGTGGCATCGTCCGCGAACAGGTCGGCCGCCTCGCGCCACAGCGCCCGATCGACGAAATAGCCGTAGGCGCGCTGAAGCGTCTTGATCGCGCGGGTCGCCTCCAGCCGGTCGACCTCGGCCGAAAGGCGATCGATCTCGCGCGACAGACGTGCCTCGCTGCCGGACTGCGCCGCTGCCGGGGCCGCGACCAGCGCCAGCAGCATGGCCGCACCGCGCATCCAATGATCTGCCACCCCGGCGCTCCCCCTCTTGGTCCCTGCTTTGGCCGAAACTAGCCTGCGGCGGGCTCCGCCTGTCAATCGGGCGGCCCGCCGCCGCCCGTCACGTGCGCGCTGGGCACAGTGATAGGTTCCCACTCGGCGAAGATCGGCCGAAGAGCGGACGCCTAGACTCGCGGGTATAACGGGAGGGATGCGGATGGCTGCTTCATGGACGGCGCGCGGGCGAGCGGCAGCAGCAATGCTAGGCGCGCTGGCCGGATTGCTTGCGCCCGCGGCCCCCGCCGCCACCCAGCAGGCGAGCGCGCCGGCGTGCGATCGCGCCTGCCTGGAGGGCACTGTCGACAAGTATCTCGCCGCGCTGATCGCCCACAAGCCGAGCGCGGCGCCGTTCGCGGCCGATGCGCGGTTCACCGAGAACCATCAGCCGCTCAAGATCGGCCAAGGCAGCTGGAAGACCGTCGACGGGCTCGGCACCTACAAGCATTACCTCGCCGATCCCCAGTCTGGTCAGGTCGGCTTCATCGGCACGGTCCGCGAACATGGCCTGCCCGCGTTTGTCGACCTTCGACTGAAGGTCGTCGGCGGCAAGATCACCGAGGCGGAGAGCTTCGTCATCCGCGATCAGGGCGCCTTCACCCGCTACGAAGCACTCGCCAAGCCCGAACAGACCTGGTTCGACGTCGTCCCGCCCGAACAGCGCATGTCGCGCGACGATATGGTGCGCACCGTCAACAAGTACTTCTCGGCGATGAGCCACAGCGACGGGCGCGCCGATTACTCGTTCTTCCATCCCGACTGCAATCGCATCGAGCACGCGCTGAAGACGACCAACGTCAAGACCGGCGAAGCCTATGGCCACTCGACGGACACGGAATTCGCCTCCCAGACCTGCGAACAGCAGGAACAGACCGGCTTCCTCGGCTTCGTCACCGAGATTCGCGACCGCCGCTTCCTGGTGATCGACGAGGAGCGGCAGACGATGTTCGCCTTCGCCACGCTCGACCATAACGGCACGATCCGGCGGCTGCACCTGACGACCGGCAAGGACTTCGTGCTGCCGCCTTACTTCAACGTGCCCCGCACGCTCCAGGTGCAGGAGGCGTTCAAGCTGAAGGACGGCAAGCTCTACCGCATCGAAATGACCCTGATCGAAGTGCCCTACGGCCAGAAGCGGCCATGGAACGACCGACCGACCGACAATTCCGTCGCCGCGCAGGTCAGCCGGTGATGCGCGCAGTCTCGGCACGAAAGGACAGGACGATGCTGCGCACCCACCTAGCACTCCCGCTGATTGCCGTGCTGCTCGGTCTGGGGCACGAGGCGATGGCTCAAGCTCCTGCCGCCGCCCCGGCCGTCTCGTCCGCGCCCCTCGACCGGGCCGGCCTGATCCGACTGGCAGATCAGTCGGTGCAGGCGCTCCTGGTCAACGATCCCTCGCGCCTGCCGCTGGCCGACAACTTCCGCTATACCGAGAACGGTCAGACGCTCGACCTCGGTGATGGTCTATGGGCGACGATGTCGGCCTATGCCGGCCAAGATCCCGCGCTCGTGCCCGCCGCCGCCGATCTCAAGTATCGCTACGACGTCGTCGATCCGTCCGCGGGCGAGATCGTCGCGTATCGCGGCATTGACGAGAACGGCACCAGCGGCGTTCTCGCGCTGCGGCTGAAGGTGGCTGCCGGCAAGATCGCGGAGATGGAGGCGATCGCCTTCCGTCACGAATATGTCGGCCCCCGTTCCGGGACGGTGACCCTGTTCCAGCCGCGGCTGCTCCAGCCGTTCGAGCCGAAGACGATCGGCGCGATCGACCCGGTCTTCACGGCGAGCGCACCGGCGGACAAGGCCGCGCTGATCGCCGCCGCCAACGCCTATTTCGATGGGCAGGTCGCCGGCAACAGCCGCCGCATACCGCTCGATCCCGCCTGCGTGCGTCGTGACAACGGCCATCTCAGCACGGGCGCCGCCGATAGCCGTCCCCTCGACCCGAAGGTGCCGGCGTTCAAGCCGTGGGCGCTCGGCTGCGCCGCCCAGATCGACAGCGGTTTCTACCAATATGTCGAAGGCGTCCGCGAGCGGCGCTTCGTGGTCGATGCAGAGAGCGGCGTGGTCGCGGCCCTCGACGTGTGGGACGTGCCCGGCACCAAATTGTCGTTCGAGGCCAAGGGAGCCGGCACGGTCGCCTATCCCGGACCCCGCGCCGGCGCGAGCGAGGCGGACGTGAAGCAGCAGTTCGCCGAGAATGGCGGCGCCAACCTGATCATCCCGTCTTCGGCGCTGGCCACGCACCTGTTCAAAATCAGCGACGGCAAGATCGTCCGAGTCGAGACGCTGGCGCGCGGCGCGCCTTACAGCTTCCTGTCGGGATGGGGCGCGACACGGCCGTGAAGCGGGCGGCCGCCGCAGCCCTGCTATGGCTGTTGCTTGCCGTTCCGGCGGGAGCGGCCGGGCCCTCGATCGACGTTCGCGTCCAGAAATTGTCCGACGCCGCCGAGATCCGCACGCTCCTGCACGATTACGGCCGCCTCCTCGACGCGCGCGACCTGACGGCCTTCTCGGCACTGTTCGCGCGCGACGGCGAGTGGGTGGGAGGGATCGGCACGGCCAAGGGCCCGGAGGCGATCGGCGCGATGATGCGCAAGGCGTTCGGCAACGTGCCGGTCGGATCGAACCGCGCCAACTTCCACCTTCTCTCGAACGAGATCATCGCGATCGATGGCGACACGGCGACGGCGTGGTCGCGCTGGACCTTCGTCGCCGCCGATGCGGCGGGGCGTCCGACCATGGCGATGGCGGGCCATTACGACGATCGCCTGGTACGCGAGGGCGGCCGCTGGCGCTTCGCCCGGCGTGTCGCCACGACCGATATCGGCGCGCCGCCGCCACCTGCCGCACCTGCCCGCTGAGTGCGCACGCAGCCAAGATCGATGCCGCCTGAGACCCTAGGCTGGCCAGCGGATTAGCGAAGGATCATCGATGGGCACGAACGCCACCACCGCGCCGCTCGACGGCTCGCCCGAGGCGACGCGTACCGGAGAGACGCCCGACTCCGTCTGGCCCAGCCCGCGGACCGGCTGGTACACGGTCGGGGTGCTGACCGTCGTCGGCATGCTCGCCCAGGTCGATCGCGGCGTGGTCGCCCTGCTCGTCCAGCCGATGAAGCGCGATCTGCAACTGACCGACACCCAGGTCAGCCTGCTGATCGGCTTTGCCTTCACGTTCTTCTACATCGCCGTCGGCCCGCCGATGTCGCGCGTCACCGATCGCGCCAATCGATCGCGTGTCGTCATCTTCGGGCTGACCCTGTGGAGCCTCGCGACGTCGCTGTGCGGCATCGCCCAAGGCTTCTGGACGCTGTTCTTCGCCCGCGCCCTCGTCGGTGCCGGGGAGTCCTGCAACGGCCCGGCCACGCTGTCGCTGGTGGCCGACTGCGTCCGCCGCGACAAGCTGCCGCGGGCCTACGCCGTGATCAACGCCGGCATCATGGCCGGGGTCGCTCTGTCGATGGTGATCGGCGGCCTGGTCATGGGGCTGTTGCAGGACGTCGAGCCGTTCCACGTTCCGGGTATCGGCCTGATCCGCAACTGGCAGCTGGTCTTCTTCATCGTCGGCGCACCGGGCCTGCTGCTCTCGCTGCTGATGTTCTTCACCGTCAAGGAACCGATCCGCAAGGGCGCGATGCGCAAGGGCGGCGTGCCGTTCAAGGAGGTCGTGGCGACGGTCTGGGCGGCCCGTGCCATCCACCTGCCCCTGCTCGGCGCGATGACGATCAGCTCGATCCAGGTCTACGGCCTCGGCGCGTGGGGACCGGCCTTCTACGAGCGCACCTATGGCTGGGGCCCGGGGACGAGCGGTCCGCTGCTCGGCACGCTGTCACTGGTCACGGCGCCGATCGGGCTGATCCTCGGCACGCGCTTGGCCGAACATCTCGGCCGCAAGCGCGACGACGCGAACCTGCGCGTGCTGTTCCTGGCCCAGCTGCTGCCGCTACCGTTCGCGGTTGCCGGGCCGCTGATGCCGAGCCCGTGGCTGGCGCTCGGCTTTGCCGGGCTGTCGGGCATCTTCGGAGTGATGGGCGGCCCGAGCTACAACGCCGCCATTCAGATCGTCACGCCGAACGAGATGCGCGGCCAGGTCAATGCGCTCTATTTGTTCGCGATTAGCGCCATCGGCGGCGCGATCGGCCCCACCGCCGTCGCGCTCGTCACCGACAATCTGGCGGGAAACGAGGCGAACCTGCGCTACGTCCTGAGCGGCTTCCGCGCCGCGCTCGGCCCGATCGCGGTCTGGCTGCTGTGGCTGACGCTGAAACCCTATGCGCTCGCCTACCGCCGCGCGGTCGCGACCGGCGACTGAGCAAGGTTCACCCTGAGCAAACTGACAGCTTCCCTATAGGCGAAGAGTTTCTACCCCCCGGGACGCACACCGGACATCGAGATGACCTGCGTCGGTCGGCGCGTCGGGCGAAACGGCCCCGGCGACCCGCCACCGGCTGAGCAGTGCACCCGGGGGAGACGATGATGACGGGGACCAGAGCGCACCGACGGGGGCTTAAGGGCGTGAGTGGCCGGGGCGCATTGGCGCTCGCGCTCGTCATGCTGCCGCTGACCGCAGCCCACGCCCAGAACCCGGCCGACAACCAGACCGTGGCCGAGCCGATCACCGGCAGCAACGCCGGTGCGCAGGCGGCGAACGCCGCCGCCGATACCGGTGAGATCGTGGTCACCGGATCGCGCATCGCCCGCCGCGACTATGTTTCGAACACCCCGATCACGACGGTCCGCGACGAGGTTCTGCAGAATACCGGCAGCTTCGCGCTGGAATCCAAGCTGCTCCAGCTGCCGCAGTTCGCCGGCGCCGCGAACAGCCAATATTCGACCGGCTATTTCAACAGCGGCGCCGCGACGCTCAACCTGCGCAACCTGGGCGACAACCGAAACCTGGTGCTGCTCGACGGCCGCCGGCTGCAACCGTCGCAATCGAACCTGGCGATCGACATCAACACCATTCCGTCCGTGCTGATCGACAATGTCGAAGTCATCACCGGCGGCGCTTCGGCCGTCTACGGTGCGGATGCGGTGTCCGGCGTCGTCAACTTCAAACTCAAGAAGAACTTCTCCGGCGCGCAGCTCGATGCCTATTCGGGAATTGCCGAGCGCGGCTACAACCGGGTCATCGATCTGTCTGCCGTTATTGGCGGCAACTTCGCCGGCGACCGCGGCAACGCCGTCCTGTCGATGACCTATTCGGATCGCGGCAAGGTCGATAACGTCGACATTCCGTTCCTGCGCAGGGGCTTCGAGGTCGGCGCTATCCCAGCGTCGTCGAGCTTCCTGTCGGGAGGCTATTACAAGCCGGTCGCGAATGCGCCATCGGCGGCGGCGATCAACAGCTATTTCAGCCGCTTCGGGGCGCCGGCCGGCGCAGTCACGCCCGGGACGACGCTCGGCTTCAACTATGACGGATCGTCGCTGTTCAACGTGAACGGAGCGAGCATCTACAATTATACCAGCCCGCTCTTTCCGCGCTTCGTAATCGATACCTACACCACGCCGGGCCGCGCCGCGGTGAAGCAGAACTTCACCGCCGAGACGCTCGCCTCGCTGCCGCTGGAACGCTGGTCTGCGTTCGGATCGGCACATTACGACGTGACCGACAACGTCACCCTCTACGGCCAGGCGCTCTACACCCATTACGACAGCACTACCGTTGGTGGCGCCCCTGTCGCGGACAATTTCTGGCAGGTCGATATTCCACGCGACGCCGCGCACCCGGTGCCGACGGACTTCGCCACCCTGCTCGCCTCCCGCGCCAACCCCACCGCGCCGTGGACGCTCGGCAAGCTGCTCTCCTTTATGGGGCTCGGCACGGTCGAACACACCAACGACGTCTGGCAATTCGTCGGCGGCGCGCGCGGCAAGTTCGGTTCGAGCGACATCACCTGGGACATTTACGGTTCGCACGGCGACACCCAGCTGGTCGATCGCGGCGTCTCCGGCTTCGCCTCCCGCGCACGCTATACCGAGCTGCTGCTCGCGCCCAATTACGGCCGCAACTACAGCAACGGTTCGGCCCGGTGCACGAGCGGCATCAGCCCGTTCGGCGAACTCAACGGCGAAGGGGCCGGCAGCACGGGCAACCCGGCGCTGACCACCGTGTCCGCCGACTGCATCGACTACCTCAACCCCTACCAGACCAGCCGGACCAAGCTGAAGCAGGACATCGTCGAGGGTACGATCCAGGGCAAGGCGTTCGACCTGCCCGGCGGCGAAGTCCGCTTCGCGGTCGGCGCGACCTACCGCAAGAACACCTTCAGCTATAACCCCGACAAGGCGTTTGCGCCGGACGTCAACTTCGCCTCCGACATTATTGGCCAGTTCGGAATCCTGCCGGTGTCCGGGTCGAACTCCGTCAAGGAAGTCTATGGCGAGCTGCTCGTCCCGATCCTGCGCGACGTGCCGTTCTTCGAACGGCTCGAGGTCGATCTCGCTTATCGCTATTCGGACTATCAGCGCTCCGGCGGCGAACATGCCTACAAGGCGGACGTCAACTGGCAGGTCTTCCAGCCGCTCCGCTTCCGCGGCGGCTACCAGCGGGCGGTTCGCGCGCCGAACGTCATCGAACAGTTCGGCCCACCGACCCTGGTGTTCGATGCCGCAACCGACGCCTGCCAGTCCAATCTGCCGACCGCCTATGGCAACGTGCCGTCGAACCCCAATCGCGCGAAGGTCCAGGCGCTCTGCCGCACGCTGATGCGCACCGGCGCCCCGCCGATCACCGATCCCGCCGGAGACCCGTTCGGGCTCAACACCTATCTCGGTGGCGGTTCGGCGAGCCTCAATTCCTATCCGTCCGGCAACCCCAACGTGCGGCCGGAGAAGGCTGACACGATCACCGCCGGCGCGGTGTTCGCGCCGACCTGGGATCTGCCGCTCGACAGCCGCGTCAGCCTCTCGGTCGATTACTACAATATCAAGATCGACGGGGCGATCGGCTACGTGAACGCCCAGCTGAGCTATCAGCTGTGCTTCAACGCCAACGGCACCAGCAACCCGAGCTATGACGTCGCCAACGTCTATTGCCAGTCGATCCAGCGTTCGACCACACCCGGTACCGGCTATCCGACGGGCGTGTTCAGCACCTACCTGAACCAGGGCGGTATCAAGACCAGCGGCGTCGATATTCAGGGCGACCTGAAGAGCCAGGTGGGACCGGGCACGTTCAGCCTGAACGCCGTCGCCAACTATCTCGATTACTTCAAGCGCCGCGTCGCGCCGGGTTCGCCGTCGATCGATTATGCGGGCTTTGCCGGCGGCTACTTCAAGTGGAAGCTGTTCACCAGCGCCTCCTATCAGGTCGGCCCGGTGCTGGGCGGGCTGCGCTGGCGGCACATGACCGGGGTGAAGCCGCAGGATTATCTCGTCTCGCCCTGCGCGGCGACCGCGTTGCGCTGCTTCGCCGACACGGCCAAGTACGACATCTTCGACCTGTTCACGACAATCCGCGCCAACGACACGATCTCGGTCCGCGGCGGCGTGGACAATCTGTTCAACAAGCAGCCGCCGGTGGTGCGCGGCATCCCGGGCAACACCGATGCCCAGAATTACGACATCATCGGTCGCCGCTACTATTTCTCGGTGAGCACGAAGTTCTGACGGTAACGTGGGGTGCGAGGTCGACTGATCCCGTACCCCACCCCCCGGTGCGGCGAGTTCAGCGCTTGGCGCTTAGACCCTGCACCTTGCGTCTGGCAAAGCGCCACTGCCCGTCCTCGCGGACCAGAGCGTCCTCGTAGCGCGCGGCGATCAGGATCTGGAGCTTGCCGTCGGCTCCAGGCGCGACGAACAGCCCCATGCTGCGCGCCGTCGCGGTGTCACCGGTGACGGTGATCTGCGGATTGGCGAGCACGTGGAAGTTCGGCTCCCCCACGCCGGACGGGTTGGACGCGAAGACCGCCTTCATCGACGCCGCGATCGCCGCCGGTCCTCTCGGCACCAAGCCGGGACCACTGACATACTCGCCTTCGCGCGCGAACAGCCGGCCGAACGCATCGAAGTCGCGCGCGTCGATCGTCGCGCCATAGTCGATCAGCAGCTGGCGGATCGCCTCGCGGTCGCGCAGATCCTGAAACTCCGTCGCCGGTGAGGCGGGCGCGGCGGCGGGCAGGAGCGCCAGCGCCAGCAGGCCGGCGGCAATCCCGCCCCTCACTTCGCGGTGACCGGGCGGGGCGCAATGTCCGCCGTCACCAACCGGCGGGCGAAGCGCCATTGCCCATCCTCCCGCACGAGCCGGTCGTCATAGTGGCCGGCGAACATCATTTGCGCCCGCCCGGCCTGCGGGCTCGAGAAGATCCAGCGGACCTCGGCCGTTGCCCGGTCGCCGGCAAGATCGATCCGCATCGGGCCGACGAGGTGAAAGTCGCCCTGCCACTTGCCAATCACGGCGGGCGACAGCGTCCGGTTCAGGAATGCCTCTATCGCCGCGGGTCCCGTGGCACCGCCGCCCGCCCCGCTCCATTCGCCATCGCGTGCGAACAACCGGGAGACCGCGGCAAAGTCCTGCGCGTCGACCGCGCGGCCATAGGCGTAGAACAATGCCTCGATCGCCTGCCTGTCCTCCAGCGCCGCGACCGTCGCGGCCGGGGCGCCGGACGGAGCGGCGAGCGCCAGGACAAAGGCGGCGATCACTTGGCCGTGCCCCAATCCTCGTTGGCGCGGGCGATCAGATAGCCGTGGATCGCATCGGCATCGGCCTCGCTCAAGATGTCGTCGAACCGGCCCATGCCCTTGTTGATCCGCTTGCCGCGGAGCACGATGTCCTTGAACTCCGCGTGCGTCTCGGGGGTCATATGGCGCAGGTCACGGACACCGCCGATGGCATTCTGGCCGTGGCAGACCGCGCAGGTCTGGCCGAACAGCTGGGCACCGCGCTGGACCTGATCCTCGCTTGCGCGCAGAGGCGGCGGCGCCGGTACGGGCGGAGCATCGGGCAGCGGCGGCAACGTCCCCGTCGCGCCGAGCTTAAACACCAAGAGACGTGCGGGCGCCCGGTTCATCGCCGTGCCAGCGCCGCGCTCGACCTGCGCCGCGCCGCCGCCGAAACCGGCGTTGATCGCGACATACTGCTCGCCGTCGATCTCATAAGTGGTCGCGCCGGCGACGGGCGCGCTGTGCACCGGCATCTCCCACAGTTTCTTGCCATCCGTGGCGCGGAAGGCGGCGAAGGTCTGCGCCGTGGTCCCTTCGAAGACGAGGTTACCGGCGGTGACGAGCACGCCGCCATTGCCGTTGCGCGGCTGCATCGGCACGCGCCACGCCTCCTTGTTCTTCGCCACATCCCAGGCGAGGAGGTAGGCTTTGTCGCGCTTGGCGGCCTCCTTCATCTGCTCCGACCGCTCGGCGTTATGCGGGCCGCCGAACGACCATCCGCCGTTCGAACGGAACTTCTTCGGCACGAAGTTGGGATCGACGGAATAGGTCATCCAGCCTTCATAGGCGGGAAAGTAAGCGAGCCTGGTCTTGGGACTATAGGCCATCGGAAACCAGTTGTGGCCGCCGGCCGGCCCGGGCGTCTGCAGGAACGGCTTCTCACCGTAGCGAGCTGCCGGGTTCTCGACCGGCCGGCCGGTCTTCAGGTCGATGCGGCTCGCCCAGTTGTTGGGCACATATTGTTCGGCCGAGAGCAACTCGCCGGACCTGCGGTCGAGCACGTAGAAATAGCCGTTCTTGGGCGCCTGCATTACCACCTGACGGTTGCGGCCCTCGATCGGCAGGTCGGCCAGGATCAGCGACTGGGTGCAGGTATAGTCCCACTCCTCGCCGGGCACCTGCTGATAGTGCCAGACATATTCGCCGGTGCTGCCCTTCAGCGCCAGGATCGAGCACAGGAACAGGTTGTCGCCTCGGCCCGGATCGCGCCAGCGCCGGGCGATCGGCGATCCGTTGCCGGTGCCGACATAGACGATGTCGAGCTTGGGATCGTAGGCGAACGCGTCCCAGGCCGTGCCGCCGCCGCCAAGCGTCCAATCCGGCTGCTTCCAGGTCTTGGCGGCCATCGCCATGATCGGATCGGACGCGGCATGGTCCGGCCCGTTCTTCGGGTCACCGGGCACGAGGTAGAACTTCCACACCTGCTTGCCGGTCTTCAGGTCATAAGCAGAGACGAAGCCGCGCACGCCGAGATCCGCGCCGGAATTGCCGATGACGACCTTGTCGCCGATGATCCGTGGTGCTCCGGTGATCGAATAGGGCCAGTCGAGCGGGAACGTTCGCGTCTCCCACAACGGCTTGCCGCTTTGCCCGTCGAGCGCGATCAGCCGGCCATCGAGCGTCGCGATGATCGCCTTGCCGTCCGCGAAGGCCATTCCCCGGCTGACCGGCTCGCAGCAGGCATAGCGCCCCCGCTCGCGCGGCACTTTCGGATCGTAGCTCCATAGAAGCTTACCGGTCTTGGCATCGTGCGCGTAGACGAGGTTCCAGGCACTGATGTTGTAGAGCGTGCGGCCGACCACCAGCGGACTCGCCTCGACGCCGACCAGCGTGTCCAGATCGTAGCGCCACGCCAGACCGAGCTGGCCGACGTTGCTCTCGTCGATCCGGGCGAGCGGGCTGTAGCGCTGTTCGTCGGGCGTATTACCCGGGCCAATCCACTGGCCCGCCGGCGCAGGCTGGCGCATCGGCGCGGTGACCGCATTGCCGGCGGCGAGCGCCAGCGCGCCCGCCGCGCCGATCGTCAGCATCCTGGACGCGATACGCATGACTTCTCCGGGCTTCATCGTCTTTGGCATCAAGCCGGCCGTCCCCCGTCCCTGTCCACCCCTTTGCGCATCCGCCTGCCGCACGTGCGCTCCGGATCAAGCCCGCGCTTCTTCCCGGGTGAAGATCGTTGGACCACGGCCCCCGAAGCTGGGCAAAAGGCGGGCGAGCGCCGACGGGGAAGAGGGGTCACGAACATGAAGCGAAACCGGAACCGCATCGTGATCGGCGCAGTCGCCCTGTGTCTTGGCGCCGCGCCGGCCGCTTCGGCCTTGCCGCGCCAGCCGGTCCTGCCGCTGGCGCTCGCGCAGAAGATGGTCGCAGCGTGCGTGGCACTCGCCACGCGGGAGAAATGGCGGATGCATGTGGCGGTCAAGGATGCCGGCGACGACCTGCTCGCTTATGCGCGGATGGACGGATCGCCGATCGGATCGGCACAGGGCGCGATGCTCAAGGCGAGCAACGCCGCCGCCATCGGCATCTCCACCGCCCTGCTCGCCAAGGCCGCTTTCGACCCCAAGAGCGGCGCCCCGACCGCAGTCGCCTTCATCCCCGGTGCCGTACCGATGCCGGGTGGGCTGCCGGTCCGCGTCGGGGACACGCTGATCGGCGGGATCGGCGTCAGTGGCGCCATGCCGCAGCAGGACGAGGCATGCGCCCAGGCGGGTATCGATGCCGTGGCGGCAGAGCTCAGATAGTCGAGAGGATCGCCCGCCGCCGGGTTCAGGCAGCTTCGGCGGCGGCGGCGGCGCGGCGTTGGAGAGCGTGGACCGGATTGGCGCAGTCGTCGGCCGGTCCCATGTTGATCCGCTCGCGCTCGACAACCAATGGTCGCCGGCGAACCTGGGCGTGGATCGAGGTCACATATTCGCCGATGATGCCCATGAAGGCGAGTTGCACGCCGAACAGGAAGAACACCGCCACGATCAGGGTCGTGACGCCGCGCGGGGCGAACGACGGCGCCGCGAAGTAGAGCACGACCCCGCTGAATGCATAGAGCATGCACAGCCCGGCCAGGACGAACCCCGCCAGGGTACAGAACCGCACCGGCGCATTGGTGAAGGAAAAGATGCCGTTCATCGCCTGGTCAATCAGGCGCGGCAGGTTGTTCTTGGAAATACCACTCCGTCGCGCCACCCAGGTGTAGGGCACGATCACGCGGCGAAAACCGACATTGGCGATGATGCCGCGGACATAGGGATAATGGTCGTCGTGCTGGACGACCGCCTCCCACACCTTGCGGTCGATCAACTGGAACTCGCCGACGTTGATCGGGATGTCGATGTCGGACAGCGTCTTGACCAGCCGGTAGAAGATTGCGCGGCAGGTGCGCAGCGCCAGGCTTTCCTGACGATTGATGCGCGCGCCGGCGACGACCTCGACCCCGGCCTCCCATAACCGGACGAACTCGACGATCGTCTCGGGCGGATCCTGCATATCGACAGCCAGGAAGACGACCACCGCGTCGCCGGTGGCGGAACGCAGCGCGTTGAACATCGACCGGAAGGGCCCGAAATTGCGGGCATTGAGGATCACCTTCACCGCCGGATCCTCGGCGGCGATGGTGCGCAGGATGTCCGCCGTCCCGTCCGTCGAGGCATTGTCGGCGAAAATGTGCTCGTGCGCATAGCCCGCGAGCGGCCCCGCGAAGAGCGCGCGCACCGCATGGTGGCAGGCGCGGACATTGTCGGCCTCGTTGAAGCAGGGCGAGATGATCGAGATCGTCTTCATCGGCAGGCCTCTCGGGACGGCATGGGCGCGAACACGAGGCTGCGCATCAGCAGGAAGGACAGAGTAGCGAGCGCCGGCACCACCAACGCCTGCGCCAGGAGGGCGTGCAGCCCCGCGCCGACCAGCAGGTTGAGGAGCCCGACGTTGAGCGCGAACAGCAGCGCGTAGACGCCAACGAAGCGGAGGAAGCGGCGCGGGTCGGTATCCGCAAAGACGAGGCCGAAGGTCTGAAAGTTGAACAGGATGCCGGCGATCGTCGATCCGGCCACCGCGACCGCGTGATGCAGGCCAGCCAGGATGAGCGCGCCGAATGCGATGTAGCCGAACAGCGTGTTGGCCGCCCCTGCCAGCAGAAACAGCACGACGCGACGCCGTTCCGGACGGCCATCGAGCAGCGGGATCACGCCGCCACCCGCATCGTTGCCGCAACCGTATCGGCCAGCCCCTCGGCCAGCGGAATGCGCGGCGCCCAGCCGGTCGCTTCGCGCAGCCTGTGATTGTCGCCTTCCAGAACCATGATCTGGTCCGGCCCGAACGGAATGTCGCCGAAGACCAGCTCCCGGCCAGGCGTGGCGATGTCGCGCAGCTGCTCGACGATCGCCCGTACCGGCACGGCATCGCCGCTCGACAGGTTGAATATGCCATCCGCCGGCCCGGTCGCCACCGCCAGCACGGCGCGCGCGACATCGTCGACGTGGAGATAGTCCCAGCACTGCGTTCCCGTCGTCAGGCGTGGCCGGCGGCCGGCGAGCAGGTCGGCGATCACAGACGGGATCAGCCAGTTCGGGTTATCGCCCGGCCCATAGGTCGAAAACAGCCGCAGCCACGCGAACCCCATCCCCGCGGCACGCGATCTTTGCCGGGCGAGGTGGCAGGCGGAAAGCTTCGCCGCACCGTAGAGCATGGTCGGTGCCGGCAGGTCGGTTTCGTCGATCCGCCGGTCGAACCGGCCATATTCGGCCTGTGATCCGATGCCCACGAACTTGGCCGCGCCGCCGGCAATGGCGGCATCGACCAGCGCACAGGTGGTAGCGATATTGGCGAGCTGGATATCGGCCGCCCGCTTCGGCCCGCCGACACCTTCCCAGGCGCAGTGGACGATGCAGTTCGCCTTCGCGGCGGTCACGATCGTGGTGAGCCGCCGCGTATCGGACAGGTCGACGGCACGGACGGCAAGATCCCCGACCAGGCCGGCGAGGCGCGGCGCGTTCGGTGTGCGGCTGAGCGCGACGACCCGGTACCCCTCGGCAAGGGCCGCTCGCACCACCGCCGCACCGACGAAGCCGCCGGCGCCGGTCACGAGCAAGGTGGCGCGAGCCGTCAGAGCGGGGCCGGGCATCAGCCGAGATACTCGCTGATCTGCCGGCGCGACACGTCGGCCATGTCCGCACCTTGCGCGGCGGCGCGGTACCAGCGGACCGTCCAGTCCAGCGCTTCATCGGCCGTCAGCCTCGGCCGCCAGCCCAGTTCCCGTTCGGCCGCATCGGCATTCAGGCGCAACGTCGCCGCTTCGTGGGGATGGTCGCCGCCGAACGCCCGCCAGCGCGCCCCCTCCCCCCACAAGGCGACGAGGCGGTCGGCGAGGATTGCGACCGGAACGGCGTCCTTCAGCCGCGGCCCAAAGTTCCAGCCCTGCGCGGCGTGCTGCCGATCTTCCGCCAGCCGCTCGGCGAGCAGGAGATAGCCGACCAGCGGCTCCAGCACATGCTGCCACGGCCGGATCGCATGCGGGTTCCGGATGGCGAGCGTCTGCCCCGCCGCGAAAGCGCGGACCGCGTCCGGCACCAGCCGATCTTCGGCATAGTCGCCCCCGCCGATGACATTGCCCGCACGCGCCGTCGCCACGCCGATACCGGCGGCGGCAAGGTAGCTGTCTCGGTAAGCGGCCGTGGCGAGTTCGGCGCACGCCTTGCTGTTCGAATAGGGATCGTGGCCGCCGAGCCTGTCATCCTCGGCATAGCCTTCGCTTCGCCCGTCGTTCAGATAACATTTGTCGGTCGTCACCACGACGACCGAGCGAAGCGCTGGCGCTCGCCGGCACGCATCGAGCAGGTTGACCGTGCCCATCACGTTGACCGCATAGGTCTCGACCGGCGCGGCATAGGAGGCGCGGACCAGCGGCTGGGCGGCAAGGTGGACGACGATTTCGGGATTGGCCTCCGCCATGGCCGCTTCCAGCGCCGCCGCATCGCGGACGTCGCCGATTTGGTGGTCGCAGCGCCCCGCGCCGCCAATCTGATCGAACATCGCCGAACCGGTCGGCGGGGCGAGCGCGTAGCCACTGACCTCCGCTCCGAGCGTCTCAAGAAGCAGCAGCAGCCAGCTGCCCTTGAAGCCGGTATGGCCGGTGACGAAGACGCGGCGTCCTTTCCAGAAGTCGCGGTTCAGTTCCATGTCTTCCACGGCGCCGCGCCGCCGCTCCACAGCGCCTCGAGCTGTTGGCGCTCGCGCAGCGTGTCCATCGGCTGCCAGAAGCCGTCGTGGAAGAAGGAGTGGAGTTCGCCCTCCTCGGCCAGCCTCTCCAGCGGCTCGCGCTCCCACACGCAGGCGTCGCTGTTGCCAAGGTACCGCCGGATCTCGCGTGACAGGACGAAGAAGCCGCCGTTGATCCAGCCGCCCTCCTCCACCGGCTTTTCGGCGAAGGCCGCTACACGGTCGCCCTCCAGCGCCAGCTGACCATAACGGTTGCTCGGGCGAACCGCGGTGACCGTGGCGAGCCGGCCGTGTGCCTGGTGGAAGCCGATCGATGCGGCGATATCAACGTCGCTGACGCCATCGCCGTAGGTCAGGCAGAAATCCTCGTCCTCGCCGAGAAACTCCATGGCGCGACGCAGGCGGCCGCCGGTCATCGTGGTCTCGCCGGTATCGATCAGGCAGATGCGCCAATCTTCGCAAGAGTTGCGGTGGACCTCCGTCGTCCCCCGCCGCAAGTCGACGGTGACGTCGGACATGTGGAGGCCGTAATTCGTGAAATATTCCTTCACCATGTAGCCGCGGTAGCCCAGGCAGATGATGAACTCCTTGATCCCGGCTTCGGAATACATCTTCATGATGTGCCACAGGATTGGACGCCCGCCGATCTCGACCATCGGCTTCGGCCGCACCGAGGTTTCCTCGGCCAGACGCGTGCCGAGCCCACCTGCAAGAATGATCGCCTTCATGGGCCGCGACCATGAACGGGGATGGTAAACGATTGGTTTAGGGGGTGAGCCCGCCGATGCGATTGAGCGTCGCTTGGCATGCCACCGTCTCGCACACCTCGGCCGAAAGAGCGCGGCACGAAAGCCGGGCGGCAAGGCCATGCGTGGCGGCGATCGCCTCGAACATCCACGATCCGAAGCCGCCGTCGATCAGGTGATCCTCGAACGTCGTCACGCCGGCAAATTCGGCGAGGCGTTGCCCCTGCCCGCGCTTCGCCGCCATGGACCAGAGCGGCATCGACCAGACGCTCGTTCCGTCCTGCTCCGCCGCCGCGATGGACGCCCCCAACGCGGCGCCGGTCGACAGCATGGCGCGATCGCCGGCTCCGGCGCGCACCGGCACCCAGGCACCGGGGGCCACTTCCGGCATGGCCGCATGGAAGGTGGGCTCGCCGGCCTTGCCCAGGCGCAGGTAGGAAGGCTGGGGGTGATCGACCAGGTAGCGCAGGCAGGCGCGGGTCTCGAGCGGATCGCCCGGGGCCGCGATCAGCATGTTCGGCATCGACCGGATCAGCGCATAATCCTGCACGGCGTGGTGCGAATAGCCGAGCGCGCCATAAGCCAGCCCACCGCCGACCGCGACGACCGTTACCGGCAGGCGGTGATGATCGACATCGTTGCGGATCTGCTCGGCACAGCGGAACGTCGGGAAGTTGGCGATCGAATAGGTGAAGACGTGGTAGCCCTCGGACGCCATGCCGGCGGCGAGCCCGGTCATGTTCTGCTCGGCGACGCCGGCATTGAGGAACCTATCCGGAAAGCGATCGGCGAACGGCTCGATCACCGAATAGCCGAGGTCACCGACGACCAGGGCGATGTTGTCCCGTGTCTCGGCAAGCGTGACCAGTTCATCGATGAAGGCGCTACGCATCGGCAAGCTCGGCGAGCGCCGCGGCGAGCAGGGCCGCGTCCGGATTGCGGTAATGCCACTCGACCCGGTTCTCCATAAAGGAGACGCCCTTCCCCTTGGTCGTGTGCGCGATCAGCATGGACGGCTTGCCTGACACCCACGGCCCACCGCCGAGCGCATCCGTCAGCGCGGCATAGTCGTGACCGTCGACTTCACGCACCGCCCAGCCGAAGGCCGCGAATTTGTCCGCCAGGGGTTCGAGCCGGAGCGTCTGCTCGACGCTGCCGAGGCTCTGGAGCTTGTTATAGTCGACGATGGCAACGAGCCGGTCGAGACCATGATGCGCCGCGAACAGGCACGCCTCCCAATTGCTCCCCTCGCCCAGTTCGCCGTCGCTCATCAGCACGAAGGTGCGCCACGAAGCGCGGCGCCGGGCCGCCGCGATCGCCTTGCCGACGCCGAATGGCAAACCGTGGCCGAGCGCCCCGGTAGAGAATTCGACCCCCGGAACGCGGTGGCTGATGTGCGCCATCAGCGGCGAGTGATCGTCGCCGTAGCTCTCCAGCAATGCCGGCGCGAAGAAGCCGCATTCGGCGAGAGCCGCATAAACGGCGACGCACGCATGGCCCTTGCTCAGAACGAAACGATCCCGCTCGGGCCAGTCCGGTGCGGTGGGATCGACACGCAATACGGTGCCGTAAAGAACCGCGACGATGTCGGCGATCGAGAGCGCGCTGCCGATATGCGAGGCCCGCGCCCGCGTCACCATCGCGAGCGCCCGGCGCCGGATGCGGAGCGCCAGTTCGGCGGTGGAGAGCGCGGCCATAGCTGCTTCGATGCGACCGGCGGCCTAAGATCCTGTTAACGACGTTCGGTTACTCGCATCTTCGACGGCACGACCGACCGTGCCCAGGAGCGACGATGACGCCGAGCTTGCGCGATTGCCCCGTCTGCGGCGCGAGCCCGAGCGAGGCAACGCCGTTTCTGACCGACAGCATCGATGCGGCTCGGCTCGGCGCGTTCAGCTTCGCCTCGCGCAAGACGCCCGAGTTCATGTCTCATGCCATGGTCAGGTGTCGCGGCTGCGACCTGGCCTATGTCCCGCGTCCGCCGTCCCAGGCCGAACTCGCCCAGGGCTACCATCAGGCCGACTATGACAGCGCCGAGGAAGCGGAGGACGCCGCCGACGCCTATGCGCGCGCGATCGCGCCGGTGCTGGCCAGGCTGGCTGGGCGCACCGGGGCTGCACTGGAGATCGGCACCGGCAACGGCGCCTTCCTGCAACGGTTGGCCGATGCGGGCTTCGGATCGCTCGTCGGCGTGGAGCCGTCCCGCGCCGTGATCGAAGCAACGCCGCCCGACCGGCGCGGCTGGATCCGCGAAGGGATCTTCGAGGCGGGACTCTATCCGCCCGAGAGCTTTGACCTGATCTGCTGCTTCATGACTCTCGAACATGTCCGCGATCCCGGCGACCTGGTCGAGGAGGCGTTGCGGCTGCTGCGTCCGGGCGGCGCGTTCGTCGCGGTGACCCACGATTATCGCAGCCTGGTCAACCGGGTGCTCGGACGCCGGTCGCCGATCATCGATGTCGAGCATATGCAGTTGTTCGATAGCCGGAGCGCAACGGCGCTGCTCTCGCGCCGCGGCTATGTCGCGGTCGGCAGCGAGAGCCTGCGCAACAGCTATCGCCCGAGCTACTGGCTCCGGCTGACGCCCCTTCCGCGCGGGTTGAAGGACCGGCTGATCGCGCTGGTCCGGGGCACCCGACTGGATCGGCGGCGGATCGCCCTCAACGTTGGCAACCGGATGAGCTGGGGGTTCAAGGGGCCGAGCCCGGCACGCTAGAGCGGACCCCGCCTTTCGCCCACTGATCGAGCGCTTCTTTCCCGGGGCGATCGGTGGCACTGTCTGAGCGGCGCGACATCCGATCGTGCGATGCGAAAGCCAGGCGGGAGGGTTGAACATGTCGCCACCGCCGGCCGTTGAAGCGGCGACCATGCCTGACCTCATCCCGACGGCCCCGCCGCCCAAGCTGCTGCGACCGAGCCTCCCGGAGGCCTATCGGTCGGTGCGCATCCCGAAGGGCGTCGGCCAGTTCTGGCGCAAGCTCGCCGCCTTCGCCGGGCCGGGCTACCTGGTCGCCGTTGGCTACATGGATCCGGGCAACTGGGCGACCGATCTCGCCGGCGGGTCGGCGTTCGGCTACACCCTGCTCTCTGTCATCCTCCTGTCGAACCTGATGGCGATGCTGCTGCAATCCCTGGCGGCAAAGCTCGGCATCGTCGCGGGGCTCGATCTCGCCCAGGCTTGTCGGGTCAGTTACCGACGGCCGGTCCGGATCGCTTTGTGGCTTCTCTGCGAAGTCGCCATCGCCGCCTGCGACCTGGCCGAGGTGATCGGCACCGCCATCGCCTTGCAGCTCCTGTTCGGTATTCCGATCGTGGTCGGCGTCTGCCTGACCGCATTCGACGTCCTGCTGCTGCTCGCCCTGCAGCAACGAGGTTTCCGGAAACTGGAAGCGTTCGTGATCGCGCTGCTGCTCGTCATCACCGGCTGCTTCGCGTTCGAGCTGTTCATGGCCCGGCCGGACATGGCGGCGGTCGCCCGCGGGCTGGTGCCGACGGCGCAGATCGTCACCAACCCGGCGATGCTGTACCTTGCGATCGGCATCCTCGGCGCGACGGTCATGCCGCACAATCTCTACCTCCACTCCTCGGTCGTGCAGACCCGGCGGTTCGATCGCAGCCCCGCGGGCAAGAAGGAAGCGGTGCGCTTCGCCACGATCGACAGTACGCTGGCGCTGACCTTCGCCTTCTTCATCAACGCCGCGATCCTGATCCTCGCGGCCGCCGCCTTCCACGCCAACGGCCGCACCGACGTCGCCGAGATCGACCAGGCCTATCACCTCCTGTCGCCGACCCTCGGCGCAGGCGCGGCGAGCGTGCTGTTCGCGACGGCCCTGCTCGCCTCGGGACAGAATTCGACGATTACCGCGACGCTCGCCGGACAGATCGTCATGGAAGGGTTCGTCGAACTGCGCGTCGCGCCGTGGCTGCGCCGGCTCAGCACGCGGCTGCTCGCGATCGTGCCGGCGGTGGTCGTAGCGATCATTTATGGGTCCGAAGGCACGACGAGGCTCCTGATCCTGAGCCAAGTGATACTGAGCCTGCAACTGCCGTTCGCCGTGGTGCCGCTGGTCCAGTTCACCAGCAGCAAGGCGATGATGGGCGAATTCGCGAATAGCGCCTGGATCAAGGTCGTGGCTTGGGCCGTCTCGGCATTGATCATCGGCCTCAACCTCAAGCTCCTTTTGACCTTCCTCTGAAGGACGGGCGCGCGGTGCTGCCGGATCAGGTTACAGGTCGACCGCTATCGAAGGGACGCCAAGTCCTGGTGGCGGCAGCGATCATGCTGTCCCTGCCCGGCTGCGCACCACGACCGCAAACGCCCCGGATCCTGCCCGAACTCGTGCTCGATATCGCCGACCCCTGGATCGAGGCCCGGATCGGAGAGACGACGCTGCGGCTCCGGGTGGACCTGGATCGGCGCAATACGGTCGAGCTCAACCCGGCCGCCGCGGATCGCCTCGCCTTGCCCTTCCAGGTGGGCGGCGGCGCGCTGGTCGGGCGGGTCAGGCTGAACGAGCGCAGCGTCGTGGCGCCGGTGACGATCGGCGGCATCGCCGTACCGCTGACTCTCTCCGCCTTCGATCGCGATTGCTGTGCGGCCACCGACGGCGCCATCGGTCCGGACCTGCTTCCGTACGAGCGCGTCCGCTTCGTGCGTTCGGGCGGGGTCACGGGCACGACGGAGCGGCGCTTCCCGCTCACCCGCAGCGACGAAGCCGGCCTGGCGGTGGCGACGCCGACGCCGAAGGGAGAGGTCTTTACCGGCTTCTCGCTCGGTTACTCGGGAACGCTAGCCACCGCGGCGGCCGGCGCGATCCTAGCCGAAGCTTATGGCGGCCGGTTGATCGGCGGCCGGTTCGAGGTGGCACCGGCGTTCGGCGTGTCGCGCCCGGCGCAGCGCGTCGTGCTCGACCGCGAGGTCGAATTGGCCGGCTTCCGGGTCAAGGACCTGTCGGTGCGCATCGCCGACTTCCGGGGCAACCACGCCTTGCCGCGCGAGCCGGCGACCGCGGGCGAGATCCTGGTCAAACAGCGCGGGCCGCGCGGACAGACCGCATGGCCAGCGATCCTGATCGGCCGCGACCGGATCGATCGCTGTGCCGAGATCCTGTTCGAACGCGCGCCGCTGGCAGTCATGCTGCGCTGCGCCTTCGCCGGCGATCCGCAATGATCCTCCGTGCCTCCCATGCGTTGGCGCCGGAATGAACGGCCTCATACTATCCCTGCTGCTCGCGACGGCGACGCCGGCTGCGTCTCCCGAACTGAATGCGGCGGTGTTCGACCGCGCCTGGTCGCTCGTCGACCGTCATTACTGGAATCGCGACAGCAAGGGCGCCGCCTGGGCAGCGGCGCGCGAGCGCTATCGGCCCCGCGCCATTGAGGCGACCGACGAGCGCGCGCTCTATGCCGTGCTTCGGGAGATGCTCGCCACACTCGGCGACAGCCACGTTTACGCCGACGATCCAGCCAGCGTGCGCTTCGACAGTCTCCGCGAAGAGGGTGCGCAAGGTGGCTTCGGCTTCGCCACGTCGGAGGTCGACGGTGGGTGGCAGGTGTTCGCGGTTCAGCCCGACAGTCCGGCCGCCGCCGCCGGGGTGATGATCGGCTGGCGGCTCGTGCAGGTGAACGGAAAGGCGCCGGACTCCGGCTGGCACCCGGAGCCAGGCGAGGCCGCAAATCTAATCTTCCAAGACGAGACGGGTCGACGCCATCCGCTGCGGATCACCGGCGCGCTGCTGTCCGCGCCGGCGCAGCGGCGGGCAACCCGGCTGCCCGGGAATGTGCTGCTGCTGGGCCTGGACGGCTTTGAAGACCACCCGGAACGGTGGATCGCCGACGAGATCGAAGCCGCGGCACCCCGCGCTCTGATCCTCGATCTGCGCGAGAATTACGGGGGCGAGGCGATCTCGGTCGCCCGTGTCGCCGGCCGGCTGTTCACCCGGAAGCAGACACTGCTGCGCCGCATCGGCCGCAAGGGTCCGCTCGACGTTCCCACACTCGGCGCTGGCAAGCGCGCTTATGCCGGGCCGCTGGCGGTGCTGGTCGGCCCGCGCACCGCCAGCGGGGCAGAGGCGATCGCCGCCGCGATCGAGGAATCCGGGCGCGGCATAACGGTTGGTCAGCGTACCGCCGGCGCGCTCACCGGCGCAGCGCGGTTCGACCTGCCCGATGGCGGCGAGCTATCCGTGGCGGAGTTCGATATCCGTACGCCCAACGACAGCCGACTTGAAGGCCGGGGCTTCACCCCCCGGTACGTCGTCGACCCAGCCTTCGCCGACCTGCGGGCGGGACGCGATCCCGTGCTGGCCCGCGCTCTCGCGCTGCTCGGGGGACGACCATGAAGCAGGCGAGCCATATCCTCACCTTCGCCACGCCCGGTCGCGGGCTGGTGGAGATCACCCGCGACATCGCCGGCTGGGCCAATGGCGAGCGCGTCGAGATCGGGCTGCTCACCATCTTCTGCCGCCACACCTCGGCGTCGCTGCTGATCCAGGAGAATGCGGCTCCGGAGGTGCGCACCGATATCGAAGCTTTCTTCGCGACGATCGCGCCGGAGGACCCGGATCGCTACGCACATGACGACGAGGGGCCGGACGACATGCCGGCGCACCTGCGCACGGCGCTGACCCAGGTGCAGCTGTCGATCCCGATCGTCGCCGGACGGCTCGCGCTCGGCACCTGGCAGGGCATCTATCTGTTCGAGCATCGCCGCCGCCCCCATTGGCGCGAGATCGCGCTGCACCTGATCGGCGCCTGAAGTCTCACCGATCGGCGCAACCCTCCGGCGTGACTGCGGTTTATCCACCAACCGATCATCCACAGGGGAGCAGCCAGTGCAGATCATCGAACGTGTCGCCCGCGTCCTCGCCGGCCAGCATTTCAGCCGCAACGGGCATGGCGAGGGACCGGAGTCGGTGCACGCCGCCGATCTCGTCGACATGCACTGGCGCGACTATGCGGACGATGCGCTCGCCGTCCTGAAGACCCTCCGCGAGCCGGAGGCCGAGATGTGCGCGGCCGGGGAAGCGGCCGGCGGCGGGGCTGCGGCGATGTGGGAAGCGATGGTCCGCGCCGCGATCGACGCGGGTCAGGGCTGACCCTCCGCCCAGCTCCCGTCCCGGGTTCGGGACGGGAGCTGCCCAATCAAACCTCTTCGGTGCCGGTGCCGGGCTCCGCCATCTTGCGGTGCTGCTCGGCCAGCATGCCCGCCGGCATCACGTGCGCCGCCGCGACCTGCAGCTTGTTCTTGAGTCCGTAGACGACATGGCCGTCGCCGCGCATCAGCGCGTCGTAGCCGGTCTGGGCGACCTTGCGGGGATCGTCCTTCTCCTGCGTGCCGACCTTGGTGTCGAGCATGTCGGCCCGTTCGAAGAATTCCGTCTCGGTCGGCCCGGGCATCAGGCAGGTGACCGTCACGCCGCTATCCTTCAGCTCGTTGCGCAGCGCCTCGGTAAAGCTGTCCACGAACGCCTTGGTACCGTTGTAGACCGCCTGGAACGTGCCGGGCATGAAGCCGGCGATCGACCCGGTGGTGAGGATCCTGCCCTCACCCCTTGCGACCATCTGCTGCGCCACCTTCTGAAGTAGATAGAGCGTGCCGGTGACGTTCGTGTCGATCACCTTCCGCCAGTCGGCGAGGTCCTGATCGAGGAACGCGCGGCCCAATCCGCGGCCGGCATTGGCGAAGAGGATGTCGATCGGCCGCCCGCGCGCGGCCGCCAGCAGCTTGTCGTTGCCCTCGATGGTCGACAGGTCCGCCTCAATGGCCTCGACATTCGTGCCGTGGGAGCGGACGTCGGCGGCCGCCGCCTCGATCAGTGGCTCGTCGGCCACGACCAACAGGTCATAGCCATTCTCCGCGGCGATGTGCGCCAGTTCGGCGCCGATGCCCGTCGAGGCACCGGTTACGATGGCGAATTTACGGTCGGTCATGGATCTTCCTCGGCTAGGGCGGCGGGCCTGACGACGAGGGAGCAGCCGGCCGCGTTGTTCAGTCGCCTCAACCGAGCCGGTCGCGGCAGGTTCCGCGTCCACCGGCCAAGTCACGGAACATGCTGGACGATCTCCGGGGCCGGAACAGGCGGGGCGCGTCCGGGTTTGTGCTTGAGCGGCCGGCTGGCAGGCGCGCGTTCGGGAGGGGTTAGCGATGAGCGAAGGTCTGGAATTGCCGGAAGTGCAGGTGCCGCAGGATCCGGACGAGCCGTTCGACGTCCAGGCGGCGCGGCACACCGCCTTCATCCACGCCATTGCCCAGATCGCTCTGGTCGCCAGCTGCGAGACGCTGCGCGCCCTTCACCGCCGCAACCTCGTCGACGCCGACGATCTCGCCCCGATCCACGAGACCATCTCGCTGCTCCGCGACGCGCTCGGCCCTGCCTTCATCAAGGAAGACAGGGAGATGTTCGAGCACGCCGTGGCGCCTTTCCCGCGCTGAGCTCGACCCGTGCGACCGGGTTCAGGCGGCGGTGAACCCCGCGGCCTGAACCCCGCCGATGCAGGCGGTCTCGTCATTGTCACCGGTGTCGCCGCTCGCGCCGACGGCGCCCAGGATCGCACCGGCGGCGTCGCGGATCAGCACCGCGCCCGGCTGTGGCAGGAATTTGCCCTGCGCGGTTGCGGCCAGCGTCACGAAGAAGTTCGGATTGCCCTTGGCGGTTTCGGCGAGCTTGCGGCTCGGCTGACCCATCGCCACCGCCGCCCAGGCCTTGCCGAGCGCGACGTCAAAGCGGAACATGCTCGCGCCGTCCTGACGCACCGCCGCCTTCACGTGTCCGCTGCCGTCGAGAACGACGACCGCGAGCGGCTGGTATCCGGCATTTCCGGCGGCGGCGAGGGCGCCGGAGATGATCGCTTCGGCATCCTTCAGGCTGAGACTCATCGGTACGTTCTCCCTTGCGGTCCGGGTCACCCGCGCGATTCTTGCTGCATCCCCGGCCGCGACCAAGTAGCGGGTCGGCCAGCAAGCAGCGAGGGGCATGAGGCATGAAGGTCAGCACCGCAATCGCCGACATACTGGGCCGCGAAGGTGTCGACGTGATCTTCGGCTATCCGCGCAATGCCGTTCTGGAGCAGGCCGCCGCCGCCGGCATCCGCCCGATCATCGTCCGGCAGGAGCGCACCGGGCTGCACATGGCGGACGCCTTTTCCCGCATGACGCGGGGGCGCCGCATGGGCGTTTTCGCCATGCAGCACGGGCCGGGCACCGAGAACGCCTATGGCGGCGTGGCCCAGGCTTTTGCCGAGAGCGTGCCGGTGCTGGTCCTGCCGCAGGGCTATGGCCGCAAGACCGCGTTCGTGCCCGACAACTACAATGCGACCGTATCGATGCGGACGATCGCGAAGACCGTCGAGCCGATCCTGCTCGCCAGCGAGACGCCGAACATCCTGCGCCGCGCCTTCACCCAATTGCGCAACGGCCGACTGCGGCCGGTGATCGTCGAGATGCCGTACGACGTGCTTGACGAGGAGGTCGGCGACTTCACCTACGAGCCGGTCGTACGCACCCGCTTCGCGCCCGATCCCGAGGCAGTGCAGGCGGCAGCACGGACCCTTGTCGATGCGAAGCGCCTCGTCATCCATGCCGGCCAGGGCGTCCACTGGGCCGAGGCCTATGACGAACTGAAGACGCTGGCCGAGCTGCTGGCTGCCCCGGTGTCGACCAGCCTGGAAGGCAAGAGCGCGTTCGACGAGACCCACCCGCTCGCCCTCGGATCCGGCGGTGCGGCGATCCCGAAGCCGGTCCGCCACTTCCTCGACAGTGCCGACGTCATCCTCGGCATCGGCTGCAGCTTCTCCGACACCGCCTTCGGCGTGAAGATGCCGACGGGCAAGACGGTGATCCACGCCACCCTCGATCCTGCCGATCTCAACAAGAACGTCGTGTGCGCGCAGGCGCTGATCGGCGATGCGAAGCTCTCACTCGGCATGCTGGTCGAGGCGTGCCGCACGCTGATCGACACGCCGCGCGACCCCGAGCCCGTGGCGCGCGAGATCAAGGCGGTCGAGGCGGAGTGGCTTGCCGACTGGATGCCGCTCCTCGAATCGAACGACGCGCCGCTCAGCCCCTACCGCGTCCTGTGGGAGCTTCAGCGCACCGTCGATGTGCCGAACACGATCATCACCCACGATGCCGGATCGCCGCGAGACCAGCTGACCCCGTTCTGGAAGTCGATCAGTCCGCTCAGCTATATCGGTTGGGGCAAGTCGACCCAGCTCGGCTACGGCCTAGGCCTCGCCATGGGCGCCAAGCTCGCCTGTCCGGACAAGCTCTGCATCAACGTCTGGGGCGATGCCGCGATCGGCTTCACCGGCATGGATTTCGAGACGGCGGTACGTGAGCGGCTGCCGATCCTGTCGATTTTGCTCAACAATTCGGCGATGGCGATCGAGCTCGACGTCATGCCGATCGCCACCGATCGCTTCCGGTCGACGGATATTTCCGGTGACTATGCCGCCTTCGCCCGCGCCCTCGGCGGCTATGGCGAGCGGGTCGAGCGGCCGGAAGATATCGCCGCGGCCATCCGCCGCGGCATCGCCGCGACCGAGGCCGGTCAGCCGGCGCTGATCGAGTTCATCACCTGCAAGGAGAAGCGGGCCTCCCGCCTGTGACGCAGGACGCACTGCCTGTCTGGATCGAGAGCGCGCTCGGCCACAAGCCGTCCGACATCGCGCTGTTCCGCCGGGCGCTCACCCACTCCAGCCAGAGCCCGATCAATTACGAGCGGCTCGAATTCCTGGGGGACCGCGTCCTCGGGCTGGTTGCCGCCGCCTGGCTCTATCGGCTGCTGCCGGACGAGCCCGAGGGCAAGCTGTCGCGCCGCATCAACGCGCTGGTCAGCCGCGAGACCTGCGCGGAAATCGCCCGCGAAATCGGCTTGGTCCAGCATATCCGCCTCGGCAAGCAGGCCCGCGACGATGGCGCCGGCGACAGCGATAACGTGCTCGGCGACGTTATCGAGGCACTGATCGGCGCGCTGTTCCTGGAAGGCGGGTTCGCCGCCGCCGACAGCTTCGTTCAGCGTGCCTGGGCATCCCGTGTCGATGCCCGCGAGCGGGCGCCGCAGCATCCCAAGTCGGCGCTCCAGGAATGGGCCGCCGCCAAGAACCTCAAGCCACCCGTCTACACGCTGGCCGGGCGCTCCGGGCCGCACCATAATCCCCGTTTCACCGTGACCGTCGCCATCGGCGGCGCCGGCGAAGCGAGCGCGGACGGATCGTCCAAGCAGGAGGCGGAGACCGCCGCCGCCACCAAGTTACTGGAGTCGTTGAAATGACCGATCAGCAACATGCCGATCCGCGCTGCGGCCTGGTCGCCGTGGTCGGCGCGCCGAACGCCGGCAAGTCGACCCTGGTCAATGCGCTGGTCGGCCAGAAGGTCGCGATCGTCAGCCCCAAGGCACAGACGACGCGCGCCCGCCTGCTCGGCATCGCCATCGAGGGCGAAGCGCAGATCCTGCTGGTCGACACGCCCGGCATCTTCGAGGCGCGGCGCCGGCTGGACCGGGCGATGGTGGCCGCCGCGTGGGGCGGGACGCAGGATGCCGACGTCATCGCGCTGGTGATCGATGCCAAGACCGGGCTGACAGCCCGTTTGGAGCCGCTGATCGAGGCGCTGAAGGCGCGGCCGGAACCCAAGCTGGTCGTGCTCAACAAAGTCGACATCGCCGACAAGGGCAAGCTCCTGGAGACCGCGACGAAGGTGCAGGCGGCGATCGATCCCGAGACGATCTTCATGGTCAGCGCCGCCACCGGCGATGGCGTCGCCGACCTGAAGACCGCGCTCGCCGCCCGCGTGCCGGCCGGCCCGTGGCATTATCCCGAGGACCAGGTTTCCGACGCGACCGACCGGATGCTCGCCGCCGAGGTCACGCGCGAGCAGCTCTACCTTCAGCTCCACGCCGAGCTGCCTTATGCCAGCGCGGTCGAGACCGAGAAGTATGAGGAACGCAAGGACGGATCGGTCGCGATCCACCAGCAGATCCTGGTTGGCCGCGACACCCAGCGGGCGATCGTGCTCGGCAAGGGTGGCGTGCGGCTGCGCGAGATCGGGAGCCGCGCGCGTGCCCAGCTGGCCGACCTGCTCGGCCGCAAGGTCCACCTCTTCCTGCACGTGAAGGTCCGCCCGGAGTGGGAGGAGGACCGGACGCTCTACAAGGACATCGGCCTCGATTGGGTCGATTGAGCGCCGCTCACGGCTTGAGGGTGCGGATGTCGAACGGCTGGTTTGGGCGGAGAAAGCCCAGATACGTCGCGGGAATCGGCTTGGTCAGATCATACTGTAGGCCGCCGGTCCCCACCCTGTAGCCCGCGGCGTCCGTGGTCTGGCTCCCGGGAAGCCGCTTACCGTCGGGCAGCGTCGAATATCCCCGCACGGCGAACTCGTTTTCCAGCGGCAGGCGATCGAGGCGGTAGATCATCGCGCCTTGCTCTAGGTCTGTCACGCGCAGTCCGAACATCCGCGAAATGCCTTCCGGCGTTAGTCCGGCGAGCGACTGCATGAAGCCGAAATAACCGCGAACCTCGCTCTCTACCGGCCCATGGTTCTTGACCTTGACGAGGTCCTTCGCGCCCCATTTTGCGAAGCGGGCGAGCGCGGCATCGATCGCCATGCGGCTGGCCTGGATCGTCCGTTCTTCCATGGCTTCCTCTTCACTTCCTGTGTCTCGGCTCAGGCCGGCTCCGGCATAGTCGCCGCACCGCCCAGCACCTGATAGACCCATTCCGGCACCAGCACGCCCGCCGGCCCGAGCCGGGTCTCCTCGAACAGCCAGCTTCCTGCCGAGGGCTCCAGGTTAAGCTCCAGCGTCGCCGCGCCGTGATACTTGGCCGTCTGGACGAAGCCTGCTGCCGGATACACCGCGCCCGACGTACCGATCGACACGAACAGATCGGCGCGGGACAACGCCGCATCGATCAGTTCCATCTCATACGGTATCTCGCCGAACCAGACGATGTCGGGACGCAGCCCCCCCCTCCTTCCGCACCCCGGACACTCCGGCGCGTCGCCGAGATCCGCCGCCCACGCGCTGCGCTCCCCACAGGCGCGGCACCACGCCGACTTGAGCTGGCCGTGCATGTGGAGCAGCCGCTTGGCGCCGGCCCGTTCGTGTAGGTCGTCGACATTCTGCGTGACGATCAGCAACTCGCCCCACCATTCGGCATCGAGCCGGGCGAGCGCCCGGTGCGCCGCATTGGGCTCCACCGTCGCGAGCGCCGCCCGCCTGGCGTCGTAGAAGGCCTGGACCAGCGCCGGATCGCGCCGAAATGCCTCCGGGGTACAGACATCCTCGACCCGGTGGCCTTCCCACAGGCCATCGGGTCCCCGGAAGGTGGCGATGCCGCTTTCGGCCGAAACGCCGGCTCCGGTCAGCACGACGATGTTGCGAATACCATCCATGCTCCGGCTTTAGGCTATCGGGCGTGCCGCGAAAACCGCGGCCGTTGCCTGTATAGTCCGGCACTGGTAGCGGACAGCGGCAACGGTGGAGCAACCGCCGGCGGCGAAGCTGAGCCGCATTGCAGATGGAGGATGCCTTGGCCCGTATCGTCGGCATGATCGCCACGTCGCACACCCCCACGATCGGCTTCGCCTTCGACGGCAACAAGGCCGAGGATCCGGTGTGGAAGCCGATCTTCGAAGCGTACAAGCCCATCCGCGCCTGGCTCGAGGAGAAGAAGCCCGACGTCCTGTTCATGACGTACAACGATCACGTCACGTCCTTCTTCTTCGATCATTATTCGCCGTTCGTTCTCGGGATCGGCGAGGAATATGCGGTTGCCGACGAAGGCGGCGGCCCGCGCAACCTGCCACCGATCAAGGGGCACCCGGCCCTGGCCCGTCATATCGGCAACCACCTGATGGCGGCCGAGTTCGACATGTCGTTCTTTCAGGGCAAGCCGCTCGATCATGGCTGCTTCTCGCCGCTGTCGGTGTTGCTCGACGCGCGGAACGGCTGGCCGCTGCCGGTCATCCCGCTGCAGATGGGCGTGCTGCAATTTCCGGTACCCTCGGCCAAGCGCTGCTACGCGCTCGGCCAGGAACTGCGCACCGCGATCGAGAGCTTTCCCGAGGATCTGAAGGTCGCAGTCGTCACCACCGGCGGGCTCTCGCACCAGGTTCACGGCGAGCGGTCCGGCTTCAACAACCCGCCCTGGGACGAGCAGTTCATGGACCTGCTCGAAAAGGATCCGGTCGCTCTGACCCGCATGACCCACGCCGATCACGCGCGGCTCGGCGGCATGGAGAGCTCCGAGATCATCATGTGGCTGGTCGGTCGCGGCATGCTGTCCGCCTCGGTCAAGTCGCTCCACCGCAGCTATTATCTGCCATCAATGACCGCGATCGCGACGATGGTGCTGGAGAACCAGGCCGAACCGCTGTCAAAGCGCGAAGCGGCCCGCGCGATCGAGAAGGCCGGCGAACAGCTTGCCGGGATCGAGGAGCTTGAGGGTACCTACCCGTTCGATCTTGAGCGCTCGGTCAAGAACTACAAGCTCAACAAGTTCCTCCACGACTTGGTCATTCCCGAGCACCGCCAGGCATTCATGGCCGATCCCGAGGCGCTGTTCGAAGCCTGGGACCTGCCCGAAAACGAGCGCCAGATGATCCGGGACCGCGACTGGATCGGCCTCAATCGCTACGGCGCGATCTTCTTCGTGCTGGAGAAGTTCGCGGCCGTCGTCGGGACGCCCAACCCGGCAATCTACGCCAACTTCAACGGCATGAGCCTGCCCGACTTCCTTGCCACCCGCAACACGCAGGTGACCTACGGCACCGGTGGCAGCGAGTCGCACGACAAGGTCGAGGCGACGGCGACCAAGTGAATGGACGGACGGGAAGCACGGCCATGATCCGCATCGGCATCCTCGGCGCGAGCGGGCGCATGGGCCGCGCCATCGCTGCGGTCGCGCAGGAAGCCGGGCTGACCGTCGCCGGTGGGGTCGACCGGCCCGACACGGACGGTGAGATCGCCCCCGGCCACAGCTTCGAATCGGACGCGACCGCGCTTGCCCGGATCAGCGACGTGCTGGTCGATTTCTCCGCGCCCGCCGCGCTCGACGGGCATCTCGCGGCGGCCTCCGCGGCAAAGGTGCCGATCGTCGTCGGCACGACCGGCCTCGGCCCGGAGCATCACGTCCGTATCGATGCCGCCGCGGCGATCGTACCGGTCCTCCAGGCCGCCAACACCTCGCTCGGCGTCAACCTGCTCGCCCACCTGGTCCGCGAAACGGCGGCGCGGCTGGGAATTGCGTGGGATATCGAGATCCTGGAAATGCATCACCGCCACAAGGTCGATGCGCCGTCTGGCACGGCACTGCTCCTGGGCAGTGCCGCAGCCGAAGGGCGCGGCGGTACGCTCGAGGGGCTCAGCCGCTACGACCGGATGCAGATCGCGACGCCGCGGGCGGAAGGGACGATCGGCTACGCGTCGCTGCGCGGCGGATCGGTCGCCGGCGATCACGTCGCCATCTTCGCGACGGAGGGCGAGCGGATTGAGCTCGGCCACCGCGCCGAGAACCGGACGATCTTCGCCCGCGGTGCGGTCCAGGCGGCTTTGTGGCTCGTCCGGCAGCATGCCGGGCGCTACGCCATGACCGACGTGCTCGACCTGGCCTGACGCAGCGGCGGTGAAGAAAGCAGACGTCTTCGAATTCTACCGTCGCCTGGCGGAGCTCGATCCCGCCCCGCAGACCGAGCTTGCCTACGTCAATCCGTTCACCCTGCTGGTGGCCGTCGCGCTGTCTGCCCAGGCAACAGACGTCAGCGTCAACAAGGCGACCGCCGCCCTCTTTGCGAAAGTCCGCGATCCTCAGGCGATGGTCGATCTCGGCGAAGAGGCGTTGAAGAGCCACATCCGCACCATCGGCCTGTTCAACACCAAGGCGAAGAACGTGATCGCGCTGTCACAGGCGCTGATCGACCATCATGGCGGCGAGGTGCCGGCGGATCGCGACGCGCTGGAGGCGCTGCCCGGCGTCGGCCGCAAGACCGCCAACGTGGTGATGAACGTGGCGTTCGGGGCGGAAACGATCGCGGTCGACACCCACATCTTCCGCGTCGCCAACCGCACCGGCCTCGCCAAAGGCAAGACGCCGCTCGCCGTCGAAATCGGGCTGGAGAAGGTCACGCCGGCGCCGTTCCGCGCCCATGCCCACCACTGGCTGATCCTGCACGGCCGCTACATCTGCAAGGCGCGGCGGCCGGAATGCTGGCGCTGCCCGGTCATGGATCTCTGCGCCTTCAAACCGAAGACGCCCCCACCTGCGAACGCCACCGAAGCCGCCGTCGCGCGTTGAGGCGAAGCGGGCCCGACCGAGATCGGGTGAATGATGGAGAGACCAATGCGCCTGAACCGCATCACCTGCGCCGCATTCGCTGCCCTGACCCTGGCGGGCGTTGCCGACGCCCGGACCCGCGGCGTGCCGCCTGCCACCCCTGCTGGCAAGGCCGAGGATTGTATTCCGCTGCAAAGCATTCGCGAGACGCGGGTCCGCGACGATCGCACGATCGATTTCTACATGCGCGGCGGCAAGGTATATCGCAACGTCCTGCCCGGCACATGCCCGCAGCTCGGTTTCGAGGAACGCTTCGCCTATCAGACTTCACTGTCGCGGCTCTGCTCGACGGACATCATCACGGTGCTGCTGATGCCGAACACGACACGGGGGGCGAGTTGCGGACTGGGCAAGTTCCAGCCGGTGACCGGCGCCCCGAAGTAACCCGAATACGCACCGGCACCGAAAGCGGCTGCGAACAGGATCGATTGGGGTAGCGGCCGCACGATCGCTTTGCTAAGCGCTGCCTGCACGCACCGGTAGCTCAGCTGGATAGAGCACTGCCCTCCGAAGGCAGGGGTCAGGGGTTCGAATCCCTTCCGGTGCACCAACCCCTGTCGTTCAGATCAAGCAGCGGCCGGCGGCGTAACGTCGTCCCAGATCTCGGAGATCAGCCGCACTTCTTCCTCGGCCAGCGGTGCGATGAACTCGCAGCCGACCAGTTCCTCCTCCAGCCAAACGACGCGGGCGTGCGGCATCTTGCCGATCGGCAGCCCGACCCGCAGCAACGATCCCTCGTTGAGCTCGAGCGGAATATTGGCCCGAAAGCCGGTGACCGAGAGATCCTTGATCGTCACCTCGACCGGCTCGCCAACCGGCAACCGCACCATCGCCGACAACATGACCGGGCTGCGATCGGCCGTCCGTGGCTCGATCACGACGTGCACTTTCTTCCCGAACGCCATACCCTCGTCTCCAGTCTCTTCGTGCGGACATTTTCGCACGGCCGGATCAACACAGGGTTACCAGGATCTGGCGAGCCCGGAACGATCGCAGAGAAAGTCGCGCGTGCCTAGGCCTTCGCGGACGCGCCATCCTTGGGCGCGGCATCGCCCTCGTCCGGGCGACCGACGGACTGGGTGTCGGCTTCGTCGAGTTCCTTGGCGGTGCCCTTGTCCGGGTCGCGGCTGGGCGTGTTGACGCGCGCGTCCATGTTGACGCCCTTGATGTCGGAATGCGGCCCGGATGGCGGCGGATTGGCCATGATCGTTCTCCTGCTTCGGCCAAGAGAACCGACGTCCGCCGCCATGGTTGCGGGGCCTAGAACTTAGCAGTTGCCGAGAGCGAGACGATGCGACCGAGCTTGTAGCGGTTCACGTCGATGCGGGTGTCCTGAAACTTCTGATATTCCTGGGACTTACGGCCCGTGATGTTGCGCACCTCGAACTTGAATTCGATCGGCAGCGCATAGAAGAGCTGCTCCTCGCGCGCGACGAAATCGAGCGTGAAGCCGGGCTTCTCCTGGATGTCCGGCTGGCGCGCCGAGCCCTGGATCGGACCGCGGTTGGTGACCCGCGGACTTGCATAGTTGATCAGGAAGGTCTGCTGCGACAGTTTGTCGCTGTCCTCCAGCCCGAACTGGAGGTTGGCGATGTGGTCGGACTGGCCGGTCAGCGGCGCGCCGTCGGTGTAGAGGCTCCCCGCGGCGACCGGCGCCAGGTCCGGACCAATGATCGATCCGTTGCCGATCTTCAGCTCCGACTTGGTGTAGGTGTAGTTGGCCGACAGCCGCAGCCGCCGCGTCGCAAAGAACTCGCCGAGCGTGTCGAGATCCACGAACTTCGTGATCTCCGCCTCGCCGCCATACAGGTTGGCCTTCGGGGCATTTGCAAAGCCGGTGCGCAGCTGGCCGCCGCCGGCGAAGAAGGCGACCTGCTCGATCGGGTTGTCGATGCGCTTGTAGAAGCCGGCCAAAGCCAGGATCTCGCCACGCCCGAAATAATATTCGTAGCGGCCTTCCGCATTGTAGAGTTCGCTGTCGACCAGGAACGGATTACCCTGGAACTCACGGTCGGATTCGAAATCCTGGAAGACCTGCTGGGCGAGTTCGCGAAACTGCGGCCGGGCGATGGTCTTCGATCCGGACAGGCGGAACTGCATGTCGGAGGCGAAATTCCAGGTGACGGTTCCGGCCGGCAGCCAATATTCCTTCGTCAGGTTGGTCGCATCGAAGCCGCCGCCTGCGGGACGAACCCGCTGATAGCCATGCTCGTAGCGGACGCCGCCAACCACGCGCAGGCCGTCGGCCAGCTCCGCCTCGACCTGCCCGTAAGCGGCGTGGACGCGCAGCAGCGCGTCATAGGCGGCGGTACCCTGGCTACCCGACGCGTCGACCAGGCGGATGTTGTAGGTGTAGATATTGTAGTCGGATACCAGATAGTCCGGCCGCTCCTGCTCGACGCCGGCGGGCAGCTGGTTCGCCGCGAGGTAATTGAACACGTAGCGGGAGGAATCGCGCTTGTTCAGGTTGAAGCTGTAGCCGGTGCTGAGCCGGATCTCGCGGTCGATCGGCAGCTTGTAGCCCAGATCGTAGCTTCCGGCGTAGCTGTCCTCGTTGAGGTCGGAGAAGGCGATCTCCGCCGACTGACCGCCAACGTTACGCAGCTGGTTGATATAGTCGTTGACCGCCGGGTTGTAGGTGTAGGCGAAGCTGCGCTCGTACGGGGACTCGCGCTGCGAATTGGCGTAGCCGCCGCGCGCGTCGATGGAGAAGTCGCCGAACTTGAACTCGCCGACCAGCTGCGTGTCGATCAGCTGGCGTTCGAACCAGTAGGTGTTCTGCTCCAGGATCGGCGGCTTGCCGAAGAAGTCGGGGTCGGCGACCGGATCGGCGCCGCCGACGTTGGCGTTATAGCCGGCCGACAGGCGGCCCTGCTTCACGGTGTCGCGGATGTAGAGGTTGGTCCAGCGGATCTTGTTCTTGCCGAAGTCCAGACCGACGCCGAGTAGTCCACTGACGACCGAGCGATCCTCGGTGATGATCGTCTTCTGGTCGCGCTGCAGCGACGACAGCGTCGGATCGTTGGCGAGCTGCTGGCGGATGTCGCGGGTGCGCCAGGTGTTGCCAAGGCTGGCCGAGCCGAACACGCCGAGCCGCGCATCGCTGCCGCCGATGTCGCGCACATAGCCGAAGCTCACGTCGCCCGAGAAGGACGGTGGAATGTCGCCGTTGCGCTGGAGAAGCGTGGTGCTGGCATTCTGCAGGCTGGCCGCGAAACCCTGGAGCTGCGCGTCGCTGTAATTGCCGGGGGTCAGGACCTTGCCGGTGCTGATCGCGGTCTTCAGGTCACGCGGCACGTCGCGGGTGCCGTCGTCGAAGCCGAGATAGTCGAGGTCGCCGCCATAGTAGGTGTAGCCCAGGCGGCCGGTCGTGAAGGTGTCGACGCTCGCGCCGAGGCCGATGTTCAGGAAGGATTCCTTGGGGACAGCGGGCGTCGTCAGGTTGATGATGCCGCCGCCGAACTCACCTGGATAGTTCACCGAGTAGCTCTTCTGGACAACGGCGCTGGCGACGATGCTGGTCGGAAAGATGTCGAGCGGCACGGTCCGGCGCAGCGGCTCGGGCGACGGCAGCGGCAGGCCGTTGAGCAAGGCGGAGGAATAGCGGTCGCCCAGGCCGCGGACGTAGACGAAGCCGTTGCCGACGACGCTCAGGCCGGTGACGCGGGTCAGCGCGCCGGCGATGTCGCCATCGCCGCTGCGCGCGATCTCGGCGGTGGAAAGCACGCTGACGACCTGTGGGGTCGACCGGATCGGGTTCGGGATGTTACGACCGACGACGACGATCTCGCCCGGGTCGGAGGCGGCGCCGGGGGTCGAGACCTCGACCTGCTCCTGCTCCTCTTCCGGCGTCTGCGTGGGCTGCGTGCTCGCCGCAGGCCCGCCCGCCGTGGCCCCTGCCCCCGCGCTTGGCGCGGTGGTGGCGGCCGGCTGAGCGAACGCCGCGACCGGGGTGCAGGCCGCACCCGCCAGCGCCCAAAGCCGCCACAGCTTCTGTGTCTTCGTCATCGAAAGTCCCCCGAACCTCTTGAATATGCGAGGCGGCGACGACCGGGATCGGTCGCCGCCGCCTTCGTCTGCAGCGGCGATCAGCTGGTCGGTGCGACCGCGCAGTTGGGGCTGGTGGTGGCGAAGGTCGCGGAGGTGGAGTTGCACGTCCAACCGGCGAACCAGGTGTCGCTCGCGTCGCGCACCGCGCCGATATAGCTCGTCGTCACGAAGAAGCTGCCCAGCGTCGCGGCGTTGAATGGCGTCACCGCCCGCTCGTTGGCGCCGTTGACGTAGCCGTTGGTCAGCGTCGATGTGAACGCCGAATTGTTGTTCGTGCCGGCATCGAAGATCGCCTTGATCGCCGCCGCGGTGACATTGGCCGGGCTCTCTTCCTGGAACGGCTTGGCGCAGGCGAGCACGACCGACTGGAACACCGGCGGGCCGGCATCCTGGAGCCCGGCATTCGCCGCACGGGTGGTCGTGCCGGCGGTCTCGTCGATGTCGAGGCAGGCGGTGCCCGACGGCGCCACGACGACACCGTTGACCATCGTGTAATCGGTGCCACCGCGCAGCAGGATCGCGTTCAGGCCCTGCACGGTCGAGCGCTGGATGAAGGTGAAGTTGGCCAGCCGCGTATTCTGACGCGGCGTCGCATCCTCGTTGCCGTTCGAGTCCGCCTCGACCATCGAGTCGCCGTTCGACGAGTCGCGCTGTGCGGCGATCAGGAACTGGACGAAGCCCTGGTAGCCGACGTCGGTATCGAGGCCGTCATCGTCCGCGCCGGTGAAGACGAGGTACTTGAGGTTCGGCCGGCCGCCGAAGATCTCGATCGCATCGTCGGAGCTGTTGTGGATCTGGATGTGATCGAGCGTGGTCGCCGAACCGACGCCGCCCAGCGTCAGGCCCTGCAACTCGTTGCCCGGAGCGATCGCGAAGCCCGAATATTTGATTTGCACATACTGCATCGTGCCGCTGTTGTCGGCGGCCTGGTCGCCACCATAGAGCGATCCGGTCGTGCCCTCGATGACGTTTTGGCATGCGGCGCTGCCGCCGGCGACGGAGGTGTTGCAGTCGCTGATCGGCGCCCGGCCGAGCAGGACGACACCGCCCCACAGGCCCTGGCTGCTCTCGGTGGTCGTGCCCTCGATATTGGCGCGGGCGGTGAACACGATCGGCGAGGTCGCGGTGCCGATCGCCTGAATGCGCGAGCCGCGGTTGACGACCAGATAGTCGTTGCCCGACGAGGCGAAGATCACCGTGCCGGCCTGGATCGTCAGAGTCACGCGCTGGCCGCCAGCCGCATTGCCGTCGCCGCCGACATCGGTGCCGACGTTGACGGGCCCGGAGATGGAGTAGCGCACGCCCGGCAGATTCTGGACGGTGAAATCGGAGGTGATCCGGCCCGAAATCTCGCAGTTGCGGAAGGCCGGAACGACCAGACCACGATCAACCGTGCCGGTCGGGCACGAGGCAGCCGGAGTACCGGCAGTGGGGGTTGGCGTAGGGGTCGGGGTCGGCGTTGGGGTCGGCGTGACGATCGTGCCTTCGCCGGGCGAGGCCACGTCGTCGGCGCCGCAGCCGGCAAGCGCCGCCGCGGCACAGCCGAGCAGCAGAAAGTTGCGCATGGTCTTCATTGTCGAGGCCCCTGTCACGTGTCTGTTGGCGCGCCCGATCGGGCGGCGGACGGGGACCCGCTAGAGGCTGATGCCGACGTTTTTTCTTACCGATTTATTTCGGTTCGGTGACAAGGGTCAGGGCTCGCCCGGGTGATCAGGTGCCGTTGCCCACGGCGTCCGCCGCCGGCACGGCCGAGTTGCCGGCGTCAGGACTGTCGCTGGCGGAGTTTGCCGGGGCGGCCGCGGTCTCGACGGCGCGGCTCTCGCCTGCGGCGGCGGCCCGAGCGCGGTCATAGGCGGTCGGCCCATCGCTGTCGGCCGGCATGGCGACAGCATCGTCCAGGGCGGCATCGATAGCCGTGATTCCGCCGCCGCTTCGCAAGGTTTCCGGAACGGCTGCCGTCGGAGACGTCGCCAGCTCGCCGCCGTCCTCCGTCGCGCCGGACGGCGCCTTGGTGTCGCCGCAGCCTGCGAGCAGGAGCACGAGGACTCCGGCCGTTGCCACACGTGCAATGTTCCTGGGTTTCCGCATAGTTCGTCTTACATCACAAACAGCTGCGAAGGATGGGTTAATCATCGGCGCTCCCCGCCCCCGGGTTCGGCTTGCAATGTCAACTCGGGCACCATAGAGATCCGCCCGCGCGGAACCCATGTTCGAGTCCCCGCTCATCGGCGCGACCGGATAATCCCGAGCGTCGGGGATGGAAGCATGGTTCCAAGGAATCAGCTGAAGCTACGGAGGATGCCGCTGCCATGAGTGCCAAGAATCTTGAGGAAGTCATCCAGGCGGCCGGGAACCCGGTCGAGATGCTGCGCAATTCGAAGATCGGTGCCTACGTGTATCCGGTCGTCGCACCGGAATTCTCCAACTGGCGTAGCGAGCAGTGGGCTTGGCAGCATAGCGCCGTCCTGTTCGACCAGACCCATCACATGGTCGACCTCTACATCCGCGGCAAGGACGCTCTGAAGCTCCTCACCGACACCATGATCAACTCGCCGAAGGGCTGGGCGGTCAACAAGGCCAAGCAGTACGTGCCGACCACGCCGTACGGCCATGTCATCGGCGACGGCATCATCTTCTGGCTGGCCGAGGAAGAGTTCGTCTATGTCGGCCGCGCGCCGGCCGCGAACTGGCTGATGTTCCACGGTCAGACCGGCGGCTACGATGTCGAGATCATCCATGACGACCGTTCGCCGTCGCGCCCGATGGGCAAGCCGGTCAGCCGCATCTCGTGGCGCTTCCAGATCCAGGGCCCGAACGCCTGGAAGGTGATCGAGAAGCTCAACGGCGGCCCGGTCGAGCAGCTCAAGTTCTTCAACATGTCGACGATGAACATCGCCGGCAAGACGATCCGCACGCTGCGCCACGGCATGGCCGGCGCGCCGGGCCTGGAGATCTGGGGTCCGTACGAGGAGCAGGAGGAGGTCCGCGCCGCGATCCTCGAGGCCGGCAAGGAATTCGGCCTGATCCCGGTCGGCAGCCGTGCCTATCCGTCGAACACGCTCGAGTCCGGCTGGATCCCCTCGCCGCTCCCCGCCATTTACACCGGCGAGAAGCTAAAGGCCTATCGCGAGTGGCTCCCGGCCAACAGCTACGAGTCGGCCGGCGCGATCGGCGGCAGCTTCAAGTCCGACAACATCGAGGACTACTACGTCAATCCGTACGAGATCGGCTACGGTCCGTTCGTGAAGTTCGACCATGACTTCCACGGCCGCGAGGCTCTGGAGGCGATGGACAAGGACTCGCAGCGCAAGAAGGTGACGCTGGCCTGGAACAAGGACGACATGGCGAAGATCTACGCTTCGCTGTTCGATCCGGACGCCGAGCACTACAAGTTCTTCGATCTGCCGCTCGCCAACTATGCCTCGACCAACGCCGACCAGGTGGTGGACGCGGACGGCAAGATGGTCGGCATGTCGATGTTCACCGGCTATTCGTACAACGAGAAGTCGGCGCTCAGCCTCGCCATCATCGACCATGAGATCCCCGTCGGCACCGAGCTGAAGGTGATCTGGGGCGAAGAGAATGGCGGCACCGAGAAGACGACCGTCGAGCCGCACAAGCAGCTCGAAGTTCGCGTCGTCGTTAGCCCCGTCCCCTACGCGCGAACCGCGCGTGAGGAGTATGAGGGCGGCTGGCGCACTGCGCGCGGCGCCTGATCCTTCCGGATCGATCGACAGAAGGGGTCGGGTGGGCAACCACCCGGCCCCTTTCGTTTGTGCTGCACGTCGGAAGCTAAGCCGGCCGTCCGCGGGCGTGGACCTCACATTCTGCTCAGTTTAACGGCCTGCAGCCCGCGGCCCCGTCGCAGCAGCTACTTGTCGTCGCCTGCCGTTAACCCTGCGAACCCTTCCCGTCGTCCGCCCAACAAAAAAGCCCCTCCCGGATGATCCGGAAGGGGCTTTCTCGAAAGCCGGGGAAGGCGGCGTCAGATACCCTGCGAGCGCTTGAAGTCCGCCACCCACTCGGCGGTCTTCTTGAGGCCGCCGAACGGATAGAAGTGGAGCATGACCTCGCCGTGCTTGGCCGGGTCCAGGCTCTGCGCCATCTCCTTGACCAACGGATCGGGGCCGGCGGTGTTCAGCAGGTTGAGGATCGAGGTGCCGTACTTCGACATGACCTTGGCCGAGGCGCCGACGCCGCAGCGGGCGGCGAAGCGCAGCAGCGTCTTGACGCTGGCCGGGCCGGCGACGCCGATCCGCGCGGGGGCGTCGACGCCCTCGCTGCGGATCCGCTCCAGCCACGAGAAAATCGGATCGGAGTCGAAGCCGAACTGGGTCATGATCGCATAATCGAGGCCCTGCTCGCGCAGCGTCGCATGCTTATCGAGCAGCGCCTTGTCGAGCTTCTCGCGGCTGATGTCGGGATGGCCCTCCGGATAGCCGGAAATGCCGACGTTGCGGACGCCGGCCTGCTTCAGCAACCCGGACGAGATGATCGCCAGCGCATCCTCATAGGGCCCTTCCGGGCGCGGCGGATCGCCGGCGACGACAAAGACGTGATCGGTCTGGATGTCGTTGGCGACGGCGTCCAGGATCTGCTCGAGCTCAGCCTGGCTCTTGATCCGGCGCGCGGAAAGGTGCGGCACCGGCAGGAAGCCGAGCCGCTTGACGGCCTTTGCGGCCCGGACGCGGGCGGCGAAGTCCTCGCCCGGCAGGAAGGTAACGGAAATGTGCGTGCCCGGCGGGATCACGCCCGCGGCTTCCTCGAGCTTCTCGACGTCCTTGGCGGTCATCTCGAGCGAGAAATCGTTGAGGAGGCGGCGCAGGGCATCCTTCTCGTCGGTCGGGCTGGTAGTCATCGAAGTCGCCATGGTCGGATCCTCACGCACGTTTGCGTGGACTGTACCGAGCTTTGGTTGCGACCGCAACGCGGCAGCCTCGCCTGCGGCTTCGTCGCGCTGCCCGCGCACTTCGTCCCGGCGACGTTTCCTTGAACCTTGAGTTCCGAAAAGACTGGTCGGATGCATCTCACTTCGCGTGACCGGCTGAACATTATCGGGCAGATATCCCCAGCAGTTCGCAGGGGGACGACAGCTTTCATGCCGGGGGCCAGGAGCGACGCGCGGTGGTCGGACGCGATTCGTCTGACCGTGGCGCTGTGGCTGTTCATGCTGCTGATCTTCCTGCCGGCCATCGTCGCGCGCAACGGTGCGGACTGGCGCGGTGTCGGCATCGACAGCGCGACGATCTTCGTCTCGATCGGCTTTGCACTGACCATCTTCGGAGTTTTCCGGGCCTCCGTCGATCAGAGCGCGACTTTACGCAGCGCCCTCCTTGCGGCTGCCATCCTGGCGGCCTCGATGGTGCAGATCGCCTTCGACCTCTTCTTCACCGAATGGGTCGCGCACAATTTCCAGGCGTCCTGGAGCATGGTGCAGTTCGATTATGCGCGCGTCTCCACATCGATGCTCAACTATGTCTGCGTCTTCACGGTGAACGTGGCGCTGTTCCAGCTGTCCTTCTCGCGGCGCCGGTCGCTGACCGCCGAGCGCCAGCTCGCGGCCGCCGAGTCCGCCGCCCAGCAGGCGCAGCTCGAGGCATTGCGGCTGCAGCTGAACCCGCATTTCCTGTTCAACACGCTCAATGCCATCTCGTCGATGATCATCACCAAACGCAACGAAGATGCCGAAGTGATGACGGACAAGCTTTCGAGCTTCCTGCGCGCCAGCCTCGCCTGCGATCCGTCGGAACTGGTGCTCGTCGACGAGGAACTCGGCCTAACGGGCGACTATCTGGATATCGAGGGCGTTCGCTTCGGCGATCGATTGCGCGTGGCGATCTCCAGCTCGCCCGAAGCCCGGGACGTGCGCGTGCCGGGCATGCTGATCCAGCCGCTGGTAGAGAATGCGATCAAATATGGCGTCGCCACCTCGCGCGAGCCGGTGACGATCGCCATCGAGGCGAGCGTCGTCGACAACACCTTGTGCCTGACCGTGACCAACGACGTCGGCACCGACACGCTCTCGGCCAAGACGGCAGGGGCGGGTGTCGGTCTCAAGAACGTCAGGCGCCGGCTCGCTGCACTTTACGGCGACAAGGCAAGCCTCGATGCCCGGCCGGTAGACGGCGGCTTTCGCGCCCGGATCTGCGTGCCGATCCGGCGTGAGGAACCGGCAACCAGGCGCAGCCGCCGTCGTTGACCCGCCCCGGATCGGACCGACCCTGCCCTGCCCTTGTGTCCCCGCCGACTGCGTGGAAATGATTGGCCAGAAGACTCGTGGTGGCGCAGGCTGCCGCGGTGCCATTCCGGGGGAGCGGAGCCTTGGCGATGCGCGTGCTGCTGGTCGATGACGAGGCGCTGGCGCTCGATCGCCTCGCCGCGCTCCTGGCCGACGTCGAAGGCGCGGAGGTCGTCGGCAAGGCGACCAGCGGCGACGAGGCGCTTACCCAGATTGTGGCGCTGAAGCCCGACCTCATCATCCTCGACATCCAGATGCCGGGTCGCAACGGCCTGCGTACCGCAGCGGAGATCGATATCGTTCCACGCCCCGAAATCGTCTTCGTCACCGCGCACGAACATTATGCGCCCGACGCCTTCGATGTCGACGCGGCGGACTATCTGCTGAAGCCGGTGCGCTTCGATCGGCTGCGCCAGGCCGTCGAGCGAGCGCGGCGGCGGCGGGTACTCCGCGAGCAGGCGGCGCGCGCCGGCGAGCTGGAGGAGCAGGTCCAGACGCTTCGGTCAGGGGTAGCGGAGAGCCGCGACGAAGCCGGCTTCTGGGTGCCCGAGCGGCAGGGACAGCGGCGCGTGCAGCTGGAGACGATCAACTGGATCGAAGCGGCGCGCGATTACGTGCTGCTGCACACCGACATGCGCAGCCACATGCTGCGGATCACGATGTCGGCGCTGGAGGAGAAGCTCGCCGGTAGTGCGCTGCTGCGCGTGCATCGATCGGCGTTCGTGCGGCCGGACCGGGTCAGAGAGGTGCGGCGGGAGCACCGTTCGGTCACATTGGTGCTGGCGGATGGTTCGCACGTGCCAGTCGGGCCGAGCTACCTCGCCGCGATCGAGGCCGTGCTCGGATTGCACTGAACGGCGGACGAAGCGCCGCCGACTGGCCCTTGCCGATCGCCACCGCGAGCCGCGGCCGCGGTGGTCGATCGGTGTCGGCCAGGCACGCTCAGATGCCGTGTGCGAACGACGTCGACGCAGCGATGAAGAGGGTGCTGGTGAACGCGGCGGCAACCCAGACGGCGACGCTGCGGACGAGATCTGAAGTCATGTCGATGCTCCTCGAAATGATGCGCCACGATCGGCGTGCCTTCCCGTTAGGCGCTGCCGTCCGCGCCGGCAGCGTCGCCGCGATGGCGGCGCAACGGGCCGCGACGAAGCCGCCCGGCCACGATGGAACCGTCCCGTGCCGCGACGAAGCCGCGGCCTCCGCTCAGCGGGTTGGCGCGCTCCGGCACGAATCGCCCGCGCTGCGGTCGAGATCGCGGCAGATGCCGTCGACCTGCGGCATTGCGACGCCCAGAAGCCCGGCAAGCGTCGGCGCGATATCCACCGTCTCGATCGCGATCGGCTGCTCGAAGGCGTCGGCGCCCTTCCACCAGAACAGGATCGGCACCCGCCGGTCATAGTTCCACGGGCTTCCGTGCGACGAGATCGCATCGCCGTAGCTCTTGGGCATGCCAGGCGAGGTGTACGGCACGGCAGCGATCGCGATGTCGCCGCTGCGCTCCGCGTCGGTACTTTCGGCAAAGCGCTCGACGAGCGTCAGCTCGTCGGCGGGCTTGTGCGGCGGCACCTTGACCGCGAGGAGGTCTTCGCGGGCGAACGCCGCCGCCACTTCCGGCCGGCGTTGCAGGGCGGCCATGGCTGCAGCGACGACACGCTTGCGTTGCGCCGGATCGGCGACGCCGACGATGCTGACCTGATCGTCCCCGACGAGCGGATTGTGATCCAGCCCGAGCTCGGTCTGCACGGAGGCACCCACTTCCCGAACGACACCGGCCATGCTGATCCGGCGGGCCGGCACGCCCCGTTCGGCGACACGCTCGGCGGCATCGATCGAGCCATGATCGGCGCTGAGCGCCACGACGACGGGGATGCCGAGGCGGTCCAGGCGATCGAGGAAGCCGCCGAGCAGGCGATCGAGATGGGCCATCTGGTCGCACATTTCCGGCCCGTCATTGCCGTAGCGATGACCGATATAGTCTGTCGCGCTCAGGCTGACCGCGAGCAGGTCGGGCGCGGCACCGCGGCCGAGCTGGTAGCGGTCGATCAGGTGGTTGGCGGCCTCGATCACGATTTCGTCGAAGGTCGGCGTTGCCCGGAACCAGGCGTTGAACTTCGCATCCGCCCGGAAGTCGCCGCCGCGCTTCGGCGTCTCGAAACCGGCCGGCGGCACGGAGTGGGTGACTTCCAGGTTGCCGTAGCGGCGGGTCTGGGGCGGCACCACGCAGGCCGGATCGGCGACCTTCCACACCGGCGCGGCCTTGCGCCAGCGCGCGTCGATCGCGGCATTGAGCGAGGCGACCGGCGCCAGCCGCTCCGCCTCTTGCGCGCCGGCCGGGACGGACGTGGTGAAGTCACGCTCGAAATCCCACCAGAACACGCCGGCGGGATCGTGCCCGGCCATCGTGATCGCACCGCGATCCTTGCCCGAGACAGCGACCGTGCGCGACGCCGGATTGGCGGACCGCATCCACTCGCCGAGCGTGGACACGCGCAGGTTGGCCGGCCCGCGGCCCTCGGATCGGCCCGGCACCGGGTGGGCCGGATCGAGCATGCAATAGACGTCCTTGCCCGTCGCCGGATCGCGCCAGTTGTTGGCGATGATCCCGGTCGCGGAGGGGTGGCGCCCGGTCAGCAGGGTGGAGTGGCCCGGGCAGGTCTCGGTCGCGGCATGGCTCTGATAGCCGTTTGGGAACGCGACGCCCTCGCCCGCCAACTGCTTCAACCCGTAGCGGAACCTGGCCCGATTGCGCTCGAACAGGTTAGCCGAAAACTGGTCGATGGAGATCGCCACGATCAGCTTCGGTGCGGGCGGCGGCGCGGCGGCAGCGGGCGGCGCGACGGCGAGCATGGCGATGCAGGCGAGCAGGGCTTTGTTCAGGGCATTCACGGTGCGGCGTCTTCCTGGTCGAGTTTGATGCAGCCATCGTCGGGTTCGATGACCGATCGGTGACGTCAGCACCTGCCGTCCGACGCGCTCAGGTCAAGGATTCTGTTCGCTCCTGCTTCAGGAGTGGCGCACCCCGCTCGACAGCGGCGCCGGGCGGATGCCAGAAGGCGCATCGTCCACACCGGACGGGGGAAGATCAGGCAGTGCCAGCACCGGAACCGCGCCACCGCCTGCGCTCCATCCTTGGCGGTTCCGCCGGCAATCTGGTCGAATGGTATGACTGGTACGCTTATTCGGCGTTCAGCCTTTACTTCGCGCAGGCTTTCTTCCCGTCGGGCGATCGCACGCTGGAGCAGCTGAACAGTGCCGCGGTGTTCGCAGTCGGCTTCGTGATGCGCCCGATCGGCGCCTGGGTGATGGGCATCTATGCCGATCGGCATGGGCGCAAGGCGGGGCTGACGCTGTCGGTCACTCTGATGTGCCTGGGCAGCCTCGCCATCGCGGTGAACCCTGGCTACGATCGGATCGGCTATGCCGCGCCGGTGCTGCTGGTCATCGCCCGGCTTGTGCAGGGGCTGTCGGTCGGCGGCGAATATGGCGCATCGGCGACCTATCTGTCCGAAATGGCCGGCCGCAACCGGCGCGGTTTCTTCTCGAGCTTCCAGTACGTCACGCTGATCTCGGGCCAGCTGATCGCGCTCTGTCTGCTCCTCGTGCTGCAGGCGGTGATGAGCGAACAGGCGCTCGAGGCGTGGGGGTGGCGCATCCCGTTCGCGATCGGCGGCGTGCTGGCGATCGCGGTCTTCTATATCCGTCGCGGGCTGGCCGAAACGGAGAGCTACAAGAACGCCCAGGGCGAAGGCGGCCAGCGTTCCTCGGCGTGGCTTCTGTTCCGGGTCCATCCCCGCGCGGCGTTCACCGTGATCGCCCTCACCGCCGGCGGCACGCTCGCCTTCTACGCCTACTCGACCTACATGCAGAAGTTCCTGGTGACGACCGCCGGCTTCCCGCGCGAGACGGCGACAGCGGTGACCGCCGCCGCCCTTTTCATCTACATGCTGCTCCAGCCCGTCGCCGGCGCGCTGTCCGACAGGATCGGTCGCAAGCCGCTGATGGTCGGCTTCGGCGTGCTCGGCGCGCTCCTCACCTGGCCGATCTTCACGACGCTGGAAGGCGTGCGCAGCCCCTATGCGGCGTTCGCGCTGGTTCTGGCGGCTTTGGTGGTCGTGACCGGCTACACGTCGATCAACGCGGTCGTGAAGGCCGAGATGTTTCCGGCCAACATTCGCGCGCTGGGCGTCGCTCTGCCCTATGCCATCGCCAATGTGCTGTTCGGCGGCACCGCCGAATATGTTGCCTTCCGCTTCAAGGCAGCGGGGATCGAGCGCGGCTTCTACGTCTATGTGACGGCGATGATCCTGGTCTCTCTCATCGCCTACGTGCGGATGCCGGACACCCGCAAGACGAGCCTGATCGTCGAGGACTGAGTCAGCGTCACGGCGACGCTTTGACGACCTCGCCGCCCTTCATCACGAACGCAACCGTCTCCAGTACCCGGACGTTCGCCACCGGATCACCTTCGACCGCGATCATGTCGCCGAACCGGCCGGGCGCAATCGCACCGACGTCACCGGTGCGGCCGAGCGCTTCGGCGGCGCTGGCAGTGGCGGCAACGATCGCCTCCATCGGGGTCATGCCCCATTCGACCATTTTGGCGAACTGCAGCGCATTGTTGCCGTTCGGGTAGACGCCGCCGTCCGTCCCAAAGAGCATCTTCACGCCCGCTGCGTGGGCGGCACGGAAGGTTTCGCGCTGCTTGCGGCCGACCTGGCGCTCCTTCTCCAGGCTCTCGGCAAAAACGCCGTTCTTGGCACCCTCCGCCAGAATGTAGTCGTCATTGTAGATGTCCATGTCGAACCAGGCGCCGTGCTGCTTGGCCAACTTGAACGACTCCGCATCGGCAAGGCTCGCATGTTCGATCGTGTCGGCGCCGGCGCGGATCGCATCGTCAATTCCCTCTTTGCCGTGGGCGTGGACGGCGACCTTCATGCCCAGCATGTGCGCGGTGTCGACCAGCGCCTTCATCTCCTCCAGCCCATATTGCTGCCCGCCGACCGTGTCGGTCTTCGACAGGACGCCGCCGGTGCCGCAGAACTTGATGACCTCCGCGCCATATTTGCGCAGCTTGCGAACGGCGGCGCGGATCGTGTCCGGGCTGTCCGCGACCGCCGGGCTGTCGACCTTGATCGATGGCGGGAACTCTGTGACGTCGCAGTGGCCGCCGGTCGCGCCGATCGCATAGGTCGCCGGCACGATCCGCGGCCCTGGCACGTAGCGTCCGTCGATCGCCTGCTTGAGGGCCACATCGTCATAGTTGGACGAGCCGACGTTGCGTACCGTCGTGAACCCCGCCTCCAGCGTCTTGCGGGCATTGGCGACGCCCACCACCGTCCAGAAATTGTCGGTGAACTCCAGCCCGCGGTAGCCACTGAGGGTCGGGTCGGACGTAAGGTGGACGTGCATGTCGATCAGCCCGGGCAGCAGGGTGCGCTGGCCAAGGTCGATGCGCTTGGCGCCCGCCGGGACGGCATCGCCCTGCCGGCCGACCGCGCTGATGCGTCCGTCGGTGACGATCACCTGCGGCCGATCGACCACCCGCCTGGCGGTGACGTCGACCATCCGCGCCGCCGTCACCACGACCGTCTCGGCGAACGCCGGCACGGGCAAGGTGGCAAAGGCGATGGCGGCGGTGATCAAGCGCTTCATGGGACAGGCTCCGACGATGATCGAAGATGCCTTCCATGGCGCCGTGGCGCCGGTCAATAGCCGCGCGGCCGTGTCGAAGATGATCGAGCAACATGCAAAGAACGCAATTGCATGAAGCTTTTCTGACCCAGCAATATCGCCGCCCATAAGGGTTGCTGCCCGTTGAAGGTCTCCTGGCGCGATTGCCCCGTGCGATCGCCTGGCCTGCATGGCGATGGCTGCCTGCCCGCAGGGGGATGATGCCCGTCAGGCACGGCACGCACCGCGGCTTCGCGACGCGCGTCGTTCCCGGCATCGTCACCAAAGGCGGTGCCCGCAACGAGGGCATCAACGATCCATGCACGACGCTTTTGGACCGCCGGCTGGAGGGTACCGACCTACCTCGGGCGCTGTCGGGCCCGGTCGATGAGTGCGAGCTCTCCTTATGCCGCAGTGCACAAATGCAACACTGCTGACTTATGTTCGAAAGATTACGCAGTCGTGAACTGAGGGGCTTGCGGCACGCGATAGTCGCGGCATGATCCATCCAACGATTCAGATGAGCGGGGAGGTCGTCGCAAGTGTCGTGCGCCTGCACGACGCGCAATGATTATTGCCTAACCCATAGCTTGAACTTGCATGTTCGGCGGACGTCTGTCCGTCCGCCGGCCCTTGTTCTTGCGCATCGCGGCACCAGACCGCGTCTTCATAGCGATTGCATCGGAGAGGCTCCTGAAACCGCGCTTTAGGGGGAGCTGAATGAAGACTCTGTCGATGATTTCCTGCACCGCGCTCGCCATTGCGAGCCTGTCCGGCGCCGTTTCCGCGCAGACTGCGCCCGGAGCAGCGACCGGTACGCCGGCACCCGAGCCGAACGCACCCGCCGAAACCACCGCCGCACCTCAACCCGTCGACGCACCCGGCAGCGAGATCATCGTCACCGGCACCCGTCGGACCGACCGCACTGTCGCCGAATCGCCGGTCCCGGTGGACGTCTTCGATGCCACGACGCTGCAGACGCAGGCGCCCGCCGACATGAATTCGGTGCTGCGCAACCTGATCCCGTCGTTCAACGTCGGCCGCTTTACCACCTCGGACGGATCGGCCTTCGTGCGACCGCCGACGCTGCGCGGCCTGCCGCCGGACGAGATCCTGGTGCTGGTCAACGGTAAGCGTCGCCACCGCTCCGCGCTCGTCCAGCTGGCCGGCGGCTCGCTTGCCGCGGGTTCGCAGGGTCCGGACCTTGCCCAGATCCCGATCATCGCGATCGAACGGATCGAGGTGCTGCGTGACGGTGCTGCCGCGCAGTACGGTTCGGACGCGATTGCCGGCGTGCTCAACTATGGCCTGAAGCGCAACCGCGAGGGCATTTCGATGACCGCACGCTACGGCCAGACCTATCGTGGCGACGGCGAGAGCACGCAGGTTGCTGGCAATATCGGCCTGCCGCTCGGCGAAGGCTTTGTCAGCCTCAGCGGCGAGTTCGTCGACTCCAACCAGACCAGCCGCGGCGTCCAGCGCGCCGGCGCGGCGGCCCTCGCCCTCGCCCGTCCCGATCTCGCCGGCGGGATCCCCAATCCGGCGCAGATCATCGGCGATCCCAAGGTCCGCTCCTATCGCAGCTTCCTGAATGCCGGCCTGCCCGTCGGCGACGATGGCGAGGTCTATCTGTTCGGCAATTACGGTGAGAGCCGGACCGAGATCGACTTCAACTATCGCCAGCCGGTCACCGTCACCGGCCCGAACCGGTTCGGCAACGGCACCGCCAGCTACGGCTATGCGAGCGGCGTGTACGAGACGCTGTACTTGGATCGGCTCGCCAACGGCAATTACAGCTCGACCGGACGGACGTTCAACTTCACGTCGGTCTTCCCGTCCGGGTTCACGCCGCGCTTCAAGGGCCACATCACCGACTTTTCCAGCGTTGGCGGCTACAAGGGCAAGACCGGCTTCGACCTGAGCTACGACTTCAGCGTCAGCTACGGCCAGAGCCGGATCGACTACAACATGACCAACACGGTCAACCCATCGCAGGGCCCGACCTCGCCGACGGCCTTCTACCTGGGCCGGCTGGAACAGCGCGAGACCAACTTCAACGCCGACTTCGCCTATCCGATCGAACTCGGCCTCGCGAGCCCGCTGACCGTCGCCTTCGGCGGCGAGCATCGTCGGGAGGCCTATGCCATCGAGGTCGGCGATCCTGCCTCCTACGCGGTCGGCCCCTACGCGTTCCAGCGCGTCCAGCGGCCGGACGGAACGACCTTCACGGTCACGCAGCAGGTCGGCGCCAACGGCTTTCCAGGCTACGGCCCGGACGCTGCGGTGGACAATGCGCGCAAGAGCTACGCCGCCTATCTCGATATCGAGACCGACCTGACCGAGGGGCTCTCGGTCGGCGGCGCCGTCCGCTACGAGCATTTCTCCGACTTCGGCAGCACGACCAACGTGAAGGGCACGGCACGGTACGAATTCAGCCCTGCCCTCGCCATCCGCGGCGCCGCCAGCACCGGCTTCCGCGCACCGACGCCGGGCCAGCTCTTCACCACCAACATCGCCACCGCCTTCGTCGGCGGCAATCCGGTGGAGACGGCGACGCTACCGCCGAGCAACGCGGCGGCGCGCTTCTTCGGGGCATCGACGCTGAAGCCGGAAACGGCGGAGAACTTCAGCGCGGGCGTGGTCGTGACGCCGGTCAGCAACCTGACCGCGACGCTCGATTTCTACCTGATCAACGTGAAGGATCGGATCGGCCTGTCGGGCAATTTCGACATCACCACGCAGGCCCAGCGCGATCAGCTCGCCGCGCTCGGCGTCACCAACGCCGCTTCGCTCGGTCGGGTCCGCTACTTCACCAACGCCTTCGACACGCGGACCAAGGGCATCGACCTGGTCATCAACCACACGATGAACACCGATTACGGGCGCTTCGCCACGACCTTCGCCGGCAACTACAACACCACCAAGGTCACCGAATTCGATCCGGTCATCATCACGCGTGAGCGGCGCGGCGACATCGAGAACCTGAACCCGCACTACCGCGCCAACCTGTCGGAAAACTGGACGAAGGACGGCTTCGGCGTGCTCCTGCGCGGTAATTATTTCGGCAATTACACGTCGTTCGACATTCCGGCGAACGGCGGCGACCTGAAGTTCGGATCGGAAGTGACCTTCGACATCGAGGTGAGCTATGAAGTGACCCGGTCGATCCGTATCGCGGCGGGCGCGGAGAACGTGTTCAACGAATATCCCGACCGGAACTTCCGCGCCGCCGGCGGCACCGGCGTGCCGTCGACGACGCCGCTGCAGAATTTCTACACGTTCACCGACGCGACCGTCACCGGCTCGCGCTATCTGGGCGACTCGCCATTCGGCTTCAACGGCGGCTTCTGGTACGTTCGTGCGAGCCTGAATTTCTGATGCGCTGCGGCAGGGGGTGCCGCCCTCTGCCGCCAACACCTGATCAACCTTGGGAGATGATCGTGAAGACGATGAAGAAAGCCATTCTGGGCGCGGCCCTGCTCGGCGCCGCCGGCGGTGCCCATGCCGCAGAGATCGTGCGTCATACCGGCCCGCAGCCGGCCATGATCCTGCAGGGCGTGACGATCCCGCCGGGCGCCGAGGTCGCGATGATGAGCGGTGCGCTCGCCTCCCCGATCGACCCTTCGAAGACGCCGAACAGCATCGAATCGTTCGGCGATACCAAGACGCAGACGATCAGCACGCTGAACAACATCAAGGCGCGGCTGGCGGCGATCGGTTTCAAGATGTCGGACATCGTGAAGCTCACCGTGTTCGTGAACGGCGACCCGAAGCTCGGTGGCAAGATGGACTTCGCCGGCATGAACGAGGGTTTCAAGATGTTCTTCGGAACGGCTGAGAACCCGAACACGGTCGCCCGCTCGACCGTGCAGGTGGCGGCGCTGGCCGGCCCCTATTTCCTCGTCGAGATCGAGGCGACTGCGGCGCGAATGCCGACCGCCAAGAAGAAGTAATCAAACGAGACGGTGCGGACCGGCGGAAGGTACCGCTTGGGTCCGCACCGTTCGAGTTTCAGCGTGCGGCGACCCGGATCGGGGCGCCATCGCCGGCGGCGAGCCGCTGCTGCACCTGGGCACGAGCACCTTCCACGGCATCGCCGTAGCAGCGCACATAGTCCTTCGGCGGCCGGACGCCGTACATTCCGGCGCCGTTGCACACCTGGCCGGCGGCGTAGCTGATCCGCTGGTCGAGCCGGCGCTGGCCCAGACGGTCGGCGAGGTTAAGGTCGCTGGTCGCGACCAGCCGGCTGCGGGTAACACTGCCGGCATCCGCGCGACCACCGCTCACATCGATCTGCGAGGAAGGCTGCGCGACAGCCGCAACCGAAACGGTTGTGGCAAGGACAGTCGCACCACGGACAAGCGCCCGCAGCGCGAGGTTCGTTTTACTGGTATTCATCTCAGTCTCTCCTGCGGACCCGGCGCTTTGTGCCGTGGTCTTCGATCACCATTATTGATGCAGCGCAGCGCGAACTTGCTGCATTGCACGCTGCCGCTGGCCGATGAAACTCCGGCGTTTGGCCCGGCTGCTTTAGTCTTCCTTGGCCAGGACTGCAACGCGCAGGGCCTGTTCGGGTGCTTGCGCGCAGCCATGCCCGGCTGTTAGCCTCGCCTGCTTGGGATAGCAGCGCGCAGACGCCGCCGCCCGCACCTACCGAGGAGAGCGATATGCATGTGGGCATGGCGACCGGTTTCGCGCACCAACGCGGCGACGGCTATCCGGACGGGCAGTTCATCCGCGAGGAGCTGGAAAATTGCGTGCTCGCCGAGGAACTCGGCTTCGACTCGATCTGGATCACCGAGCATCACTTCACCGACTATTCAATGTCGAACGATCCGCTCCAGCTGCTGAGCTACCTCGCCGGTCGCACCCGCCGCATCCGCCTGGGCACGCAGGTGATCGTCGTTCCCTGGCACGAGCCGGTACGGCTGGCCGAGGCGATCATCAACCTCGACCACATGTCGAACGGTCGTGCCATCCTCGGCTTCGGCCGTGGCCTTGCCCGTCACGAATATAAGGGCCTGCGTATCGATCAGAGCCGCGCCCGCCAGCTCTACGACGAGACGCTGAAGGCGGTCATCCCGGCGCTGGAAACCGGCATCATCGAGGCGAACGATTATCTGGAACAGCCGCGCGTCGAGCTCCGCCCGCGGCCGCTGCGCAGCTTCGCCGGCCGCAAGTTCTGCGGATCGTTCAGCGAAAGCTCGCTGCGCACCGCGGCGGAACTGGGCTTCGGCCGTATGGTGCTGATGCTGCCGCAGAAGGGCGCGACCGCCGAGCCGGACGATTATACCCAGGTCTGGAAACAGGTTCACGGCGCGGCCAGCGAGCCACCGAAGCCGATCGTCTCCGGCCAGTATTTCGTCGACGACAGCGCCGATCGCGCGCTGGAGATCGGCGCCCGCTACACCGCCCACACGATGCGGGCGGCGATCACCAACTACGAACTCGACAAGGACGTGCTCCAGTCGATCCCCGGCTATGAAAGCTACGCCAAGCGCCGCGTACCGCCGGAACGGATCGAGGATTATGTCGAGGCGTTCGGCAAGACGGTGATCGCCGGCACACCGCAGATGGTCCTCGAACAGCTGGCCGAACTGAAGGCGTTCTACGATCCGCAGGCCTTCTTCCCGCATCTCTATTTCGGCGGCATGCCGCAGGACGAGGCGCTCAGGAACATGCGCCAGTTCGCACGCACCGTGCTGCCCGAGGTGCACAGCTGGCATTCGACGAGCAGCCTGGACAACGCCTTTCTGCGGCTGGCGGCCTGAGCGAGCCTAGAACCAGTAATCGCGGACGCAGCGCCCGTCCCGGGGCAGATCGTCGAACGTGTCGAGCCCGTCGAAATGGTCGATCGCCAGGTTGGCGACTGGCTCGGGCGCAGCGAGGCGGACGTTGACGGCGATCCTACGCCGCCCGTCCGGCTCGACGCGCAGCCCGCGCCAGCACAGGACGCAGCCGCAGGTGGGACAGAAATGTATCTCCAGCGCCGGATCGGCCTTGCCGATGCGGGCATAGGTCGTGGTCGGACCGGACACTCGGATCCGCTCGTCCTCGTAATCATAGGCCCAGAGCGCGCCGTAGCGGCGGCACAAGGTGCAGTTGCAAGCAGTGATCGATCCGGGATCGCCCTCCAGCCTCCAATGCGCGGCGCCGCAGTGGCACGCGCCCGTCAGCACCTCTGCTCCCTGCGTCATGCAAGCACCTTGTCGATCGCCGCCGCCGTGATCGGGTGGTAGGTCGGCCGCGCCCGAGCATAGATCCGCCGCGCGATCGGCATGCCCCAGTCGCCCTGTGCCTTCAGCCCGGCATAAAGCGGCCGGACCAGCAGCGTCCGCCCGACGCTGGTCAGGAACGCCTCCAACGAAGGCAGCGCCGGATCGTAGCGGTTGGCGATCGCCAGCTCGAGCCAGGCGGAGCGGATGTAGCCATTGCCTTGTCCCGACAGGCTGAAGGTGCGGTCGAGCTCGGCCAGCCGCGCCGCCGGCATCTTGCGTGGCAGCCCGTTGAGGAAGCGCAGCCACTCCTGCGTCGACCAACCTCCCGGTGAGACGGCACTCGCCGGGCCGCCTGCCGCGAAGGCCGCCACCCGCGCGTCGACCCGGGCCAGCGCGGCCGACTTGGCGTGGAAGGCATTGTCCGGCATGCCCGGCTCGTACACCCAGCGGTCCAGCTGGAGCTTGGCCTCCAGCGCCTGGTCGCCGCGGATCAGGTTGGCACGCAGGTCGCGCAGGAAGCCGGCGCTGGTCTGCGGCTGGAAGGCGTGGCGGTCGAAATAGCCGCGCAGATACGTGTCCCACCTCTGTCGGCCGACCGTGTTCTCGATCGTCCGCAGGAAGGTCGATCCCTTGAAGTAATCGAGCTGGCCGGCCGTCGCCTCGGGATCGCCGTGCAGCCGGGTGGTCAGCGCGGTCGGCCCGCCGGCGGCCTTGATGTCGCGCTGCAACCCATCCCAGTCGAGATCGCTCTCGATCACGGCGCGCTCGCGGCCGTACAGCCGCTCCATGATCCGGTTCTCGAAATAGCTGGTGAAGCCTTCGTTCAGCCAGCCGTCCGACCAAGTCGCATTGGTGACGAGGTTGCCCGACCAGCTGTGCGCCAGTTCGTGCGCGATCAGGCTGACGTTCGACTTGTCGCCGGTGATGAAGGTCGGCGTGGCGAAGGTCAGCGTCGGGTTTTCCATGCCGCCAAAGGGAAAGGACGGCGGCAGGACGAGCACGTCGTAGCGACCCCAGCGATAGGGGCCGTAGAGCGCCTCCGCGGCGGCGACCATCTTCTCGGTATCGGCAAGTTCGGCGGCGGCCTTGTCGAGCATCGCCGGCTCAGCCCAGACCCCGGTTCGGCTACCGAGCGGCCGGAACGCAATGTCGCCGATCGCCAGCGCGATCAGATAAGGCGGCACCGGCCGGTCCATGCGAAAGCGGAATGCGCGCATGTTGTCCGCGGCGGGTTCGCCCTGCGGCGTCAGCTTTTCCCCGCTCATTACCGCGGTCAGCCCGGCGGGGACGACGATCCGCGCCTCCCAGGTCTGGCGGATGCCGGGGCTGTCCTGGGTCGGGATCCAGCTGCGGTTGTTGATCGATTGGCCCTGGCTCAGCAGATAGGGTTTCTTCTTGCCGGCGGTGAGTTCCGGGGACAGCCATTGCAGCGCGCTCGCCTCGGGCTTGGTCCGGTACCGGATGACGATGCGCCGCGCCGTGCCCATCGCGATCGTCAGCGGCGCGCCCTTGTACGCATCCGCCTGCCCCAGCTGCCAACGCAGCGGCCGCCCCTTGTCGTCCGTCACCGCCTCGATGACGAGGTCCTTGGCGTCGAGTACGATCTCCCGCGCGCCCTTCGCCGCCAGGATGTCGAGCGTCGCCGTGCCGTTGAACACCTTGCGCTCGAAGCTGGCGGCAAGGTCGAGGTCGACGTGGGTGACACGCGCGATTTCCGGTCGGGCGTAGGTCAGCACGTCACGCGCATCGGCGGTGGTCAGGATAGGCGCCGGCGCGTCGGGCCGAGCGGACAAAGGCGCGGCGAACAGGAAGGCGGAGAGCAGGACGGCTACACGGATCGAATTCACGGACGCTTCCTTACCGGGGTCATGACATTGCAGACGTCCGCCGCACCCGCGGGTCGCACGAAGAAGGAATCGCGGCGATTGGCGCGCGCATCGGCCCAGGCCGCGAAGCTCGCGCTGTCGCTGTCCAGCAGCTGGAGTGACGGCCGTTCCGCTTCTGGAAGGTCGCTGGCGATGCGCGCGGAACGGATGACGGTGCGCTCGGCGGGCGTCTTGTAGAAGCCCATCTCCTCGCTGCCGCGCGGTCGCGCGGCCATCCTGTCGACACCCTCCAGCACCCGACCTACCAGAGCGATGTTGCGGTCGAGGTGGCGCGGCGCATGGCCGATCACCGCATAGAGCTCCACGCCCGATCCGGTGTCCGGCGGCATGTCGCGGCCCACGCCGACCATGCCGTAGCAGTGGACGAGCCAGCGCCGGCTGCCGTCCTCCCCGACCGGCCAGCCGGCGACATGGCCGGTGCGCTGGGCATAAGCGTCGCGAAAACCGAGCGGACGAAAAAGGCCGGTCGCGGCGGGCACGTCATATTCGGCGGGCGGCTTGGCGACGAAGCCGGCGGGCGTCGCGCCACCATCCGCCACCGCCCATTGTACGACGTAGTTGTCCTGCACCCGCACGATCGCGCCACCTTCGAAGCGACCGGCACGGACGAGCGCGCGGATATTGGCGACGTGGACCGGCGCGAACAGGGTGGCGAGCTGGATCGACACCCGCGCGCCGTCGCCGAGCGTCATGACCAGCAGGTCCTCGGGCGGCACGTCGCGCCACGCCGCCGGGGGTGCGCGATCGATCGCCTCCTGCGCGGTCGACCGTGTCGCCGCCTGGGCGGTCATGGTCGCACACAGCGCGAGCGCTGCCGCGAACCCTGTCCGTTGCCGCATCGTTCAACCTCCACGCCGCGGCCGGGACATCCGGGGCGGTTCCTGTGGGCGTGGATTAGCAGCAGGATCGCATCCGCGTCACCCTGCACTGGGGATCAGCCGCAGCCGGCCCATTCCCGATATTCGCGCGCTGCGCTCGCCGCATGTTGCGCACGAGCCAGGCAGGAGCGCCGCTGCGCGCCGGTGCGGCTATGCGCCATCCGATAGAAGCACCGCGATTGGCGCTCATGATGGTCGGCGGCAGCAACCAGCTCGGGCAGCGACAGGTGGTACATGCGCGCGTCCCCTTCAGATTCGGCAGCGTCCGACAAGTTCATGCCGCATTGCAGCACGATCGCGCGACATTGGCAACTCGCGCCAAGCGCAGCGCGATTGCTCCATGCTTCGGCGAAAATAGGCGATTGAAGGCACCGCCACGGCCGCTAATCAGGGCGGACGATATAAAGGGGACGACATGGCGGTGATGGCTGGGTTTTCCGGAACGCGCGGGCATTGGCTGCGCTCCGGCGCGACGGTGCTCGCGGCCTTGGCGCTCGGCGCCTGCACGGCCAACTCGGACAAGCCGTCGTCTGCCAGCTCCGGTTCCTCCCGCAAGGCAGGGCCGGGCCTGAACAAGGGCTATAGCCACGATCCCTTCCCCTCCACCTATCGCGCCTATCCCGGCGTGCCGACCCTGGTGCGCGGTGTTACGATCTTCGACGGCGAAGGCGGCCGGATCGACGGCGGCGACGCCGTGTTCGCTGACGGCAAGGTCGTCGCGATCGGCCAGGGGCTGACGGCGCCGGCCGGGGCAACGGTGATCGACGGTGCCGGCAAGTGGCTGACCCCCGGCGTCATCGACGTCCATAGCCATCTCGGCGACTATCCCTCGCCTTCGGTGCCGGCGCTTTCCGACGGCAACGAGGCGACCGCGCCGGTCACCGCCAACGTCTGGGCGGAACACAGCGTCTGGCCGCAGGACGCCGGCTTCAGCCGCGCGCTCGTCAACGGTGGCGTCACCACGCTGCAGATCCTGCCGGGTTCGGCCAACCTGTTCGGCGGTCGATCGGTGACGCTGAAGAACGTCTACGCCCGCACCGCCCAGGGCATGAAGTTTCCCGGCGCCCCCTACGGCCTGAAGATGGCGTGCGGCGAGAACCCGAAGCGCGTTTATGGCGGCCGCAACCGCGAACCGTCGACGCGCATGGGCAACATCGCCGTCGATCGCCAGACTTGGGCCAAGGCCGCCGAGTACAAGCGCAAGTGGGACAAGTATGAAAAGGACGGCGGCGAACCGCCGGCGCGCGACATCGCCATGGATACGCTGCGCGGCGTGCTCGCTGGCGAGATCCTGGTCCATAACCACTGCTACCGCGCCGACGAAATGGCCAACGTCCTCGATATGGCCAAGGAGTTCGGCTACAAGGTCACGGCGTTCCACCACGCCGTCGAAGCGTACAAGATCGCCGACTTGCTGAAGGCGAACGGAACCTGTGCCGCAGTCTGGGCCGACTGGTGGGGCTTCAAGATGGAGTCCTACGACGCTGTCAGCGAGAACCTGCCGCTGCTTCACAATGCCGGCGCTTGCGCGATGATCCATTCCGATGACGAGAACGGGATCCAGCGCCTCAACCAGGAAGTCGCCAAGGCGCTCGCTGCCGGCCGGCGCGTCGGTATCAACGTGTCGGACGAGGTCGCGTGGACCTGGCTGGCGATCGGCCCGGCCAGGGCGCTCGGCATCGCCGACCGCACCGGCAGCCTGAAGCCCGGCAAGATGGCGGACGTCGTGCTGTGGAACGGCAATCCGTTCAGCGTCTACACGCGGCCGGAAAAGGTGTGGGTGGATGGCGCGCTGATGTACGACATGGACGATCCGAAATCGCGACCCGTCGCCGACTTCGAACTCGGCCAGCCCGGCGAAGGAGACGTGAAGTGAAGCGCACCCTCCTCCTCGCCGCCGCTGCCGCGACGCTGGCCACCGCAGCGGCCAACGCCCAGTCGGTCGCGATCACCAACGCCAAGCTCGTCATCGGCGACGGCTCCGCGCCGATCGAGGGCGGCACCGTCGTCGTCCGTGACGGCCGTGTCGTCGCCGCAGGGCGCGGCGTGGCCGTACCCGCCGGGGTCCAGACCGTGGATGCGCAGGGCAAGTGGGTATCGCCCGGCATCTTCGCCGGCTTCACCCGGCTCGGCATCGTCGAGGTCGACGGCGTCGAGCAGACCGACGACAGCGGCGCCAGCAGCACGCCCTTCCACGCCTCGATCGACGTTGCCCCGGCGGTCAACCCGCGCACGACCGCGATCGCCGTCAACCGCGCCGCCGGCGTCACCCGCGCGCTCGTCGCGCCGGACAGCCGCAACTCGATCTTCGCCGGCCAAGGCGCGATCATCGACCTCGGATCGGACATGGCGGCGGTCACCCGCCCCCGCGCCTTCCAGTTCCTCGAATATGGCGAGGCGGGCGCCCGCGCCGCCGGCGGCAGCCGCCCGGCGGCGTTCGCGATGCTGCGCGACGCGATCTTCCAGGTCCGCGATTATGCCCGCAACCCGGCGAGCTATGCCGATCGCGGCAAGGAGGCGCTGCTGACCCGCGCCGACGTTCAGGCGCTTGTACCCGTGATCGAAGGCCAGGTGCCGCTGCTCGTGCATGTCGAGCGCGGTTCGGATATCCTCGCCATCCTCGACCTCAAGCGCGAGCTGCCGGCGCTGAAGCTGGTGCTCGTCGGCGCGACGGAAGGCTGGACGGTTGCCCAGCAGATCGCCGCCGCCAAGGTGCCGGTGATCGCCTCCGCGCTCGACGATTTGCCTTCCTCGTTCGAGAAATTGGCTGCCACGCAGTCGAACATGGGCCGGATGCAGGCGGCCGGAGTGTCGGTGTCGATCGGCATGATCAACGACAACGAGGCACGCCAGGCGCGGCTCGAAACGCAATATGCCGGCAACCTCGTCGCGCTGACGAAGGTACCCGGTGCGACCGGCCTCAGCTGGAACGATGCCTTCGCCGCGATCACCGGTCGCCCCGCCGAAGCGCTCGGCCTGGGTGCGGAGCTCGGCACGCTCCGGCCCGGCCGGCGCGGCGACGTGGTGATCTGGAGCGGCGATCCGCTGGAGCTCGATACGGCAGTGCTCGCTGTCTATGTCGACGGCGTCGCCCAGCCGCTCACCAACCACCAGACCAAATTGCGCGACCGTTACCTGCAGCCGCAGGAAGGAGCGAAGCCGAAAGCGTACCAGTATTGAGGCTGCTCAGACCCGGTCATCAGCCCTTCACGCCGAGGCTCTGGCTGAGCGCCTGGGGCACCGTTCAGCTGATCAGCACGGCCGCAATGACGAACAGCACGCTGCTGATCGTGAACGCCAGGATGGCGTTGCCGAACCCCGCGAGCAGCTTGATCCGCAATTTGGTCGAGAACCAATAGGATTGGACGCCCAGATACCAACCCACGGCGACGAGGACCACGACCAGCCCGGCGGGCTGCAGCCCGGCATGGAATGAACCGCGCAGCAACGTACCCGCACCGATAAGCAAAGCGAAAGGGGCGGCAGCGAAGCACTGTCCGTAGAAGGGCCGGCGCAGGTTCGCATGGGTGAGACGGGCGCCCTGGCGCTGGAGCATGCGGACCGCCATCGTCATCGTGAACAGGCTGAACATGAAGAGGCGTAGCCCGAGCAACGCCAGATCGCTGTCGACCAGCGCGGCGAGGCCGTGGCGACTTCTGATCAGCGGGTTCTGTCCGACCACAAGGCTTTCCAAACCATGCGAGATCAGCAGCGTCAGGAACAGGAACAGAGGCGGCCGGATCGCATCCTCATACTGCTGCCCCGGCCGGTCGGAAACTTCCCGGTCGGCATAGTCCATCATGTGCAGCGGGCGGAGGATCGTTCGCCACAGCGTCAGGGGATAGAATACGAGCCAACTCATGACGCTGTAGAGTGCCTCGTCCAGAGACTCGATCAGCTTCATGAAGTCCATGCGCGGAGCGTTCCTTGTCGCAGCGTCGTTGTCGAGAGGCAGCGAACGGCAGAGGTGCCGAAGCAGACCGCACGCCGTGGCAGAAACCTAGCCCGTCTCGCGCGTCATCTCGACCATGGTCGGGCGAAAGCCGTTGCGTGCGAACAAGCGCTGGGCGGCAAGGTTCTGATGCGCGGCAAACAGCACGGTCCGCGGCACGCCGCGCGCGGCAAGGGCGTCCAGAGCTGCCTGCAGGAGCATCGATCCCAAGGCGTCGCTTCGGTGATCCGGATCGATGACGAGGTCGTAGAGAACGCCGGCAGGCCCCCGCAGCGCCATATAGTCGGTACCCTCGACCCCGGCATAGGCATAGCCGAGCACGCGCCCGCCGCGCTCGATGACCAGAATGATGGTATTCGGTCGGGTAAGCTGGCTCCCGAGGAAATCCGCATAGGTCCGCTCGGTATCCGCAGCGGACGCGAAGAAACGCTGCGGATCGAACCGATGGTGCGCCTCGATCAACAGCGTGCCGAGCCGGCCAAGCACCCCCAGGTCGTCGCGGGTGGCGGGTCGTACGGCGGGGTCCGACGGTGACGTCACAAACTCTCCAGAATCATTGTGCCTGCTCGAACGCACATGACCGGCGTCGGCTGCACGCCGGTGGGATCTCTCCCGCCGCCCGCTCCATGCTGGCGGATCTGCTCGGTGGGTTAGGTGTGCTGCGCAGCTTCACGCCGCTGCGCGAACAGGCCGTCGACCAGGGCCGCCAGGCTCGCATCGAAGCCGGCTTCGACGTCGATCACCTCGCTCATCACGTCCTGAACGGCGGCGTTGCTTTCGAACAGCGACCAACCGAGCGTCAGCGACAGCACCGCGGAATGCGCCACGAACGCCTCGCTGCGGGTGAGGCCCGCTGCCTCCAGCCGGTCGACCGTCTGCACCAGTAACTCGCTGCGCATCGCCTGGCTCGGCATGACCGAACTGACCAGGCTCGCCGCATCGCGGCGGCGCATGTGGACGGCATGGAGCGAGCGGCCGAACGCCACCAGCCATTCGCGGGCACCGAGCGCCGGATCGGTTTCGGCCACCGCCTCCCGGAACATGTGCTCGGCCATAAGGCCATAAAGTGCCGCCCGGCTGTCGACGTGCCAGTAGAGCGCCGGCGTCTGCACGCCGAGCGCATCGGCAATCTTGCGCAGGCTCAGCGCCTCAAAACCTTCGTCCTGAAGGATGCTGAGGCCCGCCTCGACGATCGCCTCCTGTTCGAGGGCCATATTGGTACGATGCTCCCGCTTGACTCCTTAATGGTCTTAAGGATAGCTCTGGCTTAACGCCATTAAATAAGGCAACGCTCTCGGGGGAGAGACGGGGTGAGGATCAGCCGTGTCGATGCCGCGCACTGCCTGGTCGGTGAAGGTCCGCTGTGGGACGTCGCCGACCAGGCACTCTACTTCGTCGATATCGTCGGGCGGAAGGTGCACCGCCACGATCCCGCCGCCGGCACGACCCGCAGTTGGGAACTACCCGGACTGATCGGATCGATGGCGCTGCGGGAAGGCGGCGGGGCGATCGTCGCGCTGCCCGACGGCATCTATGCCCTCGACTTCGAAAGCGGCACGGTGGCGCCTGTCGCGACGCTTCCCAACCCCGATCCGCGCGTCCAGTTCAACGACGGCAAGGTCGATCGCCGCGGCCGCTTCGTCGTCGGCTCCACCCATTCCGACATCAAGAACATGCTGCCGCTGGGATCGGTCTACAGTCTGGGTGCCGATGGCGCGCTCGTGGTGATCGACACCGGCATCCACATCAGCAACGGCCCATGCTGGTCGCCCGATGATGCCACCTTCTACTTTTCGGACAGCTATCCGCACAGCGTCTACGCCTACGACTATGACATCGCGACGGGCGTAGTCGCCAACCGGCGGCTGTTCGCGGACACGCGCGATCTGGGCGGCATACCGGATGGAGCCACCGTCGACCGCGACGGGCTGCTGTGGATGGCGATCTGCGAAGGGGCGAAGGTCGTCGCCTTCCGCCCGGATGGCAAGGTCGAGCGGATCGTCGAGATGCCGACGCAGCTCACCGCCAGCGTCATGTTCGGTGGACCGGACCTCGACCTGCTCTACGTCACCACGATCGACCCGGTCGTGCTCGGCCGTCCGGCTGAGGAAGGTGGCGGGGAGACTTTCGTGATCGAGGGGCTTGGCGCGACAGGCATTGCGGAGCCGCGCTATGCCGGCTGAGGCGGCGCCCCGCACGTCAGCCTCCTTCTCCGCGCTCGCGGTGCTGCTGGTCGTCGTCTACGTCAACATCGCCGGGTTCAGCCTGATCCTGCCGCTCCTGCCGTTCTACGGGCGCGCCTTTGCCGCATCGCCGTTCGCGATCACCGCCTTGTTCGCCGTCTACTCGCTCGGCAACGTCTTCGGCGAAATATACTGGGGGCGGATGTCGGACCGGATCGGGCGCAAGCGCGTACTGATCGTCGCCATCGGCTGCGCCGCGCTCAGCTATGTC